>ENA-OQDE01000095-OQDE01000095.1-human-gut-metagenome-genome-assembly--contig:-NODE-95-length-52690-cov-33.724407_pt1 | contig 52690 bp, 61 predicted proteins | sample MGYA00242768_ERZ504595 | MGnify/ENA primary metagenome ERZ504595 (study PRJEB26092, sample SAMD00036307) | human gut metagenome | host: Homo sapiens | study: EMG produced TPA metagenomics assembly of...
ACATAGTCCACTGGAACACGAGCCGGAGGCAGGTAAGATTGAAGGGCCTGACCCCGGAGGAGTTCCGGAATCAGGCCCTCGCGGCCTAGTCGCTATTTAGGGCGTCCAAGATTTGGGACGCAGTTCAGGCAGAACCGGGTTTCTTTAGCAATGCTTGCTTTGCTCAGGCAGTAACTAAAAGTTACTCAGCAGGAAGTCACGCTGGACAGCGGGATCGACCTTGACGCCAGGGCCCATGGTGGAAGACACGGAGATGGACTTGACGTACTTGCCCTTAGCAGAAGAGGGCTTGACGCGCAGGATCTCGGTGTACAGGGCAGCGTAGTTCTCGACGAGCTGCTGCTCAGAGAAGGACTTCTTGCCCAGGGGCACGTGCAGATGCCGTAACGGTCGGCGCGATACTCAACGCGGCCGGCCTTGAGCTCGGAAACCATCTTGGCAACATCCATGGTCACGGTGCCGAGCTTGGGGTTCGGCATGAGGCCACGGGGACCAAGAATCTTACCGATGCGGCCAACCTTGGCCATCATGTTCGGCGTAGCGATAGCGGCGTCGAAGTTGATCTCGCCCTTTTGAATCTGGGCGACGAGCTCGTCGGAACCGATGATGTCGGCGCCGGCAGCCTCGGCCTCGCGGGCCTTCTCGCCCTCGGCGAAGACGGCAACACGAACGGTCTTGCCGGTGCGTGGGGCAGGGAGATGGAACCACGGATGTTCTGGTCAGCCTTACGAGTATCGATGCCCAGACGGAAGTGAGCCTCGACGGTCTCGTCGAACTTGGCGGTGTCGAGCTCCTTGATGAGCTTGGCAGCCTGAAGGGGGGTGTAGAGCGTGGCGCGGTCGATCTTCTCGCAGCGGCGTTATAGCTCTTACCATGCTTAGCCATGTGCATTACCTCCTGTGGTTAAACGGGCGTGAGCCCTCCCACATCGTATCGTGTGCCCTATTGCACACATATAACGGCGCCCCGGTCGGAGCACCCGTTATTACCTAAAGAAATCGCTACTCAGCGATGGTGACGCCCATGGAACGGGCGGTACCGGCGATGATCTTCTTGGCGGCGTCAATGTCGTTGGCATTGAGGTCCGGCATCTTGATCTCGGCGATCTTGGTGAGCTGCTCCTGGGAGAGCTGACCGACCTTGTCAGCCTGGGGCTTAGCGGAACCAGACTTGAGGTTCAGCTCCTTCTTGATGAGGTGAGCCGCCGGCGGGGTCTTGGTGATGAAGGAGAAGGACTTGTCCTCGTAGACAGAGATCTCAACGGGGATGATGTCACCCTTCTTGTCCTGCGTCTCGGCGTTAAAGGCCTGGCAGAACTGCATGATGTTCACGCCAGCGGCGCCCAGGGCGGGGCCGACGGGAGGAGCGGGGTTAGCTGCACCAGCAGGAATCTGGAGCTTAATGACGTTGGCAACCTTCTTCTCAGCCATGGTCATTCCTTTCGAATCACGAGTGTGAAGTACTTGCTATATCGTAAGCACGCACGTGTTAGAAGCACTCCTGAGATGAGCAGTCACAGAAGAAGCACGCTCGCGCGAACGGACAAAAACTTAAGCGATGACAGCGACCTGGTTAAAGTCGAGCTCGACCGGCGTCTCGCGGCCAAAGATCATCAGCGTGACCTTGAGCTTGCCAGCTCGGTGTTAACCTCGGAGACCTTGCCATCAAAGTCGGTAAGCGGGCCATCGGTGACGCGGACGGACGTGCCGACCTGAATATCAACCGAGGTGCGCTTGGGCGAATCGCCCTTACCGGGACGACGAGTCATCTTATTGTACTCGTCACGGGAAAGCGGAGCGGGCTTGCCGTTACCGCCCAGGAAACCGGTGACGCCAGGCGTGTTACGAACGCACGTCCAAGCGTCGTCATCCATTTCCATGCGAACCAGGACATAACCCGGGAAGATCTTAGAATCCTTGGTCTCACGCTTGCCACCCTCTTTAATCTCGGTGACGCGCTCCATAGGAATCTCGATATCAAAGATACGGTCCTGCATGCCCATAGTCTCGATGCGATGCTCGAGATCGGACTTAACGCGGTTCTCGTATCCAGAGTAAGTGTGAACGACGTACCAACGCTTAGACATGGTTTAGCCCCTCAATCCAGAGAACAGAGCAAGAGCCTCGCCAAAGCCAGCATCGAGCAGAGCGATGACGACGCCGACGACGATCAGAGAAGCGCAAACGACGACCGAGTAGTTCACGAGCTCCTTCTTATCGGGCCACGTGACACGCTTCATCTCGGACTTCACCGAAGCGAAATACTTCTTGGTGCGGGCGAAGAAACCAGGCTTCTCGTTCTTCTTAGACTTCGCAGCCTTCTCGCTCTTCTTGGCAACGGCCTTCTTGGCCTCAACCTTGGAGTTGGCGGCAGCGTTGTTGGCAGGTGCCGGCTGCTGTGCCTTCTTCTTGTTCTTCTTGTTGGCCATTTGGGTTACCTCCGCGCAATGCGCTTATACATGAGTAAACCGTAAGCCCCAAGTGGGAGCTTACGGAATAATGACTGGCACGCCAGGAAGGACTCGAACCCTCAACACTCGGTTTTGGAGACCGATGCTCTACCAATTGAACTACTGGCGTATATGACTAGAGACTAGCGAGTCTCTTTGTGCAGCGTGTGGTGACGGCACCAGGGGCAATACTTCTTGATCTCCATACGATCAGGCATGGTCGACTTGTTCTTGGTGGTCGTATAGTTGCGGCGCTTGCACTCAGTGCACGCAAGAGTAACTAGAGTACGCATGTATCCTGAACCTTTCATTTCCGCCCCGTACGGGCACGAGTTGTTACTTTATCAGCTCCACGTAAGTGCTGTCAATGAAAACCTCGAGTCAATTGGTTCTCGGTGGATCCATTCATATTTGGAACACATCAATGAAGCCATCGAGATCTAATCGACGGTGCATCCAGGACCATTATCGATCCTCTCGACACCAGCAACGGCTCAACATCCATTGCAGAAAAGAACCCGGCACCCATATAAGTGCCGGGTTCTCTAAGTCAGCTATATCAAAGAGCTAATTTACTCAATGATCGTGGAGACGATGCCCGAACCGACGGTGTGGCCACCCTCGCGGATAGCGAAGCGCAGGCCCTCCTCCATGGCGATCGGGTGGATGAGGTCGCCCTCGATGGTGATGTGGTCACCAGGCATAGCCATCTCGGTGCCTCGGGGAGCTTGACCGTACCGGTAACGTCGGTGGTACGGAAGTAGAACTGAGGACGATAACCATCGAAGAACGGGGTGTGACGGCCGCCCTCCTCCTTGGTCAGAACGTAGATCTCGCCGGTGAACTTGGTGTGCGGGGTAACCGAACCGGGCTTGCAGAGAACCTGGCCGCGCTCGATGTCCTCGCGCTTGATGCCGCGGAGCAGCAGACCGACGTTGTCGCCAGCCTCGCAGAAGTCCATGGACTTACGGAACATCTCGATACCGGTAACGACGGTGTTCTGGGTATCCTTGATGCCGACGATCTCGACGGGCTCGTTGAGCTTGAGCTCACCGCGCTCGACACGGCCGGTAGCAACAGTACCACGGCCGGAGATGGTCATAACGTCCTCAACGGCCATCAGGAACGGGAGGTCGTTGTTACGAGCAGGCGTCGGGATGTACTCGTCGACGGCGTTCATGAGCTCGCGGATAGCGTCCATCCACTTGGCGTCGCCCTCGAGAGCGCCCAGAGCGGAACCACGGATGACGGGGATGTCGTCGCCGGGGAAATCGTACTCGGAGAGGAGCTCACGGGTCTCCATCTCGACGAGGTCGATAAGCTCGTCATCGTCGACCATGTCGCACTTGTTCAGGAAGACGACGATGTAGGGAACGCCGACCTGACGGGCGAGCAGGATGTGCTCGCGAGTCTGAGCCATGGGGCCGTCGGTAGCAGCGATGACCAGGATAGCACCGTCCATCTGAGCAGCGCCGGAGATCATGTTCTTGACGTAGTCAGCGTGGCCCGGGCAGTCAACGTGAGCGTAGTGACGGGAAGCGGTCTCGTACTCAACGTGGGAGACGGAGATCGTAATGCCGCGCTCGCGCTCCTCGGGAGCCTTGTCGATGTTCTCGAACGCCGTAAGTCAGCCTTGCAGCCCTCGGTCTCGGAGAGAACCTTGGTGATGGCAGCGGTCAGCGTGGTCTTGCCGTGGTCGACGTGACCAATGGTGCCGATGTTAACATGCGGCTTAGTGCGCTCAAACTTCTCTTTGGCCATAAAGCCCTCCTCTAAACAGGTCGTCCCCGGACGGGACTTTGCCTTTATACCATAGTGGCCTCTCAACATATTATTGAGAAGCCACCGTGTTACCTATGGTAGCGGTGACTGGATTCGAACCAGTGACGCCACGGGTATGAACCGTGTGCTCTAACCAACTGAGCTACACCGCCGGATGGAGCCTGCAACCAGACTTGAACTGGTGACCTCTTCGTTACCAACGAAGTGCTCTACCGACTGAGCTATACAGGCACTTGACGGTGGGAGCTATAGGATTCGAACCTATGTAGGCAGAGCCAACGGGTTTACAGCCCGTCCCCATTAACCACTCGGGCAAACTCCCAATCGTTCAAGTATCCGCAGGTCCTTTGGTCTTTTGGACCGCCGCCCCCGCGAACGAAAAAGATAATACGATGCAACCTTGGGGGCTGTCAACGAAAACCTCTAGATACACGGTTCCGGGCGTATCTATATACCTTTGACCTGCGGTTTTGCTGTGTTTGGATATGAAGGATGGTGGATTTGCATGTAGCGGTAACATTTCCCGAGGGAACACTTTGTCGTAGTGGAGTACGCTGGCTGGAACGAACTTCGATAACGACTCATTTGCACCTATATATAGGTCGAGATCGGGCTTCCCTGGATCGATCGAGCGTGGATAATCTCCCGTTTGAAATCGAGCGTGGATAATCTCCCACTTTTGGTGTGCCCCCAAGGCCAAAGTGCAGATTATCCACGCTCATTCTCCAGACGGGAGAACTATAGAGCCGCAACTACTCGGGCCAGGCCAAAGTAGACCCATAGAGCGGCTCACCCTTGGTGCAGGGGTAGCGACTCAAGTAACACGACGATAGCAAGTCGAAGAAATAAGTCATGGCATATTTCGAATAAACGCCGAGTCGGTCAATTCCGTTTCCCGCATTACCAAGACGATATATACGGTCAAAAGACCTCGATTTGTCATCGTTGCTAAACGCAGTAATTAGAATCTTCCTGCCCGAACGGCAATCAAGATACTCACGCGCCTGTGACGCAAATAGCCCGGAGACCGATACGAGAATTATCAATGACTGCGAAGCATCTCCCATGTTTTTCAATTCCGCGACGTTAGCCCCAGCAACTATGCGAACTATCTTGCCCGCATAAAACATTTCCTGCTGAAATCGTACGAGATTGGCGCTCACATTATTGGTGCACCAGATTTCAACGTTTTTATGGCCATCAATTTCGTCGGCAAGGTGCTTAATAGCAATATCGGACACGCCGCTTTCAACCTCAGCGAACATCTCGATCATGCGAACGTCGAGCTCTGCCCTGTACTCCTCGTAGCCAAATTCCTCCTCTCGATGGCTTAAGTCGCTTGGAAAGACTGATTGAGTAAATGATTCTTTCAAATCGCTAAGAGACTGGTAGCCCAATCGATTGCAGAAACGACGAACAGCGGAACGGGTCACGAATGCATCGCGGGTTATTGCGGCAACATTGATTTCGCTCGAACGCCTAATGTGAGCGACGAGATATCGAGCGATGGCGGCATCGTTTGACCCAAACTCGCTGTTGATGATGGAGCTAATGCGATTGAGCACATCGAAGTCATTGATATTCACGTGATCCCTCTTTCCGCTCTCCTCGAAATCATAGTTCATTTATTGAATCAAACAGCTTTGGTCGTTCTCCTATGATTCAAATCAGTTGACGTCATCTTAATCGTAATTCCGCCACACGTATCCACCGTGTTGAATGATGGAAAGGGGATTCATGGGCAACGTGAACAACATGCCGTTTCTCTGGGGTTCCGCCACGGCGTCTTATCAGTGCGAGGGTGCCTGGAACGAAGACGGCAAAGGCCTTGGCGAGTGGGATTTCTTTAGCCACACAAGCAATAAGAACATCAACCATGTTGACGGTGATGTATCTTGCGACTTCTACCATCGCTATGAAGAAGATATCCGCATGATGAAAGAAGGCGGACAAAACACCTATCGCTTCTCTCTTTCATGGAGTCGAATCATCCCCACGGGTATCGGCGAAGTGAATGAAGAGGGTATCGATTTTTATAATCGGGTCATTGATTGCTGCCTCGAAAATGGCATAGAGCCCAACGTTACGCTGTTCCATTACGATCTGCCATTCACGCTTGCTTGCAAAGGCGGATGGCTGAACAATGACATGGCAGAGTGGTTCTGCAAATACGCCAAGATTTGCTTTGAGCGCTTTGGAGACCGCGTCAAAATCTGGCTACCGTTAACGAGCCGCATTTCTACAGCTACTGCGTAAACATGTTGGGCAACTATCCCCCCAATCGATCGCTCGACGTTCAGTCGTACATGCAGTTTCAGTACAACCTGATGCGCGCAAGCGCACTCGCAGTCCGAACATATCGTCAAATGGGCTACGACGGCATCATCGGCGCCGTCCACGATGGCGGCGTTGTCGAACTCGACCCGGCAACCGAGCACCCTGATGACGTATTTCGATACGCAGACTTTTTCGCCAATCGCATGATTCTGGCACCAGCGCTTCAGGGTCAACTGCCGCCAGAAATGGACGAAATCCTTGAAAAACTTGGCGTCTCGCTCTATCGATCCCCAAATGACGTAGAAGAATTCAGAGACGGTAAAGTCGATTTTATTGGACTCAACGTGTATTGCCGAGAGTATGTAACCGACTGGCACGGTGGAGAGCTTGCCGTTTCGGCGAACAATAAGGGCGGTTCGAGCAAAAAGGTCGAAGGAAAATGCATTGCGCCCTTGTTTGAAAGCGCCCGCGACAGCAATGTTCCCCGCAATAAATGGGGCCGCGAAATACTCCCAGGTTGCATGTATTCAACCATCATGGATGTCCACGAGCGCTATGACGCGCCCCGCATCTTTATTACGGAAAACGGACATGGCGCCTATGAGCAACCAGACGCAGACGGAATGATCCACGATGATGACCGCATCGAGCTTCTGGGCCAGTTCATCGAGCACATGATGAGGGCTAAGCGCGACGGCGCGCGCGTTGAGGGCTACTACCTCTGGTCGACGATGGATCTGTATAGCTGGATCAACGGCTACGAAAAACGATACGGACTTGTCCATATCGACTTCGAGAACAATCTGGAGCGCACCCCCAAAAAGAGCTGGTATTGGTACCGAGACCTTATCTCGAAGTATCAGGAGCAGGAAGGTTAGGAGAAAGAGATGAAATATCAGGCAATGTCCGAAACAGTCCTAAAGGCTGTTGGCGGCAAAGAGAACATTACATCGGTAACTCATTGTGCGACGCGCCTTCGCATCGACGCACGAGACACCTCGATCATCGATCTCCAGCTCGCCAAATCGGCCGATCAGGCGCTCGGGGCAGTAGTCAGCGGTGGCCAGCTTCAGGTGATCATCGGCCCCAACGTCACCGAGGCTTACAACGACTTCCTCGACTTCGCGGGAATCGAAGTCGGCGGTGGCACGGTTGCCGACGATGCCCAAACCGCCAAAGACCTTGCAGAAGGCATTAAAAGCGGTAACACCGCCATGGGCTTGATTGAGAAATTCGGGAACGTCTCTGCACAGGTATTCATGCCCATCGTCCCGGCGCTCATCGTTGGCGGACTCATTCTTTCGATCAAGAATCTCCTGGTCAATTATTGCGGATTGAGCACCGATAGCGGAACCGCCCAGGTCCTGTTGGCGATCTTTAGCGCTTCGTTTAGCTTCTTACCCGTTTATCTTGGTTATCAGCTCGCGGCCGTCATGAAGATGCAGCCCATCATGGGCGCATTGCTGGGCGCGATCATGATCAGCTCGTCCATTAGCGGTGCCGAGGGTCTCGACTTTCTTGGTATTCCCATCCCGACGAACGACTATTCGAGTACGGTAGTGCCCATCGTACTGGGCGTTGTATTCATGTACTTTGTCGACCGCGGCCTTCAGAAGATTATTCCCGACGTTACCAAACTGTTCTTGAAGCCGCTGCTCACCATGATCATCGTCGTGCCCGTCGAGCTTATTATCCTTGGCCCCGCCGGCAGCATGATGGGCTACGCGCTGAGCGATGCCGTCACGTGGCTTATGGACAACGTGGCATTTATCGCTACTCCGATCCTGGCAGCCCTTAACCCCTATTTCGTCATGCTCGGTCTCGATAAGGCTTACATCGCAATCGAAGTTACGAGCCTGGCGCAGCTCGGTTGGGCACCCATTATCTTTGGATTCATCTCGAACCTCTGCATTGGCGGCACGAGCCTCGCCCTGGCAACTGCCATGAAGGGAAACAAAGAGAAGAGGGGTATGGTCACCACGGTTGCCGTCACCGCACTCTGTGGCGTAACCGAGCCCGCGTTCTACGGTTGCCTCATCGAGCGTCCCCGCCTGCTTGTCGGCACGGCAATCGGCGCGCTCTGCGCTGGACTCCCTGCAGGCATCTTTGTTCTGAAAGAGTATGTTGCGGGAGCATGCCCCGGCCTTCTTTCGGCACTCATCTTTATCGCTCCCGATGGGTCCATGGGTAACTTCGTGCTGGCATGCGTTGTCGCCATCATCGCCATCGTCGTCTCCTTCATCGCTGCACGCGTGATCATCAAGAAGAACCCCAGCTATATTGAGTAGATGCCCGCTGTTTGCATTGGGACATCCTCGGCAGACCATTAGCAAGAACCCAAGAAGTTCCTTAGGAGCTCGATTAATCCATTCGGATTCCTGAGGCACAAACGGCCCCGATTCCACAATGAAATCGGGGCCGTTGTTTCTAAAGCCGTCGATAGACAATCGGTGTTTACCTTAGCTCCCTATCCAAGTTAATTATCCACGCTCGTTCTCCGGTCGGGAGATTTTCTTCGCTCGCGTATCCAGAAATCCACGCTCGAGCAGGACATCCAGATCCGCGCCCGCCCTTGTCTCGATCTGCAACAGCAAGAGGCCTATTCCGCTTCTACATGTTACAGATCAAGATATTCCTAAAACACCCTAAGTTTCATCTCAATCTGTAACAGTTAGATGCCGAATATCGGTCTTGGTGTTACAGATTTAGACAAACTGGAGGACGAGACAAACCAAAAACGGGATGGGCGCTAACCCGATGGCGCACCACCTAAATAGAAACGGGCTCTGTCCCATATAGAGACAGAGCCCGAAACTCTCATGGAGCCAGTGACAGGAATCGAACCCGCAACCCACTGATTACAAATCAGTTGCGCTACCGTTGCGCCACACTGGCACACTTGGCGCTTTCGCGCGAAGCCTGTTTAGGATAAAGGAATTGAGGACGGGGCGCAACAGGCCCTTCGACCGACCACATCTCAAAAACCGTTCGTCAGAACGAACAGTTTTATCTGTTCGTCAAAACATAAACCTATTCGTTTTGACAGCTGCAAACCCGCAACCCACTGATTACAAATCAGCGGGTAGACCAATCTAGGAAACGGCTCTCTGCCGCAACTCCCCTACCGTCCGCGCAGGGCCTTGAGCTTGGCCAGGGCATCGGGGCTCAGGCGACTGCCCAGGGTCATCTTGATCTGCGGGGCTTCCTCGGCCTCGTGAACGTCGTTGTCGATCTGTTTGATCTCGTCCACCAGCATACGGCTCGAGATGCGCGTGACGCCCTTGCCCATGACGACGGCCTGTATTGTGCCGTCACTCGATACCACGGAGCACGCGCGGCCTTCCTCACGCGCCTCGATGCAGAGCTTCTGCACCACGGTATCGGCAGAGACGCCGTCGGCGAGAACTCGATGCGCACGCCGCGGCCGGTAGGTTGGGGCGCTCGTTGGAGATGTTGCCCGCGCCGTCGAACACGATCACGGCCTCGTAACGGCCCTGGGCAAACGCCGCGACATCGTTGATAAGCGCAGTACGAGCCATATCGTGGACGTCGCTGGAATATGGATCGTCGGAATGGTCGTAGACGAGCTTTTCGTAGCGCGGCGTGCAGTGAATCACGTTGTAGCCGTCGACCACCAGCAGCTCGGGCTTATTGGAGTGCACCGTCGAGACCGGGTCGGCGATGGCCTGCGCAAACGCATTGCCGCCCACGCCATAGGTCGCGGCCGAAACAATCGGCTTGGCCGAGCCCTCGCCAAAGCGCTTGGCCTTGGACTTGGCGCGGTTCTTCTTGGACATGCGCTACTCCTCCCCCATGAGCTCGCCGGCATTGCGGCGCAGCCACTCAAAGCACAGCGCGGTGGTCGCCTGGGCCACGTTGAGACTCTCGGTCATGCCGCGCTGGGGAAGCTTGGTCAAAAAGTCGCATTTCTCGAGCACCAGGCGCGAGATGCCGTCGCCCTCGGAGCCCATGACGAGCGCAACGCGGCCCTCGAAGGGAGCATCCCAGCAGCTGCCCTCGGCGTGCTCGGAAGCACCGCCCACCCAAAAGCCGGCGGCCTTGAGGTCGTCAAGCGCTCGGGCGATATTAGGAACCTGCGCGATGGGCAGGTGCATGACGGCACCAGCGGAGGTTTTGTAGCTGCCCACGGTCACACCGGCGGCGCGCTTGTTGGCAATGATGACGCCCGCTGCGCCCACGACCTCGGCAGAGCGCACGATCGCACCAAAATTGCCATCGTCGGTCACATGGTCGAGCACGACGACGAGCGCCGGTCCTTCACCCGCGCGATCGAGAATATCGGCGACATCGGCATAGGGGAAATTGCCCACCTCGAGCGCAATGCCCTGGTGAGCGCCATGGCTCGACAGCGCATCGAGCTGCGTGCGCGGCACATACTTAATGCGGACGTCCGCGGCGTTGAGGTCGTCGACCAGGCGCGACAAGGCGGCATCGCGCTCCCCGCCCTCGGCGATGAGCGCGCACTTGACGGGAAAGCCGGTACGCAGTGCCTCGGCGGCAGCACGACGACCTTCGATAAACTCGCCCTTGGGAACCTGAACGTTGTCGCGGTTGCGATCTCGCTGCGAACGCGCAGCCTGGGCTTGGGAGCGCTCGCGCTGGCCCTTGGGAGTGGCAGCGCGGTCGTTGCGGCGAATCGGACGCGAGCCAGAAGCAGCCTGCTTGCCTCCACGCGGTGCACGTTTGCGATTGTCGGCCATAAAACGGCTCCTTAAATAGATAACGAACAAGAATCGACCGTCCGAGCCACGGCACCTTGCCTTTCAATCGTTGGGCATGACCACCAGGTCTATGCCTCCTCTTTCAAGGCAATCTGCCGCACCTCGAACGGTCGACAAATACTAGAGACTCTTAATACGAGTACCCGCGGCCGTATCTTCAATCGTCAGGCCCAGGTCCTTGAGCTGGTCGCGGATGGCGTCGGCCAGATCCCAGTTCTTGGCGGCACGGGCCTCGGCACGGGCCTCGAGAATCTTGGCAGCGGCCTCGTCCACGTCGTCACCCGTGTAGGCGACCAGGCCGGCGGCAACGCCCAGCAGGCCCAGCGGCAACTCGACCTTGGGCTCGGGGAGCTCGACGCCAAACGTATCGAGCAGCTCGACCAGCGTATCGGCAGCAGCAAGCGCAGCGGCCTTGTCGCAGCGTCGCCCGCCTGCTCCAGGTACTGGTTGCACTCGGTCACAAAGCCAAAGACAGCACCATGGCACCGGCAGTGTTAAAGTCGTCGTCCATGCACTCCTTAAAGGCGGCACGGGCTCGGCGGCCTTAGCGGCAAACGCCTCGGATGCTGCCTCATCGGCATCGGCCGTCGCATGGTTCGCGGCCCAGCGCAGGTTCTCGACCGTACCGGCAATGCGTGTGAGCGAGTTCTCGGCACCATCCAGACGCTCCCAGGAGAAGTCAAGCGGCGAGCGATAACTCGTCTGCAGCATCAGCAGGCGCAGGGCCGCGGCAGAGTGCTGTTCGAGCACCTCGGCCAGCATAAAGAAGTTTCCGAGCGACTTGGACATCTTCTCGCCGTCGACCAGCAGCATGCCCGTGTGCATCCAGGTGTTGGAGAAGCCTGGTGCCAGGCGCAGGTGGCCTGAGCGCACTCGTTCTCGTGATGCGGGAAGGCAAGGTCGGAGCCGCCGCCGTGGATGTCGATCGGAGTGCCCAGGTAGCGATGCACCATGGCGGCGCACTCGGTGTGCCAACCGGGACGGCCTTCGCCCCAGGGGCTCGGCCAGCTGGGTTCGCCGGGCTTAGCGGCCTTCCACAGGCAAGTCGAGCGGATCGTTCTTGTCCTCGTTCTCCTCGATGCGCGCGCCAACCATAAGGTCGTCGATGTTGCGGCCCGAGACCTGACCATAGTTGGGATCGCTGCGCACGGCAAAGTACACATCGCCGTTATCGGCTGCGTAAGCGTGGCCCTGCTCGATAAGCGTCTTGATCATAGCGATCATGGGGCCGATCTCCTTGGTGGCGCGGGGGCGCACATCGGGATCGAGCACGTTGGCGGCGCGCATGACGCCGATAAACTTGTCGGAGAACTCCGTCGCGACCTCGGCGGCCGTTCGGCCCTGCTCGTTGGCGCGCTTGATGATCTTGTCATCGACATCGGTGAGGTTCTGGGCGAACGTGACCTCGTAGCCGCTCGCGATGAGCCAGCGACGAATCACGTCAAAGCTGATGAACGTGCGGGCATTGCCGATGTGGATGTTGTCGTAGACCGTGGGGCCGCACACGTACATGCGGACCTTGCCGGACTCGATGGGCTGGAACTCTTCCTTTTTATGGGTAGCGCTGTTGTAGATACGCATTCGTTACTCCTTAACGGTTTTCTGTAGCAGGCAGACGGCCCAGGCACCGATTCCCTCGCCCTGGCCTTCCCAACCGAGCTTTTCGGTCGTAGTGGCGGCGACGCCCACGTTTTCGACGTCAACGCCCAGGGCATGGGCAAGGTTGGCGCGCATGGCATCGCGGTGCGGAGTGATCTTGGGTTGCTGACAGGCAATGGTGCAATCGGCATCGACAAACTCAAAGCCCAGCTCGCGCGCATAGTCCATCACGCGAGCGAGCAGCACCATCGAATCGGCACCCTCGTAGGCGGGATCGGTGTCGGGAAATAGCCTGCCGATGTCTCCCCCGCGGCAGGCGCCCAGAATGGCGTCGGCCAAGGCATGCGCGAGCACATCGGCATCCGAGTGGCCCAGCAGGCCGCGCTCGTAGGGAATGTCGACCCCGCCGATGATACATCGACGCCCCTCCACCAAACGGTGGACGTCGTAGCCGTGGCCAATGCGCAGGTTACTGAACATGGGGAAGGTCCTCTCCCTCGGCCATGCGGCCAAGCAGAATCGCGGTTACGGGACGCAGGTCCTCGGGCACCGTCACCTTAAGGTTATCGCGCGGGCTCTGGACGCAGCGGACGCGCTCACCTATGCGCTCGACCAGTGACGAATCGTCCGTGCCGATAAAGCCCTCGGCAATCGCCGCGGCATGGGCGCGCTTCATGGCGTCGACACTAAAAATCTGCGGCGTCTGCGCGGCCCAGTACAGCTCGCGCGGCGGCGTCTCGACGATATTGTCGCCGTCGACGATCTTGAGCGTGTCGATCGCGGGCTGGCCGCACACGACGCGTCGAGCGAGCGGTCGCCCACAAGCACGTCGATCGCATGATCGATGGCCTCGGTCGTGATGAGCGGACGGGCGCCGTCGTGGATGGCGACATATTCGAAACCCGCCGGTACCGCATGCACGCCGGCACGGGTGGAGTCCTGGCGGGTATCGCCGGCATCGGCAAAACTGATGGGCGTGTCATAGTCAAACGGGTCGATGGCCAGGCGGCGCATCTCGGCACGGCGCTCGGCAGGGCACACCACCACGATGTGGCCGACCTTGTCGCTACGATCGAACGCGCGGATGGACCAGCTCATAAGCGGACGACCCGCTACATTGACGAGCTGCTTGCCACCGGGGTTACCAAAGCGCTGGCCGCTGCCACCGGCAACGACCACGGCGCATACGGGCGCCATTATGCGTTCCCCTGTTTGGTGCCCTTCATGCGGTACAGGGAGTCCGCAAGAATGGCAGGGTTGTTAACGCCAAAGTCGCCCAGGCGCTCCGGATCCTCGCTGATGTCGTCCATGAGCTCCTGCAGCGATCCATACTCGTCGACGATTTTCTCGGCCACGCCGTCGCGCACGACGGACACGCGCGAAAGCGTGCGCAGGCCCAGCGGTGTCATGACGGAGTCCTCGTCCAGGTCGTCGTAACCCAGAACCGCCGCCACATGCTGCGGGTCGGACAAGTCCTTGGGCGTCATACGGCTCAGGTTGGCGCGGATCTTTTCGGCATTGGCCTCGGAAGAATCGCTCGCGTAGTCGCGAATCATCAGGTCGTACTCGGTATCCATGCTGGAGCCGGCGAGCTGCTCGAGCTGCATCTGCACGAGCTTGCCCTGGTTGCCCAACTTGACAATGCAATCCTTAAGCTCAGTCTTTGCCTGCTGCATGATCTCGAAACTCGAGAAAATGCCGGTGATGTCGGCGAGCGTAACGTAGTCGTCGAGCTCGAGGGCCGTCAGGCGCAGCAGGGAGCGATCGAGCGACTGACGGGTAGTCTGGAGCGTGGCGACGAGCTGGTTGACCGAGCTCATGATGGTGGTGACGGGCTGGATCTCGTAGCTCTTGCCGTGGACGTACACGTTGACGACGGCACGACGAGCCGAAACCGAGATCACGATGGCGTCGGTGAGCACCGACATGCGAGCGGCAGTACGGTGACGCATGCCCGTTTCACTCGTGGCGAGCGAGGGATCGGGATTGAGGTGGAAGTTGGCGCGCAGGATCTGGGTGAGGTCGCATCGATGACGATGGCACCGTCCATCTTGGAAAGCTCGAACAGGCGGTTCGAGGTAAACGAAATGTTGAGCGGGAAGCCGTCGTTACCGGCAGCGAGTACGTTTTCGGTGTCGCCGACGCAAATAAGAGCGCCCAGGTGACCAGCAATGATCATGTCGAGGGCGGTGCGGATCGGCTGGCCGGGGGCAGTCAGGCGAATAGCCTGTTCCATACGCTTTTGCAGCTCGTTCTTATCCAAGGCATCGCTCCCATCGTATACGTTCCATAAACGCTAAATAGTTTCTCACGGTTTGCCCCCGCAGCGCTTGCGAAATCCGATGCTTACAGAATGAGCGAACACCGCTGGGGTAGTCAAAAGAGCCCCAACCCAAATGAGCTGCTTATGTGGTAGCATCGGGATTCACATGAATGAGGGAGTAGTCGCGTGACCGGGTTCGCCTCCGGTGGCGCGGTAAGTCAACACACTGGCCGATGCGGCCTGGCTTGCCTTAATGAACGAGACTCGTGGCTGTGCGCGCAACGCGTACGCCACGGGTCTTTTTTGTTACTCCCCCAAGAGGTACACGCGGGCCCGCCCGCAGAGAGGGAGTCAGACTATGGGACTCGCAGAGCTCGTGCTGCTCGCCGTTGGCCTTTCGATGGACGCCTTTGCCGTATCCATCTGCAAGGGCCTTGGCATGAAGAAGATCGACCTTAAAGTCGCCGCGGTGCTCGGCCTGTTCTTTGGCGGCTTTCAGGCCGGCATGCCCGTAATCGGATGGGCGCTTGGCAGTCAATTCATGGGCATCATCGGACCCATCGACCATTGGATCGCCTTTATCCTTTTGCCTTTATCGGCGGCAAAATGCTGTGGGAAGCCTTTACCGAGGACGATGATGAGGACGACAACAAGAATGCCGAGAAGATTGACCTGGTAGAATACCTGATTCTCGCCATTGCCACCTCGATTGACGCCCTAGCCGTAGGCATCTCGTTTGCGGCGCTCTCGGTCGATATCGTTCCCGCCGTGTCGCTCGTTGGCATCACGACCTTTGTCTTCTCCGTTGCCGGTGTAGCGATCGGCCACACCTTTGGCGCGCGTTACGAAAAACCCGCCACCATCGTGGGTGGCGTCGTACTCGTCCTCATCGGGCTTAAGATCCTGCTTGAGCACCTTGGGATCCTCGCACTGTAACGAATAACGGCCGCCCGGCATTACGCCAGGCGGCCGTATTCATAGCCAGCCGTTTTAGAGCGGCTTAACCAAGGCGACCTTTACGCGGCAAGGCGCTTGAGGACGTCGATGAGCAGCTCGTAGAAGCGCTCGGCAGAAGCGAGCTCCATGCTCTCGTCCGGGGTGTGGACATCGGAGAGCGTCGGGCCCACGGCGATGGCGTCCAGGCCGTGCAAGGCCTCGGCAAACAAGCCGCACTCAAGGCCGGCGTGAATGGACTCGATGCGCAGCTCAGAGCCAAAGAGCTCGCGATAGCTCTCGACAAAGACGTCGCGGACCGGCGAATGCTCGGCATAGCTCCAGCCGGGATACTCGAACTCGAACTTAGCGTCGAAGCCCAGGACATCGGCCAGCGTCTGCAGGCGATCCTTGAACTCGTTCTGCAGCGAGGTGATCGAAGAGCGCGGGGACAGCATGATCTTGACCTCGTCGTCAGAGGTGGCAACCACACCGATGTTGGAGGAAACCTCGACGGAGCCGTCGGTGGCGACGTTGCGGCGAATCACGCCGTTAGGGGCAAGACGCAGGCGCGGATGAGGGCGAGCGCGGACTTCTGGTCCATGGCCTCGACCTCGGCGTCGTCGGCAATCTCGACGGTGCAGGTAAAGCCGGGGTCGAAGACCTCGAGCTCGGCAGCGACGTCGGCGATGATGCCCTTTGCGATCTGGGCCGCGGCCTCGGCGGCAGCGTGGTCAGCGTAGACCAGAACAGCCTTGCACTCACGGTTGATGACGTTGTCCTTGGTGCCGCCGTTAAAGCTAACGATGGCGGGCTCGCCGGCGACCATCAGGCGGTCGATGATGCGGGCCATGATGAGGTTGCCGTTGCCGCGCTCCAGGTTGATATCGTTGCCGGAATGACCACCCAGTAGGCCGGAGATGTCGAGCGTGAGGGTGCTGCCGGTCTTGTGCTCGCGCACGATGGGGCAGGTGTAGGTAACAACGACGCCGCCAGCGCAGCTGACGGTGGCAACGCCCTCTTCCTCGGAGTCAAGGTTAATCATGGTGCGGGCGCTAATCTGGGACTTGTCGAGCGTCTCGGCGCCGACCAGGCCAGTCTCCTCGTCGGTGGTGAATACGCACTCGAGGGCGGGGTGAGCAATCGAATCGTCGTTGAGCACAGTAAGCATCAGAGCGACAGCAATACCGTTGTCGGCGCCCAGGGTGGTGCCGTTAGCGGTGAGGACGCCGTCCTTCACGACCAGGTCGATACCGTCGGTCGTAAAGTCGTGCTCAACAGAGCCCAACTTGTCGCACACCATATCGATGTGGCCCTGCAGCATCACAGTCGGGGCATTCTCGGCGCCGGCAGAAGCGGGCTTGCGAATGATGACGTTGTAGACCTCGTCCTGGTACACATCGAAGCCGCGCTCCTTGGCAAACGCAACCAGGAAATCGCTGATGCCCTTCTCGTTGCCAGACCCACGGGGGATCGCGCTGACCTCCTCAAAGAAATGGAACAGCTGGGCGGGCTCGTAGCCGGTGATCTTGTAATCCATGGTGCCTCCTTGGCGCAACTGGTTAGACAGTAAGACATGCGCCTTGTATATTCCCAGACTTTGCGTGCATAAACCAGTCGAAAACGCCGAGCGCCCTTGCATCATCGGCTAACGGTGGACCGCATAGCGTAACGGTCACAACTACCGCAGCTCTACAAATCGAGGCGCCCTTTCCGGAGCGCCTCGATTGCGCGTATCAAATTGTCGCCACGCCCTACAGCGCGCCGGAACCGGCTTGCATCATGCCGCCGGGGCCCGAGGTCACGCCGCCGCTTACGGGCGTGGCGTTGCCGGTGTGCGGCGCCGCCGGAGCGGTATCGCCGCCGAGCGCGCCGACCGGACGCGGTGCCGGAATCTCGCCCGTGCCGTGGCTAAAGACAAACTTGCCGTCGGCCACATCGCACAGGACGGTATCGCCCTCGCCCCACTCGCCGGCCAGCAGCTCCTCGGACAGCGGGTCCTCAATGAGCTTTGGATGGCGCGGCGCAGCGGACGCGCGCCATTGGTGAGGTCGGTGCCCTCGGCCACAATCTTGTCGTAGGCCGCATCGGTGAGCTTGATGTTCATGCCGTTGGCAATCAGGCGTTGACGCAAGTCGTCCACCAGCAGGTGCGCGATCTTGGTCAGATTCTCGCCCGAAAGCTTCTGGAACACCACGATGTCGTCGATACGGTTGAGCAGCTCGGGGCGGAACAGGCGCTTGAGTTCGCCCATCGCACGGCCCTTAATCTCGCTCGAGGTAAGGCCGTGCTCGCCGGTGGTGCCAAAGCCAACGCTCGCATCCTGCGCAATCTCGCGGGCGCCCACGTTGGACGTCATGATGATCACGGTATTGCGGAAGTCGACCGTCTTGCCTTGGCTATCGGTCAGGCGGCCCTCCTCCAGCACCTGCAGCAGAATGTTGAAGATATCGGGGTGCGCCTTCTCGATCTCGTCAAACAGCACAACCGAGTACGGATGACGGCGCACGGCCTTGGTGAGCTGACCGCCCTCGTCATGGCCAACGTAGCCCGGGGGGCTACCGATAAGCTTGGAGACCTCGAACTCGCTGCCAAACTCCGACATGTCGAAGCTGATGAGCGCGTCCTTGCTGCCAAAGAGATACTCGGCAAGCGTCTTGGCGAGCTCGGTCTTGCCCGTGCCGGTGGGACCCAGGAAGATAAAGCTGCCGCCGGGGCGACGCGGGTCCTTGAGCGGCGAGCGACTGCGGCGCACGGCCTTGGCAACGGCCTCGACTGCCTCGTCCTGGCCGATAATGCGGGTCTTGAGCACGCTTTCTGCCTGCAGCAGGCGACGGCTCTCGCTCTCGGTAAGCGAGGACACCGGCACGCCCGAAGTCACGGACACGATATCGGCGATCTGACTCACATCGATGGTGAGCGGGCTGGCGTCGAGCTCGGCGGTCCAGGCAGCCTTGGCCTCGGCGAGTTCGATCTCGGCAGCCTTCTGCTGCTCGGTGATCTCGGCGGCCTTGTTCATGTCGTCGCTCTCGGTGGCCTCCTGCGCGGCGGCCTTGAGCTCCTCTATGCGATGCTCGGCCTCGCGCACCGGCTCGGGCGCGCGGTTGGCGGCGATGCGGGCGCGGGCACCGGCCTCGTCAATGAGGTCGATGGCCTTATCGGGCAGGAAGCGATCCTGGATGTAGCGGTTGGAAAGGTTCGCGGCGGCTCGATAGCACCCTGCGTATAGCGCACATGGTGGTGCTCCTCGTAGCGCGGCTTGAGCGCGGTCAGGATCTTGACCGTGTCCTCGACGCTCGGCTCCTCGACATCGATGGTCTGGAAGCGACGCTCGAAGGCCGGGTCCTTGGTGAGGTACTTGCGGAATTCCTCGGCCGTGGTGGCGCCGATAATCTGGAAGGCACCGCGCGCGAGCACGGGCTTGAGCATGGAGCTCGCGTCGATGGAGCCCTCGGCAGAACCGGCACCGATGATGGTGTGCATCTCATCGATAAACAAGATGACGTCGTCGGCCTCGGTTGCTCCTGGATCACGTTCTTGAGGCGCTCCTCGAACTCACCGCGATACTTGGCGCCCGCAACGAGACCCGGCAGGTCGAGCGTCCAGATATTCTGGTTCATGAGGTTCTCGGGCACGTTGCCGGCAGCAATCTGTTGCGCCAGTCCCTCGACGATGGCCGTTTTGCCCACGCCGGGATCGCCCAGGATAAGAGGGTTGTTCTTGGTGCGGCGCGAAAGGATCTCCATCATACGCTGGACTTCCTTTTCGCGGCCGATCACCGGATCGAGTTCGCCGTCGCGTGCCTTCTGCGTAAGGTTGGTCGCGAACTGCTTAAGTGTATCGGTGCCGCTCCCCTTTTGCTGGGAGGCATCCGAGCCGCTAAAGAACGGCAGGCCCGTACCGGGACGACCAGCACCGGCGCCAGCGAGCGGGCGCTTCTTATCCTGGTCCTTGGCGGTGAGTTTCTCGATAGCCTTTTTGATGGAGGCGGACGACACACCCAGGCGCATGAGGATGTCCATGGCCATGCCGTTGCCCTCTTCGACGATGCCGATCAGCAAGTGCTCGGTCGACACGTAGGTCTGGTTGTTTTCACGCGCCACGCGGAATGAACGCTCCATCACGCTAATGACGAGCGGCGTAAAGGCGAGCTTGGCCGCCTCGGTCTCCTCACTGGGCTCGGGAACCGTGGTCTGGACCTCTTTAAGAGTATCCATGATGTCGTCGTAGGAGATATCGAGCGAACGCAGTGCCTCGGCGGCAATGCCTCGTCCTCCTTGGCGAGTGCGAGCAGCAGGTGCTCGGTACCCACCTTATTTGAGTGAAGATCGAGCGCTTCTTGCTTGGCCATGGACATGACCTTGCGCGCGCGATCGGTAAAACGGTCTAACATGCTAGTTCCTCTTAGACGAGCTAGTTTTTTCAAACGCAAAGCGCCGCCCGCGGCAGCGCTTTGGTCTCTTTACCCATATGTAGTATATGTTAACCGTTGGGACCTTTCCTGCCCGTAGCCGCGCGACAACGTCTACAAAAAAGGAATTGCCAGGTGCCTCTGCATCGGCCCAACGAGCGTGGATTTTCGGACACCCATTCCACGAGCGTGGATAATCTCCCGTCTTGAGCCCGTAAACAGGCCAAAAACGGGAGATTATCCACGTTCATGTTTTGCGGATCAGTTTCATTTGCACCAATTAGCTGGTGTGGCGCCAGCGGGGGTCGGTGAGGGTTCTCGCCACACCCAGGCCAACGGGCAGAAACGCCACAATGAGCACCGCACGCACAAACCAGCCGAGCATATTGACCGTGTCGAAGGTGCACATGTAATACATCGAGCGATACAGATACAAGCCCGGCACCATAATGACAATCGATGGCACCGTGAGGGCGATACGTGGGTAGGTGAGCTTGATTTCGGCTAAGCTCGCGAGCAGGCCCGATACCAGCGCACCGATAAACGCTGCTGCCTCGGGAGGCATACCTAAGCTCAGGCCCAGGAAGGGAAACAGCGCCGGCGCATCGACAAGGGTCAGACGCAATGTATTGGACACGGCGCCGATCAGACCGGCCGCCGCGGCCATCTTTAGCGGGCTGTTGAACATAACCGAGAAGCCAAATACACCGACGAAGCTCATCACCACACGCAAGAGTGTAAGAGCCAACGGCGAGAGCCCGAGCGGGGCAAAGTCATCCGGCGCCAGCCCCACACACTCGGCAACCATCCAGCCTACGAGGGTCGCCATCACAATAATCGACACGGCATACGAAAGACGCTCAATGCCGCTTCGCATATCGAGCTTAGCGATGTCGAGGCCTGCCGTAATGAGGGGAAAGCCGGGAATCACAAAGAGCATGGCGCCGATATAGCCTTCTTGGTGCGACATTGCCCCCGGTACGACCTGGCCAAGGCCGAGCAATGCCAGCAGATACGAAACGCAAGCGAGCGCAACGCCGATCGTCAGCGCGCTAAACTGGCCAAGGCCTTGCTTGAGAATATGGGAGCGAGCAAAGTTGCCGACACCAGCGCCCACAAATGCACAAGCCATCTCGATAGGGCCGCCGCCGAGCAAAAAGACGAAGGCGCCGCAAGCACAGGCCGCCGCAAGGCCCTGTTGCCAGGGAGTGTAATCAGGTTTTGAACTCTCAACGGTCTTGAGCATCTCGTGATACTCATGCACCGTAAAACGACGGCCATATGTCTCGATTTCCTTTAGGAAGCTCTCCATCATCCAAATGCGATGGGTATTGACGCCCGTTGTGGGCAAGCTGACGACTTCGTTAAAGCAGTGACCATCTTCAATACAAGTACACTCAAACGACAGGAGACTTAAGTCAACGTGGATGGTGACACCGAGCACGGCGGCGATGCGATTCATGGTATCGCGTACACGCCAGGCACCCGTTCCGCTCGCGAGCATAAGCATACCGGTGCGACAAATGATGGATGATTTGTCGGTAAGTGGCGCATCGACGGCAAGCTCATCGCCTGCCGTCACGATCTGGCGCCAGTCAGTTTTCATATGGAGCGCGCCGGCACGGACACCGTGGTGCATGGGGGTTCTTGAGAGCAACGAGCCGAGGCGCGAAGGCTGTGGGGGTTCCGTCGATTCATTCTCAACCTCATCGGCCCCTTCACCCACTAGGTCAAATGAGTCAAGCGATGCCGGCTCGCGACGGTCGATCAGCTCCTCGTCCTCATCATCAAAGTAATTGAACTGATCGAGCATGTCCTCTTCGATCGCGCGCTCGCTCGCATCGTCCATCCCGGTACTCCCTTCCTATCGACTAACCCCCATCCTAGGCAGCGACGGCTAAAGGAAACATAAAAGAGACGGCTGTCGGGCACGGGAGACGCAAAATCGTCAATGCACCGATAGACTCCCGACGAGACGAGCGTGGATTATCGGACATCCATTCCACGAGAGTGGATAGTCTCCCGTTTTGAGCCCGCATGCGAGCCAAAAGCGGGAGATGAGGTAGTCGTTGGTGACGTTCTTGAATGACTAGCCGGTTAAGAACGTCCCCAACGACTACAAAGGACAATTTAATGTGGCATTATCTTTCTACAACTACCGTAAGCAATATCAAATCATCGTAGCCGGTATTTTCAATACTATGCTCTGAACCTTTTTTGCAGATATGGCAAGTGCCTGCTTTTAGAAATTCCTCCTGACCGTTGCATACCGCTTTACCTGTTCCGGACAGAACATAATTTATATCATCACTTGTTTCGTGCTTATGAAGTCCGATTGAACCGCCGGGATGAATTTTTGTCGGATTTATTTTTCCTTGCTCATCCATAAACACTCTTGCACTCATTGTGCCTGTGCCACCGTTCATACCGGGTATTGTTATCTCTTTTGTTTCATTAAAATCTATCAGCATTATATTTCCTCCGTATATTCTTCCGGCTCTTCCGTCTCATAATATGCGTGAATAGTCTTGGGACGTTCTTAAATGACTAGCCGTTTAAGAACGTCCCCAACGACTACCAATGACTACTTGCACCAAAACAAGGACTGTCCCAACTGCCGGCAGAAAAAGAACGTCCCTAACTGCCAAGTTTGGCGACGCCGATGTTTTGGCAAAGTCAGCGAGCGGGCCGCATTGAGACAAGGTGACGTGAAACGAAAGGGCGCTGACCTTCTGGTCGCGCCCTTGAAGTTGAACGTCAGATTGTCCAAATGCGGCCCGCGCAGCGTCGGCCGGTCCGCCGTTCGGCAGAACGGCGGAACCAATCCCCTAGTACATCTTTGCGCCGGCGGGGATGGAGGCGTCGAGCTGGATCAGGTTGAGACGCTCCTCACCATCCTCCTCGTGGATAGCGCTGATGAGCATGCCGCAGCTGGGAATGCCCATCATCTTGCGCGGAGGCAGGTTGGTGATGGCGAGCAGAGTCTTGCCGACCAGGTCCTCGGGCTCATAATAACCGTGAATGCCGGAGAGGATGGTGCGGTCGGTGCCAGTGCCGTCGTCGAGCGTAAAGTTCAGCAGCTTCTTGGACTTCTTGACGGCCTCGCACGCCTTGACCTTCACAGCGCGGAAATCGCTCTTGGAGAAGGTATCAAAGTCGACGAACTCCTCAAACAGCGGCTCGACGGCGATCTTGGAGTAATCAACCGTGGGCTTGAGCGGCTTGACGAACGGGCTCGCGGTGTTGCCGGCCTCGGCAGCCTTAGCGGCAGCGGCACCGGACTGGAAACCCTTCTCGGGCTTCATGTGCGGGAACAGTAGCACGTCGCGGATGGAAGCCTGGTTGGTGAGCAGCATGACCACGCGGTCGATACCGATGCCGATGCCGCCCGCGGGAGGCATACCGTACTCGAGGGCGCGCACGTAGTCCTCGTCGTACTCCATGGCCTCGTCGTCGCCGCCAGCCTTCTCAGCCATCTGGGCGGCAAAGCGCTCGGCCTGGTCGACCGGGTCGTTGAGCTCGGAGAACGCGTTGGCGTACTCGTGACCGGCGATAACCAGCTCAAAGCGGTGCGTCAGGCGCGGATCGTCCTCAAAGCGCTTGGCAAGCGGGCTGACCTCGATGGGGTAATCGCACACGAACGTGGGGTTGACGATGGTGTCCTCGCCCAGCTCATCGTAAATCTCGGCGATGATCTTGCCAGCAGTCCACTCGGGCTTGATCTCCAGGCCCTTCTCGCGTGCTGCGGCAGCGAGCTCCTCGACCGGCGTGTCGATGGTGACCTGCTTGCCGAGCACGTCGGAGACGATGTCGGTCATGGGACGCTGGCCCACTCACCAGAAAGGTCGATGGTCTGGCCCTGGTACTCGATGACCTCGGGGTTGCCGATGGCCTTGTTAGCCGCCTTAATGACACCCTGGGCGAGCGCTTCATGCCCTCGAGGTCGGAGAAGGCACGGTAGGCCTCCATCGTGGTGAACTCGGGGTTGTGGGTAAGGTCCATGCCCTCGTTACGGAAGATGCGGCCGATCTCGAACACGCGCTCAAAACCACCGACGATGCAGCGCTTGAGGTGCAGCTCGGTGGCAATACGCAGGTAGCACTCCTGATCGAGCGCGTTGAAGTGGGTAATGAACGGCTTGGCCGTGGCACCACCCTGGATGGTCTGCAGGATGGGGGTCTCGACCTCCATGTAGCCGTCGGACTCCATAAAGCGACGGAAGGTGGAGAGAATCTGCGAACGCTTACGGAAGGTCTCGCGAACGTCGTCGTTGGCGATCAGGTCGACATAGCGCTGGCGATAGCGGGTCTCCTTGTCGGAAAGACCGTGGAACTTCTCGGGCAGCGGACGAACGGCCTTGGAAAGCAGGGTCGCGCTCTTAGGGGCAACGGAAAGCTGGCCGCGCTGGGTGCGCACAACCACGCCGGTCACGCCCAAGATGTCGCCCAGGTCGAGGGACTTGAGCGTATTCCAGGCAGCCTCGTCCATGTCGTTGATGCGGCAGAACAGCTGAATCTCGCAGTCGCATCGCGCACGACGATGAACATGATCTTGCCCTGACCGCGCTTGGCGACCACGCGGCCGGCGATCTTCACGACGTCCTCGGTGTCCTCGCCATCGGCAAGCTCGGCGTACTTAGCCTCGATATCGGCAACGTAGTCCTCAAGCTCAGAGTGCTCGGGATAGGGGTTCTGGCCCGCCTCGAACAGGGCGGCGCGCTTGGCCAGGCGGGTGGCGCGCTCGTCGTTGAGCGTCGATGCCTGATCTGCGGCGTTCTGGTTCTCTGCCATAAGTTAGCTCCTCAAACTAAAACGCTCCCCAGGATTCGGTCCCAGGGAGCGAAAACATACCTTTACGCGGGACCGTGGTCTAGCGTGCAATCTTGGCGATGGTGTAGACGCGAGTCTTGCCGGAAGGCGTAACGACCTCGACGGAGTCGCCCTCGCCGTGACCGATGATGGCGTGGCCGACCGGAGACTCGTTGGAAATCTTGTGCTCGAGCGAGTTGGTCTCGGTGGTACCGACGAGCGTGACTTCCATGACCTCACCGTTGGGATCAATCAGAGAAACGGTGGAACCGATGGAGACGGTCAGATCACCTGTGGTGGCAGCAACCTGAGCGTTGGCAAGGATGGCCTGGATCTCGGCAATACGAGCGGCGTTCTGGGCCTGCTTGTCCTTGGCGGCATCGTACTCGGAGTTCTCCGAAAGGTCGCCGAACGCGCGGGCTTCCTTGATGTCCTCGACGATCTCCTTGGCGTAATCGCCCTCACGCCAAGCGAGCTCCTCGACGAGCTTCTGGCGGCCCTCAGCGGTCAGTACGATCTGGCTTGCGTCCATACGGATATCTCCCCAACTCTGATCAAACAATCAACTGTCAACAAAACGAAAAAGACCGGCTAGCCTGCGGGCAAGCCGGTCAGGTGCTCACCCCAAAGGGATGGGACTACTCTGCGTCCGCGTCGCTGTCCTCTGCCTGCTTCTTCTTGGCAGCAGCGAGCTTGGCCTCGAGCTCAGCGATCTCCTTGTCCTCCTCGGACTGCTCGACCACGACCTCCTCGGCCTGCTTGGTCTCGGCCTTATCGTCGCCCTCCATACCCTCGCGGATATTCTTGACGGTAGAGCCGAGGGACTTGCCGAGCTTCGGCAGGTTCTTGGGCCCGAAGATAATCAGGACAACGACGAGAATAATGATGAGCTCAGGAGCCCTCAGTCCAAACATGTAGACCTCCACAATACAGCGAGACAAGCTCGAATGAGTATACCGCGGGTATCGCGGTATCACAACAATAGCTAAAAAAAGGGACCGCAAGAAGCGGTCCCTCCTCATGCTCTGGTCGGGTTGACTGGATTTGAACCAGCGACCCCTGCGTCCCGAACGCAGTGCTCTACCAAACTGAGCCACAACCCGTTAGCTCGACTATAGTAACAAAGATTTCCGTCGTGTGCTAGAGAAATTTTTACTTCTTTGGCACTTCGATGCGAACCGTGTTGGGAATGAGCTCCGTCGCGCAGGACCACCAGCCGTTTTGCAGGGCAGCGTCGGCAAGCCTTTCGGCCGTGGCGGCGGTGTCGCAAATGGCAAATGAGCAGGCACCCGATCCGCACACATCTACAGCAACGGTGCCGTCCTGTTTACGCAGCCAATCGAGAACCGTTTGAATCTGCGGCTCCATCTGTGCGGAAATGACACCTAGGTTGTTATGGATGAGCGCATATGCCGTCTCGGCATCACCAGCATGCAAGGCAGAAGCTATCGCGCCGGGCTTGTCTGCAGGCACCGGAGCCTCGTCAAAACGTCGATAGGCTTCAATTGTTGAAACGCTTGCCTCGCGCGGCTTGACCAACACGACGGGCGTTGCGGGCAGCGCGGGATACTCAGTTGCCAGCACGTCTCCCCCACCTACGTAGAACGCAAGGCTCGCGTGCAAAAAGAACGGGACGTCAGCACCAATACCCCGCGCAATGTCGTCGAGCGCGGGGTCGGTGCGATCAATTCCCCAGAGCTCCGCCAAGGCGACAATGACCGCGGCCGCGTCCGTCGAGGGGCCGCCCAAGCCGGCGCACAATGGAATGCGCTTCTCAATCGTCACGCAGATGTTTGCCTCGCAACCATAATGCTCGGCCATAGCAACCGCAGCCCGATACGCCGTATTCTTTTGCATGGGAAAATCTGATGCCGGAACCGTCTGGACGGTCAGCGCCTGCGCCGGCGCGACCGTCACGGAATCGGAAAGACCGACGGCTGCCATCAGGGAATCGACCCTGTGGTAGCCGCGGTCATCGCGCTCGGTATGAACCCCCAGGTAGAGGTTAATCTTTGCCGGCGCGGAAAGAGTCAGGGACCGATCGGTCACCGTTAGTGCTCCTCGAGCTGATTGCCGAGCGGGGTAAAAATGTGCTCACCGCTCTCGGGGTCGAACAGCTCGACCTGCCCGGTGAGGACATCGATATACTGGTAGGACTGACGCGACTTGCGGCCGCGACGTTCGTCAACCTCGACGATAAAGACGGCGGGGTGGACGCTCTTGATGGTGCCCATGCGCTCGACGACGCGGGTGCGGCCCATGTTGGCCTTCACCTTGACGCGATCGCCCACCATATCGGTCAGCTTCTCGTGGATGTCGTCGACGTGATTGACTTCCATCTCTTCCATGAACAGGGCCTCCAGAAGGTGCAATTCAAAAAGGGGATAATACCCCTAAGATAGACAAAACTCTAATACTATAGCACCCTGTTGCGACCACGCGCAAGTAGCTAATTTGGCTACTTACAGATTGTCGGTATCGAGGACGATGGTGAATGGGCCGTCGTTGACGAGGTCGACTTTCATATCGGCGCCAAAGATGCCATGCGCCACGTGTTCGACATCTTGACGAACGAGCGTCAGGAAGTACTCGTAGAGCTCGTTGGCGACATCGGGGGCGCCGGCATCCGTAAACGATGGGCGGCGGCCGTGACGGCAATCGGCGAACAGCGTGAACTGCGACACTACGAGAACCTCGCCGTCGACATCGGCAAGTGCCAGGTTGGTCTTGCCGTTCTCGTCCTCGTTAATGCGCAAGCCGCGGAGCTTGCCCCACAGCTTATCGGCCTCGGCGCGCGTGTCGCCGTGGCCCACGCCCAGCAGCACCAGATAGCCGCGCCCAATTTTGCCCACGCACTCGCCGTCGACCGTCACGCCGGCGTTGAGTACGCGCTGCACCACCGCACGCACGGCCTACTCCTCGCCCGTCAGTTTGGCGGACAGATGCTCGAGCGCGTGGAAACGATGGCTGATGGCGTTCTTCTCGTCCGCCGTCAGCTCGGCCATGGTCTTGCCCGGCGTGTCGACCGGCAGGAACAGCGGGTCATAGCCAAAGCCGTGATCGCCGCGGCCCTCGTGTGCGATAACGCCCTCGCAGGCGCCCTCGCCATAGGTGACCAGACCATCCGTGTCGATAAGCGCAACGACGCTCATAAAGCGCGCGGTGCGGTCCTCGTCCGCCACGCCTTCCAGGTTAACGAGAAGCTTGGCGTTGTTGGCGGCATCGTCTCCGTGCACGCCCGCATAGCGCGCGCTATACACGCCCGGCTCGCCGTCAAGCGCGTCGACGACCAAGCCAGAATCGTCGGCGATGGCCATGAGCCCCGTCTCTTCGACGGCAGCCTGCGCCTTGATGATGGCGTTCTCCAAAAACGTCGTGCCGTTTTCCTCGGGGTCCTCAAAATCGCCCAGCTGGCCGAGCGCCACAAAGCGAACCTCGGGCATGACCTTGCCTAAAATGGCCTCGATCTCGGTGAGCTTATGGGCGTTGCCCGTTGCCACGACAATGGTCGCCGCCGGGTCGAGGGTGTCGATGTCGATCTTCTCAAGTGCCATGAGTGGTCTCCTTGTCTCTATAGCAATGCCGCGCCGAGGGCGACGAGGGCCTCCGCCTCTCCCCTCTCAATCAACGGCAGTCTTATACTTCGACGTTTTCCCAGATAAAACCTGCCAAAATAAACCTGTCCCTTTTTGGCAGGTTAGGCGATGGCTTGGCGCTGAAGCTCGATGAGCTCGGCGATGCCTTTGTCGCCCAGGTCGAGCAGGGCGTTGAGGCGCTTACGGTCAAAGGGCGCCTGCTCGCCAGTGCCTGGAGCTCGATCATCTCACCGGTGTCGGTGGCGACGAGGTTCATGTCGACTTCGGCATGGCTGTCCTCGGAATAATCGAGGTCAAGCAGCGTATTGCCGTCGACAACGCCCATGGAGATTGCAGCCACCTGGCCGGTAAGCGGGATGCGCTCGATCTTGCCCGCCTCGACCCACATGGTGAGGGCGTCGTGCAGCGCCACCCAGCGCCGGTGATGCTCGCTGTACGCGTGCCGCCATCGGCCTGAATCACATCGCAGTCGACGGTGACGGTGTACTCGCCGAGCGCCTTCATGTTGACGACGGTACGCAGGCTGCGGCCAATGAGGCGCTCGATCTCCATGGAGCGACCCTTGCGGTTGGCGTGCTCGCGCTTGCAGCGCTTGCCGGTCGACGCCGGCAGCATGGCGTATTCCGCGGTCACCCAGCCGACCTTAGCTCCTTTCGCCAGCCCGGCACGCCCTCCTCGATTGTGGCGGCGCACAACACGCGCGTGTCACCGAACTCGGCAAAACACGAGCCGTGGGCGTGCTTCATGACGCCACGGGTGAGCTTAACGGGGCGCAACTCGTTGGCGGCGCGACCGTTGGCGCGGTTGACCTGCATGTACTCCATAGAAAAATCCTTTCGGCAAAAGGTGTGGCGAAGGCTCTGACGGCGGCCTTACATCTATTTCAGCTCATCGATATCGATATGCTCAATGCTCTTGAGCGGCTGACCAAAGATAAAGCTGCCCGCCACCGCAAACTCGGCAATGTTATCGGCCGTCGTGGCAAAACGATGCTGCGGCTCGGCGGCGACGCCCGCCAGCTGCTCGCGGCGCGTGAGGATATCGGTCAGCTCGCGCGTGGTCTCCTCGGCGGAACTCACGACGCGTACCCCAGGCCCCAGCGCATGGCGGATAGGTCCCACCAACAGCGGAAAATGCGTACAGCCGAGCACCACGTATCGATACCGTGGTCGCGCAGTGGCTCAACCGTGGCACCCACCAGCGCACGCACGGCAGGCGTATCGAAGATGTCCTCGTTCTCAAGCCACTGCTCTTGCAGATGCGCACCCGAGGCGAGCTCGTGTTCGACAACCTCGACAAAGCTCGAGGCGGGGCAGCCGTATACGTCGACGCCGGCATCTAGGTCCTGAATGGCGCGCGTGTAAGCGCCCGAGCGAATGGTGAGGTTGGTGGCGAGCACGCCCACGCGACGCGTGCGGGTGCTGTTGATTGCCGCACGGGCACCCGGCGCGATCACGCCGATCACGGGAACGTCGAGCACCTGCTGGGCCAGACGCAAGGCCGCAGCTGTCGCCGTGTTGCAGGCGATGACCATAATCTTGACGTCGTGCTTCGACAGCCAACAGCCCGCCTGCAACGCAAACGAGCGCACCTCATCCTCGGTGCGCGTGCCGTAGGGGCAGCGTTTGGTGTCGCCGAAGTAGTAGACGGACTCGCGCGGCAGCACCGTCGCGATGGCGCGCGCAACCGTCAGACCGCCCAAACCAGAATCGAACACGCCAATCGGGCGCGTGTCGCCTGTCGGATTCTCGATATCGGACATTACCTCACCAGTCTCTCTCGAAAAGACATGTCCAAGTGCGGCGACGCCGCGCTACGAACGCGCCGCGACCAGCAGCTCTGCCGTCGCCGCCCAACCGTCGACAATTTTGCCGCGCGTAACGAAAGCGTTCTCGCAAGCAGCCAGGAACTCGGGCGCACCGGCGCTCGTCAGGCCATTCTCGACCAGGCAGAACGTGCCCACGTGATCGGCCATGTAGAAGTCGGACTCGGAATCGCCGAGCGCGAGCGTCTCCTCGCGCTCGATCCCCAGGTGCTCGCAGAAGCGCGCGATGGCAACGCCCTTGTTGAGGCCGGCGGGATTGATGTTAAACGCGCGACCGTCCTCGACGCGATCGAGCTCGAGCGTCGTCGGCTTGGACAGATGCGTCAGGTGACCGTTACAGGCCCACACCAGGCCGCAGCCGGCCTCGTCCAGGATGGCCTGGACCTCATTGTCGGGCACATCGCCGCGCATGCCGACGGTGACCTCGCGGTACTTGTAGCCGGTCGACATGTCGTTGTGATACTCGATCTTGTGCGGCCAGCGGGCAAGAATCTTCTCGCACACGCCGGTCTGCTCGATCACCTGGTGCGGAGTAAGGCCGCAGGCGGGGTCGTAAGGCATGTCGCCAGTCAGATACTCCCAATCGTTGGCTTTGAGGTCGTACATGACCAGGCCGCCCATCTCACCAATGTAGGAGTTGAGGCCGAGCACGCGCGCGTCCTCGTGGATCATGGTACGGTTGCGGCCCGAGGTGGGAACCACCTGAATGCCAGCGCGAGCGAGCGCCACGACGGCCTCGACGAGTTTGGTCGAGGGGTTGTCGTCGTTGTCGCGCAGCACGCACGAGCCGGGCGCGAGCATCGTGGCATCCAGGTCGGTAAAGACGTACTTGACCTTGGCCAAGCGCTCGCGCATCTCGCCCGAAAGCTCGGCAACGGTCGGCAAGGTGTTGTGGGACATGGTTACTCCGTTTACGTAGAAGGGTTTGGACTTGGACGGCATGTTTTGATTGAGGGAACACGCTTATGGCGACAGCGCACTCAGGCGCCGCCGCCATCATGGTTCATTAGTCAAACTGGGTAACATCGATCAGGCGATTGGCCAGCGAAAGGTCGCTCTCGATGGGCACGAACTCGTCGCCCACGTGCATGAGCTCCTCGTCACCCTTTGCCAGCAGCAAGACAATGGTGGGAGCATCGGGGTTGACGTACTCCTCGCGCGCCGCCTTGAACGCCGCATGCACAGCGGCTTCGCGGTCGAGGATGATCTTGTTCGGCGTATCGTCGGGAACATGCTCGGCAAGCTCGCGACAGACCTTCATCGGGTCCTCGTGAGCTGGATCCTCGTTCGTAAAGATCATCAGGTCGGAATACGGTGCGGCCTCGCGTGGCAATTGCTCGCGGCGCTCCTGCGCCTTGCCGCCGGCGGCGCCAAACAGCGCAATGACGGGGCTAGCGGGAAACGCGCGCTTGACCGACGAGAAAAGCGAACGGAACGAAAGCTGGTTGTGCGCATAGTCAACGACGCAGATCACGCGGCCGTCCTTCGACTCCACGACCTCCATGCGGCCCGGCACACGCAGTTTGGAGAGGCCCTTCTTGATAGCCTCGATACCGATGCCGATCTCGCGCGCAGCGGCGATAGCGACCAGCGCGTTTTCCACGTTAAAGTCGCCCGCGATACCCAGCAGGACCTTCTCCCCCGCCTCGGGCTCGTCGGCGCTCATGCCGTGCAAGTTGAACTCGATGTTAAAGCCGAGCATGCGGACATCGCTCGCCCACAGGCTTGCCTCGGGATGCTCGACGCCAACGGTCACCAAGCGCTCGGCCGTCGACGCTGCCTCTAGCACACGGTCAACCTCATCGGTGCCCAGATTCACCACGGCGGTCTTTGCCTGGTCAAAGATCCTAAGCTTGCTCTCAAAATAATCCTCAAACGTGGGGTGTTCGATCGGCGAGATGTGGTCGCGGCCGATGTTGAGGAAGCACGCCACGTCAAACGGCAGATTCTCGACGCGTTGGTACTTGAGCGCCTGGCTCGAGACCTCCATGACCATGGACTGGCGACCGGACGTGCGGCAGTTGGCGATATGGCGCCAAACCTCGGGGGCCTCGGGCGTGGTGTTGGTGCTCTCGTAGCACTCGATACCATCGTCGGTACTCACCGAGCCGATCATGCCGCAGGACTCGCCCGCCGCCTTGATGATGGACTGGAGCATAAAAGCGGCCGTGGTCTTTCCCTTGGTGCCGGTGATGCCCACGATCTTGACGTCGTGGTCGGGACGGTCGTAGACCTCCGGCGGCAACAGGGCCATGGCCGTGCGAACACTATCAACAACCAGCATCGCAGCACCGCTCTCCTGCGCCAGCGGCTCCAGAGACTCGACCAGCGACTCCTCGCACACAAATGCGACGGCGCCCGCATCGAGCGCCATGCTCAAAAACGCGGGCTTAAAGGCAGCACCTTTGCAAAAGAATACGTCACCTGCCGAGACCGCGCGCGAATCAAACGAGCAGCCGGTCACGGCGCGCTCGTCAACCTGCTCTGATGCGCGCAGCTCGCCGCACACATCGAGAAGCTTGGCAAGCGTATCGACGTGGTCACGGTCGCGGAATCCGAATGGTGCATCTTTCACCTTTCTCAGCCATTTGGCAGGGACGGTTTTATAGTAACTGAAACGCACCCACGCAAAAACGCTCCCGGAGGAGCCGTTACGCGCAGGCGTTCGTAAGCCGAGGCTAGGCAGCCTGAACAGCGGGCTGGTCCTCGTCGATAAAGAAGCGCTTGTACCACACTAGGAACACGAGCGGCGTATAGATCTTGCGCTGGAAATCGCCCTTGCCCGCAAAGTGCAGATCGAGCAGGTGCATGAGCTCGTCGGTATTGAAGAACTCGCTTGCCCACGGCGCGGTGAAGTACTCCTTGACATAGTCGTACCACTTTTGCTCGCGCAGCCAGTAGACAATCGGCACCGGGAAGCCCACCTTGGGACGGGTGGCCCACTCATCGGGCAGCGACTTGTTGGCAGCGTGGCGGAGTACCTGCTTGTTGCCGTTCTCGTTGATGCGGTAGCGATCGGGAATGTGCTCGGCGAACTCCATGACTTTGCGGTCCAGGAAGGGCACGCGCAGCTCCAGCGAGTGCGCCATGCACATCTTGTCGGCCTTGAGCAGAATGTCGCCCGGGAGCCACATGTTCATGTCCAGGTACTGCTTCTTGACCAGTTCGGGCTGACCCTTCACGCGTGCGTAGATGGGTGCAGCGAGCTCAAAGGCGCCATCGCCGGTGTTGTACTCGGGCTTGAGCACGCCGTCGACCTCGCGCTCCGGCCATACCAGAGCCTGTCCCAGGAACGACTTCTCGGGGATCTCGGCACCCTTGACCAGGAAGTTATGTCCCTTGAAGTACGGCATATGCAGCGCCAGGTTACCGAGCGCGCGACGGATGGGCAGCGGCACCATCTTTTTGTACTTGCGCACCGGGACCGTGTCCTCGTAGTAGGCGTAGCGCCAAAGAGCTCGTCGGCGCCTTCGCCCGAAAGCACGACGGTAACGTCCTTGCGGGCCATCTCGGCCAAGAACCACAGCGCACGGAAGACAGGTTGGACTGCGGCTCGTCCATGTGATACTGGATGTCCTCGAGCGCACCGAAGAACTCGTCGGCGGTAATCATCTTGCGAACGTTCTCGACGCCGAGCTTATCGGAAAGTTCCTTGGCGTAGTTGGTCTCGTTGAAGTTCTTGTAGTCAAAGCCCACCGAGAAGGTCTTGTCGGGCATGAGGCAAGCGGCGATGTAGCTGGAGTCGACGCCGCCGGAGAGGAACGACGCGACCTTGACGTCGGCGATGCGATGGGCCTCGACGCTCTCGTGCACGACCTCGTCCAGCTCGTCGACGTACTCCTCGAACGGCTTCTCGACGGCAGAGTAATCGCAATCCCAGTAGCGCTCGATGTTCATCTTGCCGGTCGGGATATCGACGGTAAAGTAGTGCGCCGGCGGCAGCTTGTAGACACCCTCGAAGAAGGTCTCCTCGGTTGCCGAATACTGCAGCGTCATGTACGGACGCAGGGCCTTTTTGTTGACCGCCTTGTGGAAGTGCGGGTAGTCCAGGAAGCTCTTGATCTCGGAACCGAAGAGCACGCCCGGAGCGCCGTCGCCCGCATCGGCCATGGGATAGTAGTAGAGCGGCTTGATGCCAAAGATATCGCGGGCGCCAAAAAGCTTATTCTTCTTCTTGTCCCAGATGACGAAGGCGTACATACCGCGCAAGCGATCGAGTACTGCCTCGCCCCACTCCTCATAGCCGTGCAGGAGGCTCTCGGTGTCGGCGCCGCAGTGGAACTTGTAGCCCTTGGCCTCGAGCTCGGAACGGAGCTCTTGGAAGTTGTAGATCTCGCCGTTGAAGACAATGACGACGCTACCGTCCTCATTGGCCATGGGCTGAGCGCCGGCCTCGGTCAGGTCGAGGATCGACAAGCGGCGGAAGCCGAGGGCAACGCGGCCGTCGATAAACTGGCCGCCCATGTCGGGACCACGATGGACGATGCGGTCCATCATCTTGGTGAGCACCTCGGATTGGTTATCCGTCCCACCGACAAAACCGACAAAACCGCACATATACTATCCCCTCTGCTGTTGCTGGGTATCAAATCGAATCAGTAGCTTTTGAGTATACCCGAGGGCGTAAAGAGGGGCGGAATGTTCAGGCAATCTCAACTGAATCAGCTCCGCGCCGACACGCGCCGGTTACCTTTAATGGATATGAGATGAATGAGGCGATTGTTTTGCTATACTCTCTCCGCACGGGCGATTGGCGCAACGGTTAGCGCAGGTGCTTTACACGCACAAGGCTGGGGGTTCGAATCCCTCATCGCCCACCATTGAATTGGAAACGGTCCTCGCAAGGGGACCGTTTTTGTTTGGGCCCAGCGCATGGGATTCGAACCCGACAGGGTGCGAAGCTGAGGAAACGCGAAGCGTTTTCCAGCGCAGCACGCGAGGGCCGCAGGCCCGAAGCGAAAGCGGGCGGCGTCAGCCGCACGCGACATCCCTCATCGCCCACCACTGATTTGATAGGCTCCCAGCTATGGGGGCCTTTCTTTTTTGGGCCCATCGCGGGGGGATTCGAACCCGCAAGGGTGCGGAGCTGAGGAAACGCGAAGCGTTTTCCAGCGCAGCACGCGAGAAGCGGAGCGACGAAGCGAGAGCGGGCGGCGTCAGCCGCACGCGACATCCCTCATCGCCCACCACCGATTTGATAGGCTCCCAGCAATGGGAGCCTTTCTTTTTTGGGCCCATTTCATGGGATTCGAACCCGCCAGCACGACTGTCACAAAGGCCGTGGCCAGAAAATGGCAAAAATGAGTACTGTTACTAATTTTGTAGCAGCGATTTTTGGGTTTCGCTGGGTAAATCTAGCCCTGAATCAGCGATTTGAAGCCTTTGCTAGCTGTTTCCCCATTAACATAACTGAACATGTGTGGTCTAACTAATCCTAGATAGTCGGTTTCATATGAGATTCAGCTGGTAACAGTACTCATATTTGATGTTTTTTGACCAGCAGGTCTCCCTGCCTTAGCAAATCTAAGGCAAAACGGGCTCCAGACCGCTGAATCATGCCGCATAGGGCACGTCCGCAGTCCGGAACTCGGTCCAAATTGAGTTATTGCGCCGCGTTAGCCCAAAACACCCGACAGGATCTCGATCAGACTGTCCACGTCGGCTTCCTCGCAGACGAGTGGCGGCAGGAAACGCAGCGTATGCGCACCCGTAGCGTTGATCACGGCACCGGCGGCCAGCGCGCGGGCAACAACACCATGCGCGTCGCCCGCGGCATCATCCAAATCACAGCCGAGCATCAAGCCGCGACCACGTACCTCGGTCACGTGCGGCAGCTTGGCGAGCTTTGCCTCCATATAGGCACCCACCTTGGCAGCATGCTCGGCATAATCGCCACGCACAAGCGCGGAGAGCGTCGCGGCACACGCCGCGATGGCCAAGCAGCTACCGCCAAAGGTCGAGCGTGGTCGCCCGGCTTAAACACGTCGGCAATCTCCTTCTTCGCCACGACGGCACCCATGGGCACGCCATCAGCAATGCCCTTGGCAAGGCTCATGATGTCGGGCTCCACGCCATAGGTCTGGAACGCAAACGGCTTGCCGGAGCGGAAGATGCCGCACTGGACCTCGTCGGCGATAAGCACGGCGCCCACTTCGTGTGCCAGGTCGCGCGCCGTAGCCATAAACTCCTCGGTCATGGGATGCACACCGCTCTCACCCTGGATCGGCTCGAGCATCACGGCACAAATTTCGCTCCCCAGCTGCTTAAAGATCGCACGCAGCTCATCCACATCGTTGGGCGTGCAGGCCACAAAGCCACCCGGCAGCGGGCGGAAGCTGTCCTGCAGCCAATCCTGCATGGTGGCGGCAATGGTCTCGAGCGTACGGCCGTGGAAGCCGCCGCGCATGCACACGATGGTGTTGCCGCCATTACCGGCACGCTTGGCGTACAGGCGCGCGAGCTTCATCGAGCCTCGTTGGCCTCGGCGCCAGAGTTGGCAAAGAAGGTCTCCCAAACCTGCTCATCCGCAGCCGGGGCACCAAGAGCAGCTGCCGTGGTCTCATCGCCGGCGGCAATGGCATCGGCAAGCACGCGCGCACCATCTACGTCGTCGTTAGCAAGCTTGGACAGCAGCGCCGCGACCTGTCCGCGCTGCTCAATGTAGAAGTAATTGGAGACATGCATGAGCTTTTTGGTCTGTGCCTCGAGCGCCGAGAGCACAGCCGGGTCGCCATGACCTAGGCTGCACACGCCGATGCCGGCAAGAAAGTCGAGGTACTCACGGCCATCGTCGCCGGTGAGCTTCATGCCGTGACCCTCGACAAACTCGACCGGAGAGCGGCCAAAGGTATGCATAACGTAATGGGATTCAAGCGATTGCTGAGCTGCAAGTGACATGGGATGCCTTTCGTTGAGCGCCGGACGGCGCAGGCCTATGGGTGTAGGAATGGGGCGGCTGAGGGTCAGCTAGACCGTCTGAAGCTTCTCGACCTCGTCAAGATTCTCGGTCAGACGCGCAGCAAACGTCGAAAGCGGATGCGGATGCGTATCGAACTCGTAAGCCGTCTCGGTGGAATGGATCACGGTACCGACGCCGGCATCGGTCAGCAGCTCCAGCAGCAGCGAATGCGGCGTGGTGCCGTTGATGATGTGAGCGCGAAATACGCCGCCGGCAAGCGCATCGACGGCCGCGCGCAGCTTGGGAATCATGCCCTTATCGACCTCGCCGCCGTAGAGCATTTCGTTAACCTCGTCGAGTGTTAGGTTGGAGATGAGTGAGTCTTTATCGCTAAAGTCCTTGTACAGGCCGTCGACGTCGGTCAAAAAGATCGCCTTGTGCGCGTGGAGCGCTGCCGCAACGGCACCGGCGGCGGTATCGGCGTTGATGTTGAAGAAACCGCCGTCCTCCCCCGCCGCGACGGTAGCGATAACGGGGATGTACTCGCTATCGAGTAAGCGCTCGATATAGTCGGTGTTAACGTGCGTCACTTTGCCCACGCGACCGAGCTCGGGGTCGAGCGGCTCGGCGATGAGCGTGCCAGCATCGCTGCCCGACACGCCCACGGCCAGGTTGCCGTGGTGGTTGATGGCGGCAACCAGCTCCTGGTTAACCTTGCCGCCCAGCACCTCGCGCACGATATCCATAGTCGCCGGCGTGGTCACGCGCTGGCCGTTCTTAAACTCGACGGGGATGTCGTAGTGGCTCAGCGCCTCGTTGATGGCCTTGCCGCCACCGTGCACGATAACAGGGCGCATGCCGATGATCTTGAGCAGCACGATGTCGCTCATCACGTCGCGGCGCAGCTGCTCATCAACCATGGCGGCTCCGCCATATTTGATAACAACCGTCTTACCGGTCAGGTTCTTAATCCACGGCAGCGCTTCGAACAGCAGCTGCGCGGTTGCTTCGTTGGATTCGTTCGAACGACAATCGCGTGCGAATTTCATAATCTGCCTCGTCTTTCGTATCGTTATCGCGCCGTGCTCCGCTGTCCGCAATCGCGGCAAGATGCGCAGCGTGCCTGGAATCTAGGAACGGTAGTCGCCGTTAATGGAGATGTACTCATGCGTGAGGTCGCAGGTCCACACGGTCGTTGCCGCGTCGCCTGCGCCCAGGTCGGCCGAGATCACGATCTCGGGCGCCTCGAAACGTCGTAGAGCCTCGTCCTCGTCAAAGGGAACAGTCAGACCATCGCGACAGACAGGCATGCCCATCATGTCGATGGAAACGTCTTCCTGATTAAACTTCACGCCGCACTTGCCAAGCGCCATAGCAACGCGGCCCCAGTTGCAGTCGTGGCCGGCGATGCAGGTCTTAACGAGCGGCGAGTTGGCAACGGCACGGGCGGCGATATCGGCCTCCTCGTCGTTCACGGCGCCGGTAACGTTGACCGTAACAAGCTTAGATGCGCCCTCACCATCGGCGGCGATATTGCGCGCCAGGCTCTCGCACACCTCGTGCACGGCAAATGCCAACTCGTCAAAGGCATCGGAGCCCTCGACGATAGGCTCGGCATCTGCGGCAGCGGCGCCGGAGGCAAGCATGATGCAGGTGTCGTTGGTCGAGGTGTCGGAATCGACCGTTACCTTGTTAAAGGTCTGCTTGACGGTCGAGAGCAGCAGGGCATGAAGTGCCGCAGGCTCGACGGGGGCATCGGTGGTGATAACTGCGATCATGGTGGCCATGTTGGGCATGATCATACCCGAGCCCTTGCACATTCCGCCTACCGTATAGACATTGCCCGCATGACCCGCAGCCTCACTGACGTAGGATACGGCGTACTCCTTGGAGTGCGTGTCGGTCGTCATGATGGCGCGAGCGGCATCGGCGCCACCGTGGGCGGAGAGCGCCTCGTAGGCAGCAGGAATGGCGGTCTCAAACGTGTCGATCGACAGAATCTGGCCAATCACACCCGTGGAGGCAACCAGAATCTGCTGGGGCTCGCAGCCGATGACCTGCGAGGCGATGTTGCACGTCTCGCGCGCGCAGGCAAGGCCCGTCTCGCCCGTGGCGGCATTCGCGTTGCCGGAGTTGATTGAAACGCCGGCGATGATGCCATAGCCCTTGCCCACACCGCCCAGGTTGGCGCGGCTCACCTGCACAGGCGCTGCGCAAAAGCGATTGGTCGTAAACACGCCGGCACCGGGACAGGGTTTATCGGGCACGACGAGCGCGTAATCCAAGCGCTCGGGATTCTTGCGAAAACCCGCATGAATACCCGCGGCCTTAAAGCCGGCCGCTACCGTAATGCCACCCTCGACGGCACGAATCTTGATATCGAACTGCTCTGTATTCATCGTCCTTACGACTCCTTATATCAAACAAAAAACGGACATCGGTTGGTGCGCCATGCCAGTCGTGATCATGAGACCAGCTTAAGAGTGGCGCCCCACTCGATGCCCGACTACCAAATCGTTAACAATCGAATGTGCTACACCGGGCACGCCACTGTGGGCAAGCCTCGTCGCTCGTCAAAGCCAAAGACGATATTGGCGCATTGGACTGCTTGGCCCGCAGCGCCCTTGCACAGATTGTCGATGGCGCCCGTCGCCACCAGCACGCCCGCGCGCTTGTTGAGCGCGAGGCCAATCTGGGCGGCGTTGGTGCCGACGACCGAAGCCGTCTTGGGCTGCTGGCCGGCGTCGAGCACGCGCACAAAGGTGCGTCCAGCGTAGAACTGCTTGTAATAGTCGACAACATCCTCAAGAGCCAACGTGTCGAGAGCCTGCGGCGCGAGCGGCAGCGTCACCGTGGAGAGCAGACCACGCTTGAGCGGTGCCAGGTGCGGGGTAAAGACGACGCGATCGGTCAGGCCCAAGATCTGCTCGATTTCGGGCGTGTGGCGATGCTTGCCCACGCCGTATGCTTCCAAATTCTCGTCGGCGCTGCAAAAATGCGTACGAGCGTTGCAGGACTTGCCGGCACCCGTCACACCGCTGATGGCATCGACAATCACGGGGCCGTTCTCGGCCACCCAGCCCGCGCGCACGGCGGGCGCGGCGGCAAGGCTCGTTGCGGTGGGATAGCAACCGGCGCAGGCGACCAGCACGGGTTTGCCGTCGGCATGGTCGGATGCGGCGGTCTCCAGTCCTGGCAGAACAGCTCGGGCAGACCGAAGGCACGGGTCTTGAGCAGCTCGGGGCTCGTATGCTCGGCGGCATACCAAGCCTCAAAAACGGACGCGTCGTTCAGACGGTAGTCGGCCGAAAGATCAAAGCAGGAGACGCCCGATGCAAGCAGCGCGGGCACCTGTGCCATGGCAGCCGTGTGCGGCACGGCCAAAAAGACCGCGTCGCAGTTCTTGAGCTCAGGGGCATCATGCGTCGTAAAGACAAGATCGCTTACGCCGGTGAAGCTCGGGTGCACCGCAGACAACGGCTGGCCGGCATCGGCGTTGGACGTAATGGCAGCAAGTTCAAACTCGGGATGACCGAGGACGAGGCGAATGAGCTCGGCTCCGGCATATCCAGCCGCGCCGACGATTCCAACCTTCAAAGACATATCAGACTCCTTGTCTGCGATTTATGCACCGATGCGCATTTCGCAGCGGTCGTTATGAAGTGAGTTGAAACTTTAGCACCAAAAGATGCATTAATACGTAAATGGCTTGCATATTCATGCATTGAAACATTCCCGACACATTCGCTTGAAGGAATTGACAAATGGAGCGGGCCCCGTATTGACCGGCGCTCCTAACGGCGCCGGGCAATACGGGCCGCCCATGCGAAAACCAAGTTGTTAGGATGAGCCAGCTGGCTAGAGCTCGACCGGCACCCATTCGTCGTGATTGCAGATAAAAGCCTCGGGATCCTCGACGCTAAAGAAGACGAGCGTGGGGTCGTTAGGCCCCTCATAGTGCTCGCCCAGGCGCTCTAGATGCTTCCACCCAGCTTCGCGCATTTCGCCTAAAGCCCGGTCATCCAAGCCGGCACGCCCGCGCAAGATGAGCCAGCCATGGCCCGGCCACCAACTCGTGGCCTCAAAGCGCTGGTTTTGCAGCAGCTCTTGCCACACATCTTTGGTGCGCGCTGTTACAAACCACAGCTTGCCATCCTGGATCTGCGCAAACGAAAACGGACGCACATGAGGCTGTCCGTCAACGCTCGTCGCCAAATACCATGCCGGCACCGACGTCAGATACTCCAACACCGTATTCAATCCGTCCATGTGTCCTCCTGGCGCTAGCTAATTCGGAACGGGTAGTTAATTTGAGACGCTCTAGAGCTCCAGGCGCTCCTCGCTGCCGTCGATATCACAGAAGCGCGCGGCAATGTTGCGGACCGAAAAGAAAGCAAGGCGGCCGTCGTTGGCACTCTCGTGTTCCTCGCCGATGCCCACCATGTGCTTAAAACCCGCTTGACGCACCTTGTCGCTCGCAACCGCGTCGTCCTCAAGTGCGGCCTCGCCGGTCAACACGATCCAACATTCCCCCGGCTTCCAGCCCGAGAGCTCAAACTTGGGATTCGCACTCAGCTCCGCCCACACATCCTTGTCGCGCGACGTGCAAAACCACAGCTTACCGTCATCGACCATGGCAAACGAAAACGGCCTCACGCGAGGCTGATGCCCGTCGGTCACATCGGTCGTGGCCAGATACCACGCCGGAATGCGCCTGAGATACGAACAGGCGCGCTCAAGCTGAGCCGTGCGGTCGTTGTCGGTCATAGGGACCCCTTTCTTGCGCTCGAATCGCGCCTAAACAAGTTGAAGGTTGACGACGATGACACACGCAAACAGCAGCATCGTCACAACCGCAGCCAGCGCATCCCCGCGGCGAAATGCAAGCGCATGCAGACGCGTGCGGCCCTGCTCGCCGTGATAGCAGCGTGCATCCATGGCGGCAGACAACGTCTCGGCATGACGGAACACGCCCGTGAACAGTGGAATCGCCACACTGCCGAGCATACGCACGCCGCCGAGCGGGCCACCCGTTACGCGTGCACCGCGGCTTGCCTGCGCGTCCGCCGTCTGCTTCATCTCGGTGGCAAACTGCGGCATAAAGCGCAACGCGATGCCCATGATCATGCCGAGCTCATGCGCAGGGAGCCCCACGCGCGCAAACGGTGCGAGCAGACGCTCAAAGCCCGCGGTGAGGTCGAGCGTAGGCGTGGTGAGCGTAATGGCGCTCATGCCGGCCATCATCAGGGTCAGGCGACACGCCATAAAGGCGGCAGAACGCAGTGAGCCCTCGCTTATCTGCAGAAAGCCGAGCTGCCACAGGATGCGCCCACTCTGATCGGTAAACAAGTTGAGCACCGCGACCACGACGACGATTGCCAGCAGCGGCGCCATCGACGACAGAACGCGACGAGCCGGCACCCGGGACACGGCATAGATCAGCACGACGAAAATTGCGACAGGAGCCAGTCCGCGGAAGCCGCCGACGGTCAGCGTCGTGATTAAAAACACAAAGCCCAGGAGCAGCTTGGTGCGCGGATCCAGGCGATGGATCGCACTATCGCTCGGATAGTAGCTGCCAAACGAAAACGCCTCCATTAGCAGCCCTCCTCTCGCGCGACCGTCTTGGATTTAGCAATGTCCGCGACGTTAGAAGGACCGTCTGAGCGACCGATCAGCAAATCTGCCAGCTCGTCGGCCAGCGACTCAACCGTATAGAGCCCGCTGCAACGCAGCGGCACGCCCGCCTCCGCGAGCGCCAACGCCATGCGCTGGGCGGCGGGAACGCCCAAGCCGATCGACTTGAGCTCATCGGCATGTGCAAACACCTGCGCGGGGGTTCCCTCGGCAAACACCGCACCTTCGTTCATCACGACGATGCGGTCGCAGCAGTTGGCCAGGTCATCCATACTATGCGAAACCATGACAACGGTCAGGCCATCGCGGTGAAGTCGATCGATAAGCTCAAGGAAATCCCTGCGCGCAGCCGGATCGAGCCCCGCCATGGGTTCATCGAGCACCAGGACTTCGGGCTCCATGGCGAGCACACCGGCGAATGCCACACGCCGTTGCTGACCGCCCGAAAGCTCAAAGGGACTCTTGTCGCCGACCGTGGAAAGGTCGAGGCCCACGCGCGAGAGCGACGACTCGACGCGACGGTCGACTTCATCTTGCGGCAAGCCAAGGTTGTGCGGGCCAAACGCCACGTCCTGCGTCACGGTTTCGGCAAACAGCTGACGCTCAGGATATTGAAACACCACGCCGACCTTGGCCTTAACCGCGGCGGCGTCTTTCTTGTTTGACAGATCGAGCCCCAGCGCGCGAACGGATCCCTCCTGGGGGCGAATCAAACCGTTGAGATGCTGGACCAGCGTCGACTTACCCGAGCCGGTATGACCTGCTAGCCCCAGAAACTCCCCGCGATGCACCGTCAGCGAAACATCGCGTAGCGCCCAGGGGCTGCTGGGGTCGTTTCCCCAGAGAACCTGTTTGCTCGATTTGCCCGCAGCGGCCGAGCGCTTATGCCAGCGGCGACGCTCGCGCGGACTGAGCGAATAACTGTACGAAACATGGGATAGCTCGATGACGGGCTCCGACGCGTTGCCCTCGTTGTCTACCGGAACAGTGCCGTCAGCGATTTCCAACTGGGACGCGGAAGGCCGCCCTGCGGTGTCTTCCCCACTCCGGTCGGCATATACCTGCGCAATCTCGGCGACCATATCCACCTCGCGCACCTGCGCATGAACGGGCACGCCCTTCGCACGAAGCGCCGTGCCCAAGCAGCACGACGCCGGCATATCCAAGTTGAGCTGCGCAAGTTCGTCCGCCCGTGTCAAGATTTCCTCGGGCGTACCGAGCATGGCAACGCGCCCCGCCCGAAATACCGCGACACGATCGGCCTCGGCGGCCTCTTCCATAAAGTGCGTAATCATCACGATGGTCATGCCGCGATCGTGCAACGCGTGGCAAGCCTTCATGAGGCCCTTGCGTCCACGCGGATCGAGCATCGAGGAAGCCTCGTCCAATATGAGCACGCGCGGTTCCATGGCGAGCACACCGGCAAGCGCCACACGCTGCTTTTGACCGCCCGAAAGCGCATGGGTCTCGTGGCGCTCAAAGCCCACCAGGCCCACGCCCTTCAGCGCCTCGCGTACACGCTGCGCAATTTGTGCCGATGGCACGCCAAGGTTTTCGGGACCAAACGCAACGTCATCTTCGACAAGCGTTGCCACCAGCTGGTCATCTGGATTTTGGAATACCATGCCCGCGGTCGAACGAATGTCGTAGACCAGCTCGGGGTCGGACGCATCCATGCCGTTGATGCGTACCGTGCCTGCATCGGGCTGCAACAGTGCATTCAGATGCTTGGCAAACGTCGACTTGCCCGACCCGTTGCCACCGAGGATGCAGAAAAACTCGCCATCCTCGATGTTCAGATCGATGCCGTCGAGCGCCGGTGCGGCACCGTCATAACTAAAGGAAACGCCCCGACACTCAATCATGCGCGGCCTTTGACCTGGTCCTTTTTAGGCGTGATGAGGTTGGAGACCGCTTTATACACCGCCAGTGTCAACACCGAGTTAAGCACGGTCTTGATAAGGTTGAACGGCAGCACGGCAGGAATCATGAGCGGGGCGATCACATCGACCGAGCCATACCAGAACCATACGCCAATGGTAAGGTTAGCGACCATAGACAGCGCCGTAGCGGCAATGACACCGAACACTAGGCCAATCACGGCACCCTTATAGGTATGCATCTTCTGGTACACGATAGCCGCGGGCAGAATGTAGCCCAGCGTAGCCACCAGGTTCATAAGTGCGCCGACCCAATCGCCCGTGGTAAGCGCATGGATAACAATCGCCATAGCGGCAACAGCAGTACCGGCGCCAGGACCATACGCAAAACCGCACACCATCGCCGGCACCAGCGACGGGTCATACGTCAAAAACGGCGCCGAAGGAAGGATAGGCAGCTGCACGTACATAAACAGGGCGCCCAAGGCACACATCAGCGCCATGGTAACGAGCTGTTTGGTGCTCCACCTATTCGTGTTCTCAAAATGGATATGCTGCGACTGTTCAGACATAAGATCACCTGCCTCTTTCATCCGGACTCTACCGTTGGTACTGGAATCTCACCAGTTCAGCCGGCATGCGAACCAACGCACACACGGGTCGCGGACTCCTCGGCTCGGCCGCAGGCATCTCGCCTGCGCCACGGCACCCCTTTGGCACCGCCCGATTTACCGCCAGTGGGGAATTCCACCCCGCCCTGAAACAGCAATTGCAAGTGTAGCACGAGCAATCGTTCGTGCAAGTATGCCAAGGGTAATTTGTGGCGGGGATCAGTTGCCGCAGCAGCCGCGTTCCCCACCCATCCCAAAGTAGCGCGCCTTTCGCGGCAAAGCCGCGAAACAGCGACCGGGACACGTATTCCCAACAACCAAGTCCTCCGCCCACGCCGACCTCAAGGCCGTAAACGCAGGGAATCCGGGAGCGTGACGGGGTTTCTCTCCGGAACATTCCGCAGGACGCAAAGAGGCTCCGCAGCGCGAAGCGCGATGCGGAGCCTCTTTGCATGTCCGAGGACGTTCCGGAGAGAAACCCCGTCACGCCCCCAGATTCCCGGTGGGAGTTCTAGACCTTGTCGGCCTTAGTACATACCGCCGCCCTGCTGACCAGCGGTGGCAGCAGCGATAGCGTCCTCAAGCTGAGTGTTCTTGGGCACATCGGAGACGGTAGCCTCGGTGATGAGAATCAGGCTGGCGACAGAAGCAGCGTTCTGCAGGGTGACGCGGCTGACCTTGACGGGGTCGAGGACGCCCATCTCGATCATGTCGCCCCACTCGCCGTTGGCAGAGTTGAGACCCTGGCCGGCGGGCAGCTCGGCAACCTTGTCGACCACGACAGCGCCCTCAAAACCAGCGTTCTTGGCGATGGTAGCGACCGGAGCAGTCAGAGCTTCTTGACGATGTCGACACCGATCTTCTCCTCAGGGTCGTCAAGCTCAACGGCGTCGAGTGCAGGAGCAGCGTCCATGAAGGCGACGCCGCCACCGGCGACAATGCCCTCCTCGACAGCAGCGCGGGTAGCCTGCAGAGCGTCCTCGACGCGATGCTTGATCTCCTTGAGCTCGGACTCGGTAGCAGCGCCGACCTTGATGACGGCAACGCCACCGGAGAGCTTGGCCAGGCGCTCCTGGAGCTTTTCACGGTCGAAGTCAGAGGTGGTGTTCTCCATCTCGCCCTTGATCTGAGCGATGCGGCGTCGATGGCCTCCTTGGAGCCAGCGCCGCCGACGACGACGGTGTTGTCCTTGGAGATGGTGACGGACTTAGCGGTACCGAGCATATCGGCGGTGATGTCAGCGACCTTCACGCCCAGCTCGTCCAGAGCAGCCTGGCCACCGGTGAGGACGGCGATGTCCTCCAGGATGCGCTTGCGGCGATCGCCGTAGCCCGGGGCCTTGACGGCGCAGACGTTGAGGGCGCCACGGATCTTGTTGAGGACGAGGGTCGGCAGAGCCTCGCCATCGATGTCCTCAGCGATGATGAGCAGGCCACGGCCAGCGCGCTGGACAGCCTCGAGAACAGGCATGATGTCCTGGACGCTGGAGATCTTCTGGTCGGTGATGAGGATGTACGGATCCTTCATCACGGCCTCCATGCGGTCGTTATCCGTGACGAAGTAAGCGGAGACATAGCCCTTGTCGAACTGCATGCCCTCGACGGTGTCAATGGTGATGTCGAACGTCTGGGAATCCTCGACGGTGATGACGCCGTCCTTGCCCACGACCTCCATGGCCTCGGCGATCTTCTCGCCGACCTCGGGGTCACCGGCGGAGATGGTACCGACGGAAGCAATCTGCTCCTTGGTCTCGACCGGCTTGGCCTGCTTCTTCATCTCGGCGACGGCGGCGTTGACGGCCTTGTCGATGCCGCGACGGATGGCCAGCGGGTTGGCGCCAGCGGCGACGTTGCGCAGACCGTCGTTGACGATGGCTTGAGCGAGCAGGGTTGCGGTGGTGGTGCCGTCACCCACGGTGTCGTTGGTCTTGGTGGCGACCTCCTTCACCAGCTGAGCGCCCATGTTCTCGATGTTGTCCTCGAGCTCGATCTCCTTGGCGACAGAAACGCCGTCGTTGGTGATGGTCGGAGCACCGAACGTGCGCTGCAGCGCAACGTAGCGGCCCTTGGGGCCCATGGTGACGGTAACGGCGTCGGCCAGAGTGTTGACGCCCTTGGCAAGCTTAGCGCGGGCATCGGTGTTGAACGTAATGTTCTTTGCCATGGTAGGTAATCCTCCAAAAGAAATGTGACTCGCGTCGCCGCTTCCGAGTCCTATGCGGCGGGCGCGTTCAAAGACGAATCAGAGATTCTGACGAGACTAGGCCTCGACGACAGCGTAGATGTCGTCGGCGCGCATCAGCAGATACTTCTCGCCGTCGACCTTGACCTCGTTGCCACCGAACTTACCATAGATGACAACGTCACCGACCTTGACGTCCATGGGGATGCGCTCACCCTTGTCGTTGACCTTGCCGGCGCCAACGGCAACGATGGTGCCGCGCTGCGGCTTCTCCTGGGCGTTGCTGGCGATATACAGACCAGAAGCGGTCTTCTGCTCGGCCTCGTCGGGCTTGACCAGAACACGATCTGCAAGCGGCTTCAAAGACGACATGCTTGTTTCCTCCTTTTTGGGCCGCGCGGTTATGCCGCGCGAATTAACCCTTTTTGTTTGCGTACGCGTTGAATGGTACCCACGAATGGCGGGTTATACAACACGGAGTCAAAAAATCTTATTTTTTGGCACTTAGATTTTCTGAATGCCGGGGGATAACTTAGCGATGCCTCCCGTGTGGCTCCGGAGGGGCGGGGCATAAGGTTTCCTGCTCGGGCAGTCCTGCTCGCACGAAGGCCACATTAAGTGGCCTTCGGCTCGTGCGGAACTCGCGATAAACCTTATGCCCCGCCCCTCCGGAGCCACACGGGAGGCAGGTTAACTAATTCGGGCCCGGCATTCAGAAAAGTCAGTGCAGCAAAATGGCGATGCGGATAGCGACATGTGCATGGTTTTCGCTGCGCGCACGGGTCCCCTGGGGAGCACCGTGCATTTTTGGGAGTATTCAGCAGACTAGGACGGCTGCATACGTGCCGGACACACCATATTGGTCCCAAGGACGCCTTCGGCCGGCGATTTTGGTCGGCAGGCAAACCCCGTCAGGACAGAAAGGCATGCCTCACGCCGCACCGGAGCACAAAATGACGTCAATCTCTGCAACGTTACTCAGCCGCAGCGGCACAGGCAGAGCTCGCACTCCGTTTTTTGCACGGCGCGGACGGGGGTACATCAGGATCCGGAAGAACATCCCAGCCTTTTTATGCAATTCGTAATGGAAAGTATGCAAAACACCTAGAGATAGCATTGCTGCTGTCCAAATTGGGCGCGGGGCGGCGGCGCCTCCGCCCCGCGCCCAAATCAAGCAGGGCGGGGACGCTCCTAACGAACCCCCCCATTTGCAAACAAACGCGGCTCGAGCGCCATCCCAAAATAAGCTGCCCGAGCCGCGTTTAACGGTAAGACATGAATACTTAGCGCTCGTAGATCAGGTTGCCGGCTAGGTAGGTGGCTTGGACTTTGGTGGCTTGGAGTTCTTGGGGGTCGATGGTGAGTGGGTTTTGGTCCAGGACTACCAGGTCGGCGTATTTGCCGGGTTCTAGCTGCCGAGGTTTTGCTCGTCGCCCGCTGCATAGGCGCTGCCCAGGGTGTAGTTGCGCAGAGCCGTTGCCGCATCGATACGCTCGCTCGGCAGCCAACCGCCCTCGGGCCAGTGGCTGCGGGGGTCTTGGCGGGTGATAGCCGTGTAGAGCACGTTCATGCTGGTAACGGCTGTGATGGGGCTATCGGTGCCGAAGGCTTGGCGGATGCCGCGCTGCTTATAGGTCGCAAACGGCCACATGATGCGGCTACGCTCCAAGCCCAGGTCGCGCTCCGGACCACCCGGGTCGAGTGTGATATGACAGGGCTGGCTCGAGGCAATGACGTTGAGTTTGCGCAGACGATCGATGTCCTCGGGCAGCAGATTCTCCAAATGCTCAAGCGTATTATGGCCGTGCTGGGGCAAGCCGTAGAGCTCTGCCGCCTCCTCAAAGATATCGAGTGCGGCATGGATGGCGCCGTCGCCGATAACGTGGATGCGCACGGTGTGGCCGCGCTCGGCTGCCGCCAGGACCAGCTTGCGCATGCGCTCGACGGGAACCGTCAGGCGACCTTGATCGCCCGGGAAGCGCGGGTTGGTATAGGGATCGGTGAGATAGGCCGTGTGTTCGCTCGAGACGCCGTCGAAGAACTGCTTAAAACCAGGCGCCGAGAGCAGCGCGTTGTTCGCGTAGCGGGTCTGCAGTTCTTCTAAGCGCGATTGGTCATCCAGCAACGTGGGGAACAGATGGGCACGGATGCCAGTTTGCCAGCTGCCTGCAGTTTGTCGTAGACGTCATCGCGGATAAAATCGCAGCCCGGCATGGGCATGAGCGACATATCGCATATCGAGGTGATGCCCTGCTCGGCCATCCGCCTCATTTGATCGGCGTAAGCGCTTGCGATGCGATCCTCGCCCAGCCACTCAAGGCAGCGCGGTAGCAGCTGCATAGCAGCTGCCTCGTGAGCAATGCCCGTGAGCTCGCCGTTTGCGTCCTTGTCGTAGCTGCCGCCCGCCGGCGGCTCACTGTCGCGCGTGACGCCGAGCGCCTCGAGTGCACGGCTGTTGAGCCAAAGCGTGTGCCCGTCGCCCGAATACATAACGCAGGGACGATCGGGGAATGCCACATCGAGCGACGCCTTGCTAGGATGCTCGGGCGGGTCCCAACGGTAGTCGCGCCAGCCTGCGTCACAACCCAAGCGTCATCGGGCAGGTCCTGGGAAAACTCGCGCGCATGCTGCACCAGTGCCGCCTCTGACGTGCCCATATCCATGAGCATGTACGGCGAGGAGCCGACCGAGGTATGGAAAAAGTGCAGGTGCGCGTCATGGAAACCGGGGCAGACAAACTGCTCGCCGTAGTCGATAACCGGCGTGGCGGCAGGCGCGGCGGCAATCACGTCATCGGGCGCACCGACTGCGACGATACGGTCGCCTGCGATGGCAATCGCCAGCTCGCGGGCGGTATCGATGCCGTCTTGCGCGGTAAAGACGTTCTTAGAGCGGATAATCCGATCGATATGTTGCATGGGCATCCCCATCTCTGGCAGGAAATTCAACACCCCCGAGTGTACTCCCCCGCCCTTGTAACAAAACCCCAAGCGGCAAACGGCAACTTTACCAGCCCTAGCGGCAGGTGGCATACTGGAGAGAGCCTGTACGATTTTGCGATCAACCCAGCAAGGAGCAAATCGACCATGACGAAGACCAAGGCACAGCAGATTATGGCGGCGACCGAGGCTCGCGCGGCTGACGACGTCACCGCAGCTATCAAAGATATCGCTACCGAGTTTGAACCCTATATCATCAAGCAGCGCCGGCACTTCCATAAGCACCCGGAGCTGAGCCTTGCCGAGGAGCGCACGACCTCCGACATCGCCAACCAGCTCGACGCCATGAATATCCCCTACGAGCGTCCGCTCAAGACCGGCTTGGTGGCAACGCTTCGCGGTACCGCGTCGGATGCCTACCACGAGGACGGCACGCCGCGCCGCCGCATCCTGCTGCGCGCGGATATCGACGCCCTGCCCGTCACCGAGCAGACCGGCGAGGAGTTTGCCAGCGTCAACGAGGGCTGCATGCACGCCTGCGGCCACGACTGCCACATCGCCATGATGCTCGGCACGCTGCAAATCCTGCGCCATATGACCGACGACATCCACGGCGAAGTCCGCATTGTCTTCCAACCCAGCGAGGAAAACGGCCAGGGCGCCAAGCTCATGATCGGCACGGGCGTGCTCGACGGCGTCGATGGCGCCTACGCCGCGCACATCTGGAGTGAGGTCGACGCCGGCACCGTGAGCTGCGAGCCCGGACCGCGCATGGCCAATACCGACTGGTTCCGCATCGACGTCCGCGGCACCTCGTGCCACGGTGCCATGCCCCAGCGCGGTCACGACGCCGTTATGGTTGCCGCCGAGATCGTCAACGCTCTGCAAACCATCGTTTCGCGCGAGATCAGTCCCTACGAGCCGGCCGTCATTACCGTCGGCGAGCTGCACGGCGGAACCGCGCGCAACGTTATCGCCGGCACGGCCTACCTCGCCGGCACGGTGCGCACCTACGGCGATTCGACCCACGAGGAAATGCCGGAGCTCATGCGCCGCATCGTGGAGCATACCGCGGCCGCCTTGGGCGCCGAGGCAAAGCTCACCGACTACACCATCGCCAACTACAAGGTCGAAAACGATGCCGCCTCGAGCGAGCGCTGCCGCCAGGCAGTAATCAAATGCTTGGGCCCCACCGGCCAAGGCCATTACCGCGGCACGCTTTCGGGCGAGGATTTTTCGGAGTACCTGCGCCGCGTACCGGGCGTGCTCGCCTTTGTAGGTACGCGCAACCCCAAGATTGGCGCCACGTACGCCCAACATTCCTGCTTCTACAAGATCGACGAGACTGTGCTGGCAAAGGGCTCCATGGTGGCCGCCCAGTATGCCATCGACTTTTTGGCCGAGCCCACCCAAGAGGAGCTCGACGGCCCCGCGATCACCGCGGTCGCCGAAACCAACCCCGATCTGGCCGCCAAGTTGCGCTCTGCCAAGCAACGACCGCCGAGGCCCGTGACGCCATCCATGATGCCCGCACGGCTCGCCATGCCGCAATCAAGGGCATCCACGAAGCCCGCGCCGCCGCCCGCCGCGAGGAGAAGCACGACGAGTAGTCGATCCACGACCATCTCGAAGTCATAGCCGCATCGCGATATCAAAGCGGGGGCGGACGCTTCGGCACGTCCGTCCCCGCTTATTTGTCAAGCGCTATTTCTACCGTTTCTACCCCGTCCCCAAATGGCAGGTGGCAGGGTTACTCGTCCTGCGGGTCCTCGTCGGAGCTTGGCGCAGGCTCGGGCTCAGGTGCAGGCTCGGGCTCCGGTTCCGGCATGGGCGCGGCTCGGGGCTCAGGCACGGGCGCG
>ENA-OQDE01000097-OQDE01000097.1-human-gut-metagenome-genome-assembly--contig:-NODE-97-length-52302-cov-2.896770_pt1 | contig 52302 bp, 46 predicted proteins | sample MGYA00242768_ERZ504595 | MGnify/ENA primary metagenome ERZ504595 (study PRJEB26092, sample SAMD00036307) | human gut metagenome | host: Homo sapiens | study: EMG produced TPA metagenomics assembly of...
TGAAGATGAAGATGAAGATGAAGAGACAACCTATGCGAGGATGAAGGTTGAACTGGCTCCTAGAACGTGGACCTACCTGATCAGATATGAATTCATTTCAGGCCGGGAGTATGTTTCCGAAGCTCGTGCCTACTTATCGGGGATGGCAGGGAAAGTTTCTTTGAAAGATGGACATACCGACAACGACAAAGTAGTCACCCTGTTGCTCGATTGCTATACCTGTGATTACGGCGTCGAAACCATTGCTCGTTCTTTCGGGCGATCGGAGACGGCCGCCACGCATAAACTTGTGCTGGAATTGAAACTGATGAGTGGTAAAGTTAAAATGGTGGAGTTTGATGTCACTGATCAAGTTAGCAGACAACCCCAGGGAGGAGTCATTGTTGTCAATGGCATTGTAGTCACTCCTGAAGAAGGAGAAAGACCCGGCGGCTCCGGATTCGACGGGGATGTGAACGATTGGGAAGAAAATGTAGATGTGGATATTCCCATCTCATAAATATAAATAAGTAATTAATTTAATTATTGAATCCATTTAAAAAAGAAAGAATGATGAGAAAAACCAATTTGTTTGCTGTTTTAACAGCAGTTGTTGCATTGACGTTTACCGCATGCACCAATATCGAAGATGTGGCAATGCCAGAGCAGAAAGTGCTGGACTTTTCTGTTTTTGCCAACAAGAACACACGTGCAGCTGAAACGGGCAGCACGCTCAAGACTGATGGGAAAGCATTCGGAGTCTGGGGGTATTCTACTTTTGAGACCGTGGATACTGATGTATTCCTGAATCAGGAAGTGAAGTATAATGGAACTACAAGTGCATGGGAATATTCGCCTTTGAAATACTGGGATACGCGTTCGTCCTATGAGTTCTATGCTTATTATCCTTATAAAGCCAGTGGAGTGACTATCGATGATAATAAAAACATCACCGTTACAGATTTCACCGTAGAACCTTTAGTTGCCAATCACGTAGACTTGATGCTTGCAGACAAAGTGACACGATTGGCCAATGCTCCTGTCAATCAGGTTACTTTTAACTTTAATCATTTACTGTCGAATATCAATCTTTCCTTTAAGAAAGATGTTGGCATTGCTGAAACTAAGGTTACATTGAAGACAGTGAAGATTTACGGGATGAGTAAAAAAGGTACTTTTGTTCAGTCGCAGGTACCTGAATGGGCTATATCCGATACTGATTTTGTAGGAGCAAGCGATTCAAATCTGGAGAACCTGGCAAGTGACAATGTACTTGATGTTGCTACAACAGTAACGTTTAACGATATGCTGTTCATTCCGCAGAATACGAACAGTGTGAAAGTGGATGTCACTTACAATCTTGGTGAATCAGGAGCTGAACAGCCGTTTACAAGGACGCTCGACCTTAGTTATGACGCTTCGGACAGAACATACAATCCGGCTGCGTGGGGACAGAACCAGAAAATAACGTATAATTTCATTATCAGTGCCAATGCGATAGAATTCGGTGATCCTACAGTAGAAGATTGGACAACAACAATCCCGGATGTAGAAGTTCCTTCTATCAATTAATGATGAGAGAATATTAATCCCTGTCATTCTGTGCTTTCCGGGCGGTTCCTTCTCTGGCATGAATACACGGAAAAGAGAATTTTCGGTCACGCCCAGAATGACAGATACTCCGTTATATACTGATTAAGATGTATTATTTGAACAATAGAAAAGAAGAATGGATAGTATAATGAAAAAACAGCTTTCATTATAGGTTTAATATCATTATTGACTGCTTGCAATAGTGGAAGTGATGACCGCTTTATGGAGCTTCCCGACACTCCTGCCGGAAAAGCTTCCATATCTTTTGACGGTGCCCGGACACGTGCATCCCTAAATACTGTATCGAGTACCTTTGCTCTTTACGGAACCGCAACGGATGCTGACAGTACTTCGGTCGTTTTCAATAATCAGAAGATAGAGTATAATAACGAGAGTACCTCTGGGTTTATTCCCCATTGAAATATTGGAATACACAAGCCGATCACAAGTTCGGAGCTTATGCTCCTTATAATTCCTCCCGGAATTTCTCATTCAATCCGGAAGGATTTCCGATGATAACAGGTTTCATGGTAAGTCAGAATGTTGACAATCAGGAATCTCTCTTGCTTTCGCATCCGGTTGACCGGGAGGTAAGAGCAGGTGGCTTGGATATGTCCCCGGTGGTATTTACATTCGACCCGGCGCTGACAAGAATTAATTTTAGAATAAAGAAAGAATCTTCCCTGACTGATGCGCTTCACTTAAACGTATTGCGTATGTATAACCTGAAATCATCCGGTAATTGTACCCATAACGGCAACCGGATCATTTGGGACACATCATCCGCCCCAACAAATACCTTTGGATACAGTACAGGATTTACAAACCCACAGGAAGTTTCATACGAAGGAATTATTGCCTGGGAAGATGGTGCTTTGATGGTACCTCAACAGATTTCCGGCATCACAGTATATTTGAGCTATACACGTCGGCACAATGACCTGACCTATTCGTATGATAAGGATAATATAACTCTGCCGGGAGCAGACTGGCAACCCGGTCAACAAATAACCTATGTATTGACACTTAAACCCGAAAATTATATTGAAATAGGTGAACCTATCGTGGAACCGTGGATTGACAGTCCATCAGGAGGTGGCACCATCATTGTAAATTAAACTATGGAGTATGAAAGAATCTATTATTTTAAAATATATATGGTTATTATCCGGTAACTTCATGATTGCCATATTGTTGGCGGCGTGTAACGGCAGTAATATAATCCCTGATAATCCGGATGAAGAAATAGAGATTATTCCCGAACGTTCCGTCACTTTCAGTTTGGGGACGGCTACGCGTGCTCTGCCTGTCACTCAATTGCGTGGCGAGAGCTTTGGTGTGAAGGCTTATATACTGGATAACCTATGGGCTGCAGCAGGATATAATGCAAAGCCGGACACTGATTGGAATAATGTGAGGATTGACTGTAGTGATTCGGGAGTCTGTACGTATGCCCCTTATCCAGTCATGGCTGGATAACAAATACTACACATTTTTCGGTTATTATCCGTATAATACCCCCGGTGTAACTGTTTCCGATGCAAATCACGAATCGACACCTTACATAGAGTATCGTCTGTCGGCCAATGACCCGACGCAACATCAGGATGTCATGGTTGCGTCAACATTCGACTGTACGGCATTGAATACCGGTCAGGTCAGGATGCAATTTTCGCATATACTTTTCTGCATCAATATCGCAGTGAATAATTATCGTGATGAGGCCATCCGGTTGGATAATGTGATATGTCGGTTTACATCCCCTTTATACAGCACATATAGGATAAAGATGGATAAAAGCGAACCGGATACCGGCGGAACCATCACCAATGCGTCTTACCTGATGGCAAGCAGCGTGAATGTATCCAATACATCGGCAACAGGGGCGATAAATATCACGGATGCCGATCGGTTCTTAATGCTGATTCCGCAGCGAGGTTTGCAGGGGACTATTTCTTTCGATGTCACTCAGGGCGGACAAACGACTACGAAAGTGGTTGAATTCAACGACCCCGACACGGAGTATCGCGCAGGATATAGGTATACATTCACGCTCTATTTCGTAGGAGATGCCATTCATCTCAGAATCATTCGAAATAATGAGTGGAATGATAATAATAGTGAAATAGAATTTGATTAAGGAAGGTTTGATTTAATGATAAGGATAATTAGCTATACACACTTGTTGATACTCGTTTTGTCGGTTGGTGTACTGTTTGGATGCAATAGCGACATTGTGGAACAGAAGAGACAGGCCGAAAGCCGGTATATACGTATAAACGGGTATCCCAAAGGATTCTCTGAAGTGGAAGTTTCGACTCGTTCGGGAAAGAATGAGTTCGAGACTAAACTCTCTACCTTATATATGCTCATCTTTGATGCCAACGGGCAGTTGGTAGATGTTCCGCAATTTATAGCCAGTGGTGTGCCTGATTTCTTGATAGATACACATAGTCCGTCTTTTGTCAATCACGATCAGCAGGCGCTTCGACAGTGTGATATTTTTTTGGTGGGTAATTTGAATAATGGAGATCTTGCCGGTATACGGAGTCTTACGGAACTCTATAATTTCGAAGTCGAAGCGACAACGATTCATCCGGATGCCGATCCTTCATTTAAGGGATTGGTTATGATTGGACAAACACAGGAAAAGGTCGACTTGAGCTTGGCGCGTCCTTCCACGAGTAATAATATTCAGGATATATTCATGGTGAGCATCTATGCTAAAGTCGTTGTGAATTTGCAAATACGTCCGGAGGAACATTTGCCCGGAAACGACCAGAGCTTTCGGATGATTAGCTGGGAGGTCGTGAAGCTCCGCGCTATGCAACTCTCGGTGCGCCCGATGCTACCGATGAAACCGCACCTTCGCATGGTGATAAGATACCTTCCAGTCCTTCGGGATTATACTCCGGTTCCAACCCGGTGGGAGTCTCCCAATCCCTGTCCTATACCTTTTATATGTTGGAGCACAAGCGCAATAAGTTGAACACCGTGAATTATCCGGAAGGTATCGACGAAATGTCCAAACAGCGTTTCAAACCAAAGTTTGTGAACGAAGATACGGATGCTGCCTATATGATTATTAACGGAATATATGTCGATCATCAGCTTGTCACGCACGAGACCACTTACAAGCTGTATCTCGCGCCAACGCCGTGGATGATTTCTATATCCTGCGTGATAATCAGTATAACAATAATATAACAATCAAAGGAGTGACCAGTAACAGTGGCTATGATGAATCGACTGTTTCGTTTGATGCCCGCGTCACAGTAAATTCCGGCCCGGTAGTCGTTTCGGTCAAGCGGGATACACAACTTGATTGCCATTATGAAGTTCGTCCGCTGGATATTTATATAACTCCCGGTTATACGGTGAATGTTGCAGTAGATCCTGCGGCACAGAGCTGGATAGGCTTGGATAGGGAAACAATAGCTGATGGTAAGGTTGTCAAACGGGATTATTTCACTACAAACCTGATTTCAACCTTGCCTAAAAGTTATGGGCCTTTCACTTCCGATTTTCGGGTATGGGCCTATTTTGATGAGAATACTTCTACGTCGGATAGAATAGGTAAAATCATATTCACCTACATTGAGACAGCAACGGGTGACCAGACTGTGCTTACCTATACTTTCTTGCAGAAAGGTCTGTTTGAGGTGGCTTACAATGGACATACTTATTACATCGAATTTCATGAAGAGTATCTCCATAACTTCGACCCCAACGATCCTTTCAATAATAAGACGGACGGAATGTTTTGGGGCCTCGATGGCATGCAACTTTCTCACCGGAGAGATGCTTTCAAGTATGATGGTATCTTATCTAACTCTATTACCAATAATATAAAAAGTTTATTGAGAGAACTTGATCCACAATTTTATCTTTATGACTTTTATACACCTCGTGATGAAGCGACAGTGGGAACCAATGGAGTTACAATAAACGAGCGTGCCGGACATGCATTTACAAGTGACATTGTTGCTACGGCAGGTATCGGACCTTTAAAGCTGAATGAAAAAGCAGGAAGTGCCGTTGAATATTGTTATAACAAGAACAAGCGTAATGCTGCAGGGATAGTATCCGAAATAAAATGGTATCTTCCCGCCATAGACGAAATAGAAGATATCGTTATGGGGCTTATGGTACTTTTACAGATTTTCAGAATAAGTATTACTGGTCGTCTCAACCTGCTTATGATTACTATACCTATCATTATAGAGGGCTTGGAGGACTCAACTCGGGAAATGGTAACTTTTTCAACGACAATTTATATAGTGCCAGAGCTACCAAGATAGATTATCAGAGTTCCGTATACAATACTGTAAAAAGCGGTATGAGTGATTATTTGATAAATTCAATTTCAGAAGACCATCGATATTTGAGGCAGTTACTTGGGGAAATCCTCGTGAGGAGATTAATCCGGTCACTCCTGTCGATGATCCGGGTAAACAATTAAGAACGAATATAAATCGTATACGCTGTGTGTATAGGGCAAACTAGTTATTGCGTCTATATACTTCTATAATCGGAGCTATAATTGGGAATCACCAGCTAGTTGGCTTTTGGACGAAATATAAGAAGTCGTTTGGTATATCAACCATTTCTAAATAATTAGTATATATAAAAAGAACACTCATTGCTGCTTTTGCAACATTGAGTGTTCTTTACTATTATGGAGCTATCAATGGAGTTTTATTACCTCTCGCGAACTGTTTATTTTTATATCTGTATCAGGCAATAATCTTTTAATACGCTCTATTCCCTCTTTGGTTATCTTTCCATATAAACTCAACGATCCGATTTTAATCTTTGATATTTCATCAGGTATATCAATTGTGTCGATAAATTGGATATCCAGTCTTTTTATTTCTTTGAGTTCTAACAGTACAGCCGGAAATTCTTTTACTCTGATATTAATGCCGCTTCCCCAGCCATCCTTTTGAGCATCAGCACTTAATTTACTTTTTAATCCATCCTTATTAACATCTTTCTTTCTGATCATCCAACCAATTTGCGGTCGTAGAGCAAAAGTCTTGCTATTTTGCTCTAATCCAATGAAACCTGCCCAAAATTCTAATGGAGTTTCTTTGACGCCATCGGTATATACTTCCTGATACTTTACATCTACCTTCACTATCTCATCAGGAAGACAATTTCTGCCTTCAAGCTGTTGCAGATTATTTCTTTTTCCTTCCTTATCATAAGGGAAAAACTTCACGATCCATCCATCAATGATATTGGGTGCTCCATACTTTTTCTGTGAATGATATTTAAACATATTGCGCCAAAAGTCCTTATTAACTTCTCCTTTGGATGCTTTGACAAATTCTTCCAAAAGGGGTTCCAGTTCTGAAATCCACCAATCGAGTTTGTATTCTTTCAAGCCTCTGGCTTTGTGCAGTAGTTTTTCCCAGTCCTCCGGTGTTCCTTCGAGAGTTATTTTAGGTATTCCACAGACAATGCGTATGATTATAAACTCAAAGTAAGGTTTCACAGCTTCCATGATTGTGATTTCGGAAGCAACTTTCTCTAAGGAGGTGGTCGTTGAAAAATTGCAAGTGAGCAGTTCAGTCAGATGATTGCCTGCGTATTGGGATATTTGTTTTGTAAATTGCGGAAAGATTTCCTCCCATGAAAGAGTAGGGTCTTCCAGCTTTTTATCTTCTCTCACAATTAAGGATAGTTTGCCGGAGAAATCAACAAGATCATTTCTCATAGATTCCTGATTGGCATTGATATGGCGTGCAAATCCTTGGCTGATTAATAGCCAAATCATGTCCGGGGACAATACGAATGGCCTGTGATCCGCATAAGCCTGATACATACCGTTGAAAAAAGAATTAGGGCCAAAAGAAACGAGACTGTCGGGAGATTCGCTCTTTGCAATGATATGATAAGGAACCTTGATATTCTTCTCTTTTATCTCATAAGGCTCTATGTTCATATCCGATAATATAAGACTTTCATAAATTTCGTCCGGAGAATATAGATTGAGTAATCTTTCGGGCTTTGAAAGCTTTTCGACCTTAAAAGTGATTCCATTTTGAGCGAATATCGGAACACTGAAAAGTATTAATAAGTAAAATAGTGCGTTTCTCATAATCTTAAAGAGTTGTAGGATAACATAAAACTTATCAGGTACATCTATGCTTTGAATAGACGATATGCAAATATAGCAATATAAGAAATAGACTTAATAAAGTCTTGAATATTTTTATTATCATAATTACGTATTGTCGTTTATTTATTCGTATGTTTGAATAGATAGGCTTAGTAAATAAAGAAATAATAATTGTTCAATGAAAAATATATTGTTACTTATCCTTGTCTGCTTAGGTAATATGTGGACATTGAAAGCACAGGAACATCCTGTCATTTATGCTTCTGCATCAGATAAAGCGACTATTCAGCAAAAAATAGCTGATGAAGAATGGGCGAAAGAGGCGTTTACTAAAATACGCGGAAACGTTGAGAAATATGCAGATCGCCATGCTGCGGATCCTCAATGGATTATTTCACGTCTTGCTATGTATTGGAAAGAAGGTGAACGCTATACTCAATGCTATTTAAAAATCAGAACTGGGATAGGGGGGAAGGGGATGCACCTGTTCCTACAGTTCGTATGCCGGGTATGCGTACTTGGAATAAATATTATAATGTACCTTTAGAAGACAGGCAACCATATAATGAAACGGGAGATATGCTTGGACTTAATAGACAAAATCCTTCAGCTCCCCCTGTACTAGTACCATATAAAGAGAGTGGGCATATGATACGTGGCAACAATGTAGAAAAATTGACTCTTGCAGAGAATGCTGCATTTGTTTACTGGGTGACAGGAGAAGAGAAGTTTGCCCGCTTTGCGGCGGATATTTTTAATACATGGTTGATAGGGACTTATTATATGAATCCCATTCTTGATCCTGAAAAATCGACAGGAGGTACCGGAGGTTGGGAACCGGGAGGAATTTGCGGATATTATGATTATGAACAGATACATGACGATCTTGCTTTACACGCCGCTACTGTATATGATTTTCTTTACGATTATCTGAAAGCTAACCCTCATGTTCATCTGAAAGAAATAGGAAAAGAAACAAAAGAAATTGCAGGAATCGTTTTTAAACGTTTTATTGATATTGGCTTTATTCGCGGTGGAAAATCAGGCAACTGGAATGTGAATGGTTGGAATATGATATTACGTCCGATTCTTGTATTGGAGGAGAATGAAGCATATCCGGATGGGAAAGGAAAAGATTATTATCTGCATTATTTGACGAATGAGTCGACAATATATCATGATGCTATTCCGGATATGGTTAAGACGTATGATCCGGTGACAGGTTTATGGCCGGAGTCGCCGGATATTCTTTCGGAACAATTCAAATGTTATTGGATTGGGCTATATTGTTGAAGCGTTCGGGGATAGATATTATTGCTGATAATCCGATTTTACAGAAAGCGGCAATGGCAGTTTTTCCCTGGATGGATGATGCAGCCAATATGGTTGTATTTGGAGATTCACGTGGAGGCAGTGCAAATTTTCTTACATTTGAGAATTTGTTGACATATTATACACAGACTGCTAACAAACAAGGCATTGAATCTACTGCCGCAGCTTTAAATAAAGGACTTTTATTAGGAAAATACGACCGTTCAAATGCCGGTTGGACAGGTATCTGTACTTATGCTCCTACTATTCCGGTAGTAAAATCAGAGACAAGTGAAAGGACTTCCTATTCTCCGCATCACCGTTTTATTACAATGAAGAATTGGACTGGTCCGTTTAAAATGATGGCTGCGCTTTATGGTGGAACAAATGGATACCACTTGACAGCAAATGGATTAGCTTTACAATTATATGGTTATGGATATGCTTTGGCACCGGATGCTGCCGCCTATGAGTCTTATTGGAGCAAGGATCATGCCTATCATCAGTCTCCTGCAGGAGCTAATACTATACTTCCCGGCTATTCAGAAGGAAAAATAGTTGTTGAAGCGATGGAGCCGAAAGTAGAGACTGGTAAATTTGTGAATGAGAAGGCACTCACCCCCTTCTTGAATTTTGCAGATATATCGGCAGGAGAGAAAAGAAGAACAGTTGCCTTGATCCGTACGTCCGATTTGAGTGGTTATTACATTGATATTTTCCGTTCCGACTTGAATGATAACGATTATCTATTCCATAATGTTGGAACGAATCAGGAAGTGGTTGATGTGTGCGGAAATATTCTTTCATTTAATCAACAGGATAAATTTGAGAGAACGTATCATGCGGGTTATGAATGGTTTACTAATATACGAAAAGCTGAATATGAACGGAACTTTATAGCGAGTTGGAAGATGCCCGAAAATATAACAGCCCGTTTATGGATGACAGGAGAAAAGGGGCGTCAGATTTATAAGGTAGACGCTCCGGCTACTACCCTAAATAAAGGATTGACTCCGGGCAATGTGTCTATGCCGCCTTCCGTAACGCCTACCCTGATAGTTCGCCAGGAAGCTAATAATGCCAAAGAGCATCCGTTTGTTTCTGTTTATGAGGCGTATAAAGGTAATAATCCTCAAATCAGACAAATTACGGCTATACCGATTGGGGGAAATTGTGTAGGAGTAAAGGTTGTGGCAGAAAATAAAAGAGAAGATTATGTATTTAGTGCGACAGATTCACAGGTCTATTCATTGGTTTCACGTACGTCTTTTAGTGGTGCATTTGGTTTGATAAGTGAGTCGGGCGGAAAAATACAATCCATGTATTTAGGAAAAGGACGATTGCTCCAAAAAGGAAATTACTCTTTGGAGGCGGCGCAAAATGTTTATGCAACAATTTACCAGGTAGACGGAAACTGGTTTTATTCTGCTACGGGACCGGTGAAGATTAAAATTGGAAAGACGGAGAAAATCTTGGATGAAGGATATAACAAACTACTGAATATTAAATAATAAATAGATTAAGTTATAATGAATAAGAAGAGTTTTTTTGTGGCATTGGCAGTAGCGGCTTTATCTGCCTTTCCTGTTTGTGCACAAACAATTGATGTGAAAGGAAATGCAGAGCCATTTACTCATTATTGGAGTGTGGGGGTTGGAGCTGGTCGCGCAAATGAAGGTTTGCGTGCCGGATGGTTAGAGCATTTGGAAGTAGTGAAAAAACATTGCGGATTTCAATATGTACGTATGCACGGCTTATTTGATGATGATATGTTCGTCTATTTCAAGAAACCGAATGGAAAAATAGTCTATAACTGGCAATATATAGATGAAGTTTACGATCGTATGCTGGCTTTGGGGGTAAAGCCTTTTGTCGAATTATCCTTTTTCCCGAAAGACATTGCCGCTACAAACAGCAAACAACAAATGTGGTACCGGAATAATGTGTCGGTAGATCGTAATAATTTTGATAAATGGCATGATTTGGTAAAGGAGTTCACACAGCATGTGGTTGACAGGTATGGTATCGATGAAATTTTGACCTGGTATTTTGAAGTATGGAACGAGCCGAATTTGAATATGAACCCTAAAGCCGGTTTTTTTGACGGGACAAAAAGTGACTATTTCCGTATGTACAAAGAGTCTGCCAATGCTATAAAATCTGTAGATAAAAGATTGAAAGTAGGCGGGCCAGCAACAAGTAACTTTATAGCTGACGACCGTCATAAAGGTGAAATCATGGATCATAAAAAGTCCGTGTTCTATTCACAGGATATCATTAATACCAAACAATGGAAAGGCGTATGGATTGAAGATTTTCTTCGTTTTTGTGAAAAGGAAAATTTGCCCGTTGATTTTATTTCAACTCATCCATATCCCACGGATTATGCGTTAGACCCGGACACAGGGCGTAGCAAGGATGCTATCCGCTATGTACATTCCCTTCATGATGATATAACGTGGTTGCGTCAACAGATTGCGAATAGTAAATATCCGGATGCGGAAATTCACTTGACAGAGTGGAGTACAAGCCCTAATAGCCGTGACCGTATGCATGATATTCTGCCGCCGGCAGCTTATATTCTGAAAGCAAACTTGGACTGTTTGGGTATGGCCAATTCATTAATGTACTGGACATTTACGGATGTATTTGAAGAGAAAGGCGGCGGCGAGGAGATTTTTCATGGTGGTTTTGGAATGATAAATTACCAAGGGGTAGTGAAACCTTCTTTCCATGCGTATCGTATGCTGCATCAATTGGGAGATGAGAAACTGTATTATAACGATCCGTTGTTTGTGAGCCGTTTTTCGCAAACGGGTAAAATAGCTGCCGTTGCTTTTAATTATCCGTCAGAATATGAAGAAGCCGTACCTTCGGCTGCGAATTTTAATAATTACATGCAGGCATCATCTAAAAAAGTGGATTTGGCATTGAAAGGATTAAAGCCGGGCACTGTTTTTGAAATTGAGATATTGGATAAAGAGCATGGCAATGTGTATGATGATTATTTGAAGATAGGTGCTCCACATTCCCCTGGTTACAAAGAAATCGATTATCTGAAACGCGCTGCTTGGAATACAGATAAACAGATTGTAAAGGTGAATTCTGAAGGCACCTTGGTTTGGCAGTCTGTATTGGCTCCGTGGAGTTGCGTGTTGATTCGCGAGCTATAATGACGGAAAGAATAAAATGCCCGAACATGAAAAAACGATTATTCTTAAAAATAGAATATTTAATCAATCGTGAGAGGACATAATTCCATCTTCTTATTAGGTGGAACGGAAAAGCTCTGTTATTTCTGAATAAAAAATCCGTTTTTTATTATTAGGCACTTTTCTTGGATAAACTGACATTCCTTTTGCTTTTTATCTTGTTGTATGGGTGGGAAGTGTTGAATAATTAATTATTATGATACTTCTGTCCTGTCGGAATTTGTACTATAACTAGAGCGAAAATAAGCTCCCGGTAGACCTTTTTTGTGTTCCCCGGTGGTAATCGATGTGTTCCTCGGTGCCGGTCGACTTGACCGACACGAGGAACACATCGATTGTTTTAAACCAACGGATGTTTTATGAGTGCAAAAAGTGCATATTTGTTCTGATATTATGCAATGAAACTCTTTATTTATGCATATTAATGCGGTGATTTATACAGTTTATTCTCTAATTTATCATTTTTAGGACAGTCGGTTTTCTACAAAATCTTAAAAAACGAACATCAGGAAAGAAGCTTGGACGATGTTCTCTGCATTGTATAGATTCTTGTAGACAATAGGGGGTAATATGAAGCATCCCTTGTTGACAACCGGCTTTATTTTTTCAATGTTATATACTTATTGAACGAAATAATAATGTATATTTGCAGGGAACAGAATGTGAAAAGGATGAAAAACATACTCATTGTATTATTTATTATATTGCTAAATATACTTAATCCACAATATCTGTTGGCGAGAGACTTGAAGTTTAACCGTTTGACAGCCGAGAATGGTTTACCTTACAGCACGGCTAATGTGATGCTTCAGGATGATAATGGATTTCTATGGATTGGTACTCATACAGGCTTGTGCCGTTACGACGGGATTAATACGGAGATCTATTCAGAGTTTGAAAACAGGCAGGTTCGATCTTTGGAAGAAACGGACGGAAATTGGTTATGGGTTGGTATGGAGAGTGGGCTTGCCCGTATTAATCTGAAAACACGTAAGATGGAATCTATTCTTTGTGAGGGGAAAAAGGAACTGCAAAGGGTTAGTGCTATCCATTGGGGAAAAGATGAAAAGGTGTATGTAGCCGCTATTGACGGGCTTTTTGTCTATGACAAAGGTATATTGACACATGTGATTGCTGATGAAGGACAAGTGTTCTCTATATTGGAGAATACTCTCACTGACTATTGGTTGCTTACTGAAAAAGCATTGTTAAATCTGGATACTAAAACCGGAAAAGTAACAAGGTATGCCTGGCCGTTGAAATTCAATCCGTTCTTTCTGGCTTCTTTAAATTCGTATAAAAACATTCTTTATATTTCTGCCGAATACAATTCAATGTTACGATTTGATATGAAGAATCGCCGATTTATGAATGAGTTTGCAATAGAGGATAAGAAAAGAACCTATCCATTGATTATTGATGGCGGACAACTATTTGTAAATACAACGTGGGGAATAGAGGTGCTCTCATGTACTACGAATCAGTTGCAATATACGATCGCAGCTGATGATGATATGAAAAATGGGCTCCGGTCCAACCAGTTCTATTCTATGTATAAGAAAGGAACTACTTTGTGGTTGGGTATTTTTTCCGGGGGAATCGCTTATTCGCAGATTGAAAATGATGCCTTTAATGTTTATCGGCTTCCCGGCACGGATTTTACTACTTTTAATCGTCAGGTGCGTTCTTTTTGCATTGTCTCGGATGATATAAAATTAATAGGAACAAGGAATGGATTACTGTTAGTTTCTGAAAAGGAAAAACGTGTTCAGACTTCACCACTCAAGATTATCCGGCATTACTCTCTAATTCTATTTTATTTATTCAACCATTTGGTGGGGATGATTACTTGATTGGTACAACAAAAGGGCTTGTCCTTTTTTCTTTGAAAAAGAATTCTTTCAGGACCTTCTCTGAAGAAAACGTATATAAAGGAACGCAGTTTTATTCTTGTTTGTCAGATGAAGAGGGGATATGGTTAGCTACATCTGAAAAGGTGCTTTATTATAATATGCATACGAATCAGACGGATATATACCTGCTGGATACTAATAAATATCCGGGATGTTCTGCTTTGTCTTTGTGCTTCGATTTCCGTGATCGTTTGTGGATTGGAACAACCGAAGGGCTTTTTTATTGGATAAGGTTACACATAAAATAACGGATACCTTTGAGGGAAAGGATAAATTGAAGGATATATCTAAAGCGCAGATTAATAATATATCCAGAAGTAAGAATGGAAAGATGTTCATTTGTACCGATCGATGGGGCTGATTGTTTTGAATGAACGGGGAACGGAGATTGATATTTATTCAGAAGATAATATTTTGCCGCATAATACAGTTTATAGCATTTATGAGGATGAACAGAATGAATGGTGGATTGCCACGATGAAAGGGATTCTGCGTTATAATCGGGTGACTAATAAGAAACAGTTGTATGATTTATCAGCCGGGATACCTGGTGGGGTATGCCGCTCATTTAGTAAAGATAGTCAAGGCAGATATTGGTGGGCTAATGAAATGGGATTGGTTGTTTGTGATCCTTATCTGTTGTCACAAGCTGTATTGTGTGATTTGCCACGTATTAGTTCTGTTAAGGTTGCAGGGAAACGGCAACAATTGTTGGAAGATCAGGAACAAGGTCCTGTAACTCCGGCTTATGCAAAATCAATGGTATTACCTGCGTTTCAGAACAATTTGGAATTATGTTTCTCCATGCATACCTATCTAGGGGCATTGGATTCTTATCAATATATACTGGAGGGATTTGATGAAAGATGGAAATATAATATTGAGAATAATTGTTTGTCCTATACTGATTTGCCAGCAGGGAAATATCTATTGAGAGTTCGTGGACAAGGGAACTCTGATTACGAAACTCAATTGGAAATTATTGTAGAATATCCATGGTATGTTACGTATGGTATCGCTGCCATAGTTGTCATAATTGTGCTATTGGGTATCGGGTGGAAATATTGGCGGAGAAAAGTGGCGATAGTAGGAATGAAACAGGATGCTGATGATGAATTGTTAAATGCGGCAGCGCATAGACCTAAAACTCCAAGAGCCAGTCAGGAAAAGTTGGATAGCCTGTATGAACAACTCATTGATTATTTTGAAACAGAAAAACCATATTTGAACAAACAGTTGAAGAGTGCGGATATTGCCGCAGCGTTATCCTGTTCCATTTCTTCTTTATCAGAATGTCTTTCTTTTAAATTGAATACTAACTTTTCCGATTTTGTTGCTCATTATCGAGTGGAAGCTTTTGTTCAAAAGCAAAAACAGGAAGATATTTCTTTATACACATTAATGTCTATTGCAGAATCTTGCGGATTCAATTCAAAATCATCTTTCTTCCGGCTGTTTAAAAAGCAAATGGGATGTACTCCATTAGAGTATATTCAGAAGCAAGAGCATGACAGAGTGTCAAAACAATGATTTGGGACTTTGCTTTTTGTTTTGTATATTGTTGATATATAGTTGTTTATCTGTTTATTGTCTTTCTTCCTTGCATTGATACCTACCGCTCCCAAATTTATGTTTTTAAATGGGTTCAACAGTTTATATTTGCATTCGTAATCATAACCCAAAGTTTATATTATGGAGAATGTAACTGATAGATCCCAGAGTATTATTGTAGATTCATACATTGAATATTATTCTCGTGTGGTGGATTTTATAACGTATCGAATTAACAATCGTTGTGAAGCAGAAGATTTGGCACAAGATGTATTTGTACGTCTGATGGAATATAAGCAAATACTTTGTGAAGCTACTGTAAAACATTTCATTTATACTATTTCCCGTAATATTGTAACTGACTATCTTCGCCGTTATTATAAGGCAAGAGAAATCAGTAGCTATCTCTACGATCAAACTTCTTCTTGTACGAATGAAACGGAAGAAACTGTCTTGGCCAATGATATTTCTTTATTAGAGAAGAAAAAACTGTCAACTTTTCCAAGGCAACGAAAACAAATTTATTATTTGACGCGCTTTAAAGGGCTTTCATCAGTAGAAATTGCTACTCGTCTGAATGTCGGGAAGCGAACGGTAGAATGTCATTTATTTATGGCAAGGAAAGAGATGCGTACATATTTGCAACAGTGTATATAAAAAAGAGATAATAAACGATATAGTGTTAATTTTAAATTGGAATTTATGGAAAATGATTTTCTTAGATTCTCACCGAAAAGAGTTTTATATTCTGTGGTGATGGTATCCGCTTTGTGGGTAGGAAATCCTCAAAAAGCTTTTGCCGATACAGGTGAAGTACAAGTTGCGATGCAGAGCGGTATGGTAAAAGGTAGAATTGTGGATGTTAATGGTGAACCAGTTATTGGTGCTAGCGTATCTGTGAAAGGAACAACTACTGGAGTGATTTCGGGTTTGGATGGTGATTTTTCTATTAAAGTAGCACCAAATGCGACTTTAGTTATTTCGTTTGTCGGTTATAAGATCAGGAAGTAGCGATAAATGGCAAGAGTGTCTTGAACATAACATTAAAAGAAGATGCCGAATTGTTAGATGAGGTAGTTGTTATGGCCTATAATTCTACGGTGAAACGTAAAGTTGTAGCATCTGTGACTAATGTGGATATGAAACAGGTAGAAAAATGGGGGGATACAAAGATATGGGTAATGCTTTGCAGGGTAGAGTTGCTGGTGTTATAATCACTAATAACCAAGGCGGACCGGACTCTTCCCCAACAATTTCTATCCGTGGTGGGGGTGATCCAATGTATGTGATTGATGGTATAGTGCAGGATAAAAGTGCTTTTATGCGTTTGGCTTCCCAGGATATTGAATCTTTATCTGTGATGAAAGATGCTGCATCCAGTGCTGTTTATGGGGCATCTGCTGCAAACGGAATCGTTGTAGTAACTACTAAAAAAGGGAGTGTCGGGAAGATGAGGATTAATTATACTTTTGATGGACAATACGATTCTCCTATTGTGAAAAGAGATAAGCTTAATTCTTTAGAATATGCGCAGCTTCATAATGCAATCAGTGATTATATGGGAGAGGGGAAACCATATTCTGACATCGTGTTAGCCAAAATCAAAAGTGGTGAATTTTCAGATTATCCGAATACTGATTGGTGGAATACTTTGATAAAAAATGGTTCTTTTTCTCAACGTCATACATTGACATTGGATGGAGGTTCTGAAGACACACAATATAGAATGTCCTTTATGGTATATGATCAAGCTCTTTGCAAAAACATGTTGCCGGGAAGAATCCGCCGTTAGATTACAAGACATACAGTATGGATTTAAACCTGACACACAATTTTCGTAAGGCAGGAATTAAACTGGGGTTAGACATTCGTCCTTATTTGGTAGATAATAAATCTTATGGTAATGGTTCTGTTTGGAATAATACAACTGGCGTACAACAGCTTAGTCCGTTAGATAAAATATATAATTCTGACGGTTCTTATTCTCCCAATAGTCCTATGGCTTTGTATGGTGATACGGATGGTTCTTACGCTAAGAAGTTTAATTTTGGTACAGATATCAATTTGAATCTAGATTGGGATATACGTTGGGTGAAAGGTTTGAAAGGTGTATTTTGGGGGAATTATCGTTTAGGTAGTTCGCGTGATAAAAAATGGACTCGTTATGTACCCACTTATAATGAGGATGGTACAGAAGTGACGGCTTCCAAGCTCAATTGTCTGAAACTCAAGGATACAGTTGGATTTATGAGTTCAATGCCGGTTTGAAGTATGATACCACCTTCAATGAGCATAGTCTCTCTTTAGGCTTGTTTTATAATCAGCGTGAGAATTATTACGAAACACTTACGGGTACACGTATTGATTACTATACTAACATAGACCAAATATTCGCCGGCCCTACAGACGGGCAGACAAATAGTGGAACTGCCGGTGAAGGAGGACGTTTAGGATATGTCGGTACATTGAACTATGACTATGCAGGTAAATATCTTTTGTCTGCCAGTTTTCGATATGATGGAAATGACGGATTTGCAGATGGTTCCCGTTGGGGATTCTTTCCGTCTGCGGCATTAGGATATATGATTTCGGAAGAACCTTTTATGAAGAAGTTGAAGTCTGCCATTTCTTTGGATATGTTAAAATTGAGAGGCTCTATCGGACAAATAGGAGAAACTTCTTCTCGTTTTGGGTATTTGTCAAATTGGGATGTCAATCAAAACGGAGCGTATGTAGGGGGGTACTTGTGCCTACCATATCACCTGCATCGTTGACAAGTAATGATTTGACGTGGTATACTACCACTACATGGAATATTGGTTTGGATTTTGGCTTCTTGAATAATCGTTTAACAGGAACTGCAGATTATTTCTTCCGTCGTACAGTGGGATATTTGATTAATCCGATTGATAGATACAATTCAACATTGGGTAATCAAACAGGACGTAATGGTAATACTTATACATATGGCCTTCCAAAAGTGAAATCTGATGATGCTTTTCGTCGTGCAGGCGCAGAATTTTCATTAAACTGGAAAGATAAAATTGGAGATGTATCTTATAGTATTGGTGCAAATTTGACTTTTTACGACCAACTTTGGGAGAAATATGCACAGAACGATGATGCTGTAACCTTGGCAAACCCCAATAAACGTACCACTTACAAGACGATTGGACAGGGAGATTTGATATATATATACGATGGTTTGTTCAGGGATGCTAATGAATTGTTGAATTCTCCTATTCAATCAGCGGGAACAAGTATGATGGCTGGTGACGCCCGTTATGTGGATGTGAACGGAGACGGTGCTATAACTGATGAAGATATGATTTACGACAATAAGCCACGCTCTGCCATTATGCAATGGGGAATTCCTTTTAGTCTGCAATGGAAAGCATGGTCATTGGAAGGTCTGCTGCAAGGTTCGGGACGACAATATGGTATATTGCATAATAACATTAAAGGGACCGGTTGGAATAAGATATACTATAAAGACCAATTGGATATTTATTATCCGGGAAATGAGAATGCTCGTTATCCGCGTGCCGATAATGACTATGGTGTTTGGAATGGTGGATATAATCGGGCTGCTTCGCTTTATGGCGGGTGAATAAAACCTACGCTCGTCTCAAGAATCTTAGTATTACTTATAACTTTAAATATAAGTTGCTGAAACATGTTAATTGGCTCAGTGCGGCTTCCGTTAGTTTGACAGGGACTAACTTGTTTACTATTTGTCCGTCATTAAAGTATGGAGATCCTGAAACGGGGCCAATAAATGATACTGCAACGGTGCAAACAGCGGCTTATCCCACAACGAGAACTTTTTCAGTAATGGTTAATTTAGGTTTTTAAAATGATAAGAATATGAGAAAGATATTTAATATAGGAATTTTAGCCGTCATATTTGCATTTACATCATGTAATGATGTTTTGGATAAGGCTCCTTTAGATTTGACAACAGAAGATATGGTGTGGAGCGATGCTGGTATGGCTCAAGCTTATCTGAATAGAATCTGGTATGCGACAGGTCGTTTTGATTACCAAAATGAGACTTGGTTTTCGTTATATGCTGGTCCTCTGACACCTGGAACGGATATTGTGTCAGATAATCCTTACTGCCGTTGGAATAGAAATGGTTCGGTTGTCCGTAATGATGTTGGGTGGACGGAAAACACTAACAATGGTTTGTTTGATAATTTTATAGATATCCGTCGCGCGAATATCGCCATCGATAAATTGACAAAGGGATGTGGATTCAAAAAAGAAATCGAAGATGATATGTTGGGGCAAGCTTATTTTGGTAAGGGATTGATATATGTTACACGTGCTAAATCATTTGGAGGTTATCCTATTATAGATAGAACTCTGACAATAGATGACGAGTTGAGTTTGCCACGTGCCTCTATCAAAGAGACTTTTGATTATGGTATTGAACTGCTAGAAAAAGCTGCCGGTCTTTTAAATGTATCTTCTCCTTCAGGACGCCCGAATAAGGGAGCGGCTTATGCCTTATTGTCTGAGGCATATCTGAATGCGGCGGCTTATATCAAATATGCGATGATTAATAATGAACAATCAACAGTAGATCTTACTCCTTATCTGGACGGTGTGATAAGCAGTGTTAATAGATTGGAAGCTTTAGGAAAGTATCAAATGGAAACAGCCGGAAGTGATTGGGGGAAACAATTTAGCGATTTAGCGTATGCCGCTGGTTCACCTAAAGAAATTATTCTGGCACAGTTCACTCCTCCCGGGCTTTATCCACTCTCAAATGATAAATGGTGGAAATAAACTGTTATTTGCCAACAATGGTGACGGATAATTTGAAGTCGGATATTATTAATAACTATGATGGTAATCCTTATCCGGGATTTACACCTAGTAGCGGCTGGCAGTCAATAGCTCCCAATCCAGCTGTAGTGGAAGAGTCTTTCTATATTGTTGATTTAGATGGTAAAGCGCGTCGTTGGGAAGAGTCACAGAAATTTGCAAAATATGTGGAATTACAAGCTGATGGAACTCGTAAACTGAACGCTCAAGCTGTTTCAAGCCGATTTACAGATATTTCAGCTTTGATGTACGAGAATCGTGATAAACGATTCTATGAAACGGTAGCTTATGATGGAGGAACATATTTCGGTAATTCATTCGATTCTCGAAGAGGAGGAAATATGCATCCGGAATCATTTAAGGCTAGTAATAACTCTTATGGTTCAGTAACCGGTTATCTATTTGTTAAATCTGTACCTCAAACTCAAAGTTGGACTTCTACTGATTTATCAGGATTTCATCGTAATTGCCTCCGTTTGTCTAAGGCTTATTTGAATACAGCAGAAGCTTATCTGTTAAAAGAGGATTGGACGAATGCTCGGGGATATATTAATAAAACACGTATTACTCATGGTGGATTACCTGCATTAGCATCTGAATCAGGTGATGAATTGTGGAAAATTTATTTGGATGAGCGTAATGCAGACTGATGCTTGAAAATGACCGTTACTATACTTTATTGCGATATGGTATTCATAAGTTGAATGCTGAAGTAGTGGATCAACTGAATCGTGGATATATGCAGAAACTGGATATTGCATCTGACGGAAGTTCTTATCAATATGTTGGTTTGCCATTTGAATCCGAAGCCAATAGAATGGTGTTTAGCAGATATCGTTATCTATATCCTGTGGCGAAAGTGTATATCGATGCGAATCCTAATTATAAGCAAAATCCTAGATACTAACTTTAAAGATTAAAACAGATGAAGAAAAATATAATTTTCCTTTTACTTGGGTGTATAGTTCTGTTTACATCCTGTTTGAAATCCGGTCTTGATGATATTGAAGATTCTGATCAATGTACTATCTCTTCTCTTACAATGGAATATCGTTGGATAACTCAAAATGCCAATGGATACGATCAGTTGTCACGCCAACAGATGACACTAAGTAATACTGCTCCTGATGAAAATAATGAAATTCATTTTACGGTAACCGTACCTTCTGCGAGCTCTTCTTTCTCAAAGGAAGTAAGACAACATGTATCATTGGATGGTTTGTATTTGATTGCGGTTATTAGTTCTGCTGCAAAGATTATGCCTTTGGATGGTGCGCCGAGTCTGGGACTTCCTGGAAATTACGAAATAGGAAAGGATTATCGTTATGAGGTGACGGCAGCTAATGGAAAGAAAGCAGTATATCATATAGTAATAGAAGACTTTATTAAATAACGTTCGGATAGGTATAATATAATAGCTAAGAAAGACTATGAATAAGATAAATAATATATTATGGAGTACATTGTTGCTTTGCACCTGTTTTTGTGTAGGTTGTAATGATAACGATTCGGATGATTTCAATACACCTCCTGTTGTGACAGACTTCTTTCCTAAGGAGGGAGATGTCGGTACGCGAGTGACTATCAGTGGTGAGCACTTTGGCACTTCTTCCCAAGGACATGTTTATTTCAATGGGTTAGAAGCTTCAGAATATGTGAGTTATACAGACAAAGAGATTGTTGCTGTTGTTCCCAATGGATATGTCAATGGACCTATTACTGTTAAAGAGGGAGTATAGGTACGAGGACGGTAGAGTCTTTTAAATTTAAGAGTAATAATCCGGAAGATAATTATGAAACAGGAACTTTTCATGTTACTGTAACCTGTAAGGATGTGGTCTATTTTACAGGGAAAGCTAATCCCTGTGATTATACTAGTGAAGATGCCACGAGTGGCTGCATTGGAGAAATGGGTAAAAATCCTGATTATAAAGGTAGTAGTAATGCTAAGAGCTTTGCACTATGGGATGCCAATTCAGGTGATATGGTTATTTTTAAAGTAGATATTACAGATATAGGAAGATATTATGTTTCTTGCGCTTCGGCTACAAGTGATAACGGAATTTCTGCAAATGTGGAAATCAGTAAGGATTTGGATGCGTTGAAAGACGTTTCATCTTTGAAAGGTAGCTATACAATGGGTATTATCAACAATGGAAAATGGGATGATTTTTCCAATAAATTGGAATTTGGAGGATATCTATTGAAAGAACCTGGTACTTATTATATCAGAGTAGTGATGCTTAATGAGGCTGGTAGCGGTCGTACGGCATGCCTCAAGTTTATAAAAATATTCAATTAACAGATAAACAGATAATAAAATGAAGAATATTTTACGATATACACTTATCATTGCCGGTATATTGGCGTATAGCATGTTTATCGGTTGTAGCGATGATGATAAAAAGTTAGGGTCAGCATCTATCAGTATTACCGATTTTACACCAATGGAAGGTCTGCCTGGAACGGAAGTGACCATTAATGCTTCTGGCTTTGGAGAAAAAGCAAAAGTGTTTTTTAATGAAACGGAAGTTTCGGAATATGTTTCTCGATCGGGCAACACTATTGTTGTAAGAGTACCAGATAATGCAAGTACAGGTAAAATTGGTGTATTGGATGGCGATGCTTTCGGATTTTCTATGCAACAGTTTACATTCATTCCGAGTGCTGTTATCCAAAGTTACTCTCAAAATACGGCTCCAGTTGGAGAAACGTTAATCATTAATGGTCGCAATTTCTTTGATATAAGTCTCGAAGATATTATAGTGAAATTTGGTAATGCAACAGCCTCTGTTATTTCTGCTACTTCCACAACTCTAACCGTAGTGATTCCCGAAGGTGCGGAGTCGGGACCGGTAGTTGTGCAGTTTGGAGATATCCAAACGGTGATAGGACCGGAATTTACGGTAGGACAGATTGTAATTACTGTCCCTGATTATTTGGTAAATACAAAAAAATATGTGCTTGCCGGAGGAACTTTCAAAGTAGATGATAATTATATAGATGGAACCAAAATGATGCTTATATAATATATGAGATTACACCTGAGTCGGATGGATTATATAATGTTATGGCAGATGCGTCGACTAGTCAAGGTTACAACTGTTATCTTAACATGGATATGGGTACTAATGCCGAAGACTTAGCAGGAAAACCTGTTGATCAATCATTGACGAAACGAATAGAAAATTTAGGTGGATGGAGTGCATGGGGAGCATATACTTACGGTCCATTCAAATTGAAAGGTGGGAATACTTATTATCTAAAGTTATCTTACCTTGCTGATGGCACTTCATGGTATGTAATTTAACTAATCTTATCTTACATTATTCTGACGACCAGTCGGGTAGTGGTATTGATGTGGATAACGCTGAAGAATTACCTTATGCGCTTTATGCCAATGACTTTAATAGTGGAACAACACTTCTTCCTTTTTTGAAACGTGCAGAAGGAACTAACTATGTGAAGTTAGTAGATCAATGTGCAGAGTTCTATTATGATCCTCAAATGATGGTTGAACATCCGGGAGAACGTGCATATAAAGGTGCAGAAGTGTCATGTGACGAATATGCAACAAAGAGCGAAGGGTGGTATGGATATCGATTATTCTTGCCTGAAGGCAAGTTCCCTAAAGAGGCTTCGGCACTATCATTTCTCAAATCTTCAATAACGGATATGGCAACACGTGGCTGGGCATTTGCACATTAATGGTGAGACACTGGCTGTTGGATACAGAGGTTCGTCTGCTGCAAATGCTGAAATAGACGTAGATGTGTGTAAGTTAGAGTGGAACAAATGGATAAAGCTAGTTATTAACTTCCGGGCTGGAACAGCGAATAAAGGGCATATCCGTATATGGGTGGGTGAAGAAATAAACGAAGAACAACCAACATTAAAACTTGAGAACATCAATTTAGGATTTGGCACATGGGCAGATTCTAATACCTTGGAAGATAGTTATCTTAGTTGTAAATTTGGTCTTTATGTAGCCGATGGGTATGAGCGTACTATGCGATTTGACGATTTAAAAGCATTGGAAGGTAGTCCGGAAGGAGCGTTCGATATCGTTAAACCTGTGAACTGATTAGACTTCTTGATATAGTAAAGTCTTATACAATATATGTATGAGGGTGCATTAGGAATAGATTAATTTTGATGCACCCTCTTTGAATATAAGGAAAAAATAATTTTCATAACCATGAAACTACGTTTATATTTACGCTACTTTTTGCGGCATTACTCCCCTTACCGGCTCAAAATATTACAGATCTAGCTGTTATGAACGATCGGACGGCAGACACTTTCATTGGAAACGGTACACAAATATCGTCCATAGATGATTCTGTGTTTATTCATCCGGATAGAATCCGTTATGACCGGCAATGTATACAGATTGAAGGGAAGGATATCTTCCTGTTTAGTGCTGCGTTCCATTATTTTCGTGTACCTCAACCTTTGTGGCCGGATCGTTTTAGAAAGTTGAAAGAAGGTGGTTTTAATTGTGTGGAGACATACATCCCCTGGAACTGGCATGAACGGAAAATGCCTCGTTCACCGCAGGATGAATCATGTTTGGACATGAGGGAACTGGATGACTTCCTGAAAATGGCGGAAGATTTTGGGCTTTATGTGATTGTCCGTCCCGGACCTTATATTTGTGCAGAATGGAGTGGAGGTGGTTTTCCGCAATGGATTATGCAAAAGAAGCCTGCAAAGACTACTTTTGATACTTGGTTACAAAGTAATGATCCTGAATTTATGCGTTGGAATGAGCATTGGTACAGAGCTGTATGCCGTGTAGTGGCACCGCACCAATTAACGCGGAAGAGTAAAGGGCATACAGGTGTCATCTTTTTCCAGGTGGAGAATGAGTTTAATCGAATTAAATGGTTTCCGAAAGAGGCCAAGAAAGACTATTTGATTCAACTTACGCAAATTGTTCGTAAATATGAAATAGATGTGCCGGTTATAACTTGCTGGACGGATGAAGCCCGTAATGTGGAAGAGGGTGTACTTAACGGCGTGGTAGATATGGTAAATAGTTACCCGCGTTGGGAAATAGAGAAGAATTTCGGCCGTTTGATTAATCAACAGTTACGTACAACCCGGTAAACCGTTAATTTCGGGAGAATTGCAAGGTGGATGGATGAGTGAAGTGGGAGGAAAACTAAGTTGGGAACAGGATGGTTTAATACCGGTACAAACGCAAAATATTACCTTATATGCATTGCAGCGTGGTTTTGTGGGATTAATTATTACATGACTGTAGGTGGTACTAACTTTGATGATTGGGGAGCCAGACAAATGGCCACTACCTATGATTATGCAGCTGCCATTGCTGAAAACGGTTCGACTAATGAACGTTATCGTCGTTTTCAGGGATTAGCGCATTTGTTGAAGGAACATGGTACTAAAATAGCCCGTGCTGATGTGCTTCCTATAGAGTATATTTCTACTGATCCGGATGTGAAGTTGGTATTACGTAAGGCTTCCAACGGTGACCGGTATTATTTTGTGAGAACAGAGGAGCATACCCGTCATCATTTTGGTACCATACAGACTTCTGATTTGACTTTTGATTTCTCATTGGAACCGTTTGGCGCCATGATATATTATCTGCCTTCGGGTGGCAGTCAGGGAGATTGGTTACCGAACTTCCTGATACGGAATCTCGTCCGGTAGTTGAGGTGGATACTATCAAACTGACGCCTGACATGCAGATGGCTGATCCGCTCCCCACTCGCTGGATGAAGTTGAAGAAAGGAGAATACATTGACTACGATGCATTTACGGACGCCATTTTGTGTATTATCGTACATATGCTCCACAGGGAAAACTGCTTGAAGTGGGACGTATTGGTCATAAATTGATTAACGGCACGGATGCAGACGAGGTGTTGGTGTCCGTTCAAGGAAAGATACTGCCCATGTTGAAGGAAGATGCATATAGTGTTTTTTATCAACTGCCGGGAGATTCGGCTATAAACAGGAAACTTGAAATAGTCATACTTTTTGAAAGCAAAGGTTTACATCATCATACCAAAAAGATAGTAGAAGATTATTGGGGCATAGGACTGAACTATGTGAGATGCGGTGGTAAGGAACTTTCTTTGGAATATGCATACACAGAGAATGAACGCGGACTAAACTTGTCTAAAGGCGGAGGATTACAAGAAAAGATACTGCCAGAAACGGCTGAATTAGATGAATCGCTTCTGTCATGGTATTCATATTCGTTCACTTTGCCCGAGCAGCCTCGTGGAGTATGGTTCCCTTACCATCTTCGTCTGGAACATTTGGGGAATGGATTTATTTACATAAACGGTCACTGCATCGGTCGTTGTTGGCAGAAAGGTCCCCAACATGAATATTATATTCCCGAATGTTGGTTGAATATTGGTGGTGAAAATCATTTGGTAGTTAGTTTATGTCCGGCAAGAGATGGAGCCGAAATACGAGGGGCGGAAATCATACCTGTCACTTGGGTGGCGGAAAGACGAGAAAGATTAGTGGTTGACTAATAAGAATATTTTTATGATAAGATTAGATAGGATTTTTATGGCATTGGTGTGTATGGTATGTTCATTGAATGTATCTGCTGATGATTTGAAATTGTGGTATAGTCGCCCGGCTACGGTTTGGACTGAAGCCTTGCCTTTAGGAAATTCTCGGTTGGGAGTGATGGTTTATGGCGGTGCGGGTAGTGAGGAACTTCAGTTGAATGAGGAAACTGTGTGGGGAGGAGGTCCGCACCGTAATGATAATCCAAAAGCTTTGGCTGCATTACCTCAAATCAGACAGCTTGTGTTTGAGGGGCGTTATCGGGAAGCACAAGAAATGGTGGCACAAAATTTTGAAACTCCGCGTAACGGTATGCCTTATCAAACAATAGGTAGTTTGATGCTTGACTTTCCCGGGCATGAGAAGGCTACGGATTATTATCGTGACTTGGACATAGAAAGGGCGATAGCAACTACGCGTTATAAAGTCGGAGAGGTGACTTATAATCGAGAGGTTTTCACTTCCTTTGTGGATAATGTGATTATAGTTCGATTGACAGCAAATAAACAGGGAACTTTATCATTTACGGCTTCTTATAAATCTCCTTTGCAGCATGAAGTCCGTAAGTCGGGAAAAAGACTTGTGTTAATCGGGAAAGGAACAGAACATGAAGGGGTGCCTGGTGCCATTCGTGTAGAGACACAGACTGAAGTAAAGAATGAGGGAGGGCATGTAGTAGTGACTGGAGAGAATATTCAGGTGAATGGAGCTGATGCTGTAACTCTTTATATTTCCGCTGCAACTAATTTTGTGAATTATAAAGATGTCAGCGGAGATGCACACAGAAAGTCAAAGTCTTATTTAGATATTGCTCGTAAGAAAAAATATGAGCAAGCTCGTGAAGCACATATAGCTTATTATCAGAACCAATTCAACCGTGTGAAGTTGGATTTGGGGACTTCGGAAGAAGCAAAAAGAGAGACACATCTACGAGTGAAACATTTTAATGAAGGAAAAGATGTGTCGTTGGCTACTTTAATGTTTCAATATGGTCGTTATCTGCTCATCTCTTCTTCCCAACCGGGTGGACAACCAGCAAATCTGCAAGGGATATGGAATGATAATCTATTGGCTCCTTGGGACGGAAAATATACGGTCAATATTAATCTGGAGATGAATTATTGGCCGTCTGAAGTTACTAATTTGAGTGAGACACATTTGCCATTGATGCAGATGTTAAAAGAATTATCGGAAACGGGGAGAGAAACAGCTCGTACAATGTATGGCTGTGATGGCTGGGTACTGCATCATAATACGGATATATGGCGTTGCACAGGACTTGTAGATAAAGCATTTTGGGGAATGTGGCCTAATGGAGGTGCATGGTTGTGCCAGCATTTATGGCAACATTATCTTTTTACCGGTGATAAAGCTTTTTTAAAGAAAGCATATCCTATAATGAAAGGCGCTTCAGATTTCTTTCTTCATTTTTTAGTGGAACATCCCAAATACGGATGGATGGTGACTTGTCCGTCCAACTCACCGGAACATGGACCGGAGGGGGATGAAAAGAAGAATGCACCTTCTACTGTGGCCGGCTGTACAATGGACAATCAGATCGTTTTCGATCTTTTCTCTAATACTTTGCAGGCTTGTAAGATATTGATGGAAGATGCTGTTTATGCCAAACATTTACAAAAAATGATTGATCGTTTGCCGCCCATGCAGATTGGTAGATATAACCAATTACAGGAATGGCTGGAAGATGTGGATGACCCTACGAGTGAGCACAGGCATGTGTCTCATCTTTTTGGATTGTATCCGAGTAATCAGATATCTCCTTATACAGACCCTCTGTTATTTCAAGCTGCAAAAAACTCTTTAATTTATCGGGGAGATCAAGCTACGGGATGGTCTATCGGTTGGAAAATAAACTTATGGGCGAGATTACTGGATGGTAATCGTGCTTTTAAGATTATTAATAATATGTTGGTATTGGTAGAGCCGGGAAAGTCTGAAGGACGTACATATCCGAATCTATTTGATGCGCATCCCCCTTTCCAGATTGATGGGAATTTCGGTTATACGGCAGGAGTTGCCGAGATGCTTCTGCAAAGTCATGACAATGCCATACATTTGCTTCCAGCGTTGCCGGACGCTTGGCGAAAAGGCCGCGTTGAAGGATTGGTTGCCCGGGGAGGTTTTGTTACAGATATGGAATGGGATGGTGCACAATTATCCAAGGTGATTATACATGCTCGCTTGGGTGGAAACCTTCGACTACGCTCCTATGTACTTTGAAGGGCAAAGGTTTGCGTGAAGCTGTAGGTGAAAATAAAAACCCGTTTTTTCAGGTGGAACGAATAAAAGAACCGCTTATCTCTAAAAAGATTTGTCCGCAGTATCCTTTGTTATATAGAGTGTATGAGTATGATGTAATGACTGAACCCGGGAAAAGTTATTGTTTTGAGAGAATATAACCCCCAAAGATATTCTCAATAAAATATATTTCATTTATTCGGGGATTTGTAGTAAGTTTGCTATAAATCCCCGAATAAATGACGCAGAGAAAGATTATACATATCGACATGGATGCCTTCTATGCCTCTGTAGAACAGCGTGATAATCCAGAACTTCGTGGCAAGCCTTTAGCGGTAGGTCATGCAGAAGAGAGGGGAGTCGTGGCTGCTGCCAGTTATGAAGCCCGGCGTTACGGTGTCCGTTCCGCCATGGCTTCGCAAAAGGCGAAACGTCTTTGTCCCCAACTCATTTTTGTACCTGGCAGGATGGATGTTTATAAATCCGTTTCCCGTCAGATACATGAGATTTTCCACGAATATACGGATATTATCGAACCTCTGTCTTTGGATGAGGCTTTCTTGGATGTCACTGAAAATAAGAAAGATATTTCCCTGGCTGTGGATATAGCAAAGGAAATAAAGCAGAAGATTCGGGAGCAGCTCAACCTTGTTGCGTCTGCCGGAGTTTCTTATAATAAGTTTCTGGCTAAAATAGCTTCGGACTATCGCAAACCGGATGGCTTATGCACCATTCATCCGGAACAAGCCCTTGATTTTATAGCCCGTCTTCCTATCGAATCTTTTTGGGGAGTGGGTCCGGTGACTGCAAAGAAGATGCATCTACTTGGCATCCACAATGGACTTCAACTACGAAAATGTTCTCTTGAAATGCTGACAGCACATTTCGGAAAAGCCGGCGCACTATATTATGAGTGCTCACGAGGAATTGACGAACGCCCTGTCGAAGCAATTCGTATCCGTAAATCCATTGGCTGCGAACGTACATTGGAACGTGATATTTCAGCCCGTTCATCGGTCATTATCGAACTATACCATGTGGCAGTAGAGTTGATTGAACGTCTTCAGCGAAAAGACTTCAAAGGCAACACGCTTACCCTGAAAATTAAGTTTCATGATTTTAGCCAGATAACCCGAAGCCTTACTCAATCGCAGGAACTCACCACCTTAGACCGGGTACTTCCACTAGCAAAAGAATTGCTTAAAAGTGTCGAATATGAGCAACATCCAATCCGACTCATCGGTCTTTCCCGTCTCCAATCCAAAAGAGGAAGCCGATGAACAACACGGTGTCTGGGAACAGTTGAGTTTTGAATTTAGCGATTGGGATTGAAGGCGAAGAGGAAGAAATAGAGGAATGAAGAGGAAAGAATAGGGGAGGAAAAAGAAGAGAATCAAAGAATGAAAAAGGAAGAGGATAGAATGTCCAAACAGATACTTTGTCTGAAGTAAAACAGATACTCTATTTGAAATAAAATAGAGCCTTTATTTGACCTAAACAGAGCCTCTGTTTGGAATAAATAGAACCTCTATTTTCTCCAAAGGGAGCCTCTGTTTTCTGAAACTGCATCTTTGTTTTTCCGAAATGAAAACCTGGTTTCCGTGTGACTTAAATTGTTTTTATAGTGACTTAAATTGTTTCTACAATGACTTAAATAGCTTTTATAATGACTTAAAAGCCTAAAATATAGCAATTAAGAGTACTATTTTTGAAGTATGTACTTTTTTGTCATCAGGTTCGTATGATTTACTCACCTCATTTTTTATCAGATACGTTATCTTTGCAATACTTAAATGAATGAAAATACCATGAATCGAATGAAACATTTATTTTGTGTTCTTTTACTAGCAGCTTTAGGAAGTTTTTCTTTCAAGGCAAACGCTTACACCGAACGCAATATGCTGCAAAAAGCGGCAGACGAAACTACGTTGAAAAACGTGTTGGTAATGAAACAAGCATGGGTGCCTTATCCTGCTTATACAGATCGCGACGCCTGGGATTCTTTGATGGGCCCCAATAAGCAACGTCTCATCGAAGCCGGCGAAAAACTCCTCGACTATAAATGGCAACTGATACCTGCCACTGCCTATCTGGAATACGAACGTAGCGGTAACCGTAAAATAATGGAAGTTCCTTATGACGCCAACCGCCAGGCACTTAACGCTTGATGCTCGCCGAACTGGCCGAAGGAAAAGGACGTTTTATCGACCAATTACTGAACGGAGCATATATGAGCTGTGAAATGAATTCATGGGTTCTATCCGCACACTTGCCCCGCCAGAGCAGCAAACGTTCACTTCCCGACTTCCGCGAACAGATTATCGACCTCGGTTCAGGCGGATACGGAGCATTAATGGCTTGGGTACACTATTTCTTCCGTAAACCATTCGACAAAATCAATCCTGTGGTATCTTTGCAAATGCGTAAAGCATCAAAGAACGTATTCTCGATCCGTATATGAACGACGACGAAATGTGGTGGATGGCTTTTAACTGGAAACCGGGAGAAATCATCAACAACTGGAATCCCTGGTGTAACTCTAATGCCCTGCAATGTTTCTTACTGATGGAGAACAATAAGGATAAGTTGGCGAAAGCTGTTTATCGCTCCATGCAGTCAGTCGATAAGTTTATCAACTTCGTGAAATCCGATGGTGCTTGTGAAGAGGGAACCTCTTACTGGGGACATGCCGCCGGAAAGCTCTATGACTATTTGCAGATACTCTCTGATGGCACAGGCGGTAAATTGTCTCTGTTCAATGAACCGATGATTCGCCGGATGGGAGAATATATGTCCCGCTCATACGTGGGCAATGGCTGGGTGGTGAATTTTGCTGATGCATCGGCACAAGGCGGGGGCGATCCTTTGTTAATCTATCGCTTCGGTAAAGCTGTAAACAGCGATGAAATGATGCATTTTGCCGCATACCTATTAAATGGAAGAAAACCGTATGCTACCATGGGCAACGATGCTTTTCGTTCGCTTCAATCTCTACTTTGCTGTAATGAGCTGGCAAAAGCAACTCCGAAACATGATATGCCGGATGTAACCTGGTATCCCGAAACGGAATTCTGTTATATGAAGAATAAGAACGGTATGTTTGTTGCCGCTAAAGGCGGATTTAATAACGAAAGCCATAACCACAACGATGTAGGAACCTTTTCTTTATACGTAAATACAATTCCTGTGATTATTGATGCCGGTGTAGGTACATATACCAAACAGACGTTCGGTAAGGACCGCTATACCATCTGGACCATGCAGAGCAACTATCATAACTTGCCGATGATTAGCGGAGTACCGCAGAAATTCGGGCAGGAGTATAAAGCTACCAATACCGTTTGCAATGAGAAGAAACGAATGTTCTCTACGGATATAGCTACTGCTTATCCGGCAGAAGCGAAAGTGAAAAGCTGGGTTCGTTCTTATGCTCTTGATGATAAAAAACTCATTATTGGTGATATTTATACGTTGGATGAGGCTATTGCTCCTAATCAAATGAACTTTTTAACTTGGGGCAATGTGACTTTCCCGTCAGCCGGAAAAATCCGCATCGAAGTAAAGGGACAAAAGGTGGAAATGGACTATCCGTCGCAGTTTAAAGCCGAACTGGAAACAATCAAACTGGATGATCCGCGCCTGTCTAACGTATGGGGAAAAGAGATTTACCGCATCACACTAAAGACTGAAGAAAAGAAAGTGACTGGTAAATATGGATTTGTTATTCAACAAGTGAAGTAGGATGAAATAGATTTTTAAAGCTAGAAAAAATAAAGTATAAACAATTAAATCACAGTAAGATGAAAAAAGTATTATTTGCCGGCCTTTTGGTCCTTGCAGGAGTAAGCGTAAGTGCGCAGAACCTGATAAAAAACGAAAAATTCGCCACTGAAGTGAAGACTAAAGTGACTAATGCCAACAAAGCTACCGCAGGAGAGTGGTTTATCATGAATAATGAAGCTGACGGTGTAACTACTATTGCTTGGGAAGAAACAGGAGATGCCAAATATCCGAATGCAATGAAATTGGATAACTCCGGTGCCGAAAAGAATCTCTCTTGGTATAAAGCTTTCCTGGGACAACGTATTACCGATGGTTTGGACAAAGGTATCTATGTTCTTACTTTCTATGCAAAAGCTAAAGAAGCAGGAACTCCGGTCAGCGTATACATCAAGCAGACCAATGAGGAAAAGAATGATAATGGTAAGTACAATACTACTTTCTTCATGCGTAGAGACTATGACGCGGATGCTCAACGAATGCTTCGGGTGCACAATACAATTTTAAAATTAAAGAGGCCGGTAAATGGACTAAAGTAGTGGTTTACTATGATATGGGACAAGTGGTAAATGCTATTAGCAGCAAGAAAGCAAATGCTAACTTGGAAGTGTCTGATACAGACGATGATGCTGCTATTCTGAAAGATTGTTATGTGGCTATTCTTTCCCAGAACAAAGGCGGCGTTGTAGAAATCAGTGACGTGACATTGAAAAAGAAATAAAGAGCAAAGGATTTAATATAGTAGGTTAACAAAAAAATAGGGCAGTGAAGTAGTGATACTTCGTTGCCCTATTTCTTTTGTTATATGAATATAATGGAGAGTTCTGAATAAATAAATGTATGAAACAGCCAATCTCCCTTCGGGACTGATTTCATGCGATTTATTGAATACCGAGTTTCTTCTTCAGTTCCTTAGGCAGAGAATCTTTGTGTACCATCACACAGATTGTTTTAGCACGTACATAGCTTTCAGACATATTCAGATAACCTCCGGATTTGTTGCTATCCGCTCCCCAGGAATTCTTGGTGATATAATATTTAGTACCATTCTGATCTTTTACAATACCGGTGATGTGCATCAGGTGGTCGTCAGTTGTCACAAACTTCTCGTAACCATCCTGACGGATTTCCGGTGTTACGTTGATTTCCGGATAAGGATGTTCAAACTTGAACACTTCGTCCATTCGTTCGTATTTAGGCATTTTCTCAAAACGGGCACGGTCGGTAGTCGAGTAATCTTTCACATCCTCCACTTGCGGATTGATGGCGATTCCGTTCTTGAAAGAGAAACCCTGTTCGCTAACGTCACCATCCCAACATACGGTATATCCTTTGTTCAGTGCATAGTCGATAGCCCCGATCAGTTCGTCCAACGGAAGATTATACATCGGCTGGTTTTCCCAGTTGTCGGGAACTTCAGGTGAGAATGTCTCATAATAAGGCTTGTGAGTGAAACTAGTCAGTTCAACGTAATCATCCATATTCAATCCCAGACTTTCTGTGAAAGATTGAGGAGTATATTCTTTTCCTTTATAAGTGAACTTTTCGGGAACCTTACCCAGATAAATATCGAACAGATTATTAATAAGCGCATCAAATTGCGGAGTACGCTTTTTAGATTCAATATTTGCGTCTACCAATGCTTTGAGGTAGCGTGACAATGCTCCGTGATTGTGGTCTTTCTTATCGCCCGGCAATCCGGTGTACACTTCTTCCGGAACGATTCCCGCTTTCTTATAAGCGTTTTTGAAAGTGTGTGCCAAACTTCCTTCACCGATACTTCCTTTACCACGACGGAGATAATTGTCCTCCATCTGATTCATGTACTTTTGGCGGACGATAAACATTTCCGAGAGATCATATTCTCCTTTTCCCATTCGGAGCAGTTCCGACTCCATGAAAGAAGCGGTGGCAAAGCACCAACAGGTTCCTGTGGAACCCTGATCTTTGACAGGCGTTGCTTGGTGAGATACAACGGTTGTGAACTCATAACCGGGTGTTTGTGCAAAAGAGGTTACGACCAATATGAGGAGCGCAACCGACATAAATAGCTTTTTCATAATGTGTTTTATTATCTTTCTTCTGCAAATGTATAAAAAAGCGAGGATACTCGAAAGTTCCTCGCTCTATTTATTATAATTAGTGTGTTTATTTACATGGCAACCTGCTGTGACAGCAGTTTTTGAAGTTTACCGTTTAATGTTTGGCACATGGCACCATTTCCCATTGCTTGATAGCGTTTAATACGGTACTGTAACATCATAATTTTTTCATTTGCATTCTTTTTCATAATTTGTTTCCTCTTTTTTTGCCCTCCACGTTTTGAAGAGCGGTTTTACATCTTGTTTTCTCTAATAACACTGCAAAGATACAAATTGTTTTCGAATTATATGCTGTAAAACATAAAAATCTTCTTTTTCTTTTGAATTTTCTTTTTATAAGGGTTCGAACACGGTCTATATTACAAACCTGTTACAAAATTCCTGGATTTTCCCATCAATGACAATATTATTCTTATCTATCACATTTTTATGTACTTATCTAGGTATTCAGAAAATATTCTTCTATTTTTGTCAGTCAGCAACCTTATTAATAGAATAAACCAAACACTTATATGAAAACATTCACCCATCTTTTGTGCGTCCTGATTTTGTCGATTGTACTGTTTGCTTGTAACAATGCTCACTTCCTCAAAGAAGAATCCTACCGGAATCAAGTAGCTCAAGACTTTGAGCAGAAAAAACAGGCACTTCCTCATGGAGATTTATTTGCGATCTTTGGTGATTCCGCTCTGTCAGTGTACGAGCGCGAAGCATTGATGTTTCTCTACGCTTATATGCCGATAGGGGATGTGACGGATTATCCGGGAGATTATTACTTGGAGAATGTCCGGCTGTCGAAGCAGACACGTGACGAGATGCCTTGGGGCAAAGAGATTCCCGATGAAGTGTTCCGTCATTTTGTTCTGCCGATCCGGGTGAATAACGAGAATCTGGATGATTCCCGTCGTGTGTTTTATGATGAACTAAAAGACAGGGTGAAGGGACTGCCGATGAAAGACGCGATATTGGAAGTGAACCACTGGTGTCACGAGAAAGTGGTCTATCGTCCGAGTGATGCGCGCACCAGCTCACCATTGGCATCTGTCAAAACAGCGTATGGACGTTGTGGCGAAGAGTCTACATTTACGGTGGCTGCGCTCCGGGCAGTCGGTATTCCGGCACGGCAAGTGTATACGCCCCGCTGGGCGCATACGGATGACAATCATGCTTGGGTGGAAGCATGGGCGGATGGACATTGGTACTTCTTTGGAGCTTGTGAACCGGAACCGGTTTTGAACCTGGGATGGTTTAATTCCCCTGCCAGTCGGGGAATGTTGATGCATACCAAGGTTTTCGGACGATACAACGGTCCGGAAGAGATTATGCTTGAGACGCCGAATTATACGGAAATCAATGTGATTGATAATTATGCTCCAATCGCAAAAGCGTTGGTAACGGTGAAAGATAGGAATGGACAACCTGTCACCGGAGCAAGAGTGGAGTTTAAAGTATATAACTATGCGGAGTTCTATACAGTGGCTACCAAATATACTGATGCCAGTGGTCAAGTGTCATTAACGGCCGGTAAGGGAGATATGTTGGTATGGGCTTCCGATAAAGGGACATTCGGCTTTTCCAAGCTATCCTTCAGCAAGCAACCGGAATTGACATTGACACTTGATAAGAAGGAAGGAGATATATTTGAAGAGGATATTGATATTGTTCCTCCCGTTGAGAATCCTATTTTACCGGAAGTAACGCCAGAGCAGCGGGCGGAGAATGACCGGAGAATGATGCAGGAGGATTCGATTCGCAATGCTTATGTCGCTACTTTCCCGACTGCGGAACAAGCTGATTCCATTATAGCCTGTTTGAAGGGAAAATCAGGTTCGTTTGTAAGGAAGGCACTGGCTTCTTTCTTAGTGGAATCAAGAGGAAATCATGATGTATTGGTTCGTTTTCTGAATGAGGCAGACCGACAGGGAAAATTAATGAAAGGAGCGGCTTTGTTGTCTGTGCTTACTAAAAAAGATCTTCGTGATGTACCTTATGAAGTATTGATTGATCATTTATTGAATACGAAAGATGTTCCTAACTATTTATATGATTGTGTTATACCCTCCTTGCGCTGTATGGATGCTTCGGTTGGAGATATTTATGACATACTTGCTCCCCGTATTTCAACGGAGGTATTGACGCCTTATAAATCGTTCTTTCAGTCTAAGTTCTCCGAAACGGAAATAGATACCTTTCGAAATCATCCGCAAGCTTTAGTTGAATGGGTAAACCGTAATATTACGATTGATGAGGAAAATAACTTTCTGCGTATTCCTATTTCTCCGGAAGGGGTTTGGCGTGCGAAGGTGGCGGATTCATTTTCACGGGATATTTTCTTTGTGGCTTTGGCGCGTAGCCTGAATATTGCTGCTGATATGAGAAAGATGGATGGACGCATAAGCTATATGGATCCTGAAAAGGATGAATGGGGGGATAATAGATATGTGGAAGTTGATTTCGATAAACAAGAAGAAGTGGAGGCATCCAGAGGCATTTATCGTTTTTATGAGGACGGTAAGGCAATTGCTCGTGATGATAAGAGAGTAAAGTATTATAATAAGTTTACCATTTCCAGGTTGCGGGAGGGCAGACCAGATTGATTAGCTGTGACGAAGAACATCCCGAGTTGCGATATATAGGGACATTGGATACCGGATATTACTTGTTGGTTACTGGCACAAGGCTTGCTGATGGAGGTGTGTTGGCGAGAATTTCTTCTTTTGTATTACCTGCACAGAAAGACGAATTCAAACCTGTAGCGACCAAAGTACCTTATCATTTGCGTGAATCCGGAGAAAAAGTGGCTGTTATCGGTAATTTCAATTCCGAATCGCTTTTTGCACCGGTGGAGGGAATAGGAGAGAAAGTGATATCTTTGTCAAAACAGAGTATTCTGCAAACCTGTGGACGTGGCTATTTTGTAGTAGCTGTGCTTGGAGTAGGGCAGGAACCTACCAATCATGCGCTAAGAGATATAGCCGCTTTGGGCAATGATTTCGAACAATGGGGGCGTAAGATGGTCTTTCTTTTCCCTTCGGAAGAACAATACAAAAAATTTAATGCCGACGAATTTAAAGGACTTCCGTCTACCATCACTTACGGTATTGATACTGATGATAGCATTCGGAAAGAAATTGTGCAAGCGATGAATTTGAATAACTCCATTCTGCCAGTGTTTATTATTGCAGATACATTTAATAGGGTAGTCTTTGTTTCTCAAGGATATACAATAGGTTTAGGTGAGCAATTGATGAAAGTTGTACATGGCTTGTAGGAAAGAATCTATATGAATAATCGTTAATTCTTGTCCTTAATGCGTTTTTTCGGAAAAGAATGATTACGTTTGCAGCAAATTATGGCTAAATATATTTTTTGCATATTAGCATGCGCATTTCTAGTATTGGGATTTAGTAATGTTTCCGATAAAGAATTGCAGGGATTTCAGAAAGAAACAGGAATCTCGGCTAATGATATGCAATATAAAGCAGAGTCATGTTGCTGCATTTCTTCTGCCGGCTTTGACAAGTCGGGCAAAGATTCTCGTTCACAGTTTGTTGACGAAACATCCAATTGTAAAGTTAGTGACTGCATTTTTGACAATATCTCTTTTCCGAGAAGCATTGTTCCTTTCAAGAACCTGAAGTTCAATACCAATACTGTGATTATACAGATATTGAGCTCTCTGAATGTTCTGCTTCCGGAGAATCGTTTGGGTCATACCGACCTTGATGTTAATTACACTAAATATTCGTGTAAGTATTACGTTTACACATTGGCGCATATTCTTATTTAGACTCTACTCTTGTCTTTGGGTAGGGTGAGGTGTGCCTGTTATTCTGATCCCCTCTGCCACTTTTTCCTTTATTTTATTTATTATCTATTTTATTCATGTCAACATGGAAAACAAAGAATGTATTTCCTGTGACTTGGAACAAAAGACGGGTATTAATGTGTCTTATTGCTACCAGTGTGGTAAGTGTACGGCCGGATGTGTGCTGTCAGAGGAGATGGATTATGCTCCCAGCTATATTCTCCGGTTGTTGCAGACAAAAAATGCTCAAAATGACCGTCGTGTGTTAAGTTCCAATGCCATCTGGATTTGCTTGAATTGCGAAAACTGTATTGCGAGGTGCCCTAAAGAGATCAACATTCCCAAAGTGATGGACTATCTGCGTGAGAGATCCCGTAAAGAAAGATGCATCCATAAAGAATCACGTCCTGTCGTAGCTTTTCACTCCGCTTTTCTCGAATCAGTGAAAAGAACGGGAAGGCTCTACGAAGTCGGATTAGTTGCAGGGTTTAAAGCCCGTACCTTACGTTTGACACAGGATTTGAATGTGGCCCCTGTAATGTTCGTCAAAGGGAAGCTCAACCTTTTTCCGGAACGGGTAAAAGATGAGAATAAGATCAAAAAGATATTTGCACAAACCATTGAAAAGACTCAAAAGTAGCTATGAAAATCGGTTTCTATCCGGGATGTTCGCTAAACGGAACTTCTCGTGAATACAATGAATCAGTCAAAGCACTGGCACAGGTGATGGGACTCGAACTGATCGAGTTGAAAGACTGGAATTGTTGCGGCGCAACGGCAGCTCACTCCATGAGTAAACAACTGTCTCTGGCCTTACCTACCCGTGTGTTGTTTGGCAGAACAACAGGATTTCAAGAAATCGTTGTCCCCTGCGCTTCCTGTTACAATCGTTTGAGTGTTGCTCAATATGAATTATTGAACAATGAAGTATTGAAGGATGAAATACTGACTACAGTTGGAATGCGCTACCTCGGTAATGTGAAAATATTGAATGTCATCCAGATGATAGAGAAATATATGTTGGATGCATTAAAAGAGAAGATAGTACGTCCTTTTGCTCATCAAGTGGCTTGTTACTATGGTTGCTTGTTGGTGCGTCCCCATAAAATATTAAACTTCGACCGTTTGGAAGATCCGCAAAGCATGGACAAAATCATGTCTCTGATTGGTGCCACTCCTATTGACTGGGCTTTCAAAACGGAGTGTTGCGGTGCGGGCTTGTCCGTTTCTCGCACAGACCTTGTAGGACGTCTCTCGGGAAATATTCTGAAAGATGCTGACGACCGGGGAGCGGAAGCTGTGATTGTGACTTGTCCGATGTGTCATTCTAATTTGGATATGCGTCGCCCTGCTATTAACCACTATCTGGCAAAAACTGTTACCATACCGGTTCTTTATATCACACAGGCTATCGGACTGGCTGTCGGACTGACTCCCAAGGAATTGGACTGGGACGTCATTTTGTAGCTGTAAATTTGAAGGAGGCGGAAGTATGTCTAAAATAGGAGTTTTTATCTGCCATTGCGGTGAAAATATTAGTGCAACTGTCGACTGCGAAAAAGTGGCCGAGGCGGCAAAAGAAATGGAAGCGTTGCCTATGCCATTGATTATAAATATATGTGTTCCGATCCGGGACAGACATTGATTAAGAACGCCATTAAAGAATATGGATTGGATGGCGTTGTCGTTGCTGCCTGTTCTCCGCGAATGCATGAACCTACCTTTCGGAGAGCATGTGCGGAAGCCGGATTGAATCCTTATCTGTGCGAGATAGCTAATATTCGTGAGCATTGCTCTTGGGTACATGAGAAAGGGGAGGCAACTACCCGTAAGGCTGTTGATATTGTCAAAAGTCTGGTTGAAAAGGTAAAGCGGAATCATCCTTTGGTTCCCATTCAGGTTCCTATCACCAAAAAAGCACTGGTGATTGGAGGAGGAATTGCCGGAATTCAGGCAAGTCTGGACATCGCCAATTGCGGACATCAGGTCATTCTGGTAGAGAAAGAACCGTCCATCGGCGGACACATGTCACAGCTTTCGGAAACTTTTCCTACATTAGACTGTTCGCAGTGTATTCTTACTCCCCGAATGGTGGAAGTAGCGCAGCATCCGAATATCACTCTTTATACGTATGCCGAACTGGAGCATGTGGAAGGATTTATCGGTAATTTTAAAGCCAGTATACGCCTGAAAGCAAGAGCATTGATGAGAAATTATGTACCGGTTGCGGACTTTGTACGACTAAATGTCCTAACAAAAAGATACCGAGCGAATTTAATGCCGGTTTGGGAATGCGTACAGCTATTTATGTTCCTTTTCCGCAAGCAGTGCCCAATAAACCGGTGATTGATAAAGAACATTGTACCCATTATCGCAATGGTAAATGCGGAGTCTGTGAAAAGCTATGTCCTACGGGGGCTATCCGTTTCGGACAAGAGGACCGTATTATCACCGAAGAAGTCGGAGCGATTGTAGTAACTACAGGATTCAATGTGTTGAATACAGACTTTTTCCCCGAATATGGATATGGAAAATACAAAGATGTCATTACCGGATTGCAGTTTGAGCGTCTGGCATCGGCTTCCGGTCCTACATTCGGAGAGATTCGCCGTCCGTCTGACGGACAGATTCCTCAAAAGATTGTATTTGTAGCCTGTGCCGGTTCCCGTGATCCGGCCAAAGGAATTCCTTATTGCTCTAAGATATGCTGTATGTACACAGCCAAACATGCGATGCTTTATCAGCACAAGGTACATGGTGGCGAATCGTACGTGTTCTATATGGATATTCGTGCCGGAGGAAAGAATTATGAAGAATTTGTGCGCCGTGCCATTGAAGAGGATGGAGTGAATTACGTCCGTGGTCGCGTCGCCCGTATATATGAGAAGAACGGTAAATTGATTGTTAAAGGAGTAGACACCCTGTTGGGAGCATCACCTGTCGAGATAGAAGCTGACATGGTAGTGCTTGCTACAGCGGGAGTTGCCAACAAGGGAGCGGAAGAACTGGCGCAGAAGATGCACATTTCTTATGACCCTTATCAGTTCTTTGCCGAATCTCACCCCAAACTGAAACCGGTGGAAACGAATACAGCCGGAATCTATCTGGCAGGAGCCTGTCAGGCGCCGAAAGATATTCCCGAAACAGTGGGAATGGCTTCGGGAGCCGCTGTGAAAGTAGCAGGATTGTTTTCACAGGCAAATCTGGTTCGCGAGCCATTGATAGCCGTTGTCAATCGTACTGCTCCTCCGTTATTCAGTACTTGCGTAGGATGTTTCATGTGTCAGACAGCTTGTCCTTATCAGGCCATCGAACGTGAAGAAATAAAAGACAGGAATGGAAATGTAATAAAGACCGTAGCTAAAGTAAATCCCGGACTTTGTCAGGGTTGTGGTACTTGTGTTGCTTTCTGCCGTTCCAAATCTATTGATATACAAGGATATTCCAATGAACAGGTCTATGCCGAAGTGATGGCATTGCTGAACCATTAAAAAGAGAGTAAGCTATGAACGAAAATAAGATCGAGAATAATCAGGAATTTGAACCGCGCATTGTAGCTTTTGTCTGTAATTGGTGCACGTATGCCGGGGCAGACCTGACAGGTACGAGCAGGTTGAAGTATGCGACTAATGTAGAAATTGTCCGCTTCCCCTGCACAGGAAGAATTGACTTTATGTTACTGTTGAAAGCCTTTGCCGGAGGTGCTGATGGAATTATCGTTTCGGGTTGTCATCCGAATGACTGTCATTATACATCCGGAAACTTCCACGCACGTCGTCGTTGGATTGTATTCCGCGGACTGCTCGACTTCCTGGGAATTGATGTACGTCGTATCCGTTATTCATGGGTGTCGGCGGCAGAGGGGGCCAAGTGGCTGATCTGGTGAATGAGACAGTTGCCGGAATCCGTGAACTGGGACCTTATCTGGAGTATCAGAAAGCTTCGGACTATTTGGAAAAGGAGGCTATCTATGAGTAAACTGACAGAAAAAGCAGTTGCTTTGTTACAAGAAGGAGAGGTGAATCTTGTGATAGGCTATGAAGAAGGAAACCACGGAACACGTCCTCTCTTTTGCCGGCAGGCTGAAAATGCCGACAGACTGATACTGGACGACCGTTGCACGAATAATATCGCAGTTTATCTGACAAAACGGGAATTGACAGGAACAGGCAAAGTGGCTATAACAGCTACAGTACCGGCATTACGGACGGTTGTTCAATTGGCATTCGAAAACCAGTTGAAAGAAGATAATCTTCTGGTATTGACCGTTGACGGACATGGAGAAGTTATCCAGTTTAAAGGATTCGATGAAATAAAAACATATCTGGCAGACTTTCCCTTGACTATTAGTGAGGAGAATCTTCAACTGATTGATCGTCTGAAAAAGATGAGTCGTGAAGAGCGGTGGAAATATTGGATGGAGGAAATGTCGAAATGCATCAAATGCTATGCTTGCCGGGCTGCCTGTCCGTTGTGTTATTGCAGCCGGTGTATTGTGGAGGTCAATTGTCCGCAGTGGGTACAACCCTGTCTGCTCCGCTGACAAATATGGAGTGGCAGATTAACGCGTGATGCACATGGCAGGACGCTGTATCGGTTGTGGCGCTTGTAAACAAGCCTGTCCGGTGGGTATTCCTCTTCATTTGATGACACAAAGTATGATGGAAGACATTCAGGGCGAGTTCGGGGTTGCTCCCGGTGCTATCAATCCTGCGGGAAATGTACTTTCTACCTTCAAGGCAGAAGATAAAGAGAACTTTATACATTAAAAGAAAGTAATGGAAAATCTACATATCAGTAAAAGCAGTCTGCAAGAATGGTTTCACCAGATGGTGAAAAGGAAATGCATATTTTTGCTCCTGTGCATTCAGGAGATAAAGTAGACTTCAAAAGAGTGACTTCTTACGATGAGGTAGCGACGGACTATGTGCAGACTACCCAGTCGGCTAAACGCTTTGCGTTCCCGAAAACAGAAGTTCTGTTCTCTTATCAGAAAGACGGGAAAGAAGCTACTTTGCAGGAAGCGGATATTCATGCCATTCCCGAAACGATTCTCTGGAAATCCGTCCTTGTGATGCAGCAGGGTTTGCACCCCTTTCCGGCATTTTTAATTGGGATTATAAAGATAAACTATACAATGCCCGACGGGAGAAAATGACATTAATCAGCTTCAGTTGTGCACAATGCGATGAATCATGTTTCTGTACTTCCGTTCACGGGGGGCCCGGTAATACTGCCGGCAGTGATATTCAGATTACGGAGTTGCCGGATCAGAGTGCATTGGTGGAAGTCTTGACAGCAAAAGGCAAAGCATTGGTTAAATTCTTTGTGAAAGAATATACACCTGCCGAAGAAATTGATAAGGAACAATATCTGGCATCCGTTCCCACCCGTTTCAATGTTGATAATGTACGTGAGAAGTTGGCGGGAGCATTCGACAGTCCTGTTTGGAAACAACAGTCCGAACGCTGTTTGGGATGTGGCGCATGCGCTTATGTTTGTCCAACCTGTGCCTGTTTTGATATTCAGGAAGATGCCAAAGGTTCGTCCGGTCATCGTGTCCGTTGTTGGGATTCTTGCGGCTTTTCGCTGTTTACCCTCCATACGTCCGGACATAATCCGCGCCCGACACAAAGCACCCGTTGGCGTCAGCGCATTTTGCATAAGTTCTCCTATATGCCTGAACGGATACAGGAAACTGGTTGTACCGGATGCGGGCGTTGTTCGCGTGCCTGCCCGGTAGATATGAATATACTTGAACACTTAATATCGATATCAAGCCATGAATGAGCAGTCGAATATATATCTTCCGCACCTGATGGTGATTGAGAAGATAACCCATGAAGCTCCGGGAGTCAAGACTTTCCGGTTAAGATTTAAAGACGAGAAGGAAGGAGAAGCTTTTCACTTCAAAGCCGGACAGTTCGGTGAATACTCTGCGTTTGGTGAAGGAGAGTCAACTTTCTGTATTGCTTCGTCGCCTACTCGTAAAGGATATATCGAGTGTACATTTCGCCAGGCAGGACGGGTGACTACCGGACTTGCCAAACTGGAAGAAGGAGCTACCGTCGGTTTTCGCGGACCTTTCGGAAACACATTTCCGTTGGACGAGTGGAAAGGAAAGAATCTGTTGTTCGTTGCAGGTGGTATAGCACTTCCGCCGATGCGTTGCGTCATCTGGAATGCATTGGACAGGCGGGAAGATTTTAAAGATATAACGATTGTTTACGGAGCCAAGTCTGTTAACGACTTGGTATATAAAGAAGAACTGAAAGAATGGGAAAACCGTCCGGATGTCAATCTGATAACTACGGTTGATCCTGGGGGCGAGACTCCCGACTGGACAGGAAAGGTCGGTTTTGTACCTTCAGTGCTTGAGGCTGCTGCACCTGCCAGTGCAGATTCCGTGGCAATAGTTTGCGGACCTCCGGTGATGATAAAGTTCACTTTTCCTGTATTGGAGAAGTTAGGCTTTGCCGATGAGAATATTTATACTACCTTGGAGAACCGGATGAAATGTGGTGTTGGAAAATGTGGACGGTGTAATGTCGGGAAGTTGTATGTCTGCAAAGACGGTCCTGTATTTACCAAAGCCCAGTTGAATGATATACCTCCTGAATACTAATGATAAGGTATTTAAGGACTAAAATATTGTGTTTTCCGTTGTGAAACGGGAGTTACGTCGTATAAAAGCAAGGATATATACCGAAGTGATTTCAGGCAAATAATATCCGCCGATTGTTTTTATATGGTGATGAGGAATGCCCAGTGGGATTAACTTTCATGTGTGTCTAAATTTTATAATGGTTTCACCATTGGGCGCCTCTTCTTTATTTTGAATATGATTGTACAACCTAACTTTTATATTGCTATGATTCATTTATTACTGTCTACTCTTGCGATGATGGGGCTTACTTTCCTCATCGGTTTTTTTGTCGCTGCGGTCATTAAGTTGATTGCTTATGCGGCTGATTCATTTGACTTTTATAGTTCCCACCGTTTGGAACTACTCCGGTTACGACGCTGGCGGCAGCATCGGCAGAAGGTGGAAAGATTAGTCCGGCAGATACCTATTGCAGATGAAGATGCTTTAGGTGATTCTCGTGAAGACTACAGTAGGGGGATTGACAGAAACTTTACTGGCTACTCCGGCTATTATCATGGAGTGAGTCCGGGAGCTTCAGAAAATAATCTGGTGAATTATTATTATTCGCAGGATACCCGTGAATTCTTTCTGCGGGAAGAAGAGCAGGCGCATGTCAATAAGAAGAACTCAAAGAAACTTACTAACAACAAACAATAAAAGGAAACTAATTTATGGAAAATATAGATTTTGCTACCTTATTTCAAGGTATTGGTACAATGATGGCAAGCGGATGGTACTTGCTTCTGCAAGAGTTTTTCTGGCACTGCTCGGTCTGTTACTAATCTATTTAGGTTGGAAAGGTATCCTCGAACCTATGGTGATGATCCCTATGGGACTGGGAATGGTAGCTATCAACTGCGGAACACTGATTATGCCCGACGGCACACTGGGTAACCTCTTTCTTGATCCAATGCTTTCAGATACGGATCAATTAATGAATACCATGCAGATAGATTTCCTGCAACCTGTTTACACTCTGACGTTTAGTAATGGACTCATAGCTTGCTTTGTCTTTATGGGTATCGGGACGCTTTTGGATGTCGGATTCCTGCTTCAGAAACCATTTGCAAGTATATTCCTTGCTCTGTGTGCAGAATTGGGCACTTTCCTGACAGTTCCTATTGCTTCCGCTCTCGGCCTGACTCTCAAAGAAAGTGCATCAGTGGCTATGGTAGGTGGAGCAGACGGACCGATGGTATTGTTTACTTCACTGGCATTGGCAAAGCATTTGTTTGTGCCTATTACGGTGGTTGCCTATCTTTATTTAGGATTGACGTATGGAGGCTATCCTTACCTTGTGAAACTGTTGGTTCCCAAACGTTTCCGTTCTATTAAGATGGTGACAAAGAAGGCTCCGAAGAATTACGATGCCAAAGTGAAACTGGCTTTCTCTGCTGTTCTTTGTGCTATTCTCTGTTTCTTATTCCCGGTAGCTTCTCCTTTGTTCTTCTCTTTGTTCCTGGGGGTTGCTGTTCGTGAGTCGGGTATGAAACACATTTATGATTTTGTGAGCGGTCCGCTGCTTTATGGATCGACTTTTATGTTGGGCGTGTTGCTGGGTGTACTTTGTGATGCACATCTGCTGCTCGATCCGAAGATATTGAAACTATTAGTATTAGGCATTGTAGCATTATTACTTTCCGGTATCGGAGGAATAATCGGAGGATATATCATGTATATTATTAAACGGGGTAATTACAATCCGGTCATCGGTATTGCGGCTGTTAGCTGTGTGCCGACTACTGCAAAGGTTGCACAAAAGATTGTAAGCAAAGATAATCCGACTCATTCGTCTTGGGAGATGCCTTGGGAGCTAATATCTCGGGAGTAATTACTTCGGCTATTATTACAGGTATTTATATTACGGTGATTCCTTATTTATAAATAAAGGTATAGCGGTTTTTCTTGATACCGCTGGTGGTAATGCAAAATAGAAATGGTGAACAAAAGGCTTAAAGCTGTATGTTCACCATTTCTTAGTATATAGTAGAGAGGCGATAACTTACATTCCTTTATATAAAGCCTCCACTGTTTCTTTGACTCTTCGCACGGAAGTCACATTTCGTTCGTACTCGTTGATATGTACTGTTCCTCCCATTGAGACAACTTCATTTCTGAATTTCATTTCACTTTGAATACTTTCGCGTGCCGAGAAATGAAACTCATTGATTCCGGTTTCTGCCGCAATCCGCGCAATATTATTTTCATTTACTCCACAGCCGGCAAGTAACGTAATTCTTCCCGCAGCCAATCCTTGCAATTCTTTTAAAAGACCGATACCTTGTTCAGCCGTAGGTTGCTGCCCGGAAGTCAGAATACGGTTGCATCCCAGCTCTATGATCTCCTCCAGTGCCTTTTGAGGATTACGACATACGTCAAATGCCCGGTGGAAGGTGACTGACAGCCCTTTAGAGGCTTCCATTAGGATCTGCATTGATGTCAAGTCTACTTCGCCGTCTGCTGTCAGGCAACCGAATACGACTCCGTCTGCCCCCAATCTCCGTGCGATTTCGATGTCTTTCAGCATTGTTCTGATTTCTATATCCGAATAAAGAAAATCTCCTCCACGTGGCCGGATAATAACATGCAGGCGGGTATGAGTCAGTACTTCTCTTGCAATGGCTATTTCACCATAGGAAGGGGTTGTCCCGCCTTCCGGTATTCCGGCACATAATTCTACGCGGTTGGCACCACCTTCCTGTGCAGCCAGGCAGCTTTCCACTGAATTCGTACAAATCTCAATTTGATACTTTTCCATAGTCGTATACTAAAAAAGGGCGAATTTCTTCGCCCTTATATGAATCTTCTTTTGAATGGTTTCTTTATTTAGCGAAACTAACCGCACGTGTTTCACGAATGACGGTAATCTTCACTTGTCCCGGATAAGTCATTTCATCCTGAATCTTCTTAGCGATTTCGCCTGACAGGCTTTCTGTCTGCTTGTCGTCAATCTTATCCGCACCAACGATAACACGGAGTTCGCGCCCTGCCTGGATAGCATAAGTCTTTGTTACACCGGATAAGCCATAGCCAGTTGTTCGAGATCGTTCAGACGCTTGATGTAAGCCTCTACGATTTCGCGGCGTGCACCCGGGCGTGCACCGGAGATGGCGTCACATACCTGTACGATAGGAGCCAGCAAACTGGTCATTTCCGTTTCGTCGTGGTGAGCACCGATAGCGTTGCAAATATCCGGTTTTTCTTTGTACTTCTCGGCAAGTTTCATACCCAGCAATGCGTGTGGCAATTCTGGCTCTTCATCAGGCACTTTACCAATATCATGCAGCAAACCTGCACGTTTTGCTTTCTTCGGGTTCAGTCCCAGTTCCGATGCCATCACAGCACAAAGGTTGGCTGTTTCGCGGGCATGCTGCAACAAGTTCTGACCGTATGAAGAACGATATTTCATCTTACCGATGATACGGATCAATTCAGGATGCAGACCGTGGATACCCAAGTCGATGGTAGTACGTTTACCGGTTTCGATAATTTCTTCTTCCACCTGTTTGCGAACTTTAGCCACCACTTCCTCGATACGAGCCGGATGGATACGTCCGTCGGTCACAAGCTGATGCAGTGCCAAACGGGCAATTTCACGGCGAACCGGGTCGAAGGCAGAAAGAACGATAGCTTCCGGAGTGTCGTCAACAACGATTTCAACGCCGGTAGCGGCTTCCAAAGCACGGATGTTACGTCCTTCACGTCCGATAATACGTCCTTTGATTTCATCTGATTCAATATGGAATACCGTAACAGAGTTTTCGATGGCAGTTCCGTAGCTACCCGTTGGATAGACTGGATAACGATACGTTTCGCTTCTTTGCTGGCAGTTAACTTAGCATCATCCATAATGTCATTAATGAATGACTGTGCCTGCGTTTTAGCTTCTTCTTTCAGTGATTCTACCAGGCGTTCTTTGGCCTCTTCGGCAGACAATCCGGAGATTGCTTCCAGTTTATCGATTTCCTGCTGTTGCAGTTTATCGAGTTCATCTTTTTTCTTATCAACAATGACAAGTTGCGCTTCCAGGTTCTCTTTTACCGCTTCGGCTTCCAACTTTTTGCGTTGGATTTCTTCCTGACGCTGGCTAAGAACCATTTCGCGTTGTTTCAGTTTGTTTTCCGCCTGCTGAATCTTCTGATTCCGCAATGCTACCTCTTTTTCAAGGTCTGCTTTCTTATTCAGGAATTTCTCCTTCACTTCCAGCAGCTTGTTTTTCTTAATTACTTCCGCTTCCGTCTCCGCTTCTTTCAGGACATTATCGTATTTGGATTTCAGTACATACCGGAATAGTATATATGAAAGGACTCCTCCTACGATGAAGCAAGCAATTGCTGTTGCTATTATTGCTATCATTCTACATTTAATTTAAGTATATAAATAAAAACGCACCGCCAAATATCAAAGCAATTATTTTTGCTTGGATATTGTGCAGTGCGTGGTTGTTTTATCTCTTATCAGCGAATAGCCGGTCGGGATTTATTCTTCCTTAAAATAATCCTCCAGCAATTCTGTCAGTTCTTTTACCTTCTCCACATAGGGGCTGGTATCATTACGTTGCATCAATTGCAGTCTCTCTAACGAGAACTGATAGGCTACCATGCAATAATTTTTTCGGGTTCCAGATTTTTATAGACTTCCCGATACTTATTAAGCCTGATATTTACCTGCTTGGCGGCTTCCCGTACCATTTGTTCTTCCTCACGGTTGATGGTTAACGGGTAGTTTGAGTCTGCTATCTGCAGGTTTATCTTTATTTTATCGTTCATACATCTTCTTCTTATTCATTCAACAAAGCGATGCATTTATCGACTTCACGCACTAATTTTGACAATCGCAGCTTCGTCTCTTTTACGTCGCTGCCGTTAAGGCTGATTGCCGTAGCTGTTTTTAGGTTTGTATAGCTGACTTCCAATTCATCGTATTGAGCTTGTACCTTCTCGTTTTTCAGCTTTTCATTTTCGAGAAGCTTCTTCAACTCGGCATTTTCACGCTTAAGTTCATCGTGCAAATAAATCAAATGCCGTAGTTGCGTTTCAAAGGAATTCAATAACTTTTTTTCTTCTTCTGTCATCACTACACCAAAATTGTACACAAAAATACGATTAACTCTGATATTACAAAAACTTTTCGGGAGAAATGTTCTTTTTAGTCTAAATTAGCTATGAACGGAGAGAAAAAGTGGAGCATTGCATAGGAAGCAAATACAGACTGCTTATAATAATATAAGGTATATATCATATAAACTGATTATGATGACATACTTATAAAGGCATCTCGTATATGTTATTTTACAAAGGATTGTTTTTCTATTCTCTCCGTATTCTATTTTCACTTTCTCCATATCCCGCTTCCCATTCTTCCATATTCTAGTATTTATCTCTCTATTCATCGCTCAAATTAGCTGTTTCTGCGTCATATTGAACAAATTTTGTCCTTTATTGAATTGTCATTTTCCTTCTTTGCTGATAAATACCAGTATGTTTGCGTACCGAACTAACGGACTCAAATTATAAACATAAACATTTGTATTATCTAACCATGAAAAAGTATTATTTACTATCTCTTGTGACCGCTTCTTTGATAGGAGCAACCTGTATTCAATGTACTTCTCCAAAACAAAAAAGTGGAGAGAATACTCTTCCGCAGAAAAGTGAATTGTTTGCAACCCTGCCGGATTGTTGTCCGACACCGGACGGAATGGCTGTTGCTCCCAATGGAGATTTAATTCTGGCTTGTCCGAACTTTGCAGATATAACACAACCTGCTTGTCTGATGCGTATCACTAAAGATGGCAAGATAACGAAGTGGCTCGATGTTCCTGTATTGGAAGAAACCGGTTGGGCTTCTCCGATGGGGATTGCTTTTAATGAAGAAGGCGACTTGTTTATTTGCGATAATCAAGGTTGGAGCGGAGCAGAGAAAGCGAAGAATAAAGGACGTGTTCTTTGCCTGAAGTTTGATAACGGTCAATTGAAAGAAACAATCACTGTAGCATCCGGTATGGAACACCCAAACGGTCTTCGTATCCGTAATGGGAAATTGTATGTCACGCAAAGTTCATTATCACAAATCAAAGATCCTTCGGGATTGCTTGTCAGCGGGGTATATTGTTTTGATATGAATGACCGTGATGTGGCAGTTACGAATACATTCGAAGATAAAAATCTCATTACCACTGTTATCACGAAGAATCCTGAAGTGCAGTACGGACTGGATGGAATTGTATTTAATGAAGCGGGCGATCTCTTTGTAGGAAACTTCGGTGATGGTGCCGTTCATCGCATTAAGATGGATGCGGAAGGTAAAGTGGTAAGTAATGATGTATGGGCACAAGATACCACCCAGTTACGCACGACGGATGGAATGTGCATAGATGATAAAGGAAATATCTGGGTAGCAGACTTCTCGGCAAATGCGGTAGCACGCATTGATAAAGATGGAAAGATTCAGCGCATTGCTCAAAGTCCTGATTGTGACGGTAGCGACGGAGGTTTGGATCAGCCGGGCGAACCTATCGTGTGGAACGGACAAGTAATCGTATCTTGTTTCGACTTGGTAACCGGACCGGATAAGGTAAACACTGCGCATGACAAACCTTTTACATTGGCTAAACTGTCATTGGAAG
>ENA-OQDE01000098-OQDE01000098.1-human-gut-metagenome-genome-assembly--contig:-NODE-98-length-52227-cov-3.757025_pt1 | contig 52227 bp, 63 predicted proteins | sample MGYA00242768_ERZ504595 | MGnify/ENA primary metagenome ERZ504595 (study PRJEB26092, sample SAMD00036307) | human gut metagenome | host: Homo sapiens | study: EMG produced TPA metagenomics assembly of...
TTTTATTTTTTCTTCATTTCATTTGAGTAGTCTTCGCATTTGTGTCGTGCTATATATGTATTCACCACTAATAGCACAACTATATGAAGAATTATTTTCGGCAGATACTGACCTCGTTCACTAAGAATCATTATTCGGAAACGATCCGGCAGAATTTCTACGGATGGCTGACGGATAAGGAACATGCCGTAGAAAAAGACAAAGCTCTAAAAGAAATCTGGACGACAGCCCGCGCTATGGGCGAAGTGCCCCATGTGGAGAAGGAACTCGAACGGTGGAAACGGAACAACGGTCTTCACACGGCTTCTTCAGTCCCTGTAACCCCTAATCGCAAAATTCGTATATTGCGTTTCTGGCAATCCGTTGCGGCTGTATTGCTGTTGGCAGCCGTTTCTCTTGGTTATTTGGTAATGCAGGCGGAGAGAACGCAGAATGACCTTATACAGGAATTCATTCCGGTGGCGGGGATGCGGCATCTTTCTCTTCCGGATGGTAGCCAGGTTCAGTTAAATTCAAAAAGTACTTTGTTATATCCGAAACAGTTTACTGGGAAAGAGCGGTGTGTTTACTTGGTTGGTGAAGCCAATTTTAAAGTGAAGCCTGACAAAAAGCATCCTTTCATTGTAAAGTCGGATGATTTTCAGGTAACTGCTTTGGGAACGGAATTCAATGTCAGTGCCTATCCGGAGAATCAGGAAATCAGTACAGCATTGCTGTCGGGCAGTGTATTGGTAGAGTGGGGAAATCTGACCCAGCGGACCGTATTGCAGCCTGACGAACAGTTGACGTATGACAAAGAGAACCGTCAGTTTCGGGTAGTGCATCCCGATATGGCAGATGTCACCGCTTGGCAGCGGGGCGAACTGGTTTTCAATGAAATGACCGTAGAAGATATTATACGTGTACTGGAACGAAAATACAATTATACGTTTGTCTACAGCTTGAACCAGCTGAAGAAAGATCGTTTGAGTTTCCGGTTCAAGGATAAGGCACCTTTAGCAGAAGTCATGGATATCATTGTCGATGTGGCGGGCAATTTGAAATTCAAGATAGAAGGAGATAAGTGCTATATTACACGGAAAGGGAATAAGAAGTAAAGACCGGCGTGAAACCGGAATTGAAAATAGCCGAAGTGAATCATTCAATAAATCAATAACTTAAAAAACACAATTACTGCCCATGAGAAAAAGTATCCGGAACAGAGCGCCACTCCATCCCGGATATGAAATAATCAACTTTTCTGCATCAGAGTGTTATACTCTGTTGATCTGATCTACGTGAATAACAACCTAGTTAACAAACTAATACTTAAAAGTTAATGCTACAAAATTACACATTTATAGCGGATAAGCGAGGCGTAAGAAGAAGTTTTCTACTCTTTTTCAGCTTATTTTTGCTACAAGTAACAGCTTTTGCTCAAAATGACGTGCGGATTACCATCCGTGAGAACAATATTACCGTCATTGAAGCATTGAAGAAAGTGGAAAAGCAGTCGGGATTATCCATTGGGTACAATAACTCGTTGCTGCGTGACAAACCTGCCCTCAATCTCAATCTGGATAAAGCCGGATTGGATTATTCTCTCTCTACCATTCTGAAAGGTACAGGCTGCACCTACGAATTGAAAGGTAAATACATCAAGATTATTCCTCAACCGGCACAGGAAAAGCCATCTTCCGATAAACAAATCAAAGGAAAAGTGACAGACGAAACGGGTGAGCCGCTTATCGGTGTCAATATTCAGGTGCAGGGTTCTGCCAATGGAGTTATTACGGACATTGAAGGACGTTATTCTATCGAAGCTCCGGTGGGTAGCACGCTCAATTTTACCTATATAGGCTATACTCCTCAAAACGTGAAAGTCACAGATCGGAGCGTGTATAATGTGACGCTTGCCACTGCCGTGGAGCAACTCAACGAAGTAGTCGTGACTGCCCTTGGTATCAAGCGTGAACAGAAAGCGTTGAGCTACAACGTGCAACAGGTGAAAGCGGACGAAATCTCCGGCATTAAAGATGCTAATTTCATCAACAGCCTGAATGGCAAGGTGGCAGGTGTTACTATCAACAGTAGTTCCTCCGGTGTAGGTGGAGCCAGCAAGGTAGTGATGCGTGGTGCGAAATCTATCGAACAAAGCAGTAATGCGCTTTACGTCATCGACGGTATACCGATGTATAACTTCGGTGGCGGTGGTGGAATGGAATTCGACTCACGGGGTGCTACGGAGAGCATTGCCGACATTAATCCGGACGACATCGAAAGTATCTCCGTATTGACGGGTGCCGCAGCAGCTGCACTCTACGGTAGTAATGCTGCCAATGGTGCGATTGTTATTACTACCAAGCGCGGACAAGTAGGCAAGTTGCAAGTGACGGTGAACAGCAATACCGAGTTTGCCCGTCCTTTCGTGCTTCCTGAATTCCAAAACCGCTACGGGACGGGAAGCCGTGGGAAAGACGGAGGTTCTACCATCCTAAGCTGGGGAGCGAAGTTGAATGACGCTTCCCGCACCAATTATGAACCGAAAGATTTCTTTGATACAGGACTTATCTTCACCAATTCTGTCACCCTTTCTACCGGTACGGAGAAGAACCAGACCTTCTTTTCGGTGGCGTCGGTCAACTCCGAGGGCATTGTTCCCAACAATCGTTATAACCGTTTTAATTTTACTTTCCGCAATACGACGAATTTCCTGAACGATCGAATGAAACTTGACATAGGAGCTAGCTACATCATTCAGAACGACCGCAACATGACGAATCAGGGATTTATTCCAATCCCATTGTGCCCGTTTATCTGTTCCCGCGTGGCGATGACTTCGGACTTGTCAAAGTGTTCGAACGTTGGGATCCGGCACGCAAAATCAATACGATGTTCTGGCCGCAAGGAGAAGGTGACTACCGTATGCAGAATCCTTATTGGATTGCTTACCGTAATCTGCGTCTGAATCAGAAGAAGCGTTATATGCTGTCTGCTCAATTGAGTTATGACATTACCGACTGGTTGAATATATCGGGACGTGTACGTGTAGACAACACGCACACCAAGTATGAACAGAAGCTCTATGCCAGCTCCAACCTTACAATTACGGAAGAGAGTACGCAGGGACACTATACCATCTCCAAGCCCGACGAAACACAAACGTATGCCGACGTGCTTGCCAACATCAACAAGCGTTTTAATGACTTCTCACTGGTGGCAAACGTGGGTGCCAGCATTGTGAACAACAGATACGAAGATTTGAGTTATCGTGGCCCGATTCGTGAAAAGGGAATACCGAACGTGTTTAATGTGTTCGACCTCGACAACACAAAGAAGAAAGCCCGTCAGGACGAATGGCAGGAACAGACGCAATCAGTCTTCGCCAGTGTGGAAGTGGGATGGAAGAGTATGCTCTATCTTACACTGACCGGGCGAAACGACTGGGCTTCGCAACTTGCCAATTCTTCTACACCTTGTTTCTTCTACCCGTCCGTAGGCTTTCGGGGTTATCTCCGAAATGCTGACTTTGCCGGAATTTATCGACTATATGAAGGTTCGTGGCTCTTTCAGTTCCGTTGGTATGCCTTATCCCCGTAATCTGACATCGCCACTTACGAATACGATGAGGCTAACCAGCAATGGAAGCCCAAGACACACTATCCTATCAAGGACTTGAAGCCCGAGCGTACCAACTCGTGGGAATTGGGACTGGATATGCGTCTTTTCAAGGATTTCAGCCTCGGCTTTTCATGGTACTTGGCAAATACTTTCAACCAAACCTTCGACCCGAAAGTTTCCGTATCTTCCGGTTATAGCAAGATTTATTTGCAGACAGGATATGTGCGTAATTCCGGTGTGGAACTCTCATTGGGTTATGGACATACCTGGAACAACCATTTGCACTGGGAAAGTAATTTCACTCTCTCTCACAACAAGAATACGATAAAAGACTTGGTGACCAGCTATATTCATCCCGAAACGGGATTGCCTATCACACAGAATCGTTTGGATGTAGGCGGATTGGGCAAAGCGCGATTTATTTTGAAGAAAGGGGGTACGTTGGGTGATCTTTACACACAGAGTGACTTGAAACGGGACAATAATGGCATGGTAGAGATCGATCCTTCCGGTGCGCTGACTACGGAAGACAACCTGCCGGACATTAAGCTGGGTAGTGTGTTCCCGAAAGCTAATCTGGCATGGAATAACCGCTTCGAATGGCGTGGTATCAGTCTAAGCGCACTCTTTACAGCACGTATCGGAGGGATTGCTTATTCTGCCACACAGGCGGCAATGGATCAGTATGGAGTGTCCGAACGTTCGGCACAAGCCCGTGACAACGGTGGTGTGTTGCTCAACGGACGTACTCTTGTGGATGCGCAAACGTATTACAGCCTCATCGGAAACAGTAGCGGATTGCCGCAGTATTACACTTACAGTGCTACGAACGTGCGTTTGCAAGAAGCCAGTGTGGGTTATACCATTCCCCGCAAATGGCTGGGAGGGGTGTGTGACATCAATGTCTCTGTGGTAGGTCGTAACCTTTGGATGATTTACTGTCGTGCACCTTTCGACCCTGAAGCGGTGGCGAATACCGGTAATTATTATCAAGGCATTGATAACTTCATGTTGCCGAGTACCCGTAATATCGGCGTGAATGTGAAAATAAACTTTTAACCCGTTAAATCAGATCGTATGAAACAAGTGAAATCTTTCTTAAAGATATTCTCCCTGGGACTTCTGCTGGTGGGCGGAGCAGCCTGTACGGGCAACTTCGATGAAATCAACCGCAAGGAATACGAAGTGACCAAGGATGAGCAGGGACGCGAAAACTACAATATAGGCTCTACCCTGCGAGGTTTGCAAGGTTGGTGGTACCTACCAAAGAGCATCTTTATCAGTTTATCGAGGCTTTGGCGGCAGGTCCGTTTGCCGGGTATTATGGTACAACGCTCGTGCGTACCGATAAATTTGAAACTTATAACCCGTCTGTTGACTGGCAGGATAAGACGTATGGTGATATTTTTACCGAATCTTATCCGCTTTACCGCGATTTGCAGGATCAGAGTGATGATCCTGTGGCACTGGCTCTTGCCAAATTGCTGCGGGTAGCTATTATGCACCGTATGACGGATATGTATGGTCCCATTCCTTATAGCAAGGTGATAGACGAGCAGGGTAGTGTTTCGCTTAATGTGCCCTATGATTCGCAGGAAGCTGTTTACAAACAAATGCTGAAGGAACTTGATGAAGTGACTTCCGTGTTGAAGGAAAATCTTACGATAGGTTCTGAAGCATTCCGTAAGTTTGACGATGTTTATTACGGTGACGTCAGCAAGTGGTATAAATTTGCCAATTCCCTGAAGTTGCGTATGGCTATCCGCATGGTGTATGTTGATCCTACTACGGCACAACAAGTGCACAGGATGCCGTAGCAGCAGGGGTTATCACGGACAATGCCGATAATGCCGAAATGAAGGTGGAGGAAAACCGTGCCGCTATGGTTTTCAACGGCTGGTCCGACCATCGGATAGGTGCCGACTTGCTTTGTTACATGAACGGTTATCAGGATCCTCGGCGGGAGAAGATGTTTACTCAAGTGGAAATCACGGAAACAGTTGGTGGTAAGCCGACGAAAGTGTCCGGCTTTGCCGGTATTCGTATCGGTATTGATGTGGTGAACAAGGAAAGCGTGATAGACCGTTATAGCAAACCGATTATATCTACTGCCAGTCCTTATCCGTGGATGAATGCGGCAGAAATCACTTTCCTGCGCGCCGAAGGCGCATTGCGCGGCTGGGCGATGGGAGCGATGCCAAGAGCCTATATAAAGAAGCAATTGCTCTTTCTTTTGAACAGTACGGACTTCCTGCCACGGATGCTCTTTCTTATGCTGCCAATGCTTCCAACACACCGCAGGCTTACACTGACCTGTGGATGGAACTTATTCAGCCGGAGCCGTTAGCAACCTTACTGTTGCCTGGCAAGAGGGTGATGAATATGCCGAGAAGAATCTGGAGCGTATCATTACCCAGAAATGGATTGCTATGTTTCCTTCTACGGTAGAGGCATGGAGCGAATATCGTCGCACGGATTATCCTCATTTATTGCCTGTGGTAGTGAACAATAGCGGTGGTACTATTGACGATACGAAAGCTAAAATACGTCGCCTGTGGTATCCGCCCAGCGAATATTCCGGTAACCGGCAGTATATTCTGGAGCCGTCGGTATGTTGGGTGGCCCTGATAATGGCGCTACTTCTCTTTGGTGGGACAAGAAACCGAGACCGTAGGGACATGAAACTGGAAATGTGAGAACTAGAAAACAAGAAGATATAGAAACTAAAACAAGAAGATATGAATATGAGAATTTCCATTGCTAACATCTTCACTCATCTGTTCCTGTTGCTGGCATTGCTTGCTACCGCTTCGTGCAGCGACTGGACGGATCAGAAAACTGTTGATATTGATCCGCAGCATGCCAAAGAACAGAATCCTGAACTTTGGGCTCGTTACATGGAGACGCTGCGTACGTATAGGCAAAGCAAACACTTTGTCACTTACGGTAGTTTCGACAATAGTGCCGAAAAGTCGAAGAATGAAGGTGATTACCTCCGTTCATTGCCCGACTCATTGGACATCGTAACTCCGACGCATCCCGAAAGCCTGACCTCTTATGACTGTGAGGATATTCTCCTGTTACAGGAAAAGAGTATCAAGGTGCTCTATTTGGTGGATTATACCGCTCAAATGCCCGCCTTGACCGATGCTGCCAAACTGGGTGCCTGGTTGGATAAGGCCGTTGCTGCCGCTTCCCAGTTGGGTATGAATGGGTTTGCCATTAAAGGTACACCTCTTTATGGAGGAACGGAGGCTGAACAGGCTGCCCGTCGTGAAGCAGCCAAATTAATCGTCTCCAAGCTTTCTACCGCTGTAGGCGATGGCAAACTGTTGGTATTTGAAGGTGATCCTGCCTTTATGGATGCCGCAGATCTGAATAAGCTGGATTATGTCGTCTTGAACACTGCTACGATTACCTCTGCCGTAGATTTGAAACTCTATGTGGCAGGCGTGATAGAAAACTTCTCAATCCCTAAAGAGAAACTATTGCTCTCCGCCAAGATTAATGAAAAGCTAGTGGATGAAGAAGGTGAAAAACTGGACGCTGTTACCGAGATGACAAACCGTGTTGTTTCTTTGGGTCCTGTAGGCGGACTTGCTATCTATGCTTTGGGTGATGATTACTATCATACGAAGATGAATTATGAGACTAGTCGGCTAGCTATCCAAATAATGAACCCGTCCAAATAAGGGGCATAACTAAGAGATTATTTATTGTGAAACCTGTAAAACACTATAATGATATGAAAAATAACCCATTTAAATACTTCGTCTTTCTGATGCTGTCACTGCTGATGGTAGCAACGACGGGGTGTACTGAAGATGATATTTCCATGCCTGCCGGGCAGTTACCGGACGAAACGCCGATGAATAGCGTCGGAGGGCAGTTATGCAGTGGAAAAACTTTTTCTAATAAGATTACTGTCAGTATGTACGAAGGTGATGGAGCTGTAACCGAAGAGATATGTTATGCACTGACAAAGCCTGCTATAACGGCTGTTACGGTAAAAGCCATTCCGTCTCCGGAGCTTGTGGCTCAATATAACAGTGATAACGAAACTGATATGAAGGAATTTCCTGTTGCTAACGTAACTTTGGGAAATGGCGGTTCGCTTACTGTGGCTGCTGGAAAGAAAGAATCCGGAACTATCAGCATAACTCTTTCTCCTGATGGATTGAAGCCTGAAACACTTTATTTGTTAGCGATTGCTTTGACACAAAATCCTGTAGGAGTAGATGCACAAGGGAATAAACAAGTAATTTATTACAGAGTGAATTTCAGGGAAAAAACTATTACATGTATACCTGGAACAACTGGACAAATACAAGATATTCCGCCATTATTACCTGAAGTGATTACAGTATTTTATGTAAATACGGAAACGTATCAACCTTTGATTGCTAGTGCATGGGGGATTATGTTGGATGACATGATTACTCGTCCTTATCCGATATATAGTTTAGGAAATATTGTAAATTTGAAAAGAGCAACGATTGGTTATGATGGTGTAAGTCAACGCGCATTGTTTGAGTTGGGTAGTGATTTGGCTTACGTATTGGAGCATAGAGATAAATATATTCGTCATCTTCAAGAATATAAGCGTAAAGTATGTCTTTGTATTGAGAATGGTGGTAAAGGTATAGGCTTTTGTAATATGAATGATACACAGATAGCTGATTTTGTTCGTCAAGTAAAAGATGTGATAGAACGTTATCAACTAGATGGAGTGAACTTGTGGGATGAGGACGGTAAATATGGAAAAGCTGAAATGCCAGGAATGAATACAACTTCATATCCTCGGTTGATCAAAGCGTTGCGTGAGGCTCTGCCGGATAAACTATTGACTTTAGTAGATAAGGGGGATGCTACTGAATATTTTTATGATGTTTCTAGGTGTGGAGGAATTGAAGTAGGCGGGTATATTGATTATGCATGGCATGGTTATTTTTCGTCAACAGAAGAATTGCAAATAATCAATCCAAATCTGGATGGAAGTGTTCAAACTTATAGTAAATATACGCGTAGGTCTATTGCTGGGTTAACTGAAACTCGCTATGGATGTGTTAATGTACCTCGTTATTCTAGTAATGATCCAAATATTAGGAATCGTGCAGCAGATATTATATGTAAGTGGAAATCTGGAGGGAATAAAAAAAGTAATATCTTGATATATGGTGATGATCTTATTGGCAATGAATATGGTGACAGAGAAAATGCAGCTAGGATAATGTTGGGCGATTATTCTCTTCTTCAATTTATGGATGATGGTGATGGCTGGGATTTAGTAGAGATTGAGCTCATATGGGGAGACGTTGTATATTCTGGAGTGTCTTTAGATCCTGGAGTAGAACATGCTGCTGGTAATACTTACAGAAAAGACTGGTAAATCTTCTTTTGAATATTATCAATAAATACTTTTTCCATAAATAAAGGAAAAACTCGTTCTTTGGCATATTGAAATTACCGTTGATTTTGGGAAAGTTAATGGTTTCAACTACCTTATTTGCAAGAATTTTGTTAAAAGGAAATGGTGTTCGGAAAGAATTGACTATTTTCGTTTATAGAATTAAATTAGGAGGAACAATTATGAGTAATTAAGTTTTACCCCGTATCAAATAAGGATGCTTAATCTGATGGCACAGGTGAAATCAGATGAAACGATGGAAGAGATTAATGAAATTCTTTCCGATTACTTTGCTCATAAAGCAGAAGAGGCAATAGACAAACTTTGGAAAGACAATAAGATTAACGATCAAGTGATTGAAGAGTGGAAGAACGAACACATGCGAACCTCTTATCATAAACAATGATGGAAAACATTGTACTTGATACTAATTGCCTTATTATCTCTCTGGCACGAGAAAGCATTTATTATCCTGTATGGAGAGATTTCTTTGCCGGTAAATATGTCTTATGCTATACAAATGAGATATTTGCTGAATATGGGGAGATATTGGCTCGGAAAATGGGAGAAGAAATAGCTGCGAATGATTTCCCGAAAGTAGATGTTATCGGGATTGAGAAGTTTTAAAAATTACTAGCAGAGGAAAGCTTATAAACGCTTTTATCTTTTTATTCATATATCAGACGGTAATTTCAATAAGTAGAAAATTACCGTCTTTTATTGCTCGGACGGTTACATAAATTCGAGCATATATCTTCTTTTTTTGATTAAACTTAATATACGAACTGGTATGAAAACAAAAAAAATACTTCGAGGTATGCTTACTGTCATTTCACCGGCTATCATAACTACAGTCCTGTTGTTATGTGTCACCGGCTGTGATAATAAAGACTATAGCAATGCCTCTCCTTTCGATAATGTCGTCTATTTGGATGCAGCCAAGCTAAAGGACGTGTCCAACTTTACTTTTAACCGTACCATAGAGACGGGACAAAAGGAAATTTCCGCTTTGTTGGCACGTCCTGCAGGCGAGGATATCAATGTCGGTATTAAAGTAGACGCCTCGCTGGTGAATACTTATAACGCCTGCCTTGGTGCTAACTATACCATGCTTGATGCCAAGCATTACAAACTGTCGGCAGGTCAGACTGTTATCCCGCAAGGTGAAGTCAGCTCCAAACCTGTCACTATTGACTTCTCCGGTCTTACTGACCTTGAAATTGATGCAGGCTATTTGCTCCCCATCACTATCGACCAGGTGTCGGGTGGTATGGGTACACTAGCGGTTCAAAGACTATTTGTTATGTGGTACGTCGTTCCAGTGCCATCACTACGGCTGTCAGTTTGAAAAATAATTTCTTTGAAGTGCCGGGCTTTGATAAAGGAAGTTCCACGGCTGATGTGGTAAACAACATGAAGCAGCTTACCTACGAGGCTATTATACGTGTGAATAACTTTAAGAATGGTGTAACTGCAAGAGAAATATCTACGATTATGGGTATCGAGCAATATTGCCTGTTCCGCTTGGGTGATGCAGGTTTTCCGGCGCAACAGTTGCAATTCTCGTGCAATGAGATTAAATTTCCGAACGCTGATAACAGCAAGCTTTTGCAAGAAGGCGAATGGTATCATGTAGCGGTGACGTTTGATACAGAAAAGAAAGTGGCGGTTATCTACGTAGACGGTCGTGAACAGAGCCGTATTGAGGATTATGGTAAAGGAGAACCTATTAATCTGGGTATGCAGAACCGTGGTAAGGATTTCATGTTCAAAATCGGCCATTCCTATGGCGAACCTACCGATTTCTCCCGCCAACTTGATGGTGAAATCTGTGAAGTACGTGTTTGGAACGTGATGCGAACCCAGCAGGAGATTTTCGATAATATGTATAACGTAGATCCTGCTACTACCGGACTTTGTGCTTACTGGAAGTTTAACGAAGGGCATGGCGACATTGCCGAGGATTACACCGGACATGGAAATGATGCTCATGTACATATATCGCCTGCTGTATGGCCGCAAGGCATTGAGGTGACGCAGAAGAACAAAGAATAGTTTTGGAATAAGAGAATAAAATGATAAAATGCCCCGTCAAGCAGAAATGTGAATTGCATTTCTATGACTTGACGGGCATTTAGTTGCTTTTATTTCTTATAATCCTGCAATTGTCCAATATCCCGTTCGGTTTGTACCTTTGCGAGATAAGATCCCCCGATGCTTTAAATCCGCAATGATGCGTTCACACTGACGTTTACTTAATTTCAATGTATCTGCAATCTCTTTTACTGTGATTTTTGAGTTTTGTCGGATTAATTCGATTAACAAGATTTCGTTATTACTTGTCCCAACGCTGACATCAATGCCGACATTACCGACATCAATGCCGACATTACCGACATCAATGCCTAAATGAGTACCGGTATTTGAGTTGATATTCATATTGACAAACTGTACCTGAAATGATAACCCTATCTCTTTCCAACGAAGTTTGATATTGGGATATTCTTTTAGTTCATCCGCAATCAGCTTCAAGCCGTTGCCCCATTGGTCGATAATACCAAGACGTTTGAAGATAGGAGCTATGACTTTATTTCGTGCATCGCTCTGACGGCTCTCCATCGCAGCATAGTCAATGGATGGCGGCAGAAGCCCTGGACTTGTTATCTCTACCATATCATCATAAATCGCCACCTTAACATCTTTTCCTGTGAGAGAATAATCACGGTGCACTACTGCATTACGGATAGCTTCACGAATTGCCTTAACAGGATATTCCCACCGAGAGACGGTATAAACTCCCTCAACGGTTGCCCCTTTGTTGATATGACGAAGCACGAAGTTGTACGCCTCTTCTGCTTGTGTAGCAATATTGGTAGTAATACTCTTCTGGTCTATAAAATCTTCGGTTGTAACGCCTTTGAACCGGGCGCACTCTACTTTTGCATAGTGAAAGAGCGAGTTTCGTAAAGGATCGTCTGAAAATAAAATCAACGCATTTGTCGGGTACTCTGCTCCTTGCATGTCTTTAACCAGATCCAATTTTCTTAATGCTTGGTCAGATAGTTCTTCGCCTGTTTTTTCCTTGAACATAGTCTTAAAATTATCTATATTCAAATCATTTACGGGTTTATCTGGAATAACTTCGCTATCAAAAGAAATATTTCGCTTCCGACGTTCCAGTTCTGAAATGATAGATTCATCAGCAAGCCGATTAGTTGAACCTACGCGAATAAATGTTCCTTGTAACTTACCTTTATCTTTGAGATAATAAGGTGGCGTACTACCTCTGAAAACAGTCACCTGAATCAAATGTTTGTTGTCCTCACTGATAAATTTAATCTCGGGCAATATAGCGGGATAGCAACGATCAAAAATGATATTGCTTATTTTCTCCTCGATAGCCATTAATTTATCTTCATCCAATCCAACCACTTTACGAGGCTCGTCTGCCACACCAATATATAGGTCACCACCTGCATCATTGGCAAAAGCAATCATAGTTTTAGCCAGATCAGAATGTTCCGGCAACTCTGCCTTAAACTCCAATCTACGTCCTCGGGTTGGTTTAGTATCTCTTGTATGTTCATATTCTTAATTTTGCTCATATCCTTGTATTCAATCCCAAATATAGGAATTTATTTTGGAGAATAATGGGCAGGGATAGAGAATAGATAGTAAAAGCCTTAATAAATGAGCTCTGATGTATTAGAGATAAACTTCCTTTATCCTGTTAGTGAACTTCTTTTGCCTTAATAACAAACTTCCTTTTCATTAGTCATAAACTATAATTGCAAGTTTTGTTTTTATAAACGCAACTTGCAATTATAAAAACAAAGCTTGCAATTATATAAACGTAACTTGCGTTTATAGATTATTCTTAGTCAAGCATAACTTTCCTGTTAGAGAAGAGCAAGTTTACTATTAAAGCAGTGGAAGTTTACAATTAATAGATTAGTTCTTAGGTGTTAACACTTGAGACATCAGCTGAAGTTAGAGATTGTTTGGCATTAGATAGGGAATGAACTAAAATACATGGGTTCTTGTTTCCAAAATAGGAACGTTTTTAATATCTTTGCATAGGATAAAAAACTTTTGCGTATCTGTCTGAATGACAGAATAAAGCAGAAAAGAAGGAAGTTGTCGGTAACGATTTAGCGACCATGTAACTGCGCTGAACTGCTGCGCTTTACAACTCGTCGAACAACTCTATGCAAATGTAGTGAATTTCCCGGAAACTACAAAATAAACAAGCTGAATTTCATAGAAAATGCGGACGGAATTTTCCCGCCCGCATTACTCATCATCATCGTCGTCGTTTCATTTCTTTTTCATCGTCGCGCTGCATTCGCAGATTCAGGCGTTCGCGCATCTTGTCGAGGAAATAGGTACGGCTTTCGTTCTTGCGGCGTTTCATATCCAGATAGGCATCGTAGCAGTTTCGCTCTTTAATGTCCATCCCGAATATCCGACCGAAAAAAGCTGCCAATTCATTGATCGTGGTTTCTCCGTCGTCGATACAACGCAACTCCTGCAAGCCGTAAATCAATTCGACTAACTCGACGAGTGTTCCCGTCCAACGATATGCGGGTTCGGACTGCATCGGTCTTTCCTGCGTTCTGTCGTACCGACGCAGCAAATCCAATTCCGTATTGATATAACCGATTGCCATATCCAAGAAACGGCCTTGCGTGTTACGTGCCGAACCATTTTCTCGGGGCAGGTATTTCCGCAATACGTGCAATCGGATTCGTGTATAGCGTAAGATTCGGAAAATCGCAATCCGGTCACGCTCTTCGTTGCAGAACGATTGCAGGGCTTTGTTGAATTCGCGGAAGAGTTCTTCCGTAACGGCTTTCGAGGCGGCTTCGACAAGATGATCCGCCGTAATATGATGTGTCATAATTATTCATCTTTTAAGTTATAAATCTTTGAGTTCAATTATCGTATTGTTCACGACAATCGACGGCGGTGATTTATTCCTTAAAAGGTGAATAACTTTTCATTAATAAACTCTATTTGGTGTTTTTAGATACATCGCTTATTTTTTTATTTCTTTCGGTTCTATGTTCGGTAAAAAGCCCGTAACTACCCCCAGCAAGGCAACAGCGTACTGATTTGAAAAATGAACTGCACACTCGTCTTGTCTACCAGCCACCCGAAAAATGCCGATCCCAAACCGCCCAGACCGAACATCAACCCGAAGAACACACCGGCGATCATACTCACCTTATCGGTCATTCTTCCGGTTTCCGTTTTGCCGCCTCCCAGCCGATGATGGCCGTTTTGCGGATTTCGCCCCAATGATAGTTACCGATTTCTCCCGTTGCGCGGATCACGCGGTGACATGGAATGAGGAACGCTACCGGATTCTCGCCCACAGCCGTACCTACCGCACGGCAGGCACGCGGATTGTCGATGCTCGCAGCGATATCTCCGTAGGTAGTCATTCCACCCATCGGAATCTTCAGCAATGCCTCCCATACCTTCATCTGAAACTCCGTACCTTCAGGTGCAGCTTTATCTCGTCCAGTCGACTCCAGTCCTGCGTGAAAATGAACAAGGCATTCTGCTGTATGTTGTCGAGCGTCTGCCGGAACGCGCACGCGGGAACTTCCTTTGCAAAGAACTGAATGTTTCCATACGGTCGTCGGCAAACTCCATGCTGCAAATGCCTTTCGGAGTAGAGGCGATAAGTATGTCGCCGAAAGGCGTCGCAGCGAAACTGTAATTGATAAAAAGATTCTCCCCGCCGTTTTTGTACTCACCGGGCGTCATACCCTCGACAGTGATAAACAGGTCATGCAACCGTCCTGTACCCGATAGTCCCACTTCCTGCGCCGTGTTGAAAAGCGATGCATGCGTCTCGTACAAGATACGCTTGGCATACTCGACATTGAGATATTGCAGAAAATGCTTCGGCGTAATCCCTGCCCATTCTTTGAAAATCCGTTGAAAATGGAATGGACTCATATTCACCGCTTCGGCTACGGCCTCCAGACGGGGCTGTTCCTTGCGGTTATCTCGTATGAACCGGATGGCTTCGGCAATCCGGCTATAATTCAATTCGTTCTGTGTCTCTTTCATATTTATAATACACCCTCCAACTCCAACAGCATCCGTTTGGCATCCAGCCCACCGCCGTAACCCGTCAGCGAACGATCGCTGCCGATGACGCGGTGGCACGGCGCGAAAATAGACATCGAATTGGCTCCGTTAGCGTTGGCTACCGCTCGCACGGCTTCGGGCATGCCGATTCTTCGTGCCATCTCGCCGTAGGAAATCGTCTGTCCGAACGGGATTTTCAGCAATTCGTTCCATACCGTTTTTTGGAAGTCCGTACCCACGAACAGCAGCGGCACATCGAAATCACTGCGCTTCCCGGCAAAAATTCATCGAGCTGCTCCACGGCCTTCTCGATTACTTCCGATGTTCCCTCCTCGAACTCGGCACGCAATATTCTTTTCAAGCGCCTGTCCACATGGTCGCGGTGTTTCTCCACCTGCCAGTCGCACAGGCATAGTTTGTCGCCGAACGAGCCGAGCATCAGCACGCCGCACGGCGATTCATAACGCTTTATCTTGATAGTATTTTTCTCTTTCATAACTTTCATACAGATTTTACACGGTCTATAACCGCTTTTCAGGGCGTCTTCCAACCGATCGAACAGCTTGATGTTCTTCAACAACGGGACTTTTGCGCTGCACGAAGGCTTGCAAACGATACCCGTCGATTTCACTCCGTACCAGAACACCCCGTCGTAACGGCTGTTACGGTCGAGAATCGCCTTTATTTTTTCTTTTTCGTCCATCGTTTTTCTCTTTCGGTGCATAATCTTTCAAACCCTCCACCGCACCTGCCGACACCGCCCATAGATAAATACAGGCAACACTGCCGTAAGGAGAATAGCGGCGGCGGTATTTCTCGAACAGGGGGCGGGTGATTTTGCGGTGATGATACAGCATCCGCAAACCGCGCTGCACCGCCAAATCGCCGAAACTCAACACGTCGGGGCGTTGCAGCGAATGGAGCATCAGCATTTCCGCTGTCCATACGCCGATACCGTCCAGTTCCGACAACTTGGCGCAGACCTCGGCATCGCTCATCGTCCGCAATGAATGGATGTCGAACTCGCCCGATGCGATTTTCCGTGCCGCCGACCGGATGCAATCCACCTTCCTGAACGTGATTCCGAACGCCTGCAACTCCTCGGGCGAGAGCCGAGCACCTTTTCGGGAGAGATCTCCCCTAACACACCCGTCATCTTCCGCCAAATCGTTTCATGCGCTTTGGTCGCAATCTGCTGCCCTACGATCGAATGGACGAGCGCAGCGAAAAGGTCGGGTATCACTCGCCTTTTCACCATGCCCACCTTGTCGATAATCTCTCCGAGTCGTTTGTCCCTGCTTTTCAGATAGGCAATCTCATGCTCTCCGTATGGGAAAAATTGTTCCATACGTCAATAGACACCAAGATATTCATTGGAATCGGCGGGAGCGCTCCACGCTTGCGGTCGGTGTACTCGCGCACGATTTCACCTACGGAAATACGGTAGCTGTCGAACAACTTGTCGTTTCCTAACTTTTGACTCTGACGGTGATTCACCTGATTGCGCCAGCCTGCCGCCGCTTCTTCGCTCTCCCAGAACGACAGCGAAAGAAACTTGCCCTTGTTGTTCACACTGGTGAAACGCTCCACGCTAATAAAGCCCGGCATCTGCTGCAACTCCTCTTTTAAGGCTGCACCCATCTTAAAATAATCCGTTTTTCCTTCAGCGGTAGCGTCACCTCGAAAATGACAGCCACTTTCTTTTTTCCGTGTCCGGTCAGTGCGTTCAGCTCGTCGAGCGGCATGGAATCGTTATAAATGCCTGCACATACCGTGTAACGCATACCCGGAATCGGGTAGATATAGGACACCTTGCGCATGCCCTTTTCCGTTCCCGGTTTCGGCCATACGAACTCGATCCAGCCGCCGCCACGCATGGCGATCTCGCACAGTTCCACACCGTAGTGTTTTCCCGCCCAGTCGAGATGTTCTCGGATATTGCCTCCGGTACGCTCCGGAAAGCGGGGGTTGGAAACTACGAGGCTTTTATCCACGTCGATAATGAAGAGATACGCATCCCTGTCATTGAATTCGGACTTCGGATCGGTAAGTACGGCAAGTGCCTCGCTACCTTTCTCTTTCAGCAACCGGGCAGCCTTATGCACATTGGCGATAACGGATTGCGGGGTTTCTTCTGTTCTTTTGTTCATACTCTGCGAATATAAATCGGTCGTTCCGGCTACGAACATAGCCAACAACATGATAATTAGTTTCTTATTCATAGCGCAATATATGTTTTTTGTTTCGACAGTGCAAAGTTACGACAACCCTTTTTCTTTAACGACCCGAAAATTGCTATTTTGCATAATCAAATTCAATCAGAGTTTTTTCAGGAATCTTTTGTGATTTTTCATGGTTTTGCTGGAATCTTTTACGGACTATGGTTAATTCTATACATTAAATCATGAGTTCGTTGTTTACAATTAAACCAGCAATACGCTGTTGTTAGAATATTCTGTTTATCAATCATTCTTCTAATCGCCCGACTTTGGAGGAGCGATTTTTCCCCGAGAGGGGCAAGGCTTTCGAGAGTAACTCGAAAGGTATCGGGTAACTCGATACACACCTTGCTGTTAGCCGACGCTAACAAAAATCGGAGAGCCGAAACTCTCCGATCATTAAAGCAGATTTCCGCTGTATCCGCTATACTCACTATACCGAATGCATCGAGTCTGCACACTGTATCCGGTGAAATAGTGGCCTTACAATTTCCGCCACCGTTCGATGTCGTCGCCGTAGGTTTCCAGATGATGCCGTGCGAGGTTCTCGATGAGTCCCGAAACGCTCATCCGCCGTCCTCCCAGCCTGCGGACGATTTCGTCCAGTCGGTCGCGTACCTCGCAGCTCACGAAGACGGGTTTGCGGTTCTCGATTTTCGGCACTCGGAGAAACGTCTGTCGGTATTTCTCCAATGTCGCTCTTTGCTGTTTCACTCCGACACGGTCGGATATGCCCTGCGCGGGCTGTTCTGCCGTTACGGTCGTATCGGTCGGTTGTGTTATTTCAGTTTGCACATTCGGTTCACTCGCTACACACTGTGTATTGGGTACACTCACTAAACCGACCTCTTCCGGTTTCAATCTTCTCATTTCGGGGCGGAACATCTCGATAATCTCTTGCGCGTCGATGTCCGGCGTTCTTTCTCTTTTGGTCATAAGGTATCTATTTAACAAGTTAATACTATTTATTCTTTTTTCATCGGAAGCCGTCAGTTGGAAATTTGTCGGCTATGCCCGTCCGTTTTACGTGTGCAGGCCATCAGTATATTGATTGCAGGCCGTTTGTTTGCTGCACCGAGTGTACGGAGTATATATTCCCGCAGTCTCGCTGCCCCTTGCGAACGAATACGGAATGCAAGAGCGACGACGACCTCCGTGTTATACACGTCTGCACCGTTTCCGTTTTCCAGACGGACGTATCGGCAGACCTCGTAACCGTGCAGGACGTTTTCTTTGAGAATGGCTTTGATAGCCGCATGTACCGCTCCGGCGGTCGTGCCGAACAGTTCGGCAATCTCCGCTTCCGTCATCCATATAGCGGCGGTATCGGTCGGCAGATTCAATCGGCCGTACTCGTCTATCGTAATAATGTCTCTTTCTCTTTTCATTGTGCATTGTTTGACAGGTTCTCGATTCATTTGTTTATATGGCCTGACAAATGAAGTTCTCCATCTGTTCGATGCGCTGCGAGAGTTTCTCCATGTCGCGGCTCACTTTCTCCGCCGTGATCTTCGCGTAGATTTGCGTCGTGCGGATACTCCGGTGTCCCAACATTTTCGAGAGCGTTTCGATGGGCACGTCGTTCGACAGACAAATGGTCGTCGCGTAGCTGTGGCGACTTTGATGCCACGTGACGTTCTTTTCGATACCGCACTTCTTCGCTATCGCCTTGATGCCGTTCTTGCAGTTGGCGTAACAGGGAACTGGTAGCAGCTTATCCCCTTCGGCCATGCCGTCGTATTTCTCGATGATGTGTCTGGCCACGTCTAACAACCGGATATTGGTTTCGACACCCGTTTTCTGCCGGTTCGTGTCGATCCACAGATGGCCGTCGAACGAGGTGCGCAGGTTGGCTTTTGTCAGGTTCGCCATATCCGTCCAGCTCAAACCCGTGAAGGTGCAGAAGATGAACAGGTCGCGGATCAGCGTGTAGCTCGGCTTCTTGAACGCCCCGTTGATTAGGAGCCTGATTTCCTCTTGGGTCAGAAAACCCCGTTTGGTCTCCTCCTTCGTGATACTGTACGCGAAGAACGGGTCGCGCTGCAACAAACCGTTATTGACGGCCATATAGATTATTTTCCGGAACGGCATCATATAAGACCAGACCGTGTTGTTGCAGTGATTCTTCTCGGTTTTGAGGAACAGCTCGAAGTCGGAGATGAACGCGGGGGTAAGCTCGCGCAGGGCGATGTCGCTGACCTTGTAACGCTTTTCGATGAACTCCGCGAGGTGTTTGTACACGGTGCAGTATTTCCAATAGCTGCGCGGGCTTTTGAGCTTGCCCACCTGCTTCTCGTAATCCTCGTTGTGCTGACGGAATACCGCCAGCAACGTTTCGTGGTTCATACCCAAACCGAGATAAGCATTGCGGACTTTCTCGGCGGTTACATAATTATCCCTGTCGGCGATCTTCTGGTAGGCTTGATTGATACCCACGCGGATTTTATCCAGCATGCGGTTCGCTTCCTGCGCGGCGATGCTGCGGCCGGAGACACGGCCTAATTCCACGTTCCATGACTTCTCCTCCACGTCCAACTTGCAACTGAACTGGGCGACTTTGCCGTTGATCGTGATACGGCACATGACGGGAACGAGCCCGTTCTTCTTCGGGGCATTGCGTTTCAGATAAAACAAAACTTTGAATGTCGATCTCATAACTCTACGATTTTTAATGAAACAAAATTATTGCTTGTAGAGCCATTCGACGAAATGCAAACCGCAGCGAATCAGCGCAATCGTGGCGAAAAACGAACTTTTTTCTCGGCGACAAACCCAAAATCCGAAAATCCGACTGTTCTTACAGTCGAAACTTCCCGAATCGAGCCTGTAATTCAGCGTTTTGAAATCCTCCTAAACCGCCTTTACCATTCGGAACAGAGTAACGGGATAGTAACGCAACTCCGGTTTCAATTGGCTTCGAGAAGGGTTCGGTTTGGCTTCGACATTGCAGTCAATTTCTCGCTAAACCATTTATTTTCAACCTTCTTACCCCAATCCGCTCTAACTCTCGGTTTTTATTCCTATCTTTGCTACGTAAACACAAAGTCATGGAATAGAAAGCAAGGTTTAATGTAATATATATGGATGAAGCAGTTAAGTTCTTAGAATCCTTGGATGAAAAAGTAAGAGGGAAATTGCTTATAGTATAGGGAAAGCTATGCTGGTGATAGATAAGGAATTATTCAATAAAATGGGCGATTCTGATATATGGGAATTTAGAACCTTGTATGGTGGAATGTCCTATCGCCTGCTTGCATTTTGGGACACTGATGAGGAAACATTGGTTATTGTTACTAATGGCTTTGTGAAGAAAACTCAAAAGACACCGTTAAAAGAGATTGCGAAAGCGGAAGAATTAAGAAAATTATATTTCAACTCTAAAAAGTAACGATATGGAAGAAATGAAACTTTATACTCATGAAGAAATACTGGATAGAGTGATAGGTACAAAAGGTACTCCAGCACGCGAAAAATATGAGACTGATATTAATAACTTTCTTATAGGTGAGGCTATTAAATGGCGAGAGAGGCCAAGAATCTTACCCAAGAACAATTAGGTGAGCTTATGGGGGTTAAAAGGGCACAAATCTCGAAAATAGAAAGTGGGAAAAGTATATCTTTTTCTACTATTGTAAGAGCATTCAAGGCAATGGGCGTGAAAACGGCAAGCTTGGAACTTGGTTCTTTGGGCAAAGTGGCTCTTTGGTAAATATTGTATTCTACTATTGGAACACTTAAAAAATGAGAGGTGGATTTGATTTATTTGTAGATGCAAAAAAGAACAAATATTTTTGTCTTACCTAATAAACAATAACCTATGTCTGTTGATGTTATAAAGCAGGAATTATTGTCGAAATTGAAGCAGGAACATTGCTTCTGGTCGTACAATGAAGATTCAATCAAAGATATTCCGGATAATATGCTGATTGAAAAAACGTTGTTGCATCTTGATTTAGAGGAAATTAGTCAGCTTTTTTTGGTTTATCCTTTCAAGAAAATCAAGCAGGTATGGCTGGATTATCTCATTCCACAAGAAGAATATCTCTATACGTTGAACCGTTTTTTTGCATGGTACTATTTTAAAGCAAAGAAACCGGACGCTTATATAAAATCTATGGCTACTCGTCACCTAAACAAAATAAAGAATTGTTTGCTCTAATTTGTTTGCACGAATCTACCAATGAACTTTTTTGCACAAATAGATTCATGTAGGTCGTCTTTTGCAGATATCTTTAATGATGGTGATGATGTTCTCCTAAAACCCGATGAGGCAGTGTGCCGTGTCCCAATAGCTCGATAGGGCAGTTGAAGTTCCTTTCCAGCCATTCGGTAGTAACGCCTGTATCCGGATGGTAATCCAGCGTTTCGTTGACGCAAGCGATAGATTTTACCTGTTGCAATACAGTGCCGATGTCGTGACTGACAAGGATAATGGCACATTCTTTATTGATTTCAGCCAATAACTCATAAAGGCGTGCTTCGAAACGCTTGTCGATATACGTGCTGGGTTCATCGAGAATCAATACCGCAGGGTCGGAGATGATGGCACGTCCCAACAGGGCACGTTGCAGCTGCCCGCCGCTTAATTGCCCGATAGAACGGTGTTCGAGTCCTTCAAGCCCCATGCGGGAAATAATCTGTTTACCTTTCTCTTTCTGTTCGGGAGTAAATCGTGAAGTGAGCGATTTTTGTATGCTTAATCCGGATAGAATCACTTCTTCCACGGAAATAGGAAACTTCCGGTCTATGCTGTTGTATTGAGGCAGATAACCCAGGAGAGTAGAAGTGGTTTTAGTAGATGCTTTTTCAGGAGTATGGAATATAATTTCTCCTCCGGTTGGTTTCAACAGACCGAGGATGCACTTGATAAGCGTCGTTTTGCCGCCTCCGTTCGGACCTATAATACCTAGAAAATCCCGTTCGTAGATGCTTAGATTAACATCGTGGAGAACAGTGCGACCGTCATATCCGGCGGAAAGATTCTTTATTTCGATTATTGGTTTCATCGTTGGAAATGGCTTGATGGGTTCTTTCTTTATATATTTATTTTGTTGCAGCCTGTGGCGCGAGGGCTTTGGCTACATTCAGCATTTCTTCTTCCCAGTCGTAACTTAGCGGATTGATAGGGATCACTTTCGTTCCGGTTTGCTGTGCGATAGTTTCCGCATTGCGTTTGTCGAATTCCGGTTGAACAAAGATGACGCGTACATCTTCTGCCTGACATAGGTCTATCAAAGCTTTCAGATGGGCGGGAGAAGGTTCTTTGCCTCCTTCTTCGATGGAAATCTGATGCAATCCGTAGTCGCGGGCGAAGTAGGAGAGAGCCGGATGATAAATCATGAAGGCTTTGGCTGCTTCGGGAACGGAGAGTTGACGGCGGATCAGGCTGTCGGTGCGCTGGATGCGCTGGCAGAGCGAATCGTAACGGTTTCTATAGTATACCTCATTTGCCTTATCCAGTTGGCTAAGGGCTTTGTAGGTGTTTCCTGCAATGATTAAAGCATTACCGGTAGAATTCCATACGTGCGGCTCTACGGCGTGGATATGCCCGTCGTTACTGTTATGTCCGTGGGCATGGTCGTGGTCATCATTGTTGAGTATGAGGTCGATTCCTTTGGAGGTGTCGAACACTTGGATATGGGGGGTATTGTTCATCAAACGATCCATCCAGGTCTGTTCGAAGCCGATGTATCCGATGCGGAAATAGGCTTTGCTGTCTCCCAGAGACACGAGTTGTTGGGGGACAGGATCATAGGTTTCCGGGCTGGAACCTTTGGGGACCATGCTGACTACTTTGAATTTATCTCCGGCAATAGCTTCCGTGAAATAACGTTGCGGTTCCAGGGTGACGGTAATCACCGGTTTTGCTTCGTCATCGTTGCTTGCTTGGGAAGAGCGTCCTGTGCAGGCTGCCATTAGGAGGCAGGCACTAAGGAGGAAAAGGGTTTTCATATCTTTTAGTTGTTTTTCATGACTTCTTCTATTTCGGGGTTTCTTTCTTATCTTGTTTCTATTCTTATTTTCGGGCCCGTAATATTTCCCGTTTACCACCCGGAGGTCCGGGCAGGCGTTCTACTGTGAATCCGGCTGTCTGTAACATCCGGCGGACGACACCTTTGGCGCAGTAAGTGGTCAGGATGCCGTCTCTATCTAATAAAACGTAGAGGCGGTTGAATAGTTCTTGCGACCACATTTCCGGTTGCTTTTCCGGTGCAAAGGCATCGAAGTAAATGAGGTTAAATGAAAGATTCAGGGCAGGTGATTCGGCGTTGGTTACGCTATCATTGATATTGCTCATTGTCCGTTCTCTGTTCTCAACCCATTTGTTTACATCTGTCTCTACTTTCCGTAGGGTGAAGTGTGGAGTGAGTTGCACGTCTTTCTCCCACGGTGATGTATGAAGTTGCTTAAACAATTCGATAGCCGGTTGCTGCCGGGCGGTCGTCGTTAATTGTTCATCATTGGAGATATATCCTAATTGCTCTATCGTCTGCCATTCCAGTGGATAGAGTTCCAATCCTGTATAGTGTATATTCCGTCTGCTTCTTTCTGCTTCTTCAAGGGTGAGCCAGGCGTTTAGCCCTGTCCCGAAGCCGATCTCAAGAATATGCGGAGTAGTGGCGGAAGAGGCTTTAAGTCCCATATCGATGAAAATATGTTGAGACTCCGTGCGTGCCCCTTTCGTTGAATGATAATGTTCATTCAATTCCGGAACAAACAGGGTAGCGCTCCCGTCGTCGGTTTTCTCAATAATCCTTTCCATCATACAATCTCTAATGCTTACTGTCTAACGTCTAATCCTTTTTACCTGATATTTAAAATCCTTACCCTGCTATAGCGTCCCAGGCACTTTCGAGTGCATACAGGAGAAGAATATAACGTATCAGTTTGCCGACAAACATGGAAACTATGGTGAGCCATGTGTTGCTTCGCATAAATCCCAGTGCAATGGCTATCACTTCCCCAATAGCGGGAAGAAAGGTGAAGAAGCCATCAATGCTCCTTTCCTTGCAGGAATTTCACCATTTTGTCTACTTTCTCTTTCTTTACCTTGAAATATTTCTCGATCCAACTGATTTTGCCCAGACGTCCCATATAGTAGCAAGTCATTCCGCCTACTGTGTTGCCCAGAGTGGCGGAGATCAGACAGGCTATCGGGGGCAGACCGAGTTTCACCAGTGCCACCAGTACCAGTTCGGAACTGAAAGGCACGATGCTCCCAGCCAGTAAAGCCGAGATGAATAATCCCGGGAGTCCCCATTCTATGAGGAGTTGTATCGTTGAATCTATAAAAGCGTCCATATATTAAAAGCGAATAAGAGGATGAGACCGACCAATGAAATGATGAAAAACACATTCGAACTTTTACTATTGGTCAGTACAAAGAAATGTCCGATCAGGATGCTGTTGCTTATGATAAGCAAAGGCAATAGGGCACTGCAATATATCGGTTGCAGGGCAATCAGCAGGAACAGGAAAATCGTCAGGTCTATCAGGAATTGGAGATAGGCGCGTGTGCGTATCTTATCCTCAAATCCGGCGGCGATGCAATGGACGGCACTGACGATGAACATCACCAACAGATAGCCGAGTATTGCCAGTTCCCAAGGCTGGAGGATTTGCAGGTTGAAGAATTCCCCGATAGTTAGTAGCTGATTGAAAGGGCGATAGAACAACTCCATCTCGTTGTAGAAGAAGGCGTGTCCGAACAGCATCCAGTATGGCAGCATCCATCCGAGCAGCGCACCGCAGAAACTACGCGGAGTGAGCGACTGGAAACGGTAGGCTTCGAGCAACCAAAGCACCGAGAGGATGGTGAACTGTGGGAACAGAATACTTCCCGCTCCGATAAAGAAGAAGGAATAGAATAAATAACCCGCAGCTTGAGTTTGCTGATAGCTTTTAAACAGAAAATAAATGGAAATGAGAAAGCCCAGGGCAACAATATCTCCTGTATATAGGTAATGCATTTTCGGGCAGACGGTGACCAGCAGGAAATAGATAGCTGTCTGCATGGAAGCCCTCATACGGATAATGCTGAACTGATTGTTCAGCTCTATCAGAAAGTAACCGATGGTTGCATAAATCAGGAAGCTGACAATCCGGTCTGCCACCCCGGAAGCAGAAAATCGCGGGTGGGTTGCCAGGCAGAAGGGCTGCCTTCGAGTACGGTTGAGGCTATGGAACCGGGAAATAAAAAGTAAGTCAACACCCAGCACAGGGCGCAGATAAAGATAACGGCAGGCAGGGTCCACCGTCCTGCCGTCACTTGACTTTGTAGTCTTTTATTTCTCATGAGTTTATTACTTGTTATCTCTTGATACTATAGGTACATTCGGTTGATATTCCGGATATTAATATCCTGCATGCTTGATGTTAACAACCATCCTGTCAGCTGTTAATACCTGATTCCTCAAGTATTAACAATTGTCGTCTAAACTATTAATACTTGATAACTCAACTATTAATGCTTGACAAGTCATAGTGTTCAACGCTATGCGGAATAGGGCTACTTGCGTGCGAAACTTGAATTACAAATCGAATCCGATATCGCGGCGGAAATACTTCTTGTCGAAGTCGATCATGTCTGCCACTTTGTAGCTCTGTGCCAGTGCCTCTTCTTTCGTTGCACCGTAAGAGCAAACGGCAATCACACGTCCTCCGTTCGTCACTACTTGTCCGTCTTTCATGGCTGTTCCGGCATGGAAAATGATGCTGTCGGTAGCGGCAGCCTGTTCCAGTCCGCTGATAGGGAATCCTTTTTCGTAGGCTTCGGGATAACCGCCGCTGACAAGGATGACACAGCCGGCTGAACGTGGGTCCATCACCAGTGTTTTTTCGTTCAGGTTGCCTGCGGCAGTACCTTCAAGCAGTCTACGAAGTCGCTCTGGATACGGAGCATCACGCTTTCTGTTTCCGGGTCGCCCATGCGGACGTTGTATTCGATCACCATCGGTTCACCTTTCACCTTGATAAGGCCGAGGAAGATGAAGCCTTTGTAAGTGATGTTTTCTTCTTTCAGGCCGTTGATGGTCGGTTCGATGATGCGTGTGCGTACTTTCTCCATAAATACTTCATCGGCAAATGGAACGGGGGTTACGCTACCCATACCGCCTGTATTTAGTCCTTTATCGCCTTCACCGATGCGTTTGTAGTCTTTGGCTACGGGGAGGACTTTATAGTGTTCTCCGTCTGTCAGTACGAATACAGAGCACTCGATACCGCTTAGGAACTCTTCGATTACAACGGTTGCCGATGCAGAGCCGAACATGCCACCCAGCATTTCTTTCAGTTCTACTTTAGCTTCGTCCAGTGTAGGGAGGATAAGCACTCCTTTTCCGGCACAAAGACCATCAGCTTTCAATACGTATGGAGCTTCCAGCGTTTCGAGGAAAGCGAGACCTTCTTCGAGGTTTGCCGAAGTGATGCTTTTGTAGCGGCTGTCGGGATGTTGTGGCGCATCATGAAGCCTTTGGCAAACTCCTTGCTTCCTTCCAGTTCTGCTCCTTGAGCCGAAGGACCGATAACGGCAATATGCTTTAGCTCCGGACGGTTCTGGAAGTAGTCGTAGATTCCTTCTACCAACGGATCTTCGGGGCCTACTACTACCATTTGAATGTTCTCTTTCAGAGCGAAAGCGCTGATGGCTTCAAAATCGGTTGCTTTGATGTTGACATTCTCGCCTACGGCAGTTGTTCCGGCATTTCCCGGAGCAATGTACAGTTTTTCAACTTTCGGACTTTGGGCAATTTTCCATGCCAGTGCATGTTCGCGGCCGCCCGAGCCAAGTAATAATATCTTCATCTTTGTGCTATTATAAGTTATACTGTTATATATGATTCGTATAGATGCGGTGGACTTCACAGGTTTTATAAGTTCTGCTCAAAGTACCGGGTGATTTTCTCGTGCAGATGTACACGGTCGCGGCCTGCTACGTTGTGCTTGTGGCACGGGTAGATAAACAGGTCGGGATAAGTGCGGGCATCTACACAGGCTTTCATGAACGACAGGGTGTGTTGTGGCACGCAGGTGTCGTCGTGGTCGTCGTGAATAATCAATAGGTGACCTTTCAGTTGGCCGGCAAGGTTTTTCAGATTACATTCTTTGTAGCCTTCCGGATTGCTTTCCGGTGTGTCCATATAGCGTTCGCCGTACATTATTTCATAGTAACCCCAGTCGATTACCGGACCTCCGGCAACGCCTACTTTGAATATCTCCGGGTAACGGAGCATCAGGGCGGTAGTCATGTGACCTCCAAAGCTCCATCCATGTACGCCGATGCGCTCGCTGTCTACGTAGGGGAGGGATTTCAGGAATTCAACGCCTTTTACCTGGTCTTTGCCTTCTTCGATGCCGAGACGGCGGAAGGTGGCATTTTCAAATGTTAGTCCGCGGTTGCTGCTACCGCGATTGTCGATGGTGAACATGATATAGCCTTTGCTTGCCATGTATGTGTCCCATCCGCGTGCGCCGTTCTGCCATCCTCCGGTGACGCATTGCGCGCGAGGGCCTCCGTAGACATATACGATTACGGGATATTTCTTAGCCGGATCGAAGTTTGCCGGCTTCATCAGGCGGTAATGCAGGTCGGTAGTGCCGTCTGCCGCTTTGATTGTTCCGGTTTCGATGCTTGGCATCTGGTATCGTCGTAAGGATTTTCGGCTGTCAGCAAGTTGACTGTTTCTTTGAAGTTTTTGGTGTCTACCAGGTTGATGACGCGGGGTTGGTCTTTGGTGGAATAACGGTCGATAAGGTATGTGCCAGAGGCGCTAAGTGTTCCGCTATGTTCGCTTTCCTTGCAGTTCTCGAACGGCTGGCTTATCTTTCCATTACTTACGTTTACTGCAAAATGGCCGCTTCTCAAGCCTTCTACGGCAGTGAAGATGACCTCTTTACGCTTTGTGTTGAATCCTAGGATTTCGCTGACCAGCCAGTTGCCTTTGGTTAGCTGTTTTACTTTACCGGCCTGGAAATAACTACCGCCGTTGGCACTATTATAGGTTTCACCTTTCATGTTTGCTGCATTTGTCTCAAAGAGATAAAGGTGATTGTAGCCGTCACGCTGACTTTGATAGATGAACTTGGTAGGGTCCCACGGCAAAAATACGATGGGGTTTTGCGGTTCAACGTATTTAGGGTGCATTTCTTCATAGAGAACTCCCATGGGTTCTCCTGTCTCTGCGTTGTACTGGCAGAGTTTGGCATGATTCTGGTCGCGGTTTACTTCGATCAGGTAGAGGCTCTTTTCATCCGGTGCCCAGCTGATGTTAGTGAAATAACGGTCTGTCGGATCGCCTGCATTCAGATAAATGCTTTTACCGGTAGCAGGGTTGTAAATGCCTACTTTTACCTGATGGCTCGTCATTCCTGCCATCGGATAGCGTACGTTATTTACTTCGCCTACACGTGCAGTGATGTCTACAAGCGGGTATTGTGTCACCATGCTTTCATCCATACGGTAGAAAGCGAGCAGGTTGCCTTTCGGACTCCAGAAAGTTCCTTTGTTGATACCGAATTCATTGCGGTGCACTGTTTGTCCGCAAACGATGCCTTCGGGTTCATTGGTTACTGCTTTCTCATTCACATATAGATTGTTATCTATCGTGTAAGCCACATTTCCACTGGCTGCGCAATAGTCTTCATTATTTGCCCCGTCCTTTGGTTTGAAAGTGCTGACAACCTGATTGTTCTTGAAATCATATACAATGAACTTTCCTGCTATCGTGAATAGCATTTGTGGCTTGTCTGTCCATGGAAAACGGACGGAATACAGGTGTGATAATTTTCCTGCCTTGTTTTCTTCAAGCACTTTGTTGATTTGCTCGCGAGTGATAACCATTGTTTCTTTCCCGGTTTTGGGTTGAATTGAATAAAGGGTATCTACTCCTGGCTTGATACATTCGTCGCCCCACCATTGCAGCCCGTACAGGTTTTCTGCATAGAGGTAACTCTCGCCGCCCGGAATCAGTTCTTCCAGCTCGGTTTTTTGGTTTCTTGTGCCATAACATTGAATCCGATTGGTAGTGCCAACAATAACAGAATGGCTCTTTTTCCAATTTTACTCATTGCTCTTTTCTTTATTATTTGTTTTTAAATCCTTCTATTTTTACTCTGTCCAAAGGAGTCTGCTTTATTTGAATGGCAGCACTCAATTTGGCGAAAGCGGTGAATAGGTCGTCAAATTGCTTCTCGTAGCTTTCTCTGTCGGAGGATATGTCCTCTTCCAAGTATTCAATCCTTTTCCTCAATTCTTCCAATTCCTGTTTTGGAGCATGGGAGAGCAGGTATTGGCGCATGTGGACGAAGGCTCGCATGATGTTGATGTTGACTTCGATGGCTTTAGGGCTTCGAAGTACTCCAGAAAGCATGGCGACACCTTGTTCGGTAAAAGCAAAAGGTGCATATCGGTTACCGCCCTTGTTTGAGGTTGCAATTTGCAACCTCAAACTGATTTCCAGATAGTTAACTTCCTCGTTTGATAATTGGAACATGAAATCGGCTGGAAATCGTTCTATATTTCTTCTTACCATTTGCTTGAGATATTTTGTTTCAATCTCATACATTTCCGCCAAATCAAAGTCAAGCATAACTTTCTGCCCTCTGATCTCATATATCTTGTTTTCTACTATGATTAAATCATTCATATTTCGTTTAACTGGCAGCTTACTGTCTATGACTGTTGATTAATATGGTTATTTTTGGGTTCAAGATCGCAATTTGCGACCTTGAACTATTTATTCTGTGAGTTAATGATTGCTGAAATAAGTCATTAACTATTGAATCTTAGCCTATTCCCCTTCCTTCTTCGGAATCCTCGGCTCCCGGTTCCCTTTAAACTCTCTCGGGCCTCTCGAATCTCTTCCTCCGCGGAATTCTCCCTGTGGCTTTCTATCTCTGTCGCCACCTTTGAAGTCGCCACCTTCTCTGCGCGGCTTGTATTCTCCCTCTCTGCGAGGTCTGGACTCACCATCCGGCGTGGTTTTAATTCACCTTCGCGACGTGGCTTAAACTCTTTTCTTTCTCTGAATCTTGGAGCCTGTTCACCTTCACCCTCTTTCTTCTCTTCGCCCTCTTCCTGGCTCTTGAACTCTTTATATTTTCCGTCAAAAATCTCATATTTGCGGAATTCACACTCCAACGGTCCATTGAACAAAGGAACCTTCTGGCTTGCCTTCAACCCAATCTGGTCGAAACACTCTTCCCGATAAGAAAGCACCCATGCTTCGTTTCCTACAAATGCATGTTTCAGACGTTCGCCGATCATCTGGTAAAGACCGAGCAAATCATTCGTAGAGATACGTTCCCCATAAGGAGGATTGGTGATGATGATTGATTTCTCTTTCGGCTGTTCGAACTGCTGGAACGGTTGCAATTTCAACACGATATCTTTCGATACACCGGCAGCTTTTATATTGTGAGTTGCAATCTCATTCGCTTTCGGATTGTTGTCATACCCATAAATTTTATGAGTAAACTCACGCTCCTGACTGTCGTCATTGTAAATCTCATCGAACATATTCGCATCGAAATCCACCCATTTCTCGAAAGCAAACCCTTTACGGAATACTCCCGGAGCAATATTCTTAGCAATCAGTGCCGCTTCTACAGGGATCGTACCCGAACCACACATCGGGTCGATCAAATCACATTCTCCGCGCCATCCGGTCATTAGAATCATGCCGGCAGCCAATACCTCATTCAACGGAGCTTCTACCGCTTCCTGGCGATAACCGCGACGGTGAAGTGATTCTCCGGACGAGTCCAACGACAAGGTACAGGTAGTCTGTGCAATATGAATGTTCAGAAGTACATCCGGGTTGTTGATGCGTACCGACGGACGTTTACCCGTTTTCTCGCGGAAGTAGTCCACAATCGCATCTTTCACCTTGTACGAAACGAATTTCGAATGGCGGAACTCCTCACTGAATACTACTGCATCGATAGCAAATGTCTTGTTCACATCGAGATATTCTTCCCATGGAATAGCCTGTATTTGATTGTAAACCTCGTCAGCATCTTTGGCCGTAAAGTTCTTGATGGGTTTCAGGATACGGATGGCGGTACGTAGACAGAAATTAGCCTTGTACATCATACGTTTATCTCCTGTAAATGAAACCATACGACGTCCTATTTGAATGTCGTTGGCTCCTAATGCTGTCAGTTCTTCTGCAAGTATCTCTTCCAGTCCCTGGAAAGTCTTGGCTATCATCTCGAATTGTTCGCTCATATAGATTCTTTTGATTTTATTTTTTTGCTTTAGTTTGTACGATTCTTGCTCCTGCGGGCACGTTTTCCGTTACCCAGATATTACCGCCTACGGTTGCATCACGCCCGATGGTGATTCTTCCCAGAATAGTGGCGTTGGAATAAACAATTACATTGTCTTCCAGGATCGGATGGCGGGGGATTCCCTTGATAGGTTTTCCGTCGGCATCCAGCGGGAAACTCTTGGCTCCCAGCGTGACACCCTGATATAGTTTGACGTTGTTTCCGATGATACTCGTGGCGCCGATTACGACACCCGTACCATGGTCGATGGTGAAGTGAGTGCCAATCTTTGCGGCCGGATGGATATCAATTCCCGTTTCGCTATGCGCCATCTCCGTGATGATACGGGGAATCAGAGGAACACCCAGTTCCAGCAATTCATGCGCGATACGGTAATTGCTGATCGCTTTAATGGCCGGATAACAGAATATGACCTCTCCATAGCTTTCGGCAGCCGGGTCACCGTTGTAGGCGGCTTCCACATCTGTTGCCAGTATCTTCCTCATGGCGGTAACTTACTGATGAATTTAGCAGCAAGACGTGCAGCTTCTTCTCGTTTAGAGTCGGAGCAGACGTTGCATTTCCCCTCTATGGAAGTGCTAAAACATAATCCGGCCAAGATTTGCTCACAAAGTAAATCAAACAATTTTCAATGTTTACACCGATGTGATAATTGATAGTCCGGCTGTTAATAGTAGAATTTCCGTAATATCCGGGGAAAAGAATGGAGCGTGAAAGCTCAATAATTTCATACAAGACTTTTGCAGAGGGCAGTGGTTCGCCATCTTTGTGCTGATGAAACAGTCCTTTATAAGATTCGCTTTCCGATAGCTCATCGACTGCCTGTGTCAAAATGTGGGTGAAGTTCAGTGGACTCATTAGGTCAGTTGCTCATATTTATATGGGCACAAAGGTATTAAAAAAATAATAAAATTCGCTGGGATTCAGGATAAATAATGTATTTTTGTCACATTCAAAACATGACATGAATAAGGGGACTGATGAATCAGAAGACTGCTATGAAACTATTTGGACTGTTGGGGCTGTTGATGTTGTTGAGTTGCGGATATGCTGATAGACACCGCAATAGCTCTTCATGCGAACAGGCGTTGGTTGATTCTCTGGAAGTTCGTGTACAGGATTCTTTGTTTTCCAATGTGCATTATTCCCGCTCACAACTGCTTGAGGCACTGACGCAGACGCAAGATTCCCTGGTTTATTATCGTCTGCTCGCCTTACGGGAAAACATTTTTTGTCTCTTCCGATTTTGATTCTATACTCTATTACAACCGCCGGGTAAAAGAATTTTCCCGCAATGCTTCCCAATCTTCTGAATCTCTCCAGTCTCCACGATGGAATGATGTATTGTCCGATGTCTATAATATCGAAGGCAACGTGTGGATGCAACTGAACCGTCCTGATTCTGCAATTATCGACTATAAGAAAGCCTATGGATATCGCCTGAAAGGAAAAAAACGGTACCTGCTTCCGGATATTTGTATCAATATTGCTGATGCCTATCTGCATCGCAGTGACTTGGCGCACACTGCTTCGTATTACCGGCGCGCCCTGTTTCTCTGTGATTCTTTGAACTTGTCCGAGCACACGAAATTTCCTGTCTACTACGGATTGGGGCAGACTTACATGGAACTGCGCGATTTCGATTTATCCAATCATTACTATGAATTGGCCGGGCAGTTCTTCGATGAAATGAACGTGAGCGAGCAATGGACCTATCTCAACAATCGCGGCAACCATTATTATTACCGGAAAAACTATCAGGAGGCTTTGAAATATATGCGCAGGGCCAATGCACTCGTATCTTCTTATCCGCAGATGGTGTTTGAACAGAACTTTATCAAAGTAAACCTGGGAGAATTGTACTTGCTGACTGACAAACTGGACTCCGCACAGATCTGCCTGGACGAAAGTTATCGTTTCTTCTCCGATATACAGCATAACTCGGCTGTTCATTACATTGAAACCCAGATGATTGAACTGGCATTGAAGAAAGGTAATATAGCCCAAGCGAAGACTATGATCGCCCGGACTGCTCCTGTGGGGCATCTTGACGCTAATATGTTGACTATACGCAATCAGTATCTGCAACATTATTTTGAGCATACCGGTGATTACCGCCGTGCCTATGAATACCTGAAACGTGATTGCCATCTGGACGATTCCATCCGGAGCGAACGGATACAGATGCGTGTTGCCGAATTGGATATGCGTTACCGGCAGGATACGATAGTGCTTCGTAAGGAAATGAAGATTCAGCGACAGGCGGCAGAGATGAGAGTGCTCAAGTTGAGCGTATCTATCTGGGTACTTGTCTGCGTGTTGCTTGTGGCAGGGGTAGTGGTAGTTGTCTGGTATATGCGTAAAAAGAGGGAGTTTCTTCGCCAGCGTTTCTTCCAGCAAATCAACCGTGTCCGCATGGAGAATTTGAGAAGCCGGATTTCTCCTCATTTTACTTTTAATGTACTGGGACGTGAGATCAATCAGTTTAACGGCTCGGAAGAGGTGAAACATAATCTGATGGAACTGGTGAAATATCTCCGTCGTAGCCTCGAACTTACCGAGAAATTGAGCGTATCTTTGCAAGACGAACTGGATTTCGTCCGTACATACATCGAACTGGAACGTGGGCGTGTCGGAGAAGATTTTGTCGCAACAATCACGGTGGAGGACGGTTTAGATGCAATCCGCATCATGATTCCATCTATGATTGTGCAAATTCCGGTGGAGAATGCTATTAAACATGGACTGGCGGGAAAGGACGGAAAAAAGGAGCTAATGGTATATGTTTCCCGTGAAACAAATGGGATTCGCATAACGGTTACCGACAACGGACGCGGGTATCTCCCGCAGGTAGTTTCCGCCACACGGGGTACTGGTACAGGATTGAAAGTGTTGTATCAGACCATTCAATTACTGAATACAAAGAACAAGAGTGATAAATACGTTTTAATATAACCAACAGAAGCGATGGACAAACCGGTACGGAAGTGTCGGTATATATCCCGTTTCGTTTTTCTTATGATTTATGATGGAGACAGAAGAAAGTATAAGGTAGTCATCGTTGACGATGAACGTACAGCGATTGATGCTTTGCGCCGAGAGTTGGAGCCCTATCGTGAATTTGAAGTAAAAGGAATCGCAGGGATGTGCAAAGGTAAAAGATGATTATGGAGTTGCATCCGGACTTATTGTTTCTTGATGTGGAACTTCCGGATACGTTGGGACTCAATCTATTAAGTGAAATCAGGGAGGATGTTTTGTGGGATATGAAGGTTGTGTTTTACACCTCTTATGACAAATACTTGCTTCAGGCATTGCGTGAGTCGGCTTTCGACTTCCTGCTGAAGCCTTTTGAAGCAGAAGACCTGAAAGTAATTATGGACCGTTACCGGAAGGCTATGACCTCTACTTCGCTTCCTCTTTTGCCTTCTTTTGCTTCTTCTATCAGTGCATTGATGCCCCAGCAAGGCATGTTTATGATTAGTACAGTGACAGGCTTCAAACTTTTGCGACTGGAAGAAATCGGCTTTTTTGAATATCTGAAAGACAAACGTCAATGGCAGGTGGTCTTGTTTAATCAAACTTGTCTGAATTTGAAGCGAAATACAAAAGCAGAAGATATTATCAGTTATTCACAAGCTTTTGTACAGATTAGCCAATCTGCTATTGTAAATGTTAATTATCTGGCAATGATTGATGGTAAATGCTGTCAACTTTATCCGCCTTTTCATGATAAGAACGATCTGATTATTTCCCGAAGTTATCTAAAAGAACTACAAGAGCGTTTCTTTGTTTTGTAATGTGGACCTCATAGATTGAAATACGCCACTTCTTCAGCAGAAGCGGCGTATCTTTTTGTTAGAATATTAGAATGAGAGAGAGTTTATGTTACATATTTGTATTATCTATCGTAACGGTCATTTCGGGTACCAGTACGTAGGCTTGTTTTTTAGCGTTCCATTTATAATAATTCGTAGTAACGGTCTTGCTTCATAAGTATAATTGATGCGTAGGTCTTTTTCCCATGCGTCCTTGCTATTGTTCCATTTCAAGGCTTCGCTTTCAATCATACGTTTGTTGTCATCGTACTTGTAGTTGTACTTCATGTAGTTGGCAAGTGTATTTCCGTCCATTTTGTAAACGGTTTGTCCCACTGTCATGCCATTCTCTTCGATTGGATTATAAATCAATTGATTATCGTAGCTACGTGCAGAAGTAGCAAGCGATACAACAAGAAGAGCTGCAGATAAAACGAACATTTTTAAAGATACTTTTGCTTTCATGGCTATTTAAGTTTTTGGGTTATACTTTCATTTGTCTACCAAATGCATTGGTTTTACGCTGCAAATCTACATATTAATTTGGTATTTATGCATTTTTGAAGATAAAAGATTGTCAAAATGTCAAGAGTGGAGGTGGGTGATAACTAGCTTTTTGCCAATATTGGTGACAAAAAATATCCGGCAGTCAATCTGCCGGATATAGAATGAATCACTTCGTCGAAAAAGGAATCTTTTTTCTAGCTTTCTGGATACAGAGTTAAATAATGTTATTACTCATACTTGCTTTTATTTTGTAAGCGGAGGTCCCTGATAAGGTGGAGTCTCCTTGTGTAATTAGTGTCTAAAAGATAGCAATTCCTTATTGAGGTGGCCTTTATTCACTTGATGGTTTAATGTGCCTCAAGCCAGTTTTTGCCCCATCCGCAATCTGCTTTCAAGGGGACGTGCATACGGTATGCTTTCTCCATTTCTTCGATGACGATTTCTTCTACACGCTCTTTTTCATTGACAGGAACGCTGAAATTTAATTCGTCATGTACTTGCAGGATCATTTTGGCTTGTATTCCTTCGGTCTGGAACCGTTGATAGATACGTGCCATTGCTACTTTTATAATATCTGCCGCACTTCCCTGGATAGGGGCGTTGATGGCATTTCGTTCCGCATATCCGCGTACAACGGCATTCCGCGAATTGATGTCCGGTAAGAAGCGCTTCCGATGGAAGATTGTTTCCACATAGCCTTTTTCCTGGGCCACCTGAATGCTTTTATCCATATATGCTTTCACTCCCGGATAAGTTTCAAAGTAACCGTCGATTAACTCTTTGGCTTCTTTACGATCTACATTCATTCGTTCGGCAAGACCAAATACGGATATGCCATAGATGATACCGAAATTGGCAGTCTTGGCTTTACGGCGCATGTCGGAACCTACGTCTTTCAGGTCGATCTTATAAACTTTGGCAGCAGTGGCCGCATGAATATCGTGATTGCTAAGGAAAGCATCAATCATATTCTTATCCTCGCTAAGGTGTGCATGATGCGCAACTCAATTTGCGAATAGTCGGCAGAGAAGAAGAGGCAGCCTTCATCGGGGATGAAAGCCTTGCGGATTTCTTTTCCGTTTTCGTCGCGGATAGGGATATTTTGTAAGTTCGGATTGCTTGAACTAAGGCGTCCCGTAGCGGTTACAGTCTGGTTGAAAGAGGTGTGCACCCTTCCTGTGCGTGGATTGATGAGCTGGGGGAGTGCGTCTATATACGTGCCCAATAGCTTTTCAGTCCACGATGTTCCAGAATCTTTTCTACTACCGGATGTTTGTGCCGGAGGCTTTCGAGCACTTCTTCCGAGGTGACGTACTGGCCGGTCTTAGTCTTTTTTGCCTTCTCTACGATTTTCAGTTTGTCAAACAGTACCTCACCGACTTGCTTGGGCGAAGCGATGTTGAAAGTCTCACCGGCTAATTCGTAAATCTCTTTTTCGATTTGCTCCATCTGGGCGGTGAAATGGGCGGACGATTGCTTCAATGCTTCCGTATCCAGCAATACTCCGTTTCGTTCTATATTAACCAATACGGGAATTAGCGGCATTTCTATATCATAGAACAAACGTTCTGCATCATTTTCTTTCAGTTCTTTCTCCAATACATTTTTCAGTTTCAGAGTTACATCTGCATCTTCGCAGGCATATAGATATACATCTTTCGGGTCGAGATCGCGCATGTTCTTCTGATTCTTTCCTTTGGGACCTATCAGTCGTCAATGTGGATAGTCTGGTAGTGTAGATAAATTTCCGCAAGATAATCCATGCCATGACGAAGTTCCGGTTGAAGAACATAATGAGCGATCATCGTATCGAAAAGTGGACCTTTTACTGTTGCGCCATAATTTTGAAGAACAATCATGTCGTACTTGATATTTTGTCCGACTTTTAACGAATTCTCATTTTCGAAGACCGGACGGAACTCATTTACGATTTTTAACGCTTCGTCTTGGTCCGATGGTACGGGAACATAAAAAGCTTCATTCTCTGCAATCGAAAAGCTCATTCCGACTAATTCGGCATCCATTGGTTCGGTTCCGGTGGTTTCCGTATCTAACGAGAGAATTTTCGATGTAAGTAACTTTTGAATAATTTTCCGCCTTTTCTCTTCTGTATCAATGAGTTGATAGTTGTAAGTGAGCGATTCTAACGTCTCTAGGTTTCGATTTTTTGCTTCACCCGGTTCATCGGGCGTGAAATTCGCAAATAAATCGCCTTGCATTCCGCCTCCTTCTTCGGGAAAAAGTGGAAGAGGAGAGGGGGCACTTTTTCCAGTAGCAACTTTGCTTCCGGTGGCAGAGGTTATTCCGTTTCCGGAAATATCTTTTTTGAGCACCCGGTCGATGAGTGTTCTAAATTCCAATTCCTCGAAAATGCTGCGGAGTGAATTCTCGTCTGCTTCTTCGCGGACAAGAGCATCCATCTCAAGTTGGATAGGGACATCGATTTTAATGGTGGCGAGAAATTTCGAGAACGTAATCATTTCCCGATTGGTTTCCACTTTTGTTTTCAATGCTCCTTTCAGTTGGTCGGTATGTTCCAATAGGTTCTCGATGCTTCCGAATTCGGAGACCAGTTTTTGAGCAGTCTTTTCTCCTACTCCCGGACATCCGGGAATGTTATCTGAAGAGTCGCCCATCAGTCCGAGCATATCGATCACCTGTGCCGGAGACTGAATGTCAAACTTGGCTTTCACTTCCTCCACGCCCATCACTTCGAAACCTCCTGTGTGTTTGGGGCGATACATAAATACTTTGTCACTTACCAGCTGCCCGTAATCTTTGTCGGGAGTCATCATATAGGTAGTGATACCCTGGCGACCGGCTTCGGTAGCGAGTGTACCTATCACATCATCGGCTTCGTAGCCTGCCACTTCCAGAATGGGGATGCGGTAGGCGCGTATAATATCCTTTATAATAGGTACGGAAAGACGGATTGCTTCCGGAGTTTCTTCGCGTTGCGCTTTATATTGTTCAAAAGCCTCGTGGCGGAAGGTGGGACCTGCGGGGTCGAAGGCTACTCCTATATGAGTGGGATTCTCTTTTTTCAGTACTTCTTCGAGGGTGTTCACAAAACCCAGTATGGCTGAAGTGTTGAATCCTTTGGAATTGATTCTTGGGTTCTTAATAAAGGCGTAATACGCCCGATATATCAATGCATAAGCGTCTAAAAGAAATAATTTATTACCTGAATCCATAGATTTAATTAATTTTTCATGGTAAAAGTACAAAAAAATACGGTATTAAGCGTTTTATTATTACTTTTGTGCTCAAATTGTGTAATAAATGGACAGTATCTCACTTATCAGAACTCCGATTGAAGCGGAACTGGGCGACTTCAAAGAACTTTTTGATAGTTCTCTCTCCAGTTCAAATGCATTGCTCGATAGCGTCGTATCTCACATACGGCAGAGGAATGGTAAGATGATGCGGCCTATTCTTGTTTTACTCGTGGCACGTCTTTATGGAGCTATATGTCCTTCCACTCTTCATGCGGCTGTTTCACTGGAACTCCTTCATACGGCCAGCCTGGTACATGATGACGTAGTGGATGAAAGTTCCGAACGTCGTGGACAGCTCTCGGTAAATGCTATCTTTAATAATAAGGTAGCGGTGCTGACGGGTGACTATTTATTGGCAACCAGCCTCGTACACGCCGAACTGACAAACAGTCATCGTATTATTCAGCTGGTGTCCACTCTTGGACAGGATCTTGCTGACGGTGAGTTGCTTCAGCTTTCAAATGTAAGTAATCACAGTTTTTCCGAGGAAGTCTATTTTGATGTAATCCGCAAGAAAACTGCTGCTCTTTTTGCTGCCTGCACAAAGGCTGCCGCTTTCTCGGTAGGTGTGGGTGAGGGGGAAGCTGAACTTGCCCGTTTGCTGGGCGAATATATTGGTATCTGTTTCCAGATAAAAGATGATATTTTCGATTACTTTGATAATAAGGAGATTGGTAAACCTACGGGTAATGATATGCTTGAAGGTAAACTGACATTACCCGCTTTGTATGTGCTGAATACGACGAAAAACGAGGAAGCGCAAGAAATTGCAATCAAAGTAAAGGAGGGTACGGCTACTCTCGATGAAATAGCTCATTTGATTTCGTTTATTAAAGAAAACGGAGGTATTGAATATGCGGTTCAGACTATGAATGTCTATAAGCAAAAAGCCTTCAATCTATTGGCTTCTTTGCCGGATTCCGATATCTGTGCAGCTCTCCGGGCTTATCTGGATTACGTAGTAGACCGCGAAAAATAGTTACTTCCGGTATTTTGCCAGAAGTGAATAGCACAATAATAACCGGTCCCAATCTTCTATCTTTTCCGATTTCATCGCTTTTCCTAAAAGGAAACTCTTGTCTATTTCTTCTGCTGTATGAAGATCTAAAGAACATAATTTGGCGGCTTGTTCTATGTAGTCCCAGGCTTTCTCTTTGGTGATGTGACCACATGCCTGGGAGGAGCGCGCCAGGCTCACAAGCAGTCCCATATCCCATCCGATAATGCCTTTTTCCAAGTCATTTATCCATATAATAGGGTCCCTTCTTTCCTCTGTATATTTCACAAATTTGTATAGATTCTTCCTTGACGGATAAAGCGTTCCACTCCGAAAAAACGCTTTTGAATGATGTTTTCGAACTCGTTGATGTTCTCTGTAGAGAGTAAATAGGGGAGCATAATCTGGTAGGAGACTCTGTCGCCTTCGTTGATAAGGAACTGGAATAGTCCGGTGGCGGACTCATTATCGGTGCAGTGAAACTCCTCTGTTAGCAGTTTGGATAGCTTTTGCGGATGGATTCCGGTCTCCATGGAGTTGAGATAGAAGCCTTGCAGTCCGGCTTCCATATAACCGATGCGTAGCCCCTTCTTTTTCTCTGCTCCGAGGATGAGGTTCAGAGGGTTGTGATTAAATCTTAAGGTTCTTGTATATGCGTCCATCCTAATACCTTCAAAGGTTCATGAAAAGCGTGAGAACTGTTGCCATGTATTTTCCTGAGGCTTCGGCAAGCCGTTATGAGTATACAAGCAACAGTCCCACGCTCCATTCGATATATAACAAAAGTATATACATGAAGGTGCGTGAGACCCGTTTGCTTATTACCATTCATAACTTTGAATTTTGCCGAATTCCAGGAATTGGTAATAAATGAAACGTTCTCTAATATAACTAATTAGCTATATTTTCATCGCTAAACCTTTTACAAAGATAAGTATTTTTCTGAATTCTCCTGTAACTATCTTTAGATTTTCTTAAATAAAAAATACCGCGTCGGTTCCCGGAGTACGGGAATCGCGCGGTAAGGCGTATTTGATTGCTAATGTAGCTTTAGCTAGAAGAACTTGATTTCTTCCCCTTTGATGTCAGAAAGAAGGAGGTTGGCTAAACGGCTGGTTCCCAGGCGGAACAGTTGATTATCCAGCCATTCTTCACCCAATAGCTCTTTTACAATTGTGTAGTAAATAATCGCATCATTAACGGTATTGATGCCACCTGCCGGTTTGAATCCAATCTTGATTCCGGTCTTCTGGTGGTATTCTTTGATGGCTTCACACATCACGTAAGCGGCTTCCGGAGTAGCGGCAGGCTGTTGCTTACCAGTGGAAGTCTTGATGAAATCTGCGCCCGAATACATGGATAGGATAGAGGCTTTCTTGATGTTGGAAGCGCTCTTTAGTGCACCAGTTTCGAGGATCACTTTGAGGTGGCGTTCCTTGCAAACTTCCTTTAATTCCTGTATTTCTTCACACATTCCTTCGTAGTCTCCGCTTAGGAATTTGCCGATGGAAATGACAATATCTATTTCATCTGCACCTTCTGCGATTGCTAATGCTGTTTCTGCCACTTTTACTTCAATGAATGTCTGTGAAGAGGGAAAACCTCCTGATACACAGGCTATATTACTCCGTCTACCTCCAGCGTATTCTTAACGATGGCTGCAAAATTGGGGTATACACAGATTGCTGCAACATTTTTAAGATCAGGATATTCGTCGTCAAACTGATTGACTTTTTCGGTAAAGTGCATCACACTTTTGTCACTGTCTGTACTATTCAAAGTAGTCAGATCAATACAGTTGAACAGGAACTTCTTAACGTCTTCCGTGTTGTTTGCCGGCACTTTTTTCTCAATCAATTCAGCTACGCGAGCTTGAATATCTGCATCGCTCAGATTGGTATTATACTTTGCCAATGCGGCATTGTACTTGTTGGGCTGTGAGTTATTCTCTTCCATGATCTTTCAGTTTTGGGTTGTTGATATGTCTTTTATTATCTCGTTTCGTTTTCTTATCCATGCTTTTCTGGAAAGCAGTGGTTATGTCTACACCTGTCTGGTTGGCAATGCAGAGAAGCACCCATAAAACGTCTGCTATCTCTTCATCTATATTATCTTTCTCTCCCTCTTTAAAGGATTGATCTCCATATTTGCGGGCCATGACACGCGCCAGTTCTCCTACCTCTTCCGTCAGAACTGCCATATTGGTCAACTCGCTGAAGTAGCGGACACCGTATGTTTTCACCCATTGGTCCACTTGTTTCTGTGCTTCTTCCAGAGTCATAATTGTTGATGGTTGGTTATTATTCTTTGTTTTTTGTATCCATGCATATAGTAACGGGACCGTCGTTTAAAAGTTCAACTTTCATGTCCGCTCCAAAGATGCCTGTACCTATTTCTTTTCCCAATGCACCGCTTAAATCTTTGCAGAATTGTTCGTAGAGTGGGATAGAGACATCTGGCTTGGCAGCTTTGATATAGGAGGGGCGATTTCCCTTCTTGGTAGAAGCGTGTAACGTGAACTGGCTGATAACCAGAATCTCACCTCTATCTTCTAAGATAGATTTGTTCATTACACCATTCTCATCATCGAAGATACGTAGATTTACAATCTTCTTGCAGAGCCAGTCGATATCTTCCTGCCCGTCTGCTTCTTCAATACCGACTAATATCAGCATCCCTTTCCCAATGGACGACTTACAGTGTCCTTCAATGGTTACTGACGCATGGCTTACCCGTTGTATGACTATTCTCATTGTTATTTATTCTATTTCATGATTAGGAAAGGCAAATTTACAAAATTCAGAAGAGAAAACGGTGTGTTGGTGGGAAAATATTGTGAATTCGCTCCGTAGTCAATAGGACTATTCGTTATTATTTGTTGTCAATTCGCTATCTTGGTAGTGATAATCAACTTATTGATTGTTATGGTTTGAAATTTAGAGCGGCACTGCTCGAACTTTCGAACAGTGCGTCTTGGCTGACGTATTTCCTTATTGTTGTTCGTTATCTAAACCTTCTTTTACAGTCTTGGCTTTCGCTTCTCCAATCACAGCGGAAATCTCCTCAAAAGAGGCTTCTTTGATCCGTTTTACGCTCTTAAATTCTTTCAGAAGCGCTGTTTTTGTCTTTTCTCCAATCCCTTTGATACTGTCTAATGCCGATGCTACCTGCCGTTTGCTACGTTTATCACGATGGAAACTGATGGCAAAACGGTGCACCTCATCCTGAATCTGGGTCAGCAAACGGAATAACGGGCTTTGCTGTTTGATACCGATAGTCTGCGGAGGAAATCCGAAAAGCAGTTCCGATGTACGATGGCGATTGTCCTTTGCCAGTCCGGCAATAGGGATTGTTAAGTTCAGCTCATCTTCAATCACCTCTCTAACAACCTCCATTTGGCCCTTTCCACCATCGGTGATAATCAGGTCGGGTAGAGGGGCGTTTTCTTCAATAGCGCGCTGATAACGTCTTCTGACGACCTCTTTCATGGATGCATAGTCGTCAGGTCCTACAACCGTCTTTATATTGTATTTCCGATAATCCTTCTTTGAGGGTTTAGCCTTTTTAAAGACAACGCAAGCGGCCACGGCATCAGAACCCTGTATGTTTGAGTTGTCGAAGCATTCAATTTGCAAAGGCGGTCTGTCCAGATGCAACTCTTGCTGTATCTCTTTCATTAATCGCATACTTCTTTGCTCCGGATTCAGCTTTTCCGCCTGTTTTAGACGGTCGGCTTTGTATTGCTTTACGTTTAGAATCGAAAGATCCAGCAATTTCTTCTTGTCCCCCCGCTGTGGAACGGTAAATACGATGTTGTTTAGCTCCAAATCAAGTTCAAAAGGCACTATAATCTCTCTGGATTGACTCTTATAGCGTTCCCGCATTTCGATAATACCCAGTGTCAAAAGCTCCTTCTTTTGATTCATTCAGCTTCTTTTATATTCGAATGTAACGCCTGGTTAATGGCACCGTTTGTAATATGCAGATAGTTGATGAAAGCGGAATTGGACTCGTCCTCTTCAATAGAAAATACATCTATGTTGTGCAATACAGCGCTTACTACCTCCGATTTGGAACGGTAATTTTCTATCAGAAGATATTTCTCTTTCACCTTCTGTGCTTCTTCAAACTTCATCTCACCAGCTAATGTCTGCATCCTTTCCAGTAGCATACGGCTGATTTCTTGTGTATTTCCTTTCAGGATCTCTTTGATTTCATCAATGTTTTTGAGATAATCCTCCTGTGATTGCAGCCCGATGCATGGTCCTGCGCAGTTCTTTATATGATATTCCAGGCATACGTTGAACTTACCAGCCCGTATATTCTCCGGAGTTAGGTTTAAGCTGCAAGTTCGCAAAGGATATAAATGCTTTATCAGATCCAGTACCGCATACATGGATGGTATGTGACTATACGGTCCATAATACGAAGAACCGTTCCTGATAATCTTCCTTGTTCTGAAAACTCTGGGAAAATACTCGTTTTGTACGCAAATAGAAGGGTATGTCTTGTCATCCTTTAATAGAACGTTGTAGCGCGGCTTATATTTCTTTATCAGATTATTCTCCAGCAATAACGCATCTTCTTCCGTGTTGACTACAATATAACGAATATCGGCGATTTTGCTGACCAGCACTCGTGTCTTTCCCGGTTCATGCTCTTTGCTGAAGTAGGAGTAGACTCTTTTCTTTAGATTTTTAGCCTTTCCAACGTATATAATTGTGCCCTCCGTGTTCAAGTATTGGTAAATACCCGGTTTCTCGGGAAGGTTGGCTACAATCCCTTTCAAATATTCATTGGCTCTGCTTTCTGGTTCTGTATTCATAATTGTTAGGTACGAAAGATCGCTAGCTGCTTACTTTTGACACATTCTCTGCAAATAGAGGCAAATCCTTTATAAAGACAATACCGATTCTACTTCTACGTCATCTCCAAACAATGATTTTCCATTCAGTTCTTTCAATTCGATGATGAAGTTTACATATACCTTTTTAGGCTTTAGTCTTTTCACCAATTCGCAAGCTGCTTTCATAGTGCCTCCTGTTGCCAGCAAATCATCATGTAGTAGAACTACGTCATTCTCGTCCAGTGCATCTTTGTGGATTTGCACCGTGTCTTTGCCATACTCCTTATCGTAGCTTTCTTCAATCGTTTCTGCTGGGAGTTTGCCCGGCTTGCGGATTGGAATAAAACCGGCGTTTAGACGGGTTGCCAGAATCGGTCCCATAATAAAGCCTCTTGATTCTATACCCACCACTTTGGTGATTCCTTTATCCTTATACATATCGAACATGATATTGGATAATTCCTGCAAGCACCATGGATCTTTGAATAGAGTAGTGACGTCGTAGAACAGGATTCCGGGAATCGGAAAATCGGGTACTTCCCGAATGCTTTTGATTAGTGTTTCTTTGCTCATAATCATTGAATTATATCGTTTCTTTAAATGCTTTGTTTCACGTGAAACGTTGCCGCTTATCGTCCCGAAAGCACCAGCAGCACGTTGATGTCGCTAGGCGAGACTCCCGGGATTCTGCTCGCTTGCGCGATTGTTTCCGGATCTATCTTTACCAACTTTTGCCGAGCTTCGGTGGAAAGGGACTGAATGGTAGAATAGTCAAATTTTCCTTTAATCTTGATACTCTCCAATCGTGCTAGTTTTTCAGCTATCATTCTCTCTCTATCAATATATCCTTGATACTTGATTAGGATCTCTGCAGCTTCAAGAATCTCTTCTTTCCGGTCTTGATCCGAACTCGTCGCTTTTTCCAGTTCGCGTTGAAACGCCGGAACATATTCTGCTATATTTTCTATTGTCACTTGCGGGCGGTTCAGAATCTCTATCAACTTACAACCTTGACGTAGGGGCGTTGTTCCTATCCTTTCGAGAGCATCGTTGATTAGTGCCGGTTTCATCGAATAGTTGCGCGCGAAAGAAATGATTTGTTCCACGGCTTCTTTCTTGCCTCTTACTAACTGATATCGATCTTCTTTTGCCAACCCAAGCTTAAATGCTTTCTCTGTTAAGCGCATATCGGCATCATCCATGCGAAGCAGAATGCGGTATTCCGCACGCGAGGTAAACATACGGTAAGGCTCATCCACACCTTTGGTAACCAAATCGTCGATTAATACGCCAATATATGCTTCATCGCGAGCCAAAGTAAATGCTTCTCCGCCGTGGCAGTTAATGTGTGCATTGATACCGGCTATCAATCCTTGTCCTCCTGCTTCCTCGTATCCGGTGGTTCCGTTTACTTGTCCGGCAAAGAACAAATTTTTGATAATCTTCGATTCCAACGTATGTTTTAATTGAGTCGGATCGAAATAGTCATATTCGATAGCGTATCCCGGGCGGTAGATAACCAGATCTTTGAAAGCCGGGATTTGTTTTAATGCTGCAATTTGTATTTCCATCGGAAGCGAAGAAGAGAATCCGTTAAGATATAACTCTTGTGTCGTTTCTCCTTCCGGTTCGAGAAATAACTGGTGCTGATCTTTATCCGGGAAAGTGACAATCTTGGTTTCGATGCTCGGACAATAGCGTGGCCCGATACTTTGAATCTGTCCGTTGAACAGGGGAGAATCCGGCAAACCTTCACGCAGAATCCGGTGTACTTCTTCATTAGTGTAGCATGTCCAGCATTGAAGTTGCTTTAAGTGGTGCGTGCTAGTATTCATGAATGAGAACTTGTGGAAGTCCGATTCGCCGTCTTGTGTTTCCATCTGGTCAAAATGAACACTACGTGCGTCAATTCGTACCGGAGTACCGGTTTTCATTCTTCCGTAGGTGATACCGTGGCGGGCGATGGATTCGGTCAACTGATAGGAAGCCGGTTCGGCCATTCTTCCTCCCGGTAATTTATGACGTCCTACATGCATCAGTCCGTTGAGGAAAGTTCCTGCGGTGAGCACAATGCATTTCGCTTTGAAGGTGACGCCCCATGCGGTGACCAATCCAGTGACCTCACCGTTTTCTACGAGCAGTTCACATACGGTATCTTGCCAGATATGAAGGTTGGGTGTATTTTCCAGTTTCTCTCGCCAGGACCAAATGAACTTAGCCCGGTCGCATTGGGCGCGGGGGCTCCACATGGCTGGACCTTTCGAGCGGTTTAGAATTCGGAATTGAATGGCAGTCTCATCTGTCACTAATCCCATCTGTCCACCCAATGCATCTATTTCACGTACAATTTGTCCTTTGGCGATTCCTCCTACAGCCGGATTGCAACTCATCTGTCCAATCTTGTTCATGTCCATAGTGATGAGACAAGTTTTGGAACCTAAATTAGCAGCGGCTGCCGCTGCTTCACAACCAGCATGTCCGGCACCAATTACAATTACGTCGTACTTAAAATCCATTCCTATCTTATTTATTATCAAACGCTGCAAAGTTACAGAAAAGTTGTGAGACTTGTATCTTCAAGCTGTTTTTGCTTCTGAAAATCCGAGGAGGAATCCGGCTTAACTGAAAAAAAACGCCGTAATTTCGGGTTAGAAATATGCAGATTGTTCGAAAATAGACCGCTTATTGGCTTTTGTGATTGTATATTTTTGGATGGAATGGCAATAGTTTGTCTTTTCAATCCCTTGTTTTGCTTTCTTTTTGTTAGTTGTGTGCTTGCTCAATTATGAGTGCAACTAGAGAGTAAAAGGAAAGATTTGTTGAAAATGCGGATTGTTGTGAAAATAAACGTGAGGTTTACACTCAAAATCTACCCTACGTCTTGACATAAGTCAAAAAAACAAGTCTGAATGTAATTTTTTGTATGATGGCTTTTGCTGTTTTCGCAAACAGCTATACCTTTGCAGTGTAGTTGTGAAACTACTTATATTTTAGGTATTAGAAAAAGGTAATAATTAAAAGGTATTAGTTTATAAAACTAAGGTATTAGATTTTAAGATTAGTTTTTAGGAAAAAGATTGTTTTGATTAGGTATTAGGAAAAAGACGTTTTCAGGTAAAGAGTAAATGAAAGATGAAGAAAAAGAAGAATCCCATTTATGGGGATTCTTTAAAGGTGGAGCGGAATGATTCGCTCTTTTTTTGTGCCCTTTGTTCATTCTCTTCACATTGAGATAAGTCTCAATTTATCAGTCTTTTTTACGTGATTCGTTGAGTGAAAATACCTCTTTCACATCCTTCACAGTCACTACCGTGAAGGATGTGCCGCATCTCTGGATACGCCATAATAACCGGGAGCAGGCACATACATCGGCTGATTGCGCAAACCGATATTCACCAGCTTTCCTTCTCCACGCAAACGTACCAAATGCGTTTTGGCCGTAGTACGTGCCAAACCACACACTTCCTGAAAATCACGGCGGGTCATCATCTGATGTTCGGCAAAATATTCTTTCAACAGCATATCAATCTCCACCTCTGACACCTTCTCCGAATGACGGACATACTTGGACTGATTGGCGCGGACACCCACAAAATGTCCTTTCAGATTACTGTCAGGGCGAAATCGGACAGTTTTGAAAGCCACCTTATTAGTCTTATGCGGAGTGCTACGAGTCACTTTCCCCGTAGCAGCCAAAGTGGGATAAAAATAGCCGATCCCCTCGATATGTACTTCTTTTCCCTCTCGCAACGACTCGCCGAGAATCTTCGATAAGTTATCAAGCACATTCTTTACATCGCCCACAGTCAACGAACTGTAGTCATGAATCTTGTAACAAAGAGTATCCGTATCCACTTTTCCATTCATAAAGATACGCGGATGCAACGCCGCTTCTTCTTCCGAAGAAGCATTAGGATTTTCATACCAATCAAACACAATAGCCATTACTTCTTATCAATTTAAATGTGTAACTTCATCATAGGACAACTTTAATCGGCTATTCGGACGATTGGAATCGGCTGTTCAGTCAACTATTGTCAGCCAACCGGACAACTCCAGTCGGCTTTTCCTAAACAAGCACTAAAGCAGGGAAAACGCATTATACTCTTTCCTTAATCTTTTATACATTTATCTTACACCAATATTGTCTTTTCATCTTATTAATAAGATATTTATCTTTCATTTACAATATTATTTGAGTACATTTACGTGATTATAAATCACAATTAAAATGAAGCAAGAAACTAAAAGAAAGATTGAGATCAGCAACCTACATGAATTTGCTGATTCATTAATATTGATAGATAACCGGATAGACCGTTGTAAAAAACATCAGGCCAGTACCATTGTTCTTATTGCAATTTCTGCTGTTATATGTGGCGCTGATACTTGGAATTCAATAGAAGACTTTGGTAAAAGTAAAGAATCTTTTTTTGCAGCCAAGCTTTCCAATTTTAATGGTATCCCTTCCCATGATACATTTAATCGCTTTTTCTCGGCATTAGATCCTTTAAAATTTGAAGAATCTTATAGGCAATGGGTCCAAAGCATTCTCAAATGTTATTCGGGGCATATAGCCATTGATGGTAAAACCATACGAGGAGCCTATGAATCCGAACAGGACAAGCATCATCGTAAACAAGGAGTGCTTCCTGATTCGAATACGGGAAAGTACAAATTGCATGTCATCAGTGCATTTGCAACAGAACTGGGAATCTCCCTTGGACAGTTATGTACACAAGAAAAGGAAAATGAGATAGTTGTCATTCCTGAATTATTAGATATGTTGTGTATAAAAGATTGTATTATTACAATTGACGCTTTAGGATGCCAGCGTACAATTGCAGAGAAAGTCATAAAGGGAGAAGGTGACTACATTTTTATAGTGAAAGATAATCAACCGAAATTAAAGGAAATAGTACTGTCAGTAACAGAAAGTATTGTATCAAAAGGTACAACAGTACGATTTGACAAATATGAGACGCATGAAGAAGGACATGGCAGGAATGAGTCGAGAATCTGCTATTGCTGCAACGATCCTGGTTTTCTGGGAGCAGATATTAGAAAGAAGTGGAAAAATATACAGTCTTTCGGATATATAGAGAATACCAGAAATACAAACAAAGGCACTACAGTGGAAAAAAGATGTTTTATATCTTCCTTGGAACCTGATGCGCAGAAGATACTTAAAAATAGTAGAGAACACTGGGAAATTGAGAATAATCTACATTGGCAGCTAGATGTCAATTTCATGAAGATAATACCAGAAGAAGAAATATATCAGCATTAAACTTCTCCGTACTGGCGAAAATTGCATTGGCTACATTAAGAAACAACAAAAGAGAGATACCAATCAATAGAAAAGATTAATAGCAGGTGGATAATGAATTCTTATGGGAACTTATTTTACATGATTTATAATGCGTTTTCCCTGAGCACTAAAGATACGACAAAGTAACGATATATCAGCATAGGAAAGCTTGTTTTTCGTTTCAGAAGAAAATAAATATTTTCTTAGTTAAATACTTGCAAACCCCATATTTCATGTTATACCTTAGCAGCATCAACCGGTCGAAAAAACAACATTTATTCATTTAAAAAACAAGAAAAATATGAAGACATTAGAATATAACTCGAAACGTTTGGCAAAAAGAATACAAGCATTGATGAAAGAATCGTCAAACGTCATCGTTTCACCGAACACTTCAAAGAACGTACCGAAAATGCAAGAAATAGATGAACAGGAAGCATATAACAAGAAGTACATAAACACCCCGTCCTTCTAACACGACAAGTGATTGACTTTTTGAAAGTACGATATGACTTCCGCTACAACTTACTCACCGAAGAAACCGAATTTCGCCCCTCCGGGCAACGAGAAATTCCTTTCTGCCGCATAGACAAGCGAGAACTGAATACTTTCTGCCTGGAAGCCCACAAAGAAGGAATCAACTGCTGGGACAAGGACCTTCAAAGATACATTTACTCTACCCTAGTGGAAAGCTACCACCCTTTCCGGCTTTATATGAACGAACTACCTGCCTGGGACGGAACGGATCGGTTGAAGCCCTTGGCGAAGCGAGTATCCGACACTCCTATATGGATAAAAAGCTTTCACACCTGGATGCTCGGACTTGCCGCCCAATGGCTGGGAGTGAATCAAACACAAGCAAACAGCGTAGCCCCGATACTTATCAGCGAAGAACAGGGACGCCATAAATCCACTTTCTGCCGTATGCTGATGCCGCCACAACTAGCCCGTTATTATTCGGATAATCTGAAACTAACCGCACAAGGCAATCCCGAACGTCTCCTAGCCGAGATGGGGTTACTAAACATGGACGAATTTGATAAATTCGGAGCACAAAAGATGCCGTTACTTAAAAATCTGATGCAAATGTCCAGCCTCAACATCTGCAAAGCCTATCAGAAAAATTTCCGGTCGCTGCCTCGTATCGCCTCTTTCATCGGAACAAGTAACCGGACTGACTTACTGTGCGATCCGACAGGCAGCCGCAGATTCATCTGCATTGAAGCGGAGCATGATATTGACTGTACCGGAATTGAACATTCACAAATCTACGCCCAACTGAAAGAGGAATTGCTTGCAGGTGCCCGTCACTGGTTCAACAAGGAGGAAGAACATGCTTTGCAACGTCATAATAGCGCATACTATCATGTCAACCCCATAGAAGACATTGTGTGCAACATATACGCGCCTGCCATGTTGGATGAACCGGATTGTCTGTCACTCTCCGCCGCTATCATTCATCAAGAATTGAAAAAGAGGTTTCCGGCTGTACTTCGTAATTGTACTCCTATCCAATTGGCGCAGATTCTGACTGCAACGGGTATCAGTCGACAGCATACGAGATTGGGCAATGTGTATTTGGTGAAGAAAGTGAAGGGCTGTGAAGAGTGAGAATGATACTACCTGTTCACATAAGATATCTGTGAATAAGATGGTTACGCCTCTGTGACGACTGTGAATGACAGCATATATCATAGCAATCAGAAAGTAGTAAACAATCAAGTCCCGAACATATTTTGATTGGTAATGATTTTATTGCAAATAATGTTATTACTAATCGAAGTATTTCTTATTTTTATATTCCTCTTTAAAGCTTTGCGCCTTTTGTGCCTGTTGCATTTTATTTTTTA
>ENA-OQDE01000099-OQDE01000099.1-human-gut-metagenome-genome-assembly--contig:-NODE-99-length-51925-cov-3.060601_pt1 | contig 51925 bp, 68 predicted proteins | sample MGYA00242768_ERZ504595 | MGnify/ENA primary metagenome ERZ504595 (study PRJEB26092, sample SAMD00036307) | human gut metagenome | host: Homo sapiens | study: EMG produced TPA metagenomics assembly of...
TTTAAAAAATATTTATTTTATTTTGGGATTGCCTGTTTTTGAAGGTAGCTTTTGTACTCTTCAAGGCACGTTCCGTAGGAACGCATACGCTTTGCGTTTTCAATCCCCACATATCTGTACAGCGAGTCTGACGGATTCATTCGTGTTACTGAGGTTTTGCTTTCGGTATATCTCTGAACAAATCCGTATTCAACGCAGTTTCGCTCAAGAAATGCCTTTGAACCCGAATTTGAAAAATCAAATTCAACAAGCAACCCCGTCTGTGACTCCGACTGTCCGCCGTGAGGCGTGGTTTTTAAGACCTCCGCCTCTGCTCTGACAGTTGTATATTTTGATGATTGCAACATCTTTTGAAGTTCGGACTGAAACCTTTCTTCCTGTTCATCATAACTCACATATGCAGTTTTGATTTTAAGCTCGGTGCCGTTTTCTTTTGACGCTTTCAAAAGATTCTCAAGCGGATTCAGTGCGTCCCTGTTCACTCTGAATCCGTTCACGGTTTCAAGATCGGGCACATAATCCTTATCAAGCGGATTTGCGCTGTCAACAACCGTCAGCAGCATTTCGTTTTCTGCCTGAATCTGTTCGGGAGTTTCGGGATTACTTTTCTGATTACTTTTAAGTATTGAAAAAATTCCGAACGCAATAGCTGCGACAAGAATCACACCGACACAAGCTAACGCAATGTACCTTCGGCGAGGATTTGACACGGGAAGAATTCTTCCCGTTCTCTCCTCAATAAGCGCCTGTTTTCGTCTGCGTTTTGATTCCCTGTAGCTGTTTTTATCAAACGGAGTGAATCCTCCGGACATCAGCATCCCTCCGAAAAAATTTCAGAATTATTTTTCTTTTGTATCTACTTCGTTCTTAACAAGAGCAACAAATTCGTCAACAGACATATTCGGGATTTCTCCTCTTTTTCTTGAACGAACCGTAACTGTTGATGAATTCATCTCGTTGTCGCCGATTACAAGAATATACGGAATTCTTTCAAGTCTTGCAGCCTTAATCTTTGGACCGATGTTTTCATCTCTGCTGTCAACAGTAACTCTCATGCCGAGTGAAGTAAGTCTGTCTGCAATTCCCTGTGCATACTCAACATTACCCTCTTTTATCGGAAGAAGTCTGATCTGCTCGGGAGCAAGCCAAAGCGGCATTACACCGGCAAATCTCTCAATCATATATGCAAGAGTTCTTTCAAAGCAACCGAGTGAAGTTCTGTGAATAATATACGGAAGCTTCTTCTGACCGTCCTTGTCGATGTAGTACATACCGAATCTTTCGGCAAGGAGCATATCAATCTGGATTGTAACAATTGTGTCTTCCTTACCGAATACATTCTTGTACTGAATATCAAGCTTCGGGCCGTAGAATGCGGCCTCGTCAATACCAACCTCATAGTCAACATCAAGGTCATCGAGAATAGTTTCATAACAGCCTGCGACTCTTCCCACTGTTCCTTTGTACCCTCATACTTATTATTCTTGTTTTCAGGATCCCACTGTGAGAATCTGAAAGTACAGTTTTCAAGAAGTCCTACCGTGTCAAGGAAATATTTAGCAAGCTCAAGACAACCCTTGAATTCCTGTTCAAGCTGATCGGGACGGAGAATGTAGTGTCCTTCTGAAATTGTGAACTGACGAACACGGATAAGACCGTGCATCTCACCGCTTGCCTCGTTACGGAAAAGTGTTGATGTTTCCGTAAGACGCATCGGAAGGTCACGATATGAACGCTGTTTGTTAAGATAAACCTGATACTGGAACGGGCAAGTCATAGGACGAAGTGCGAAGCATTCCTTTTCTTCATCATGCGGATCGCCGAGTACAAACATACCGTCAAGATAATGATCCCAGTGACCTGAAATCTTATAAAGATCTCTCTTTGCAAGAAGAGGAGTTTTTGTAAGAAGACAGCCCTTTGACTGCTCAACATCTTCAACCCATCTCTGTAAAAGCTGAACAACTCTTGCACCCTTTGGAAGAAGAATAGGAAGTCCCTGACCGACATAGTCAACAGTTGTAAAGTATTCAAGTTCACGGCCGAGCTTGTTGTGGTCACGAAGCTTTGCTTCTTCAAGCTTTTTGAGGTGTTCTTCAAGCATTGACGCCTTTGGGAAAGCTACACCGTAAACACGGCAAAGCTGTGCGTTGTTTGCGTCGCCTCTCCAGTAAGCGCCTGTGCAGGCAGTGAGTTCAATAGCCTTGATCGGTGCAACACTCATAAGGTGAGGACCTGCGCAGAGGTCGATAAACTCACCCTGTTTGTAGAATGTGATATGCTCGCCCTTGTCGGAATGTTCCTTAACAAGTTCAACCTTGTAAGGCTCGTTCATCTCTTCAAGTTTCTTTTCAGCCTCCTCGGGAGAAAGCTCAACTCTTTCAAGCTCAAGACCTGATTTTACGATTTTCTTCATCTCAGCCTTGATTTTTTCAAGGTCTTCGAGTGAGAAAGGCTTTTCAACATCAAAATCATAGTAAAAACCGTTGTCAACGGCAGGACCGATTGCACACTTTGCATTCGGATAAGTCTTTTTACTGCCTGAGCAAGAACATGAGAGGCTGTGTGCCAGAAAGTTTTCTGACCGTCAACATTATCAAATGTGAGAAGTTCAACCTTACAATCTTTTTCAAGCGGTGTTCTGAGGTCACAAAGGTCGCCGTCAACCTTTGCACAGCAAACAGACTTGTACAAGCCTGCACCGATTGATTTTGCAATTTCGGCAGGAGTTGTACCGTTTTCAAATTCCTTGACTGCTCCGCCTTTTAATTCAACATTAATCATAACCATTCTCCTTTTTAATATGTGATGAAAACAAAAAATCCCAATATTCCAAAACGGAATATTGGGACGAATAAATCGTGGTTCCACCCAAGTTCGGCTTAAAGCCTCTTGACGGTTTTAACGCAACCAAACGCCGTGCCATTTCCTGCACAGTCTTAAAGGTGGTAACTTGCAATGCTTTTTGCGAAATATCACAGCAAATAATTTCGCTCTCTGGAAAAAGCAGGACTGCAAATCGTGTCCTCATCAAAAATCAATTTTCTTTTCATTTGTATAGTACCACTCTAAAACCTGAATGTCAACACCTAATTCGATGTTCTTAATTATTTTTTATCTTCAAGTTCCTTGAGAAGTCTGTCGATTTCGCTCATTCTGTCGTTTGAAACCTCTGTGTCTTCAACAGGGGCTTTAACAGGAGCTTTTGCCTTTACAGGCTCGGTTTTTTCCTCTGAAACATCAAGACGCTTTGCGTACACGGGTTCTTCGGGAATTTCAGGCTCTGCAGGAGCTTCTGCAACAGGCTTTGCAGTTTCCTCTTTTAAAGGCTCTGTGGCAATTTTTTCTGCAAGCTGAGTCTGATTTTCATTGTCGTAGCCGAGAACAAGACCGTCATTTATATTTTCGTTTTTGATTGTTGCATCGTCATATTTTTCCTCATCGTAGCCCATCACAAAATCGGAAAGTCCCTGTGTAACTGCCTCGTAGCTGTCATCGCTTGCAGGAACATCATCTTCCTTTTTATCGGAAGCAACAAGCTCATCGTAACCGCCTGAGCTGATATAGCTGTTTTCGTATGTATCCTCATCTTCGGGAAGGCTTTCGATAATCTCAACCTCCGCCTTTGTAAGGCAGCCTGCGAACATTTCAACAGAAAACGAAACAATATAAATGCCGAGAACAATAAACATAACTCCGTTCACAAGAGCACTGATGCCTGTGTTTTCAACGGATGATGTCAAAACAGCACCGACACCGTATGAAAGTGAAACAGCGGCAGCGGGCATACCGTAAATAAAGCAGGCCTTAACAGGGTTTCTGCCTTTTACCCTTGAAACAACCATTGAACTTGAGAAAAGGTAAAGTGTGATGAAAATGTAGCAGAAGAGCGGTGTCATATCGCTTGCTGAGATTGAAACCTTTGTTGCGGCGAGAAATTCCGTAACGAGTTCACTGCATCCCCAGAGTGCAGGGAAAACAAAGAACATCGACACATTTGATACGATTGATTTGCCTGAAAAATGCACCTTGCCGATCATAATCATAGCAATAGCCGCAGGAATTGAGAACAGAGCCGCAATGATGCTCAAAAGATAATTATCCGTGTTACCCGGAGTTGCGTTAATCAAAGCCAAAAATGACGAACCGACAATCGCAATACCCGAAATTACTGCAAACGCACCAGAAACGAAATTCTTTTTAACGGGATATACGGGAGCCGTCTTTCTGTCAAAAAGGTTAATTAATACACAAACCGCAAAAAGCCCGAGTATGATTTCAATTATGAAATAGTTAATGCCCGACTTGTTCATGCCGAACAACAATCCGTTGCCGTCAACTGCGAACATACTCATAATTTTAAGACCTATAGCAGCTATTGCAGCCGGAATAAATGGTATAACTGAATATTTGGTTTTCATAAAAATCTCCGTTTCTGTACCGTAACAAGACAATTTTAAAAAACGACTTTGTTACACGATTATTGATATGCCGCCGAAAAATCAAACAGCAAAAACAAATACAAAATGAATTGTAAGTAATTATTATTTCGAATCAATCATATATTATTTTAAGCCAACATAACCGTTATGTCAAGAAAAAATAAGTCACAAAATACAATAGTATTATTTATTTTTTTGTGCGAAATAAAGGAGCATGGTAATGAAGGAAAAATTAATTGCAATTGTCCTTCTGTTGATTCTCACGGCAATCCTCCCTATTGCAGTTTCAAAATGTTCTGAACGGTCTTTTGCAAAACCGACAGTTTCAACATCCGACACCCCCGAAAAGCCAAAAGATTCGGGTGAAATTCTCTGTGCATTGACGGCAGGATTGTATAAAGACAGCTACTCTGCCGAAACACTAAAGGCAATTGCAATTCTTATGAACACAAATTACAAAGCTAATCCCGATTCTTTCAAGGCAAACGATTTTCTGTATGAAGAAAACGCATCGGGAAGTATAAAGGATGTTTACGGTGAAATAAAAAAAGCCGCTGATAGTGCAAAAAACAAAACGCTCCGCAAAAACAGCGAAGCGTTGTTTGTTCCCTATTCCGAAACTTCAAACGGTACTACATACAAAAACGAAAATTACAGGTACATTCACAGCGTTGCATCTCCGTGGGATTGTTATCAAACCGATTTTGACGCAAATGCCGAATGTGTCGGAGTGAGTCTTTCGGGAATTGATTACCTTTGCAAAAACGGCTGCAGTGCCGAAGAAGCATTGCTGTGGTATCTTCCCGATTTTGAAATTGCTGACGATTAATTTACATAATAAGACGCAATATGTCTGAGTTTATCCCTTGCCTTCATAATGTGACGGGAAACCGTTGACGAGTTGACTCCCAGCTCTTTTGCAATCTCCTTTTCCTTTTTGCCGTTGAGATAGTAATCTACAATACAGATTCTCTGTCTTTCGGTAAGCTCGTTCAGAACAGCCATTGAAAGAATTTTCTTCATCTTATCACGGGAGTTTTCATTTGTACTGCCGTGCCAAAATCCCGAATCCGACATTAATCTGTGTTTGTTGTTGTCTGTAATATGTATAAATTCTCTTTTCATTTTATCATGCTCCGTAATATCTATCCATAAGATGATTTGAAATGTGAATGCATTCATTATAATAAATCTTGTATTTTGCAATTTTCAAATCAAGTTCTTTTTTGTTGATTTCCGATTTGCCTCTTTTTTCTGCTTTGAGTCTGTCGATAACATCCTGAATGCTGTCGGCAGTATTTTTATATTCCATTGACCATTCAAAATAATTAACCATACCGATATCCTTTCCTTGATTTTATTCATTTAGAAGGTCGGCGGGGCTTTCAACCTTCTAATTCCATTATACAGAACATATCGAACAAATTCAAGAACATTTGTTCGATATTATAAGTGACATACATTCACTGTCCCTTTGTACGGACTATGCTCTGTTTTTCAAAATTTCTTTGTTTATGACATATAATTCGGATAATCAACAAAAAGATTTTGCGTTTTTACCAAAATTTTGTGTGTAAATCAATTACAAAAGCATAATAAAAAGTGTATAATAAGAGTAATCGTGCAGCATTGAATGGCATAAGTCCGGATTTTCAATGCTGCACATTTTTTGTGTTAAAAACATCGGAGGTTATATAATGGAAAAAACGCAAAAAATGAATAAAATGGGAACTGAAAAAATAAGCAGGCTTTTGCTTACTATGGGTGTTCCGATGATAATTTCAATGGTTGTACAGGCTGTGTACAATATCGTTGACAGCTACTTTGTAAGCTGTATGAAAGATCCGAATATACCCGCACTCGGTGATTATGCGGTAAATGCACTCACGCTGGCATTTCCTGTTCAGATGCTTATGGTTGCGGTCGGAGTCGGTACGGGAGTCGGCATCAACTCGATTTTGTCAAGAAGTCTTGGTGAGGGCAATAAAGAAAAGTGCAGTAAAATTTCGGGCAACTCAATTTTTCTTGCACTTTGCACCTGTGTTGTATTTGTGCTTTTCGGAATTTTCGGAGTTGACGCATACATAGCCTCACAAACAAGCGATCCGATTATCACATCAATGGCTGTTTCGTATCTGAAAATCTGCACCTACAGTTCACTGGGCGTTAGTATGTACATGATTTTTGAAAAGCTGTTACAGGCAACGGGATATACAATGCAGACAACAGTTGCGCAGATTGTCGGTGCGGTTGTGAACATGATACTTGATCCGATTATGATTTTCGTTGGTGCGGTTGCCCGAAGCTTGGTATTGACGGTGCGGCTATCGCAACGGTTATAGGTCAGTTCATTTCATTCTTTATTGACGCATATTTCTATTTCAGATGCAATTCAAAGCATTTCAACACATCATTAAAGTATATGAAACCCGAAGGCAGGATTATCAGGCAAATTTATCAGGTTGGTATCCCCGCTATTATTATGCAGGCGCTTATGTCGATTTTGACATACAGCATTAATGTTATTTTTGTAAGAGTTTCAACGGATGCGGTTACGGCTTACGGTATCTACTACAAAATTCAGCAGTTTGTATTTTTTGCCGCATTCGGCATGAACAATGCTATGATTCCGATTATAGCGTTCAACTACGGCAAACAGGATAAAAAGCGAGTGAACGACAGTATTAAATACGGACTTATTTACACGGTATCAATTCTTTGTGCAGGAATTATAATTCTTCAATTTTGCAAAACAGATACTCGGAATATTCTCTCTTACAGAATCGACAACCGAACTTGCAATGCTTGCAATTAGAATTATCACACCCGGATTTATATTTGTCGGTGCTAACATTGCGTATCAGGGAATTTTTCAGGCACTCGGCAACGGTGTGCATTCGCTGATACTTTCGCTTGTACGACTTATTGTTGTTCCTCTGCCCCTTGCATACATCTTTTCATGCTTTGATTTTGCATCTTCAATAATCTGGATTGCATTCCCAATCGGCGAAGCTGTAGCTTTATCGTTGCACTTATTTTTATGGCAAATATCCGCAGAAAAAAGATTAATCCAATTAAAAATGGTGTTTAACAGCAAAAACAATATTTCTTATTGATTTACTTTTTGTTTATTTTGTATAGAGCCAATTATTAAAATCATCGTATTTGTCGGGTAATTTAAGATTCTAAAAAAATACTGCACAAACATCTTCTTGATTTTTTGTACAGTTTGTCTTTTCGACTGTATGAATATTAGAATTGCACCCTCTCACCTTGAATTTACCCCTAAAAATCGGTATAATATAAGACAATGAACAAAGATAAAGTTCAAAACTTTAATCTTACCTGTTCATTAAATATTCGGCAAAAATGTTTGCTTCTTTATTGAAACATTCATTTTCATAAAACACACAATCGCGAAAAGGATCGTCATTTGACGGTCTTTTTTGCGTTTTGAAAAAATTCATAATTACATAATTTCTGCATAAAAATCGGAGCCGTGAAAAATCACGACTCCTTTTTTGCTTTATCTTATTTTTTCGGTATAATCAAGTGCTATCCATCCGGCACCGCTTTTGAGTTTGCCCCACTTGGCTGCACCTGCACCCGACTTTTCTTCGACTATCGTGTACGCTCCGCCCTTTGGAACAGCACCGTTCACATCGTAATTTGTACCCGGACCTTTACGGATATTCACGCCGTTTGACGAGGTTATTCTCACGATATAACGCCTGAAAGCTTTATCCGAACCCGCTTTCGAACTGTCTGAGTCTGCAGAGTCAGTTTTGTATTTCACATCAAAATAATTGCACATACCCTTGCAGATTGCCTCTCCGATTGCAACTGTATTCTTGCGTATCCAATCCGAGCCTGTCACAGTGTCGTGAAACTCACACTCAACATACACGGTTAATGCCTTCGGCACATTGATTTCGTAGAGGTCGGTTTTGTAGCTGACTGAATCGTCCTTGCCGGGCGAGATTGCTCCGAGGGCAGACTTTACCGCCTCGGCGGCCTTTCTGCCGTTTGAGTTCAGGCAAAACACTCTTGTACCACCCGTATATTTGCCGTTAAAAGCATTAGTGTGGATCGGCATATGAATGTCTGCTCCAAACTTATCCGACTCGGGACAGCGTGTCTGCATAAGCGTGCCCGACTTTGCGACCATAACATTAAATCCGCAACGCTTGAGTGCTTTGGCTGCGGCGGCGGCAATTTTGTCGCACTGAGCCATTTCATTCGTACCGCCCGTTGCATAGGTGTTGCCGTTTTGGTTTGACGGACTGAGATATATTTTTTTACTCATTGTCTTTATCTTCTCCCTCTTTTAAATTCATTACTGCCGATGCACCTGCCGCAACAGCCGCAACAGCAAGACCGATGAGAGCGTTCTTTACAACATCACCGTCGTTAAAATCAAGACCGCCCAAAGCGAGCGTTACATTGGTGATAACATAACCGAGAGCAGTCTGAATAAATGTTCTGAACGCTCTTTTTAAACACGGCTTTTTTAAGCATATTTTTATTTTACTCATTATATTATATTTTCCTTTCCTTGTTTTGTTCGTTTTCCAAATCCGCTATTCTGTGTTCCGCTGTTTTGATTTTGTTGTCATTAACTGCCTCGTGCTGCTCAATAAGATATACACGCTCAACAAGATTATTATGCTTGTCAACCTTTTTTTCGAGCTGTTCAATGCGATAATTTGATAATCTTGACGCTGTAAAAATGCCTGCAAGTGAGCCGGCAAGAGTTCCTGCAAATGAAATCAACGCTATAAGAATTTGGTCTGTCAAAAAAATCACCTCCCACTTACAGGCTCAAAAAAAGGAGAAATTGCACTAAACAATGCAATTTCTCCGAAATTTCTTTATATTTATTTTTTAAAACGATTATTTTTTCTCTATAGGAATTATAACAGCGGTTTAAGATACTGACCCGTAAATGATTTTTCAACCTTTGCAACCTGTTCGGGAGTACCTTTGGCAACGATTGTACCACCGCCGTCACCGCCCTCCGGACCGAGGTCGATAAGATAATCTGCTGTCTTGATAAGGTCAAGGTTGTGTTCGATTACAACAACCGTGTTTCCGCCGTCAACAAGAAGCTGAAGGACATCAACAAGTCTGTGTACATCGGCAATGTGCAAGCCCGTTGTCGGCTCGTCAAGAATATAAATTGTCTTGCCCGTACTGCGTTTTGAAAGCTCTGTTGCAAGCTTTACACGCTGAGCCTCACCGCCCGAAAGCGTTGTTGCAGGCTGACCGAGCTTTATATAACCAAGACCCACTTCATACAGGTTTTCAGCTTTCTGTAAATCTTCGGGATATTTGAGAAGAACTCCATTCCCTCCTCAACGGACATTTCAAGAACATCATTGATTGACTTGCCCTTGTACTTTACTTCGAGGGTTTCACGGTTATATCTCTTGCCCTTGCAGACCTCACACGGAACATAGACATCTGACAAAAAGTGCATTTCAATCTTGATAATACCGTCACCCTGACAAGCCTCACATCTGCCACCCTTTACATTGAATGAAAATCTGCTTGGTGTAAAACCACGCATTTTCGCATCGGTTGTAGCGGCATAAAGCATTCTGATATCCGTAAACACACCTGTGTATGTTGCAGGATTTGAACGGGGAGTTCTGCCGATAGGACTTTGGTCAATGGCAATTACCTTATCAAGATTTTCCATGCCCTTGATTTCCTTGTGCTTACCGGGAATCGTCTTTGCTCGATTAAGGTCACGGGCAAGGGCTTTGTAAAGAATTTCGTTTACAAGTGAGCTTTTGCCCGAACCCGAAACACCTGTTACGCAGACAAATTCACCGAGCGGAATTTTAACATTGATATTTTTAAGGTTATTTTCAGCCGCTCCTCTGACTTCAAGGAAAAGTCCGTTGCCTTTTCTGCGCTTTTCGGGAACGGGAACTTTGCGTTCACCCGAAAGGTACTTGCCTGTGATTGAATTCGGACATTGCTTAATCTTTTCAACATCACCGACGCAGACAATTTCACCGCCGTGAATACCTGCCCCGGGGCCTACATCCACAATGCAATCTGCGGCATACATAGTGTCCTCATCGTGTTCAACAACGATAACAGTATTTCCGAGGTCACGAAGTCGCTTTAAGGTTGCAAGAAGTTTTTCATTGTCACGCTGATGAAGTCCGATACTCGGCTCGTCAAGAATATACAGCACACCCATGAGTGAACTGCCGATTTGCGTTGCAAGGCGGATTCGCTGACTTTCACCGCCGCTGAGTGTTCCCGAGCTTCTTGAAAGAGTAAGGTAACCAAGTCCTACGCTCTTGAGGAAGTTAAGTCTTTCGTTAATTTCTTTTATAATTTCAGCACCGATAATCTGCTCTTTTTCTGTAAGCTTGAGCTGACCTACAAAGTCGAGTGCGTCAATAACCGACATTTTGCAGAAATCGGCAATGTTAAGTCCGCCGACTGTTACTGCAAGGCTTTCGGCTGAAAGTCTGTCACCGTGACAAAGATCGCACGGAATTTCTGCCATATACGAACGGATTTCATCCTTAATCCAGTTACTGCTTGTGTCATGATAACGGCGTTCAAGGTTGTTGATTATACCCTCAAATTTATGCTGATAAGTACCTCCGCCGTAAACCGATTTTTTATTGATTGTCAGCTCCTCATCACCTGTGCCGTAGAGAATTTTGTCGATAGTTTCCTTCGGGAGATTTTCAAGCGGTTCATCAAGCGAAAAATTGTACTTTTTAGCTAAAGCCTCCATATACATTGCGGCAATTGTACTGCCTTCCATTGCCCAACCGCTGCCCTTGATACCGCCGTCACGGATACTCTTTGACATATCGGGAATAATTTTGTTCTCATCAATTTTGAGGAATACGCCGAGTCCCGTACACTTTGGGCACGCACCGAACGGATTGTTGAATGAAAACATTCTCGGTGAAAGCTCGTCAATGCTCACACCGTGTTCGGGGCAGGCATATTTTTGTGAAAAAGTCACATCCTCATCGCCGTTGAAGTTCACCGTAACAAGGCCGCCGCCAAGCTTTGACGCTGTTTCGATGCTGTCTGAAAGTCTTGATGCTATTTCAGGCTTGATTACAAGACGGTCAACAATGATTTCTATATTATGCTTTTTATTTTTCTCTATCGGAATATTTTCCGACAAATCATAGATGATTCCGTCAACTCTTGCACGGACATAACCCGATTTTCCGGCACTGTCAAGAACCTTTGCGTGTTCGCCCTTTCTGCCCCTTACAACGGGAGCCATAACCTGAATTTTCGTACCCGTTTCATAGGTCATAATCTTATCGACAATCTGGTCAACTGTCTGCTGACGGATTTCCCTTCCGCAAACCGTACAATGCGGAACACCTATTCTTGCGTACAAAAGGCGGAGATAATCGTAAATTTCCGTAACCGTACCGACGTTGAACGGGGATTCTTTGAAGTAGTTTTCTGATCGATTGATATTGCAGGCGAAAGTCCCTCTATGCTTTCAACATTAGGCTTATCCATCTGACCGAGAAACATTCTTGCATAGGAAGAAAGGCTTTCAACATATCTTCTCTGTCCCTCGGCATAGATGGTGTCAAATGCAAGCGAGCTTTTGCCCGAACCCGAAAGTCCTGTAATTACGACAAGCTTGTTACGGGGAATTTCAACATTTACATTTTTGAGGTTATGCTCTTTTGCACCTCTCACAATAATTTTATCCTGTGCCATTTCATCTACCCTTTACTGTGTCAAACACCTGACACAACTTCATACATTCGTTTAAATTTTGATTCATATACACGCATAGCCTCTCATTGCGAGAGGCTATGTTTATTTGATATTAACCTTCTGTGGACTCGTCAACCTTTGTTTCGGCTGAGGGTTCTTTGTCGGCAGTTTCCTGCTCAACTTCTTCGGGTTCTTTATATGTGCCGTTCATTACGGCAGTAAAGTCCTCGCTGCCCATCTTCTCATGCTTGATAAGATATTTTGCAATATCGTGGAGCTTATCCATATTATCGCTGAGAATCTTAGTAGCGTCGCCATATGCCTTGTTGACCATATCAAGAACAAGCTGATCGATTTTAGCTGCGGTAGCCTCAGAATAATCCTGAGTTCTGCTGCCCATATCTCTGCCGAGGAATACGGAATTGTTGTCTGTGCCGTAGCATACACAACCGAGTTCCTTAGTCATACCGTACTTTGTAACCATTGCACGGGCTGTTTTTGTAGCCTTTTCAATATCGTTTGACGCACCTGTTGAGATGTCATCCATAATAAGTTCTTCGGCAACTCGACCGCCAAGACTTACAACGATATCCTCATACATACCTCTGCGTGAGTTATATGACTTGTCCTCACTCGGGAGCGGCATTGTGTAACCGCCTGCCATACCTGTCGGGATAATTGAAATCTCGTGAACAGGGTCCTGAGTTTCGAGCTTATCAAAGAGAATTGCGTGACCTGCCTCATGATAGGCTGTGAGCTTTTTCTCTTTCTCACTCATTACTTTGCTCTTTTTCTCTGCACCGACAACAACCTTGACTGTTGCCTCCTTGATTTCGTCCATAGTAATGGCTTTTTTATCTTTCTTGCGGCAAGAAGTGCGGCCTCATTAAGAAGATTTTCAAGGTCTGCACCTGTAAATCCGGCTGTTGTTTTAGCAATAGTCTTGAGATTTACATCGGGTGCAAGAGGTTTCTTTCTTGCATGAACCCTGAGGATAGCCTCACGGCCGTTTACATCGGGATAGCTTACAACAACCTGACGGTCAAATCTGCCCGGACGCATAAGAGCCGGATCGAGAACATCGGGTCTGTTAGTCGCGGCAATAAGGATTACACCCTCGTTAGCACCGAAACCGTCCATTTCAACAAGCAACTGGTTAAGAGTCTGCTCACGCTCATCGTTGCCACCGCCAAGACCTGCGCCTCTCTGGCGACCTACGGCGTCAATCTCATCAATAAAGATAATACAAGGTGAGTTTTTCTTTGCCTGATCAAAGAGGTCACGAACACGGGACGCACCGACACCGACAAACATCTCAACAAAGTCTGAACCTGAAATTGAGAAGAACGGCACACCTGCCTCACCTGCAACAGCTCTTGCAAGCAATGTTTTACCTGTACCGGGAGGGCCTACAAGAAGAACGCCCTTTGGTATTCTTGCGCCGAGTTTGTTATACTTTTCAGGAGCCTTGAGAAACTCAACAACCTCTGCAAGCTCTTCCTTTTCTTCATCGGCACCTGCAACATCATCAAATGTTGTCTTGCGCTTTTCATCGTTTGTATTCTTAATCTTGGCTTTACCAAAGCTCATTTCCTTGCCGCCAAGACCTCCGCCGCCCATTTTCTTCATAATGAGCACCCAGGCAACGATGAGAATAATCATAATGATTAGTGTCGGAATCATTTCCATAAGTATGGAATTATCCGTTGCACGGGTAAGGTTATGCGGAATTTCATCAGTTGACGCCGGATTGTAGTACGGTTGATGTCATCAAGGAAACGCTGAATATCGGCAAGCTGTCCTTTTACAACAATCTTTGATTTTTTGCTGTTCGAACGGGTTTCCTGCTGTTCAGTTGCAGTCTGAGTAGCAGTTGTTGCAGATTGAGAGTCGGAATCGGTTGATTTGATGGGACTCATACCCTCTTTAAGGGTAATTTCAATCTGACCTGAACCGTAGTCAATGTTAAAGCTGTCAACCATATCCTGAACAAAATACTGCTCAAGCTCCGAGGTTTTCGGTGAAGTTGACTTATTTGTGCTCAGCACAGCCGCTGTTATAATGATTATCAGAATAGGAATTCCGAGATAAAGCAGCAGATTGCGCACTTTCTTTTTATTGTCCAATGCTGTCACTCCTCTGTATAGTATTATTTTTCCGAGGTGGAAATATGTAATGCCACGAAAATTTGCGGCTTATTTTCGCATTAAAATCACGAATAAACTGACGGCTTTAATACGCTACATAAGGAAGATTTCTGTACTTTTCGTCATAGTCAAGACCGTAGCCAACGATAAATTCATCCGGAATTACCGCACCTGCGTAGTCAATATGGATATCGGCAACCCGTCTGTCCGGCTTGTTAAAAAGTGTACAGAGCTTTACTGATTTTGCCTTCTTGGCTTTGAGATATTTGGTGATAAAGTCAAGAGTATTGCCTGAGTCGATAATATCCTCAACAATGAGAATATCCTTGCCCTCAACAGACTGGGAAATATCCTTCTGAATATTAACTCTGCCTGAGCTTACAGTACCGCTGCCGTAGCTTGAAGCAACGATAAAGTCGATTGAAAAATCAAGATTAACCTTTCTCATAAGGTCAACCATAAAGCAACGCTGCCCTTGAGCAGACCGACCATTATAAAATCTTTGTCATTATAATCTTTTTCAATCTGTTTTGCAATAGTGTTCACAATATTTTCAATATCTTTTTCCGAATACAGAATTTTTTCAATATCCTTATGCATAATTAACCCTCTTTGTCTATATTTATGAGTAATTTTTCGGTTTTTTCGGTGTCATCTGCCTTTCCCTGCAATGAAACACCAAGCTTTTCACACCACAAAACGGTGTTGGATACCGCAAGCAGTAACAGCCCGTCCCTCATTTCGGACGGGATTTTCTGTTCGTTAAAAACCTTGCGGAGCGGTTTTGTGACCATGCGGTCCGGATATGTAAACCTGTCGCCTGCTCTGCGTGTGCGAAAAACAGGATTTTCGCCAAGCCGCTTTTTGGAAACGAGGTTATTTTGATTTGTTACTTTTTCGGTAATTTCATTTACCGTGTATATTTTTCCGTCATAAGAAAAGGTCATATTATTCTTTAACGGAATTTCATTAAATTCAGGGGAGTTTTTAGGACATACAAAGCGGAATATTCCCTGTTTTGAAACGGCTGTCCATTGTTTTGACAGTTCAACGCTTCCTCCGTTTCTGATTATTTCACACAATAGTAAAATTGTTTTTCTTTCGGGAGAAATGTTGCAATTATTCTTTAACAGAATAAACAACATTTCCTTCAGAACGGCAGAATCAAGGCTCAACAGCTTTTTGCAGTCGTAGCCAAAATTACTTTTGCAGTCATGCACGGCTTTTTCGGCACATTTCTTAATGAAAGCAGCGACTCTCCGGCATTTTCACTCAAGCCTAAAGCCGTCCGTTCAAAAGAAGGATTCAGCTTTTTAAGACACGGAATAATGTTATGCCTAATGTAATTTCGTGTGTAATCATCGGCAAGATTCGTACTGTCGGTAACATATTCAAGGTTGTTTTCCTCGCAATAGCTTTCAATGTCACCTCTCGAAAGTTCAATCAGCGGTCTGATTATGTTCCCCCGTTTTGGAGGAATTGCCGACAAGCCTGCCAAAGACGCACCCCTAGCAATATTGAATATCAGCGTTTCGGCATTGTCGGATGCCGTGTGAGCGGTTGCAATCTTTGCACAAAGTTTTTGCGAAAGCTCTTCAAAGAAAGCGTAGCGGACATTTCTTCCGCAAAGCTCTTCGCTGATTTTCTGCTGTTTGGCAAGTGTGGGAACATCAACGCTTTTTATGAAAAGTTCTGTGTTAAATTTCTTACAAAGAATTTTGCAGAAATTTTCATCACGCTTTGCCTCATCACCACGGATATTGTGGTTGATATGAGCGGCATAAATCGAAAGATTGTATTTCTTTCAAAGAAACAAAAACGCTTAACAAAGCCGTAGAATCAGCTCCGCCCGAAAGTGCAACGATTACGCTGTCACCTTTTTCAAGCAAGCCGTATTTTTCAACGGTTGCTGTAACACGGTTAAGCATCTCGGTTGTCCGTTCCCGTAAAGCGCATGAACTCGCCCTGCCAATGCAGTTTTACAATATTAGTTTCACCGTGACGGTTCTTTGCTACGATACACTCGCCCGAATTCATATCGGCTGTCGGTGCGGCAGAATCCTCTCCGCTCTCTTTGTCATAGTAGCCCTCACGATAAAGGAACAGTACGATATCGGCATCCTGCTCGATAGAACGAATCTCTCAGGTCGCAATCTGCGGTCTGTGGTCATCACGCTTTTCTGCGCACGGGAAAGCTGTGGACAGGGTGATTACGGGAACATTCATTTCCTTTGCAAGAATTTTCAGATTTCGTGTAATTTCCGAAATTTCATTTACACGGCTGTCAATCTTTCTTCCGCTCGACATAAGCTGAAGATAGTCGATTACAACGAGGTCAAGGTTGTGAAGTCGGCGAAGTCTTGACTTCATCTCAGGAATTGTAATACCCGGAGTATCGTCAAGATAGAGGTCGGTTTTGCTGAGAATATCGCTTGCGGGGATAAGTCTTGACCACTCCTCCTCGGTAAGCTGACCTGTTCTCAGTTTTGTACCGCCGATAAGTGCCTCACTTGAAAGCAGACGGCTTGCAAGCTGTTCCTTTGACATTTCAAGCGAGAAAAACGCAACGGTCTTTTTAGACTTACACGCAACATTTCGTGCAATATTGAGTGCGAAACTCGTTTTACCCATACCGGTCGGGCGGCAAGAATGATAAGGTCGGAACGGTTAAGTCCCGTAATCATTCGGTCAAGGTCGCCTATGCCGTTGGGATAGGTTTCATACTGTTGTCGGTTTCGCTGTTGAGTGCGTCAAGTCGGTCAAAAGTCTGTAAAATTACCGAGTTGATACGCTCAAGACCGTGCTTTTCATTGCCCTGTCTGATGTCAAAAATCTTCTGTTCTGCCGAATCAATCAGAACCGAGGGATCATCGTTGCCTGCAGTTGCGTCATCAATAATTTCTCGGGACGCCGTAATAAGTCTGCGAACATTGTACTTTTCCGCAATAATCTTCGCATACTCCTCGGCATTGGAAATTGACGGACAATTGTTGACAAGATCCATAAGGTAGGTTTTTCCCGTTGTCTCGTCAAAAGCCTTATTCTGTTTTAACCTTTCAAGCAGTGTAACAAAGTCGATGTTCAGACCGAGTCCGATCATCTCCTGCATCTGTGCAAAAATCAGCTTGTGCAAAGAAACATAGAAATAATCGGGGCTTTTCAGAGTATCAACAACCTTGTCGAAGGTGTCGCTTTCAAGAATGATTGCACCTAAAACCGCTTGTTCCGCTTCGGGGCTGTACGGCAGATGAAGTCCGTCATAACTGCCCGCAAAATTTAAATCAGCCATTTTTACTCCTGTTTATTATGCCTCGGATACCTGAACATCAATCTTTGCAGAAACGCCTGTAAAGAGCTTTACCTCTGCGTGATATGTACCGAATTCCTTAATGTCGCAGTCAAGAACAACCTTGCGCTTGTCAACATCAATGTTGTACTGCTTTTTGATTTCTTCGGCAACCTGCTTTGAAGTTACGCTGCCGAAAAGTCTGCCGCCCTGTCCTGCTTTTGCAGTCATCTTAAAGGTTTTGCCCTCAAGAGTCTTTTTGTCATGTTCTGCCTGAGCCTTTTGGGTTGCAATTTTATAATTTTTGGAATTCTCGGCATTCTTATATTCATTCATAGCCTGAGCGTTTGCCTCTTTTGCAAGCTTTCTCGGAAGGAGAAAGTTTCTTGCATAGCCGTCAGACGCTTCAACAAGCTCGCCTTTTTTGCCGAGTGATTTTACATCCTGCATTAAAATTACTTTCATAACCAATCAACCTTTCTTACGAGTTTTCCTCATCATCAAGTGTGTTGTCAATTTCAGACAGCAACTGTTGATAAGCAAGCTCTTTTGTAGTGTTTTTAAGCTGTGTCGCCGCCATGGTCTGATGACCGCCGCCGCCAAGCTTTTCCATTATAATCTGAACATTAACATTACCGTAGCTTCTTGCTGAAATGTTAATTTGACTGTTGTCTTCAAAAAGAACGAAGGATGCGTCAACGCCTTTGAGATTGAGCATTTCATCAGCCGCCTGAGCCGACGCAAGCCTTATATCGCCGTCACCGCTCGGCGCAATCGAAATTGCACAGCCACGGTAAACATGAGCCTTGCACACAATGTCAACCTTTTCACGGTAGGTTTCGATATTATCGGAAAACATACCCTTTACGGTGAGCGTGTTTGCACCCCTTTTCTCAGATAAGCCGCCGCCTCAAATGTGCGCACGCCTGTTTTAACGGCAAAATTCTTTGTGTCAAGTGTAATGCCTGCAAGCATTGCGTCTGCCTGAACATATGTGAGCGGAGAATCATCAAGACAGCTGATTATTTCACTGCACATTTCACAGGTTGAAGACGCCGAGGGTTCGTGACAGAACACAAGAGCGTTGTTTATGTAATCAACCGCCTTTCTGTGGTGGTCGATAATGATAACCTTTTTACATTTTTCGTAGAGCTCCGTACTTTCAAGAGAACGCTTTAGGTGCGTATCAACTATGATAAGAAGCGACTTCTGGGTAAGTCCCGAAAGAGCGGCTTCCGGAGAAATGAATATATCGGTGTCGAGTTTTTCATCAGTATATTCAATAAGCTGTTTTGCCATTGAGGTTTCTCGGTTAATGACAACCTTTGAATAACGCTTGAAAGTTTTCTCCATTATGCATTGAAGTCCGATTGCCGCACCTACACAGTCAAGATCGGAAAACTTGTGTCCCATAATAAAGATCTTGTCGCAGTCGACAACAACACGGCTGATTGCGTTTGCAATAACTCTCATACGCACCTTGCTTGCTTTTTCCGCTGCGGCAACCTTTCCGCCGAAGAACTCGTATGTATTGTCTTTTTTAATGACAGCAACCTGATCGCCGCCTCTGCCCAGTGCCATTTCAAGGGCTTTCCTTGCGTTGAGCTCGCTCTCTTTGATGTTATTATAACCTCGGCAAAGACCTACCGAGATTGACGCACTGTGGTTGTTTATCGTAATTCCTCGGATAGTTTTAAGAATCGGAAACTTATCGGCTGCCATTTTTTCAACATCGGCATCTCTGAAAATTATCATATAACGGTTGTTGCCGATTTTTTTGTAAAGAGCCGAATACTGCTCAGCCCACTTTTGCAGGCAAACTTCAATATCGAGCATTGCCTCGGAAAACGACTCGTCCGAGTTATCGGAAAAGTCCTCTGCATTATCAAAAACGGCAATCGCAACGCACGGCTTGGAAGCAAGATATTCCCTTGTAATCTGCTTGTAATAGGTGTTTTCGATAAATTCACAGACAGCGCCCTCGCCTGTAGAACGGCAATAAACCGTGTATTCTCTGCCGTCAATGGCAACATCACAGCCCTCACCCTTTTTCAGACAGTCAATTTCTTTTCCCGAAAGGTAGGCTTTGATATTATCGCCCTCTGCGCCCTTTCCGCCGCACATAGCCTTGCGGAATCGTGAATTGCACCATACAATGTCACCCTGTCTGCCTATAACGGCAACAGGGCAAATGAATTTTTCAAGGTAATCTTCGTTAATACCCTTTATACTTCCGACTATATTTTTTACCGTACTTTTTACATAGCTTGTAAATCGCAATGAAGTTATAAGCACAACGGCTAAGGAAAGAACAGACACACCGAGTTCGATATAGAACACAACAGGCGAATAGTCATAGCTGACAACAGCATGGCAAACATTATCACCGAAAAAATTATGAACCACGGTGTAAGCGTCCAATTTCTTTTTCTCATGTCAAACCTCTGTTAATAACAAAATAGCAAAAAATAAATCAGCGAATAAAACTTAAACCTCCTGAAGAATAGGAAGAATCATCGGAGCTCTCCTTGTACGCTGACCGATAAGTTTTGAAACATCATCCTTGATTCTGTTCTTAATAATGCCCCATTCGTGAACATTATTCTCTGCACAATCCTCAAGAATTGCAAGAGCGGTCTGCTTGACCTCTTCAAGAAGTCTTTCGCTCTCACGAACATATACAAATCCTCTTGAAACAATATCGGGACCGCTGATAACATGACCGTCATAAACATCAAGAGAAGCAACAATAATGATAAGTCCGTCCTGTCCGAGGTGCTTTCTGTCACGAAGAACGATACTTCCGACATCACCAACGCCAAGACCGTCAACGAACACCTTGCCTGCCTGAACAGGCGGAAGCTCTTTCATATAATCCTCGTTGATTTCAAGAACACTTCCGACATCACCGATATAAATGTTCTTGCGTTCCATACCGAGAAACATTGCAAGGTCGGCATGTTTTCTGAGGTGTTTCTGTTCGCCGTGAACAGGGATAAAATACTTTGGCTTTACAAGCTTCTGCATGATTTTTAGTTCCTCCTGACAGGCATGACCTGAAACATGAACTTCATACATTGACTCATAAATTACCTTACAACCCTTTTTAAGAAGTTCGTCAACAACATTGCCGACTGTTTTCTCATTACCGGGAATCGGATTGGCTGAAATTATGATGAAATCACCCTCACCGACCATTACCTTGCGGTGGTCCGAATATGCCATTCTTGAAAGTGCGCTCATCGGCTCGCCCTGACTGCCTGTTGTAACAAGAACAACCTGCTGCGGCATATACTTGTCGAGCATATCAATATCGATAAGAATATTTTCGGGAAGATGAAGATATCCGAGCTTTTGCGCAACATCCATATAGTTGACCATACTTCTGCCCGAAAAAGCAACCTTTCTTCCGTACTTTTCTGCACAGTCAATAATCTGCTGAACACGGTTTACATTTGACGCAAAAGTTGCAATTATAATTCTGTAATTTTCCGCACTCTTGAAAAGATTATCAAGGCTGTCGGATACAGTTCTTTCCGTAGGGGTGTATCCGGGTCTTTCGGCATTTGTACTCTCCGAAAGAAGTGCAAGAACACCTTCGTCGCCCACTCTTGCAAAGCTTGAAAGGTCAATCATATCGCCCGTGATAGGTGTGCAGTCAATCTTGAAGTCGCCCGTGTGAACAATAGTACCGCCCGGAGTGTGAATTGCAAAAGCAACAGCATCGGGAATCGAATGGTTTACATGAATGAAGTCAATCTTCATACAACCGAGCTTTATTGACTGACCTGCATTTATTACATTAAGCTGAGATTGATTGTAAAGACTATGCTCCTTGAGCTTGTTGCCTACAAGACCGAGCGTAAGCGGTGTACCGTAAATCGGAACATTCACCTTTGAAAGGAGAAAAGGCAAACCGCCGATATGATCCTCGTGTCCGTGTGTAAGGATAATACCCTTAACTCTGTCGGCATTCTGTTCAATATATGTGAAATCCGGAATTACAAGGTCAACGCCGAGCATATCCCCATCAGGAAATGCCATACCGCAGTCGATGATGACTATATCGTTTTCACATTCAACAAGGGTGATGTTCTTACCTATTTCGTTAAGACCGCCGAGAAATGCAATCTTAATTGACGGCTTCTGAGCATTTTTTTTTGGATAACCCTTTGACTTTGACGTATATTTCTTTTTGCCGTAATTTGACTTTCCGTTCGATTTTGGCTGAAATCCGTCATCATTTTTCTTATAGTAAGCGTTGTAGGAATTTTTACCCGAACCGCTCTTTTTTGAAGCATTATTTTTAGAGTATTGCTTCACATTCTTTTTGCCTTTTGAGTACCTTGACTGTTTAAGCATAAAGTTTTCGTTCCTCTTTTCTGTACTCACAAATCTACCTCCGTTTTCTGAAATATGTACTGAATAAAAGAAAAATAAATATATCAAAGACCTCTGAGCGCCCGTGAGGTCTTAATTTATTTATAAAATAAATTCTCCGTTCTGATAACGGTGAATATCTGTATTTATAATAATATCCGCAAAATATACGAATTTTATTCCCGTAATTATGGCAACACATAGCTACCCTATCATAGTTTTTCATTTTATTTTACCGCATATCCTACTGTAATGTCAAGAAATTTTCATAACAAACACAAAATCCAAGGCTTGCAATCCGCATAACAAAGGCAATTTTATGCATAAAATTTGAAATTTCCGTAAAATAAAACCCGTAAGCGATTTTTTAATTGCAATATTGTGTATAAATTTCAAAATTTGTTCAAACACCTACCAAAGTTATCAGAATTATATCAAATAATGGGTTGCAATTGTCGTTTCAGCGTATTATAATCTATAGTGCGGATTTTAATATTTTGAATAATTAGTACACTCTGAATTAAAGGAGAATTATTTTTGAAACAAGTTGAAATTTTTACAGACGGTGCTTGCAGCGGAAATCCCGGTCCCGGCGGTTGGGGTGCTGTTTTAAGATATAACGGTCACGAAAAGGAAATTTCAGGCGGTGAGGCAAACACAACCAACAACCGTATGGAGCTTTCGGCTGTTATCAATGCACTTGCTCTGCTCAAAGAACCGTGCAAGGTAACGCTTTACAGCGACTCGCAGTATGTTTGCAACGCACTAAAGCTCGGTTGGGCTAAAAAGTGGAAAGCAAACAACTGGATGCGTAATAAAAAAGAAAAGGCTTTGAACCCCGAACTTTGGGACAGGCTTCTTACCCTGTATGATACTCACGAGGTTGAAACTGTGTGGGTAAAAGGACACGCAGGTCATCCCGAAAACGAGCGTTGCGACCGACTTGCCGTTGCAGCCGCAAAACAATTTGCATAACAATAAACTTATATAAAGGTGGATATAAAATGAGATATGTTTATGCCGACAACTCGGCTACTACAGCACTTTCGCCGAAGGTGCTTGAAAAAATGATGCCATACCTCACCGAGGTTTACGGAAACCCGTCAAGCCTTTACACAATCGGTGCAAAGGCAAAGGCTGCCGTAGAAACTGCAAGAGAAAACATTGCAAAGAATCTCGGTGCGGCTAACCCGAATGAAATTTACTTTACCTCAGGCGGAAGTGAATCCGACAACTGGGCACTCAAGGGTGTTTGTCACGCTCTAAAGGCAAAGGGCAAAAGCACATCATTACTTCAAAGTTTGAGCATCACGCTATTCTTCACACATGTGAGGCTCTTGAAAAGGAAGGCTTTGAGGTTACTTATCTTGATGTTTACGAAAACGGTATTGTTCATCCCGAGGATGTTGAAAATGCAATTCGTGAGGATACGGCTATAGTATCGATTATGTATGCAAACAACGAAATCGGTACAATTCAGCCGATTTCCGAAATCGGTGCAATTTGCAGAAAGCACGGTGTTCTTTTCCATACAGACGCAGTTCAGGCGGCGGGTTATGTGAAGATTGATGTTCAGAAAGAAAACATTGACCTTCTTTCAATGACAGCACACAAGCTCCACGGACCGAAGGGCTGCGGCCTTCTCTACATCAGAAAAGGCGTAAGAATTGAAAACCTCATCTGCGGCGGTGCTCAGGAGAGGAACAAGCGTGCCGGTACCGAAAATGTTGCAGGTATTGTCGGTCTTGATGCCGCACTTCAGCTTGCAGTTGACGGTATGGACGAAAGAAACGCAAAGCTTGAAAAGATGCGTGACAGACTTATTGACGGTCTTTTAAAGATTGAGCGTTCAAGAATCAACGGTGACAGAGTTCACAGACTCCCCGGCAATGTCAATATGTGCTTTGAGGGCATTGAGGGTGAAAGCCTTCTTTTAAGACTTGACCTCAAGGGTGTTTCGGCATCATCGGGTTCTGCTTGTACATCGGGCAGTCTTGATCCGAGTCATGTACTTCTTGCAATCGGTCTTCCCCACGAAATTGCTCACGGCAGTATGCGTCTTTCATTCTCTGACGACAATACAGAGGAAGATATTGATTATATTCTTGAAATCGTTCCCGAAATTGTTTCGTACCTCAGAAGTATGTCACCTCTTTGGGAAAAGATTAAAAAGCAGGAAGCTCAGGTTGATTGACAACCCGTTAAAATTCGTATAGAATTGAATAGATATTCGGCAACAATATATTCAGGAGGATTAAAATGGCTTATTCGGAAAAAGTAATGGATCATTTCGCTAATCCGAGAAATGTAGGCGAAATTGAAAACGCAGACGGCATCGGCGAGGTCGGTAACTCAAAATGCGGCGATATTATGAAAATGTACATTAAGGTTGATAACGATATCATCACCGATGTAAAATTTAAAACATTCGGTTGCGGTGCGGCTATTGCAACAAGCAGTATGGCAACAGAGCTTATCAAGGGCAAGTCAATCAATGACGCTCTCAAGCTCACAAACAAGGCGGTTATGGAGGCTCTTGACGGACTTCCGCCTGTCAAGGTTCACTGCTCTGTTCTTGCAGAACAGGCAATCAAGGCAGCTGTTTCGGACTACTACAAAAGAAGAGGCGTTGATCCCGAGCCAATCGTGGGCAATGTTCCCGAATGTGACAGCTGTGGCTGTGAAGGCTGATTAACTTAAAATCATACATCTGCCCGACTGCGTAAAAGTCGGGCATTTTTGTGCCACTCCCGATTATACCGTAGAATCAGTTGCACAAAAAACGATTGAAATCCGAAAGGAAATCAATCGTTTTTTATTTGTATGATTATTATTTTTGCAATATATCAGCCGATTGCGGCATTGAAGATTTTTTCGCTGTTGTTCATCAATCTGTCAACCGCCTGCTGACCGCATTTTTTGGCAATACATTCGATTGCATCGGAATAAAGCTCAGGTGTATTATGATTGAATGAATGTGCGTCCGTACCGATAATGTCGATAAGTCCTGCACTTACAAGCTTTAACATTCTGCGGCGTTTCATCATCGGAGCTTTCTTTGTGTAATTTGAAATATTTGTCTGAATAACAACACCGAGCCGTTTTAAATCTTCAATCACATCAGGATTGTCAACAAGAAAGCTGTAACGCTCAACATGAGGAATTACGGGAATAAGTCCCTGTTCGCTCATAAGCCTGTCGAGCATTTCATACGAATTGTCCGAAAATGTTGCATTATACGGAAACTCAGTGAGAATATAGTTTGAATTTCCGTAGTTTATACCTTTGATATTTTCATTGTTGAAAAGATACTTTGTGACATAAACCTCTGTTCCGAGAACGATATTTATACCGTTCGGAATGTGCGGCTTGAATTTTTCAAACTTTTCCGCCCTCTCGGCAATAAAATCTTCAAGGCTGATTTCATTTGTATAAAAATGAGGTGTAAGACAAACATTCGTTACTCCCTGATTTTTAAGACAGGAGAGCAACTCCAGACTGTCCTCAACCGTTTTTGCACCGTCATCTATACCCGGAAGAATATGAGAGTGCATATCGAAAAGCTGCATACCGTTCACCAATTAAAGTGCCTCACAAACACGGTCGCCCATTTCGTCACAGCCAACCTTTGTGAAACCCTCTTCATAGATATCGGGCGTACGGTAGGTTTCAAGAACCTTTGCAACAGCTGCCTCAATTGCGTCTGCCGCCTCGCTCTGATCAAGTGAATAACGGAGCATCATTGCAACAGAAAGAATTGTAGCAAGCGGATTTGCGATATTCTGACCCGCAATGTCAGGAGCAGAACCGTGGATAGCTCATAAAGACCGAGCTTACTGCCCGAAAGGCTTGCAGATGCAAGCATACCGATTGAGCCGGCAATCATTGATGCTCGTCAGAAAGGATATCACCGAAGATATTTGATGTGAGAATAACATCAAACTGACGGGGATTTCTTACAAGCTGCATAGCGCAGTTGTCAACATACATATGGTTAAGCTCAACCTCGGGATAATCCTCGGCAACTCTCTTAACTGTTTCTCTCCAAAGTCTTGAAGACTCAAGAACATTTGCCTTATCAACGCTTGTGAGCTTTTTATTTCTCTTCATAGCAAGGTCAAAAGCAACTCTTGCAATTCTCTCAACTTCACCGATTGTGTACATTTCCGTATCCCAAGCCGCAGGCTGACCGTTAACTTCTTTTCTGCCTCTTTCGCCAAAGTAGATACCGCCTGTAAGCTCACGAACAATCATAACATCGAGGTTGCCGCCGATAATTTCATCCTTGATAGGTGATGCACTCTTTAGCGGTCCGAAAATAACCGACGGACGAAGATTTGCGAAAAGTCCGAGTGCGCCTCTGATACCGAGAAGTCCTGCCTCGGGACGGTTGTTACCCGGCTGTGAATCCCACTTAGGACCGCCTACCGCACCGAGAAGCACGCTGTCAGACGCCTTACACTTTGCAACTGTTTCATCGGGGAGCGGAACGCCTGTTGCGTCAATAGCACAACCGCCGAGAAGTGCCTCGTCATATGTAACGCCAAAACCAAATTTTTCAGCGGCACAATCAAGAACCTTTACAGCCTGATTTACGATTTCAGGACCGATACCGTCGCCCTTTAAAAGAGTAATTTTATAATCTGCCATTTTTATATCTCCTTAATCAATTGTTTATCAATGGATATTATCCCACAATATACGGCAAAAGATTGTAAACTGTGCTACAATTCTGCCAAAGTTTCAAAAAATCAGTCATTCTCCGACGGAAGCGGAATCGTCTGAAAAACTTCACAGACTTTATCCCTCTGCCAAAGTACGGGAGTAACTCTGAGTGAATAGCCGAAACCGTTGTCCATTGTCCATTCAAACGGTTTTGCCTGCGGAAGTCCGTAGACTGCAAGCAAGGTCATAATAACACCGCCGTGAGTGACAATTACACTTTCGGTTGTGCCTGTTTTCATAAGTCCCTCAACAATGCTTTCAAACATTTTGCATACTCTGCGTGTAAAATCGGCATTGCTCTCCCCCCTCGGAGGTTTTACGGAAGAATCGCCTGCGAGCCACTTTTTAAAATCGGGATCGTTTTTCAGCTCATCGGCAGTTTTGCCTCCCATTCACCGAAATTACATTCGGAAAGGTTGTCGATAACAAGCGGATTTTGTTCGGGATAAAGAATTTTTGCGGTTTCGGTACAACGCTTTAACGGACTTGTGAACACAACCTGCGTACCCGGATATTTGTACTCATAATCAAGTTTTCTCAAATCCATTCTGCCCCTGTCGGAAAGCGGAGCGTCTGTTGTTCCGATATATTTCCCCGCAAGTGTATCATCAATCGAACCGTGTCTTATAAAATGAATTATGTATGATTTCATAACTTCTCCCATAAACCGACTTTCAGCAAATCGGCACTTAATTATTTACAAAAAGTAAATTTTGTATTATACTGTCTGTATAGAAAGTATATTGCTGTAAATGCTTTCAATGCACTATATACTATTAGAGCAAATTCTGCTTTGCTTTTTCTGACAATCAAGTTAATTATACTATCTTTAAAAATGAGGTGTCAAGTCTTGAACAAAGATTTTCCGAGAATTATAACATTTCTTCGTAAAGAAAGAGGGTTGAGTCAAAAACAGGTTGCAGGCGACATGGGAATTTCGCAGGCACTTTTGTCACATTATGAAAAGGGAATCCGTGAATGCGGTCTTGATTTTCTCGTAAAAACAGCCGAATACTACGGTGTTTCAACCGATTATCTTCTCGGCAGAACCGTACAGAGAAATTTCACAGCCGATCCTTTTGAGGCTGCCGAAGAAGAGGTTGTCATCAATACCGAAAAGGCAGTATGATCAACAAAATAAACCGCAGTCTTTTGATGAACACCACCTCGGTAATCTACGATTTGCTTGCAAAAATCGGCAACAAGCACCTTACAAACGCAGTCAGCAACTACCTTATGAGTGCCGAATATGTAATTTCCGCACAATTTATAATTCCGAAAAAAATAACTCGCAAACTATGTTTTCTCTTGATAAGAACCGCTACAGAAATCTCACGGACGCATCAATGATTCTTGACCTTGAAATCATCAACGAACTTATTGAAAATGATAAGCTTACCCTCACCCTCTCTCCCGATGTCATTTCGGTATGTTTTGAAAAAGATGCCCCGTCACTATTCAACCTAATTCAATATTCCGAAAGAAACATAAAAAATGTCTATGCAGGAAAAAGATAACTTTACTTACAACAAACAATGGTCGGTTGGCTTGGAGTTTTTCTCAAGCTGAACCGACCGTTTTGTTGTCTGTTTATTTTCTTTTATAGCATTATCCGTATGTAATGCGGAATTATGCGTTAAGACCGAACGAGATTGATATTGCGTTATTTATTTCGTTCATAGAATTTTCATCAACAGTACCCATTTTTTCTTTGAGCCGTTTTTTGTCGATTGTTCGTACCTGTTCAAGCAAAACAACGCTGTCTTTGGCGAGTCCTGAGCTGTCGGCGTGCAACGGAATGTGGGTAGCAAATTCGCCTTTGACTGCTGACTTGTAATTGCGGCGGCGATTACAGTCGGACTGAATCGGTTGCCGACATTATTCTGAACAATAAGCACAGGTCTGATTCCGCCCTGCTCAGAGCCTACAACGGGACTCAGGTCGGCATAATAGATATCTCCTCTTCGTATATTCAAGGCTTTCACGCTCCAAATAATTGTTTACTTGTATTTTTGCCTTTCCAAAAGCTTTTATACAGCTATTACATAATATTTTTGAGCGTAAAATTTGTGAATCGGTTCAGCCGTTTGCATCTTTCACATTGGAAAGCACCATTTCGTAATCTTCGCCGTCAACGCTGATTTTGCTTATACAGCCCTTTGAATTTGTGCTGACAACGGCTTTGCCGAACGCTGAATCAAGTCTGTATGTACACACATCTTCGCACTTCCCCTCAAAAACCGCCCTTCCGTCTGCAATTCCGTATAAAATTTCTTTTGTAATATTCGGAAAACTGCTTTCGGGAATGTACGCTTCATCGGCGGAGCAAATCATATTCTCCCTTGAAATTTCAAGATCAGAACCCTTATATGTAACCGACAAACCGCTGACCGTGTTTGGAGAATCAAGCGAAATATTGATGAGCTTTTTTCCGCTTGCCGACAGCTTTCCCGTGATGTTCATTTTTCTGTATTCACAGCTGAAATCGGCAATAAACGAGGATTTCGGAGAAAGATTTTCCTGCACTTCATCACACCCCGTAATGACAAAAACAGGCATAACAAAAAGGACACATAATGTAATCAAGATTTTCCGTGCCATAAGACACCTCCCGATACATTATATGTCCTGTGAATTTTTTAATACATTGTACAAATAAGTGATTAATGCATTTTATCTTAATATCCGTGGTCAATATGCTGCCATTTTCCGCCTTTTGTTCTGACTAAAATCCAGTTCCAGTTATTATATGTGGAATTCGGATTTAATGATCCGTCGCCGCCTGATGAATCAACATCAAATGAAGATAACAGCACAATAACTTCATCTGCATTATTCCTGTCGGCAAATTCCTGAAAATCGGTGCAGTAATCATCTCCTGCATAATAAATTTCCGTGAGGGTACAGCCGTTCCAATTGGTGTCGAACTCTTTTTCAATAGTATCAACAGCAGAGTTAATATCATCTGCGGAATAGGTTTTAGAATCCACATCGTGAGTCTTTACTTTGCTTATATCTCCTCCGCAGGCACTCAAACCGATAACAAGAAATACACACATAACTAAACATAAAATTTTCTTCATCATTACTCCTTTCAAAATCGTCATCATTTTGACAACTTTTTTTCGCAAAAAGATTCCCGTTTCTTACTTGTATTTTAAATCAAAATCCGCAACGCTTTTTATTCTTATAAAGAACAATTCAACTTATGATTGATTAACTGTTTTGTATATATTATTTCCTGTTTTTTTCTCAAAATAATTTTTTAATCTTATGTTTGAATTCCATTTTTCTTGTGGGTAATAACCATATCTTTGTTTTACATCTCTCATACGATCTTCAATATTCAACACACCGCCACTGCCTGCCAATGCATCGCATAACTGAATTAGTTTGTCATAATCATCCATATTCACTTTAGCAAGAGCAGTTTCTATCAATTCAAGTTCTTCATCAGAAACATCGAATTTACCAATGTATTCCTTTACGTTGAATTATTAAACGAATGTGTCAGGCAAATTTTTGCGACTCATCATATCCCAATGACATCATATATGTATATCCGTCATAAACATGACCTAAATGCCTAACACCAAACTTTCTGCCAATATCATGGAGTAACCCTAATATGTATGCCTTTTCCGAATCCAAATTTTCACATAATTCCGCAATCTTTTCAGCACATTTTGCTGTAATGCGACTGTGATTTACCCAAGGACCCGAATTACATTGTTCAGCTTCTTCTAATATTTTTTCAGCTTCCGCTCTTGTTGCATCATTTTTATTCGCCTCCATAAACAGAGTTATATGCAAAACATTACCTGACACTACTGCATAAAAGTAATTTTGTGACATTTATATAATCTGACTTAATATAAATTATATGCTGTTACTTGCGGGCGGATAATATCCGCCCCTACAAAATCGTCATCATTTTGACAACTTTTTATCGCAAAAAGATTCCTGTTTCTTACTTGTATTTTAAATCAAAATCCGCAACGCTTATAGGCAAGTGGGATGCAATTTATCAGGTCTGTGGGGAGCATTGAGATTTTGCCGTATTTTTCGGCGGCAATGTCGCCTGCAAGACCGTGGAGATATACTGCCGCTGCGGCTGATGAAAACGCACTTGCGCCCTGTGCAAGGATTGATGCGGTCATTCCCGCAAGCACATCACCGCTGCCGCCTGTTGCCATTCCCGAATTGCCTGTCGGGTTCACAAGCACCTTGCCGTTTGGAGAGGCAATTACCGTTCCCGCTCCTTTGAGAACGGTTACAACACCGTACTTTTGTGTAAAATCGAGGGCAACTCTCTCCCTTTCCGCATTTACAAGCGGAGTTGCAAGACCTGTAAGTCTTGACATTTCGCCCGGGTGAGGAGTAATTATAATCGGTGCTTTTTCCTTAAAAGAATTTCAGGCTGTTTTGCAACACAATTGAGTGCGTCTGCGTCAAGCACAAGCGGTGTTGTGGAATTTTCTATTAAAGAAAATACAATTTTTAACGTATCGTCGCACACACCGAGTCCGCAACCGACAAGAGTTGCAGAGGATTTGCTCGATTCGCTGACTAAAAACGGAACATTTACCTTTGAGATTCTGCTGTCTGCATTTTCGCTGAGAGGATAGTAAACGCTCTCAAGAATCGTTTGGGCAACAATCGGGTAAATACTTCTCGGCAAGGCACATTTTGCAAGACCTATGCCCGTTCTTAACGCACCCTTTGCCGACATAACCGCCGCACCTGCCATTCCGTAGCTTCCGCAAACGCAGAGCAATGAACCCAGAGTTCCCTTATTTGCATCATCGGGGCGTTCAAAAATTGCACTTTTTACAACATTTACATCTGTTACTGTCATACAATCAACTCATTTTTCTTTTATAGAATAACTGAACCACAATATTCTTGTTGAGGTGCGGTTTCATACCGTTGAGAATATCCTCGTTCGGAGTAAAAACGAGAAGGCATCTGCCGTATGCAGGACTGTTGAAAACGGCAAAATAGTTTTCGTCCTTGGAGTCAATATCTCTTGCGGCGATGAAAGTTTTGAGAAATCTCATCTTCTTGATTTCTGTATCGTCTTTTTCAAGTCTTTCAATCTCGTTAATCTGAACCTTGCACATGGTTTTTCTTTTGCGCAATGCAACAACCTTTGCAATTCAAGCTCATTGCCCGAAACCGAATATTCAAAATCGACCTTCTGAATACTGAACACATACCAAACAACATAAATTCCGCCTACAAACACGAAAAAAGCCACATAGATAAGATATGCAATTGTTGCAAAAGCAAGTAAAAACAATGTTGTCGGCACTAAAATAAGCAAAAGCACCGAAACAATTTTTATAATCAGATTTTTAGGTTTGTTAACCCGTCTTACAACCTGTTCGTTAAAATTATTCAATGTATTTTCTCCTTTATGATTGATATTTCATATGATATCACAGGCTGTTGTTTTTTTCAACAAAAGATACAAAAACTATTGCAAAAAAAATGTTTTGGTGTTATCATAGAAAAAGATAACATGACGACGAAGAAAGTAGCGTTTGCGTGATACCGTCAAAGAGAATGTGTGCCGAGGCTGAAAGCATACAACGGTGTTGCAGGTGTGAAGTTCCCTTCCGAGTGGTGAGGTTGAAGTTTTCAGTAGATCTCAACGGCTGACTCCGTTACAGGTTGTGAAAGTGTCTGCTTTCGGGAGTGTTTGCTTTGATGCAAAAATCAGGGTGGTACCACGGATTATTTCGTCCCTGCGTAATTGATTTTACGCAGGGCTTTATTATTTTTACGGAGGTAATTTATGAACGAGAAATTATTAAGTTTAAAAGACGAAATCAAGTCAAGACTCGGCGAAACACAAGATTTGACCGACCTTGATAAAATCAGAGTTTCTTATCTTGGCAAAAAGGGCAGCATCACGGCTCTTTTAAAGGGTATGAAAGACCTTCCCAACGAGGAAAGAAAAACTTTCGGTGCTGAGGTAAACAAGCTCAAGGCACAGGCCGCACAGCTTATTGAAGAAAGACTTGCGGAACTTAAAGAAAAGGAAATTCAGCGTGAAATCGCCTTGATGCCGCAGTTTGACATTACATCGCCTGTTGCGCTTGCAAGGGGTTCTTATCACCCAATCACCCTTGTTCAGAGAGAATGCGAAAAGATTTTCTCATCAATGGGATTTAACATTGAGGACTACTCCGAAATCGTAACCGACTACGAATGCTTTGAGGCTCTTAACATTCCAAAGCACCACCCCGCAAGAGATATGCAGGACACTTACTACCTTAACAACGGTCAGCTTTTAAAGTCACACACATCAGCCGCACAGAACGCAATTCTTAAAAAATACGGCAAGGGACTTATCGAAAACGGCACACCTATAAAAGCCATCTTCCCAGGCAGATGCTTCAGAAACGAGGCAACGGACGCTTGTCACGAAAACACATTTTTCCAGATGGAAGGCGTTATGGTTGACAAGGACATTTCAATTTCAAACCTTATCTACTTTATGAAAACAATGCTTTCCGAGGTATTCAAAAAGGATATCAAGGTTAGACTTCGCCCCGGCTTTTTCCCATTCGTTGAACCGGGTTTTGAGCTCGACATCAGCTGTCTTATCTGCGGCGGCGAGGGTTGTCCGTCATGTAAGCACAGCGGTTGGCTTGAACTATGCCCCTGCGGTATGATTCATCCAATGTTCTGCGTGAGGGCGGAATTGATCCCGAAAAATATACAGGCTTTGCGTTTGGTCTCGGTCTTACAAGACTTGCAATGATGAAGTACGGAATCAAGGATATCCGTGACCTTAACAGCGGCAGTCTTAAAGCACTTTCACAGTTTACTGATGACGAATAAGAGAGGAGATACAAAATGTTTTTATCTATGAACTGGATTCAGGACTTTGTTGATTTGAGCGGTCTTGATAAAATTGAACTTATCCGCAAATTTTCTCTTTCCACAGCCGAGGTTGAAAACGATATTCTCCGCAAGGGCAGTGAAATCAGCGGTATTGTTGTAGGTGAAATTAAGTCGGTTGAAAATCATCCCGATTCAAAGAAACTTCATCTCCTCAAAATTGATGCAGGCGAAGATGAACTTATTGATGTTGTCTGCGGTGCTCCGAATGTAAGAGTCGGTCTTAAACCGCTTTTGCAAGTTGGCGCTAAAATCGGCGAAATCACGATTACACCAAGACCTCTTGCCGGCTTTACATCAAACGGTATGTGCTGCAGTGAGGCTGAAATCGGTATCAGCGATGACAACTCCGGCATCATGGAAATTACAGATGATGTTAAAAACGGCACAGACCTTAAGGATATTTATGAAATTGACGATATCGTTTTTGAGGTTGATAACAAGTCGCTTACAAACCGTCCCGACCTTTGGGGACACTACGGAATCGCAAGAGAATTTGCCGCACTTGCAGGCAGAGAGCTTAAACCTCTTGACCTTGACGATTTAAAGGCATATGACGGTCTTAAAAAGATTGATATGAAGATTGAGGACACTCTCTGTCAGAGATACAGCTGCTTACAGATTGAGAATATCAACCGCAACGTAAGCCCCGTAAATATGAGAATCCGTCTTTTCTACTGCGGTATGAGAGCAATAAACTATCTCGCCGACCTTACAAACTACCTTATGCTTGAAATGGGACAGCCAATGCACGCTTTCGATTCAAGAAAGGTTGAAAAAATCAGAATCAAGCGTTTTGACAAGCCCTTCACTTTCAAAACACTTGACGGTGTTGAAAGAAACATTGACGAAAACACACTTATGATTTGCAACGGCAACACTCCTGTAGCAATTGCCGGCATCATGGGCGGTCTTGATTCGGAAATTGTTGCAGATACAACTACTCTCACACTTGAATCTGCAACATTCAACGCAGTTCCGTAAGAAAGTCAACAGTAAGACTTGCTCACAGAACAGACGCATCAATGAGATATGAAAAATGTCTTGATCCTGAAATGACTGTTACTGCAATTGCAAGATTTGTATATCTTCTCAAAAAGTATGACAGCGACATCAAGGTTGTTTCTTCGCTCACAGACGAGTACGCATTCAGGTATGACACAGTTGTTCTTGACTTTGACAAAAACTTTGTTGACCGCTACACAGGCATTGAAATCAGCAACGACAGAATTGTTGCAACACTCGAAAGCCTCGGCTTTAAGGTTGAGCTCAACAACGATAACTTCAGCGTAACGGTTCCAAGCTGGAGAGCAACAAAGGATGTTACAATCAAGGCTGACATCATTGAAGAAATCACCCGTATTTACGGCTATGACAACTTTGAAATTCACACAACACGCTCTCCCCTCTACCCCGTAAGAGCAAGCGTTGTTAAAACTACGGAAAACAAAATCAAGGATATGCTTGTTAAGAGATACAATCTCCACGAGCTTCACTCATATGTATGGGCATACAACGATGAACTCAAGGCAATTGACATTCCTGTTGAGGATAATGTTAAGCTTGCAAACGCAACTAACCCTAATATTGAAACATTAAGAAATTCAATTGTTCCCACACAGCTTTGTCAGATTAAATCAAACCTTTCATTCTCAAACGATTTTGGTGTTTTTGAAATCGGCAGAGTTGTAAACGGTCTTGACGAAAACGGTCTTTGCATTGAAAACAAAAAGCTTGCAATCACACTTTACAGCAAGACAAGAAATGTTAAGGACATCTATTTTGAACTCCGTGACATTCTCGCAGTTGTAACGGATGAAATCAAGCACAAGGCTCTCACATTTGAAAAGGCTGAACCGACTCACAGCTATGAACACCCCGTAAACCTCTATTCGGTATGCCTTGACGGCAGAAATATCGGTACAATCGGCATTGTTCATCCGACAGTAAACAAGAAGATTGACAAAAAAGCCGCAATTGTATTTGCAGAAATTGATGTGAACGCTTATGCAAACACAGATGCCGCTCCGATTGTTTATGACGAACCGTCAAAGTTCCCGCCGATGGACTACGACATCAGCGTTGAAGTTCCTCAGGGAATGTTCTTCTCACACCTTGCAGAGTGTTGGAAAAACGAAGGCGGAGAGATTCTCAAAAGCACAAAGATTGTTGACACATATGACACAGATACAGTTCACAGCGTAACAATCCGCTTTGAGTTCTCATCAAATGAAAGAACACTTTCATCAGCGAGGTTCAGAAGATTATGGACAAGATAATTTCAAATCTTTCTGAAAACGGAGTAAAGCTCAGAGGCTAAAAATTATGGGGGCGGTTTTTCCGTCCCCTTTTTGTGACATAATCTGACAAGCATAAGATAAAATTAAAAAATATTACTGCTGTTTTATCACACAAAGCAATGTTTTTGACATTGAAATAACATAAATTAGGCATATTTATTAAAAAGTGCTTGAAATTTACTTTGAAATATGGTATAGTAGCAGAATAGGAGGTGTTTCAGTATGTTGGATAAAACAATGATTTTTTCTCTTGGTGAGGAAAAAGATGACCAGATAAAAGCAGGGCTTACAATCGTTTATGATGCCCTCCGCCAAAAAGGATATAACCTATTAATCAGATTGTGGGATATATTTTAAGCGAGGATCCGACCTATATTACAACATATAATAACGCTCGCAACATCATCAGCAAGATCGACCGTGACGACCTACTTGAAGCACTGGTAAAATCGTATCTTAATGTTTAAGAAAGGATGATGCCTTGTGGCAGATACCAAAAAGACCGAAAAGAAATTTTCGACTTACAAGGGCAGACCGCTCGTTCGTTGCAATGACGAGATTTACTACGGCAGTATGGAAGAACCGTATGTTATAAGAATGCAAATCAAAAGCAAAAAGGATGTCAATGGAACTGAGATTGCCGATAAGGTAACAGTTCAGTTAATGGCTACAGACCTTATCTTTCACCGAGAAAACAGCTTGTTAAGTCAAGCGAGAAAAAGGGATTGTTCCTTGCTATGGATATTGCAGACATCTGGCTTGAAAGAGCCCTTGCAAACAAAATGTAATTTAACATTGAATTTACGGAGTAATCGGTTTTGGTTACTCCGTTTTTTCTTATGTAGAACAACATCTTTGTTGCATTTATAAAACCAGTCTTATCACAAACTTTTTACCGTTACATGAAAAGTGTATAGTGGATGTTCACATACAAATGATTACAAAACTTTGAAATTTTATTATACAGAAAAAGCACTCTGCATTTCTGCAAAGCGCCTTAATTTAAAATATTAAGTTCAGAATAAATCGCCACGCTTTTTTAGCCTTTTAAAATCCTTTTTAAACATGGTATGATACTTAATCGTCAGCATTCAAGTCCTTCATAAGCTCGCTTAAAGAATTAAAAGGACCGTGAAGATTTTTGCCCTCCCTGACATCCTGCATAGCCAGCAAGGTTTCTGCATTTGGCTTATCAAGTTTGATTTCAAACGGTATGCCGTTCTCCCTGACAATTTGTTTGAGATAGATATTGATTGCTGTTGACATATTCAAACCAAGTTCGTTAAGCAATGTGTCAGCTGTTTTTTTAAGATTTTCATCAACTCTGACATTCAAATTTGTTGTTGCCATAAAATCAACTCCTTTATATCTGTATATGTATAATACCACATACAAGTTACAAAGTCAAGCAACTATAATTACGCTGTCATTATTTTGCACAATTTTACATACAATAAAACAAAGGTCGGGAAACAGAGCATTTCATTTTACACACTCTCTTCCCGACCTTAATTTTCAATTTTACATTTTAAATTTTCAATTTACTTTGTATCCTGCGTCCTCTACTGCTTTTTTTAGAACGGAATCTTCAACATTTTTTGACATTGTAAGAACGGCTGAGCCTTTTTCGTGGCTTACTTCTGCCGATTCAACACCGTCAATTGCCTCAAGAGTTTTCTTTACTGTTGCCTCACAATGCGGACACATCATACCTCGTATTTCTATTGTTTTTTTCCATGGTTTTATTCTCCTTTTTATTTTTATGTTTTATTTTTCTGTCATGCTTTGAACTGTGAACCTTAACAAAATTAAGCCTTAATGCGTTTGTTACAACGCAAAAGCTTGAAAGGCTCATTGCCGCCGCACCGAACATCGGATTTAACTGCCAGCCGAAAAGATTGATAAATGCACCCATGGCAAGCGGAATACCGATTACATTGTAAATAAATGCCCAGAAAAGATTTTCGTGAATGTTACGGAGTGTTGCTCTGCCAAGTCTGATTGTTGCAGGAACATCTGCAAGGCGGCTCTTTACGAGTACAACATCTGCCGCATCAATTGCAACATCCGTTCCCGCTCCGATTGCGATACCCAAGTCTGCGCTTGTGAGGGCAGGCGCATCGTTAATGCCGTCACCAACCATTGCAACCTTGCCGTATTTTTTCAGCTCTTTTACATTCTTTTCCTTACCGTCAGGAAGAACTCCTGCAACAACTTCATCAATGTCTGCGTTTTTTGCAACGGCTTTTGCGGTTTTTTCGTTATCGCCCGTAAGCATTACAACACGCACACCCATATTTTTGAGTTCATTAACAGCCTGTTTGCCGTCCTCTTTTATTATGTCTGCAACAGCAATAATACCGAGAAGCTTATTTCCTTTACAGAAATACAGCGGAGTTTTGCCCTCTTCCGCAAGCTGTTCAGCCTTTGCTTTTTCGTCTGATGAAATTTCAGCAAACTGTGAAATATATCTGTAATTGCCGCCGTAAACGCTTTCAGAGCCTATTTTTGCGGTAAGTCCGTTACCCGTTACGGCATTGAACTCAGTCACGGTATCGCCGATAATATGCCTGTCGTTTGCATAAACTACAATTGCCTTTGCAAGCGGATGTTCGCTTGATTTTTCAAGAGCAACGGCTGTTTTCAAAAGCTCGGTTTCCGAGATATTTTCGACTGTAACAATATCGGTCACAGCAGGTTCACCCTTGGTAACCGTGCCTGTTTTGTCAAGAACAACCGTGTCAATTCTGCCTGCTGTTTCAAGTGAAACTGCGGTTTTAAAGAGGATTCCGTTCTTTGCACCGACACCGTTGCCGACCATAATCGCAACAGGGGTTGCAAGTCCCAATGCACACGGACAACTGATTACAAGAACGGAAATGGCTCTTGCAAGCGAAAATCCTACACTTTGACCGAGCAACAGCCACACGATTGCAGTAATCACGGCAATTGTGATTACCGCAGGAACAAACACACCCGATACCTTGTCGGCAATTTTTGCGATAGGCGCTTTGGTGGCAGACGCATCACTGACCATTTTAATAATCTGCGACAGCGTTGTGTCCTCACCGATTCTCGTAGCCTCACAGCGGATATATCCCGACTGATTGATTGTTGCGGCTGAAACCGTATCGCCGACAAGCTTGTCAACAGGAACGCTTTCACCCGTCAGCGCTGATTCATTGACGGCACTTTCACCGTCAATAACAACTCCGTCAACAGGAATACTCTCACCCGGACGAACTGCGAATATATCGCCTTTTTTCACCTGCTCTATCGGAACAGTTTTTTCAACATCGTCAACTACAATCGTAGCAGTCTTTGGTGCAAGTTTCATCAAGCCTTTGAGAGCGTCGGTAGTTTTGCCCTTTGAGTGAGCCTCAAGCATTTTTCCGACTGTGATGAGTGCCAAAATCATTGCGGCTGATTCAAAATAGAACTCGTGCATATATGACATAACCGCCGCCGAGTCACCTCTCACCTGTGCATCGGTCATCATAAACAACGCAATTGTGCTGTAAACAAAGGCTGTGCCTGAACCAAGTGCAACAAGCGTGTCCATATTGGGAGCAAGGCGGATAATCCCTTTGAATCCGCTGACGAAAAATTTCTGATTAATCACCATCACTATACCTGACAAAATCAGCTGAACAAGTCCCATTGCAATATGGTTGTTGTCAAAAAATGACGGCAACGGCCATCCCCACATCATATGTCCCATTGAAAAATACATCAACACCGCAAGGACAATGAGCGATGCGATAAGTCTTTTTCTGATTTTAGGTGTTTCGGTATCTTTGAGAGAATCCTCTGCATCGGGCGATTTTTTCTCTTTGCCTTTCAAAGACGCACCATAGCCGGCATTCTGCACGGCTTTTATAATTGCAGACGAATCAGCTGAACCGTCAACATTCATTGAATTTGTAAGCAGACTGACGGAACAGGAATTTACTCCGTCAACCTTTGATACCGCCTTTTCAACACGGGCAACACAGGCGGCACAGCTCATGCCCGTTACATTGTATTGAGTCATAGTTTCTCCTACTTCATAAGCTTTTGCAAAACACCGACAAGCTCGTCAATTGTTTCATCGTTACCTGCCTTATGTCATCTGCAACACAGGTGCGGATATGATTAGCAAGCAACTCCTTGTTAAAAGCGTTGAGTGCTGCATTGGCGGCGGCAACCTGTACCAGAATATCGGGGCAGTAGGCGTCTTTTTCAAGCATACCCTTTATCCCCCGTATCTGACCTTCAATACGATTAAGTCGGTTTACAAGCGACTTGTATTCTTTTTCGGTACGGTGCTTGTGTTTTGCACAATGTTCACACTTATTATTCTCCATAATATCAACCTCATAATTTCAAAATGGGATATATTATTCAAAGCCCTTTTAAGATACCCCATATAGGTATCTTACAGTTACGATTGTATACCCCATAAGGTATTTGTCAATAGGTTAATTACAGAAAAAACTAACAAAAAATGGGCACAAGACAATGTTGACAATGTTATTATATTGTGATAACATAATAATAAGGAGATGATTTTATGGCTATGACAAATATAAACATCAGAATTGATGCTGATAAAAAATTAAAAGCACAGGAACTGTTTTCATCTTTAGGACTTGATATGACTACCGCCATCAATCTTTTCATTCAGCAGTCGCTTGAATTTAACGGTATTCCGTTACTATTCGCAAATATAATGCAGAAACCGAAGCCGCTTTTGCCGAAGTTGAAGAGATGAAAAAACATCCCGAACTTTATAAGAGCTATAGCAGTGCCGATGAATTATTTGAGGATTTGGATAAATGAAATATATAATCAAACCCACAAATCAATTCAAAAAAGATTTCAAAAAAATTAAAAAGCAAAACAAAGATTTGAACATTCTGAAGAAAGTAATTGATATGCTCGCAAATGACGAAATTCTTCCGGACAAATATCGTGACCATTTGCTGATAGGAAACTACAAAGGCAAACATGAATGTCACTTAGAGCCTGACTGGCTGTTAATTTATGAGTATTTAGAAGATGAACTGATATTATTTCTTACAAGAACAGGTTCACACAGCGATTTATTTTAACAAAAAAGCAGGGTACTAAAAATACCCTGCTTTTATTGCATAAAAAAACACCGTACAAAATGTACGGTGTTAAAAGCTGTTATTAAATTAGTCAGCTGTGTAAGGAAGCAAAGCAAGGTGACGAGCACGCTTGATAGCAACTGTAGCTCACGCTGATGTCTTGCGCAAGTACCTGTTACACGGCGAGGAAGAATCTTTCCTCTTTCTGACATATAACGACGAAGACGAGCAATATCTTTGTAATCGATATTCTCAACCTTGTCAACACAGAAGCCGCAAACCTTCTTGCGAGCTTTTCTGCCACGGTTCATTGGTCTGTCTGCCATGATGAAGTTCTCCTTTCAATGAGAATTATTTAAATTAAGTTGAAGTTAAAATGGTAAATCATCGTCCAACGGCATATCCTGAAAATCAGAGTTTGAACCGCTCTGATAAGACGCAGGTGCTGCGGAGCAGGTTCCTGATGATAAGCCTGGTTTCCGCCGTAAGACGGAGCACCGTATGACTGATTGCCGCCATAGGACTGATTGTAGCCGCCTGCATTGTTGTCACGGCGTTCGCCTGTGAACGAAACATTGTCTGCTACAACCTCAACAACGTAACGGTTTGAACCGTCCTTAGCCTGGAACTGACGGCTCTGGAGCTGTCCTTCAACAGCAATGAGAGAACCCTTTCCAAAGTAACGGCATACAAATTCCGCTGTACTTCTCCAACATACAATGTTAAAGAAGTCGGCTTTACGCTCCTCGCCCTGCTTTACATAGTTGCGATCAACTGCAATGCTGAAGCTTGTAACGCTTACGCCTGTGTTTGTTGTTTTTAATTCAGGGTCAGCTGTAATTCTGCCCATTAAGATTACTCTGTTTAACATACTTTTCCTTTCGTGTTCGGGTTAACCCCTACAAATTGATTATTCGACTTCCTTCTTGATTATCATTGAACGCATTACGCCTTCTGTGATCTTGTAGATACGGTCGAGCTCTGCAGGGAACTCAGCTTCACTTTCAAAATCGAAAAGAACATAATAGCCTTCGCTCTCTTTGTTGATAAGGTAAGCAAGCTTTCTCTTGCCCCATTCGTCAACATTCTTCAAAGTGGCATGCTTCTCAATGAGAGCCTTGAACTTTTCAACGATGGCCTGGATACCTTCTTCGCCCTTCTTCATTGAAATGATCATTACTGTTTCGTAATTAGCTGTTACTGCCATTAATATTGCACCTCCTTCTGGACATTATGGCGGTTTTCACCGCAAGGATTGTTATGTACACAACATAACAGATTTATTATAACATAAAATCACGGTTTGTCAACATTTTTTTACTGTTTTATTAATTTTCACTTCGAGCAGATATAATAAATTTCTTCACTTTTTCAAAATCTTTACCGTTGCCGTTTGAATTTTCAACACCCGAACTTACATCAACTCCGTCAGGCTTAACGGCTTTTACGGCTTTTGCAAATCTTTTCGGGGATTCAGACCGCCTGCAAGCATAAACAATTTATCATCACGAGGCAGATTTTCAAGCATTGTCCAGTCAAAGGTTTTTCCGCTGCCGGGTTCGTGTGCGTCAAAAACATAGCCTACAATGTTCTGATTCATTCTGTATTCGTCAAACTTTTCAAGGTCGCTCACATTAAAAGCACGAATCACCTTGAGATATGGATTTGAAAGCACATCTTCTCCAACCTCACCGTGAATCTGAATGTAATCAAAACCGCAGTCATATGCAGTTTTCACCTGTTCAAGAGTCGGAGAAACAGTTACCGCAACCGACAAAACATTTTTATCAAGCGTTTCAATCAGGCTCTTGGCGGTTTTGGGAGAAATATTCCGCTTACTCTTTGGAAAGAACATTACAAATCCCGCAAAATCGGGTTTGCAGGCATTTACTATCTTAATGTCTTCGGCGGATGTAATTCCGCAAATTTTAACTTTCATAAACTCACCTACAAAATAATTGTACCATATCGAATTAACGGTTGCAATAAAAAAAGACAAAGGACAGTCTGCGTGGCTGTCCTTTGTCAATATCGGGAAGTAATCCAATTACTTATTAGCTGTTAAATACGCCTGTTGAAAGGTAACGCTCACCTGTGTCGGGGAACAATGCAACGATTGTCTTACCTGCGTTTTCTTCACGCTTGGCAAGCTCAATTGCGGCTGCAAGAGCGGCGCCTGATGAGATACCTACGAGGATACCTTCTGTCTTTGCAATATCATTTGCATTTGAGAAAGCGGCTTCGTTAGCAATCGGAAGAATTTCGTCATATACCTTTGTATCGAGAGTATCGGGAACAAAGCCAGCACCGATACCCTGAATCTTATGAGGACCGCCGTGGCCCTCCGAAAGTACGGGAGAAGTCTGCGGCTCAACTGCAACAACCTTTACATCAGCCTTCTTTGACTTGAGAAAGTTACCCACACCGCTGAGTGTACCGCCTGTGCCGACACCTGCAATGAAGAAATCAACATTGCCGTCCGTATCCTCCCAGATTTCCGGACCCGTTGTATCAAAATGAGCCTTAGGGTTAGCAGGATTCTCAAACTGACCGAGGATAATGCCACCGTCAATTTCCTTTTCAAGCTCTTTAGCCTTTGCAATTGCACCACTCATACCCTTTGTACCGTCAGTAAGAACGATTTCAGCACCGTATGCCTTGAGGAGGTTTCTTCTCTCAACGCTCATTGTTTCGGGCATTGTAAGGATTGTCTTGTAGCCCTTTGCAGTAGCTACAGATGCAAGACCGATGCCTGTGTTACCTGATGTCGGTTCAATGATTGTTGAACCTTTTTGAGTTTACCGCTCTTTTCAGCGTCCTCAACCATAGCTCTTGCCACTCTGTCCTTAACACTGCCGGCAGGGTTAAAGAGTTCAAGCTTTGCAACAACCTTTGCCTTGAGGTCATATTTCTTTTCTATATTAACGAGTTCGATAAGCGGTGTTCTGCCGATAAGTTCTGTTACACTTGTATATACTTTGCTCACAAAAATCAAGTCCTTTCAAAATTCAACAAATTAAAATCAGTCATCAAGTGAATCAAATGCTTCCTGAAGTCATAGATAATATCGTCGATATTCTCTGTGCCGATTGAAAGTCTGATAGTGTTTGGCTTAATGCCCTGTTCTGCAAGTCTGCCTCGCTGAGCTGTGAATGAGTTGTTGATGCAGGGTGAATTGCAAGAGATTTAACATCTGCAACATTTGCAAGAAGTGAGAATACTTCGAGGTGGTCGATGAATTTCTTTGCAGTTTCAGCGTCACCCTTGATTTCAAATGTGAAGATTGAGCCTGCGCCCTTCGGGAAGTATTTCTTGTAAGTGCGTTGTACTTGCTGTCAGGAAGTGAAGGATGATTAACATTTTCTACCTTCGGGTTCTTAGAGAGGAAGTCAACAACCTTAAGTGCATTTTCAACATGGCGTTCAACACGAAGTGAAAGTGTTTCAAGGCCTGGAGGAACATAAATGCGTGGAATGGTGAAAGTGTAGCGCCTGTATCTCTGAGGAGAATGGCACGAACATAAGTTACAAGAGCAGCGCCCGGAGCAGCCTCTGTAAATACTGCACCGTGATATGATGCGTTAGGCTCTGAGAACTGTGGGAACTTGCCTGATGCAGCCCAGTCAAACTTGCCGCTTTCAACGATTACACCGCCGAGAGCCGTACCGTGACCGCCGATAAACTTTGTTGCCGAATGAACAACGATATCTGCGCCGTACTCAAACGGTCTGAGAAGATAAGGTGTAGCGAATGTGCTGTCGATTACAAGCGGAATCTTGTGTGAATGAGCAATGTTTGCTACTTCTTCAATATCAATAATATTTGAATTGGGGTTACCGAGTGATTCAATGAAAACAGCCTTTGTGTTTTCGTCAATTGCATTTTCAAATGCGTTTTCTTCGTCAGGATCAACAAACTTTGTTGTTACACCGTACTCTGAGAATGTATGCTCAAGCCAGTTGTATGTGCCGCCGTAGATTGTCTTTGCGGCTACGATGTTGTCGCCTGCTTTTGCAAGAGCCTGAAGTGCATATGAAACTGCCGCTGCACCTGATGCAACTGCAAGAGCTGCTGTGCCGCCCTCAAGAGCTGCAATTCTCTTTTCAAAAACATCCTCTGTCGGGTTTGTAAGTCTGCCGTAGATGTTACCTGCATCTTTGAGTGCAAAGCGGTCTGCAGCGTGCTGACTGTTGTGGAATACATAAGAAGTAGTTGCGTAAATCGGAACTGCTCTTGCGTCTGTTACAGGGTCTGCTGTTTCCTGACCGATGTGAAGCTGTTTTGTTTCAAATTTAAGATTTCTTTCGCTTAATTTACTCATTTTGATGTCCTCATTTCATTTTAATTTTAATTTCAGAAGTTATGTTGCGGATTTGATGTGTCCCGTATCACATTCGTGCATTACTGCAACATCGTTTGAATCTGAGATTTTTCATTTGGATCACCTTTCCCATATTTCCTATTTGATTGGTGGGTTTTAATTGGATTGTCTATATAATACCACAGATTTTTTATTTGTCAATAGGTTTTTTGAAATTTTTTCTTATCTTTCCTATTGGTTTAGTAGGTTTGCTGGGTTTTGATAATTGAAAAGGTCTAAAAAGCCGATATTCAAGCCGTTTTTTAAATTTCAACCGTTAAGCAGTCAATTTGAAATTTTTTCTGATTTTTTAAAACTAATATTCAAAAGCATCATTTGCACACGGCAAAACGCCACATTACCTACTAAATTGCTGTGTAAACAACAAAAGCACCCGTAAAGGATGCTTTCGGATTATATTAAATTACATAGTTATCTGCCGAATTTGCAATAATGTCGGCAAGAGTAATGTTGTCAACAACATCGTCAATAGCCTTCTGGAGTTTCTCCCACACAAAAAGCGTTGAACATTGTTCACGACGATCACAGGTATTTTCATTACCCTCAAGGCAAGCCACGGGTGCAAGACTGCCCTCGGTGAGTCTTAAAATCATACCGACAGTATAATATTCGGGTTCATGAGCAAGACGATATCCTCCGTTTGAACCTCTTGCGCTGAGCACATAACCTGCCTTTGTAAGTACGGTAATAATCTGTTCAAGGTATTTAAGCGATATTCCCTGACGGGCGGCAACCTCCTTTAGGGCTACATTTTCCCCTTGTTTACACTGAGCAAGGTCAACCATAAGTCGGAGCGCATACCTACCCTTTGTTGAAATTTTCAAATTAACCACCCTATTCATATATTAATAATATGATTAAAGCATATCATAAACGGCTGTATATGTCAATGAGCCTGTTGCACAACAATAACCTATTTAACTTGTAAGAAAACACAAAAAGCGGGAGCGAAAAACGCCCCCGCAGAGTTTACATATGAAGTTACGACGATACACCGCAAATCAGTGTTACAATTCTTACTGCAAATAAAGCAAACGCAACCCACATAATCGGATGAATTTCTTTGATTTTGCCTGTAACAATCTTGAGAATAACCCAAGTAAGGATACCGAACATGATACCTGTTGCTATTGAATATGCAAACGGCATAAAGATGATTGCTACGAAACCGCCGACTGTATCGGCAATGTCTGAGTCAAAATCCATCTTTGTAACATTCTTAATCATAAGAAGACCTACAAATACGAGTGCAGGAGCTGTTGCAAATGAAGGAATAGCAAGGAAAATCGGATAAAGCGGAATAGCAGGATAAAGAGAATTGCAGAAGTAAGAGCTGTAAGACCTGTTCTGCCACCCTCTGCAACACCTGTTGTTGACTCAACATAAGATGTTACTGTTGATGTACCGAGGCAAGCACCAAGGCATGTACCGAGTGCGTCAGACATAAGAGCACGACCTACACGGGGAAGTTCGCCCTTTTCATTGAGGAGATTACCCTCCTGAGCAACACCGATAAGTGTACCTACTGTATCGAAGAGGTCAACAAAGAGGAATGCAAATACGATAACGGCAAAGTTAAGCGCATGCTGTGCCACATAACCGAAATCAAACTTGAAGAAAGTTTCTGTTGCCATATTCTGGACAGGTCCGAATACAGAGTAGTTTGCAAAATCAGGAATGAGCGATGCACCCTGATACCAACCGCAAAGCTGAGCAATGATGCCGAGAACCCATGTTGCAATGATACCGATAAGGTTGAGCCTTTAACTCTGTAGTGCCAGAGTGTAGCAACAATGAGGATACCGACAAGTGCAAGAACCACCGGAGCAGAACCAACATCACCGAGCTTAACGAGAGTTGATGACTGAACAGCCTTGCCGTCATAGTAAGCGTCTGTTGTGATAACGCCTGCGCCCTTAAGACCTACAATTGTGATAAAAAGACCGATACCTGCCGAAATACCGTACTTGAGGTTCTGAGGAACCTTGTTTACAAGTGTTTCACGGAATTTGAAGATTGAGAGGATAATGAAAATAATACCCTCAACAAGGATAGCTGTCAAAGCTACCTGCCATGGATTTGTGATACCCTGCTCTGCAAGCTGCGGAACAACTGTGTATGCAAAATATGCATTCAGTCCCATACCGGAAGCAAGAACTACAGGATAGTTGCATAAAATGCCATGATGAGTGTTGCGAAAGCAGCCGATACAGCTGTTGCTGCAAAGATTGCATTCGGATCCATTCCTGCGGCAGAAAGAATACTCGGGTTTACAGCGAGTATGTAAGCCATTGCAAGGAATGTTGTAATGCCGGCAATAATCTCGGTTTTGACATTAGTGCCGTTTTCTTTCAGTTTGAAAATCTTTTCCAAAAGAAAGCCCCCCTAAAATATTTTGTCGAAACACGACATAGTTAAATTGTAGTTTATTCTTGCCAAAATTTCAAGTGGTATATTATACAAATTCATTGCAAAAATCAAGTTTTTGATTGTTTTGTGAAGTTTTTTGAGGAAAATCAGGTACAGGCAATTATTGAACATTTCACGAATAAAATTATATAACGATAAATTTTAGTTTAAGGGGTGTTGTTATGATTGAGTTACTCGGATTTTTAGGACAATATATATGTTTTTTCATTCTTCATGTTTGCGGAGGCGGTTCGTTTCCGAAACCTTTAACAGAAAAGCAAGAGCGTGAATGTCTTGAAAAAAGTGCAAACGGCGATATTGCGGCAAGAAATATGCTCGTTGAACACAATTTGCGACTTGTCGCACACATAATAAAGAAATATTACGGAACACAAAGCGAACAGGATGACCTTGTATCAATCGGCACAATCGGTCTGATAAAGGCAATCAACACATTTGACATGAACAAAAACATAAAATTAAGTTCTTATGCGAGCAGATGCATTGAAAACGAAATTCTTATGCATTTCAGAAATGCAAAGAAAAGTGCTCAGGATATTTCTTTAAACGAAACAATTGATACCGACAAGGACGGCAATCCTCTCACCCTTCTTGATATTATGTCAGTTGACGATAACATAATTGACAATCTTGATTTGAAGCTTAATTCAAAAAAGCTCGGTCAGTTCATAAAAGAGGAACTTAACGAGCGTGAGCAAAAGATTATTGTACTGAGGTACGGTCTTGACGCAAGGAAGCCATGACTCAAAAAAGTGTTGCCAAAATGTTAGGCATATCCCGTTCCTATGTCAGCCGCATCGAACCAAAGCGTTAAAACAATTGCGAAAACGATTTGAAACAAGTTCAAATTTGTGAGATAATATGTTATTTAAATTCATCAGGGGTGTTCATCGAATGCCCCTGTATATTTCACAACAAAAAAATTCTTGACATATACCAAACTGCGTGATATAATAACAATGTTACAGATAAGCGGATGTAGTTTAGTGGTAGAACTTCAGCCTTCCAAGCTGATCGTGTGGGTTCGATCCATCATCCGCTCCATACTAAAAGGTACTCGAAAATGAGTACCTTTCTTTTTGCATATTGAAGAAATAAATCAATCAGATGGGAATCGAAAGCCCGTTTAGAAAACAGTTCAGCGAACTGTTTTTAGGGCGTAGCGTTGATCCAAGTTAAGCCTAAACGCTTTAGACAAAGACGAGATTTGCAACTTCTGTATCACAAAGTAATCATCCGCTCCATTAAAAGGTACTCGAAACTGAGTACCTTTTCTTTTTGCACATTTTACTGCGTTCATATTTAAACACAACATCAATCAAATCAGAACATTTTTATAAAGCTTACAATCTAATTGCAATGGGAGAACACGGTTCTCCACTACAAAATGACAACTACTTTGTTTCATTTATATATTATTTGACTAAATTAAAATCTTACCAATCAAAACTTTTTCTTCAATTTGGCAAGCTTTTTTTCTGCATCTTTATATCCGCCTTTGACGGCTTTTTCGTAGGCTTTTACGGCTTCTTCCCTATTGCCTGTTTTTGCATAATATTCACCCAATGCGAATGATGCTGACGCTATACCATTATCGGCGGCAATTTTATAGTACTCCATTGCAAGTTTCGGATTGCGGGTAACACCTCTGCCGTCCATAAGAATATCTGCAATTTTGGACGCTCCATTCGCACTGCCAAGGTCTGCGGCTTTTTTGTACCACATAGCCGCCTGTTCGGGATTTTTGACGCCGTTCACGGAAAATTCAGCCATCCACAATACGGCAGGAAGATAATCGAAATCGGTTGCAAGGGTATTCATTATATTTTTAGCACGGGCAACGGTTTCAACGGTCGGATTTTTCAAAAGCCGTCTTGCCTTCATGTATTCAAGCTCGCACATTTCTTTTCTGTTCTGAACGCTTGTACCGTGCAGAATCGTGTTTACATCGCTTTTAAATTCGCCGTCATTCGGTTTTTCAGGGGACTGATGTTTTTTCATTTTATCAAACAAGCTCATGACTCTCCTCCTTACCGTTTTCTGCTTATCATATATTTTACTTCAATATTACGAATACACAATTTTTATCATATCAAAACATATGATAGCATCAAGGCTGGCGGATGATATCCGCCCCTACAAGTTTGTCATTCTACATTAAGATTATAAATGAAAACTGCGAATTTATAAATCTGTTTGGGCATTATATTCAAAAAGCATATTGATTTTATCCTTAAATTCGATTATAATTTACTTGTAAACATAAAAACCACTTGTTTTTTAAGGAGATAACGATGAATATATTTGACAACATTGCCGCTAATCTTTCATTAAAGTATGAAAATTCGGAATTTTATAAAAACAAACTCATCAAACGATACAAGCCACTCATCACACCGGGTGTAAAGTCACAGGACGAGCTTATCATTCTCTTGAAAAGCACTTTGACCTTGAACTAACCGACAAGGCTGTTATGAGCAAGACTTTTCTTGAACTCTGCATTATGGGCAACATTGATTGTGATGAGCCTGATATGATTGATTTTGAGATTTACAGGGTTGTGAGGAATTCAAAAAGCGAGGCACTTTATGCCTGCGAAAAATACGACCTCGATGATGACGACATTTTTATAATTTTTGAGGAACATAACAACTTCTTTATCAGTAACTCGCAGATTGTCGAGATGCTGCTTATCATCAAAGAGGGTGTTTCTGCCGAGGACTATGAGAATGAAACTCCCGAATTTCTCAACTACATCCGTGTCTGCCGTTACTTCTGCCAGACAAATTTTTTCAAGCTCAACAAGGCTGTTACATATGACGAGTTCGATATGATTGACATTCCCGAAGACGAAAGCGATTCTGACGATGCCGATTATTTTGACGAGTCTGATGATGAAGCTGACGATTTCACAGACGCAATTGAGTTTTAATTTTTGAATTTTCACTTTTCGACTTAACAAAATAGCAAAAAAATTACGAGGAAGGTTTTATGCCTTCCTCGTTTTTGTTTACTGCAAATCACTTTCTGAAAGATGAATTCTATCAAAAGTAGCGTCTTTAAAATCGTCTGAAAATGCATTTATTACCAAGGTATGTAAGTTGTAGTAGTACTGAATACCATTTTCATTAAATACATATGTTGTTTCGTTGCTGTTCTTACATTTTCCAACCAACCTGTTAGAAACAACAGGATTTGCGTCAATCAATGGTGCAATCAAAACAGCCGCCAAAACACATAATATCACTGAAGTTATTACTATTTTTATTGGAGCAGGTTTCTTTTTCGGATTAACCTGAACAAAATTCTGAGAATATTCAACATTTGTACTACTATCTGAATTAGCAGAATTATTTACAGTCACATTTTGAACATTACTGTCTGTTGTGTTTGTCACAGGTTCAGTTGAACTATTAACATTGTCACTTGGCTCTGCCGCAGAAACAAATTATTCAAGAAACGAGCTTATCAATGTAATCCTCAGTCACGGCGTTGAAAACATCATAATAGAATAATCAAACTTTTTATCGGGAAGGAGAAATCCTTCCCTTTTTCATACTACGGACTGAACCGCAACAACTTTAAAGCAATGTTCCTCATTGTCTGCATAAATCTGCGCCGAGAAGAACTCGTCCATATTGCAGAAAAGTCCATACGATTCAATTCCTACATCTTCATCCCTGTCAAGGCGAGCAAGCACTTCGTTGATTTCATCGGTAAATGCAACGATTTCTCCCGCATTTTCGGGAATCCACTGCACACCGTCAATTCCGATTATCATTTCCTCATCCCACTTTTTGCGACACTTTTTAAATGCTTTTTCATCATCAACATAAATATATCTTTCGATTATATTCTTGATTTCCTCAGCTTCATCGTGATACTTTTCAAAATCAAATGCGATAACAAGAAACATTTCACTATTCCACAAATTTGAAATTGCGAAGTCCTTTTTCTCAACAATGTCGCCAAAATCAAAAACATTGTCCATACAGGTTTTATCGTCAATGTACTGGGATAACCACAAATCAATGCCGTCAAAATAAGCTATTTTTCCGTACTTGAAGTCCTTTTCGCCAGAATTTTCAAGGCAATCAAA
>ENA-OQDE01000100-OQDE01000100.1-human-gut-metagenome-genome-assembly--contig:-NODE-100-length-51714-cov-4.114370_pt1 | contig 51714 bp, 60 predicted proteins | sample MGYA00242768_ERZ504595 | MGnify/ENA primary metagenome ERZ504595 (study PRJEB26092, sample SAMD00036307) | human gut metagenome | host: Homo sapiens | study: EMG produced TPA metagenomics assembly of...
TCTGCGCAAGTCCCTGATTGCAGCTTTCCTTTTGGCATTTAAGTCCTGTCTGGTTGCTGCAATCTGCTCTCTGCCTGACTGAATCTGCGCCTTTCCATTGTCAAGTTCCTGCTGGCTCTGGGTAAGCTGCGTCTTTGCATCCGCAATCTGCTTCTCACCGGCGCTTAACTGATTCTTGCCATCCTCAAGCTGTGCTTTTCCATCATCAAGCTTTGCCTGGTTCTCTGAAACCTCCGCCCATCCTGCATTCAGCTGTTCCTTTGCAGATGCGATCTGTGCTCTGCCACTGGCAAGCTGCTCTTTCGCACTGGCAAGCTGAGATCTGCCATCCTCTAACTCCTTCTTTGCATCTGCAAGCCGGGCTTTTCCGTCCTCCAGTTCCTTTTTGCATCTGCAAGCTTTTTCTTGCCATCCTTATATTCCTTCTTGCCATCTTTTAACTTCTTTTCGCCGTCCTCCAATTCTTTTCTGGCATCCGCAAGCTTCTCATCAGCTTCCTTCTTTCCGTCTTCAAGTTCCTGTCTGGCATCTGCAAGCTTGTCATTAGCTTCCTCTACAATCTCATCATATCTGACCTGACACCGTTCTGCCTCAATCCCCTCCACTCGCTCCTGCACTCGCTCTATCAGGGAATCATAAGCATCTGTATAGCTGATCAGATCCTGTGCCCCATGAGCCTGCACATAGATCTGCGTATACACTTCCTGGTCAAAATCCTCAGGGAGCACATAGGCAAATCCATTAACCTCACCGGAACCCAAAGTGGAATTTCCGCGATTATAGGATATGTAGAGAGGGCTCTCTCCTAAACCTACAACTGTGTAATCTGTCTTTTTCAGCAGTTCGCTGTCTCCGCCCTCTTTCAGGGTAATCTGATCCCCCACCTGATATCCATTGCTCTCAGCAAAAATACAATCAAGGAAAATCTCTCCGCTTTTTTCCGGAGCTTTCCCTCTGTCACTGAGATCCGGTTCATGGTTTGATCCACAGCTTCCACATGAAGTACCTTCTGCTTCTCGCCTTCTCCACACATTACATCTGTACCATAGGCGCCCTCTGCATTCTCTACTCCGTCCACCTGCTTAATGGCAGCTACATCATCCTCCGTCAGTCCCAGAGTTCCCACTACTTTGATATCCATAAGATTGGTTTCATCATAATAGGCATCACCTGAGAAGCGCATATCCGGTGACGACGCCTGTATTCCGGAAAAGAATGCAACTCCCAAAGCAACGATCATAAATATGGAAATAAACCTGGCCTTACTTTTGCGTATCTCCATCCAGAAATCTTTATGCATTGCTTTCATATTCATCACCTACCATTCAATCTCCTCTATGGGTGTAGGATGGTCATTCATCGTCATCCTGGAAACCTTTCCGTTCTTGATCTTGATCACACGGTCTGCCATAGGTGTCAGCGCCGAGTTATGGGTAATGACGATCACTGTCATTCCACGCTCCCTGCACATATCCTGCAACAGCTTCAGGATTGCCTTACCAGTCTGGTAGTCCAGTGCACCTGTAGGCTCATCACACAGTAAGAGCTTGGGATTCTTCGCCAGTGCCCTGGCAATGGAAACTCTCTGCTGCTCACCACCGGAAAGCTGTGCCGGGAAATTGGTCAGTCTGTCCTTCAGTCCCACTTCCTCCAGAACCTCTCTGGCATCCAGAGGATTCTTACAGATCTGCAGTGCCAGTTCTACATTCTCCAGTGCTGTAAGGTTGGGCACCAGATTATAGAACTGGAATACAAATCCAATATCATTTCTCCGATAACCGGTAAGCTGCCTGCTGTTATATCTGGCAATATTCCTTCCATCCACCAGAACTTCTCCGCTGGTAGCCTGATCCATACCCCCAAGAATGTTCAGCACTGTCGTCTTGCCCGCACCGCTGGGACCAACGATCACTACGAACTCTCCCTTGGCAATCTCAAAGCTGATCTCATCCACTGCAACGATCTTTACTTCTTTGGTTCCATATATCTTGGAAACCTTATCCAGTTTTACATATGCATCTGTCATCTCATTCATCCGCATTTCCCCTGTAATTTTATTTTTGCTACACCGGTAATTTTATTTTGTTACAATTATTAACGATTCTTTTGACCCCGATTTATTTCCGTATTTATTTACAGGCAGGTCAAATTCTGACCTGCCTGGTAGTCTTAATGGTTATATTTATTGTAACATATTATACCTGTAATTAAAAATAAAATATTCATAAAAAATCCAGATATTCCAAAACCGCCTGATCATCTCAGGCGGTTCATCATTTTGACTATGCACAGCACAAGCTTCCTTTCTTCTTAATTGTATGTACCAGAACATCTTATATCTTCTTTACCCGTTATTATTTTACAGTAAACTGATGCAGAAAATATAAAAAGGGAATAAACCTGCATCATCTGACCTCGAATCTTTATTTTTATTCTTACCTAATTTCCGTAAGGTTCTTTTTCATCCCCATCTGAAGTTAATTTTGTGGCTATATTACTCCGTCTTTTACATAATACTCGATTGTCACCTGAATCCCGGAACGAATAAGGTTCGCTCTTGCAGGATTAAATTCAGAAACATTTGTCTGAACCTGTTCTGCATCAGCTCAAATTATCCGAGTGTGTTTTCAGATACACCGCCTTAAGATATTACGCCCAGTACCATCCATATAATCTGGTACCATCTTTAGCTGTATAGTATGCTCTTACATAATAATTTTCATTCTTATTTAATTTTCCGGTTTCATCTATATAAGATGTAACACTCCTATTTTTTATAGTTTTGATTTTTCTTTACTTCCAGGCATTTTCATCATATCTGTACAGAATATATCCCTATGTACCTTTTACCTTTGCCGACTTAAAAGTGAGGCTTTTCCCTTCCTGTATGTATAACCGAATTTGCCAATTTTATTTCTGTACTTTTGTTTATTTTTTCTTCTACACTACTTCCGTCTTTTTCTGATTGTTGTTTTAAATATCCCGGATACGTTTCCATATCGATAATCACAGGATATTCTCCATGTGCGATAATATTTTCACCATGAAGATCTGTTGCTCCGAGGGCATATCCCAAAAACAGATGTATGCCCATTCTGAAATAATAATGCTCCACCTCACTTTCGTTTTACAGGGGATATTCTCAATTTTTTCTTCCCATCCATAGGAATCATGAGATAAATATCGTACCATCATGCAGGAAATTCCTGTTTTTCTACATAAATAGTTATAAAGTTCCTGATATTTTATATTCTTATCAAGACTATGTGGCTTATAGTACAGAATTGTTCCATTATCCAATTCTACCTTCGCCACACTTCGTCCTCCTCTGTGTGTATCGCCTTTCGCCATATAAATTCCCACAGTCCCGGAAAACTTTCTTCCATCACAGAATATTTTTTGTATCTGTTCTTTTTCTGCATAAAGAGATTTCCTGATTTCACATTCTGCTCTCTGGGTAGAGTTATTTTTTAATTCAAGCAGACGTTTTAACTCGGGATATTCCTGCAGTAAAGATTTTACATATGTTGCATTGTTAAGATATGTTTTTTCATAATAATCATATTGTTCTTCAGAAGTATTTCCTTTTAGATTGCCTTTCGCCTTTTGTTCATGAATACTCAATATAAAAATCCGTTCTGATATCGCATTATTATAATGATCAAAGTCCAGCATACCTTTTCTATTTCCTTTAACAGCATATTGTAAACAAAGATCCGTTATGTAAAGTATATGCTTCCACTTCTACTCCATTTTCTTCATAAAACAGTTCTATTTCCTTAAGTTCTTCCTCAATACATCCAATAAATTCTTCTGTCATTTTATTTATCTCTCCTTTAATTTTTACTTAAAATAATAGTTACCTGAAAAAATTAGAATCATATTTAAATGTGATATTTCCATCATATCTTTTTACAAGTCGTTTTACACTTTCAATTCCCCAACCATGGCCTTCCGCTTCTAATTTATCTGTTACAAATTTTCCGCGTTTTACATCAGGAATTCTCGTACTTGTATTCCACATTTTCATCATCAATACATCATTTATATTTTTTATTTTTAAACAAATCTTCTTTTCCTTACTCTTAACAGCCGCATCTATTGCATTATCAAATAAATTGCTTAATATAATAACCAAATCAGTAGTATTTATAATTGTATCATCCACGAAAGCATCTAATTCAAAATTTATATCCAAAGCATCCATTTTCCTTTTTTTCATAGTAATTGTTTTGTCAAGTACATTTATACCTGTCCAAAACTTTTTTCTTCATCTCTGAACTTTTTCTGATTATCTGCAACATATACCGCAATTCCATTTAAGTCTCTATTTTCTATACACTCCTGTATAAAACTCAACATATGTTTTTGATCATGTATAATACATCTGTATTTTTGATATGCATCTTCTAATTCCTGATATTGCTGCTCTATAGCTCTATTTTTCACCTCCAAAATATTTTTTTTCTATATTGACACTTTTAACAAAAAAATACGTAAATAAAATCAGCAATACTACGGCAACTCCTGATACTACTACTATAGCAATTACCAAATTCTCTATTTTAAGAGTCTTATTTTGCATGCTTAGCAAAAAATACAAAAGTATATATTCTGCTAACGCAAAACCATAGAAAAATTTTTGATTATCTCTAAAAATGTCGCCCGCATATTTATTTGCGCGAAACAATTTTAATAACAGAATTATCACTACACTTATAACCAATAAATAAATTCCCGAGCTATAAGAGTGCATACTTTGGCGATAAATATATTCTCCTATTTTTCTTTTTTCACTCAAACAAACTGTGATAATATATAATAATTTTAATAACCCTATATTTGTCAAATATAAAAATTCCCAAATATAAGATTGAATAAATGTGCACCGAAAAAAAATTGTCAAAAATATCGGAAGATATAAATTTCCTAATACTATTACATTTCCAGATACATACGCTGTCCAATATTGACAGGTTATAAGAACAACAATCATAACAAAAAAAAGCACACTTTGAAAATTTCTTATTCTTTTTAACCTGACTACACAATCCGGTATTAAACATATTCCCCCAGCACCAGTAATATAATAAGTATTGTTTTTTTGTCTCTATATTATTTTCTAAATATGATCTGCAAAATGAATATGCTGTAAAATATAACAGTATAATTAATATTATCTTCCATACCGTTTTATCTTTTTCAGTTTCCATACTTTTTTTCGGAAACATCTGCCCAAATATCCAGACACCTATCCCAGTCTCCATAAACGTTGCCAGTCCATACAATAAAACTTTCAGCATTCTTCATACCCCCCAGTAATTCAGAATTGCTTCTCTGACACCTTTGAATCTTTCTCTGCCAACTGTAATAATATTACCGTCCCGCATATAAAGATCCCTTCCTTTCATCTTCATCACATGTTGGATGTTTGCAAGATATCCTCTGTCAGATATAATAAATTCTTTTGAATTCAGTTCCTTTTCTACTGTTGACAGACTTGCTCTGATCTTTACTTCCCCACGCCTGTGCACAAAAATGACATATTTTCCTTCTTTTTTCATATAGAAAATATCAGAATATGCCAGTTTTTCAACTTCATTTCTTTTATTTATGATATAGTACCGCTCTTCTTTCTCCATAATTCCAGGAAGAAGCGCATCATAAGCCTGCGGAAGTTTTTCCTTCAGACACTCTTTGGGGATATAACGATAGGTGTTTACCTCATATGCTTCTATTGCATAATCCACAAAATTTGTAATAAATATAATAACCGGATCCGGATAAAGTCTGCGAATTTCCCTCGCTGCCTCTATTCCGTTTTCTCCAGGCATCCGGATATCCAGAATATACATATCGAATTTTTCTTCATTCAATCCCAGCAGAAACCATTCCACATTCTGGTATGTCGTTACCGTGCAATCTACGTTTTTCTCTGCAAAATACTGTTCTGTGATATCCTTTTCTTTTTTCAGATACATTTCGTCATCATCCAGAATCATTATTCTTATCATAGCAATTATTCCTCCATGAATGTATAAAATCTGAATTTCTTCACATCATAAAAATAACTTTCATCCTTATTGATGACCAGCTCATAAACCTCGATATCCCCTTTGGTTGTCACATCAGTTCTGTGATACTGATAAATGTATCTGCCTTCCTCATGGTTTTTTACCTTTCTGATGATATCATCCACCAGTTCTCCGATTGTCATCGGACTGTCTCTGGAAGGTCTCCATCTTCCAATCATACCACGAACCTGTGACCTGGTCAGTTTAATTCTCTTTCCAAGAAGATATCCTTTCGGGAAAAAGTCTTCTCTGGTCTTTCCTGTCTTTTTTAATATCTCACGTATTGTCTTATTTTCTTCATCTAAAGCAAATCCCATATTAGCATAAGCCTGCATATGAAGCAACGCTAATTCGAGATATTTACTGTTTTCAGATTCTTTATTCCATAACAGTAATTTGTCCAGACTTTTATATACAGTTTCTCTGATTGTAATTCCCTGATTTTGCAAAGTCTGCAACGAAAACATCATGGTATACAAATCCTTTGTATATTCGTCCATATTCCTATATTCCTCCTGTCATAAAACATATCAAATTTGATTAGTCGCTTGTCATTTATATCCTTATACATATTTAATTCCGTCTGTTAAACTTTATCAAAGGAAGGATTTTTATTTATGAAAAATCAGGATTAAATATAATTACAATTCGACAATTTTCGTGTTTTTGTCCTCGAAAAGCATTTTTCTGACCTCGAAGCAACAATCAGGAAATGCTTTTTATTTTTTCTGTTTCATGTTTACATTTTTCCCTTTTCTCACTCTTTATAAGATGTATCACTGGTGAGCAAATAAATAATAAAATTTCAGGAGGATGAACAAATGACAAAAACAGAAAAAGCAGTAACATGGGCAATTGAAATCGCAAACGATCCGGCACACGGATATGATCAGAATAACAGATGGGGACCGGACTACGATTGTTCTTCACTGGTAATCTCCGCATGGCAGCAGGCTGGTGTACCTGTAAAAACAAAAGGAGCCACTTATACAGGAAATATGAAATCCGTCTTTCTGTCCTGCGACTTTAAGGATGTGACTTCCAAAGTTAATCTCAGCACAGGAAGTGGCATGAAACGTGGTGACATATTATTAAACATCGCAAGTCATACAGTAATGCACATTGGCAATGGTCAGGTGGTATCTGCCAGCAAAAATGAAAATAATGGATATCATGGTGGTAAACCCGGAGATCAGAGTGGAAAAGAAATCAAACTTCAGAATTATTACAATTTCCCTTGGGATTGTGTTCTCCGTTATACTGAAGATTCTTCAACTACTGATCCTGAACCTCAGCCAACTGCAGGAAATGCAAAAATCCGCAAAGGTCAGGGTTATGCCAACAAATTCGCCAATGCCGGAATCTCTATTACCGGAAAAAGAGACGCTGCTACCAAAAAAGCAGGCGTTAAAGTTCTTCAGACAGCTCTGAACAGGGATTATGGTGCCGGTCTGGATGTAGACGGTATCTGGGGAACAAACACAGACAATGCTCTTGGACAGCATTATCTAAAAAATGGTGAAACTCAGTATATGGTAACTGCCGCTGAGATTCTCCTTCTTTTACGTGCTTATGATCCAAACGGTGTAGAGATTCCCGGTACCTTTGGCTCAGGACTTCTCTCTGCTGTAAAGGCATTCCAGAAGGCACAGGCTTAACGGTTTCCGGAACCTGTGACAGAAATACTTTCCTGAAACTGATCAGCTGATCTTTACCAGATAAACATCCGGCAGAATTCTTTTCACTGATTCTGCGGATATGCCCCTTCACTATTTCTTGTATATAAAAAGAAACAGTTTTGAAACCCATCAAAATGATTTCAAAACTGTTTCTTTTGTTTTCTTATTTTTTACCACGGAACATATTCGCCGCTGTCTTCATCATAATAATACCAGCCGTTTCCTCTGCCTATAGGACTACAGTCAGATTCCGCAGCCTGAAACGGTATATAGGAATTGGTTCCCTGATCCCAGGAATACAGGTCATACGGATCTCTTACTTTTCCTGATGCATCATCAGGTGCAGTCCAGGTCCAGTAGTATTTATTGCCATCCTGATCCGTAACACCATCTTCATCCATAGCACGCCCAATATCCTCCCAGCTTCCATAACAATTTCCGTCACTGTCATACCAGTTTCCATCGTCAGCCTGAGAAATCAGTCTTCCATTTCCCTCACTGTCATATATCATCGCCTGATCTGCTGTCTGATCAATTTGATTGCCACCGTCGCCTGTTGAGCCATTATTTTCAGATGAATTATTGTCCACGTATGTATTCTGTGAATCATCTGTATTATCCGCATCATTCCCTGAATTCTGTACATCGCCCGCATTATTGGATGAGGCAAATACTTTCGTCTTCTTATCCGCAGTCTGATTTGAATTTTCTTTTCCACCGGATGTACTTTTATTTACCTGTTTTTTATCCGGCTGAGATTTTTCTGCTGTTTTTTGTTTTGTCTGTTCGGATTTCCCCTGTGAATTCTGCGTATAATCAACCTGTGTCGCTGTTTTATTCTGTTCCGCACAGCCAGTCATAGCAGCCGCTGCTGCTAAAATCCCTGCCATAATAATTACAATCTTTTTCTGCTTCATTTTGTTGTCCTTTCTACATTTGCTAAAAATGTCACTGCCTTTATCATAATGTGCTTTTCCTGTTCATTATGACATACTTCACAGACTTCGATGCCTCATATGTCCCTTATCTGTCATAAAAAGGACATTATTTATCTCCAAATCCAGACAAGATTTGAGTATAATAAGTTTATTGGCAGTACCGTAAATTTTGAGTATTACGGGAAAAAGCAGGTATAAACGCCTGGTAAAAGGGAGATCTTTTTTCTTAAAAGTGAAATCTCTGTGAAACAAATGGCAGCAGTGCTTATTTCACAACTATTTTCTTTATTTTCGACCATTTCGTATAACTTTTTGCATAGCCTTTTACATAGGCACGTCCTGCAAGGTAGTAGACTCCGGGCTTCACACTTTTAAAGACCACCGTGGTTTTTGTCTGATTTTTCTTTGTATAAGCATAACTGCTTACACCTGTATAGCTGCCGTCATCAGATTTGGAAACTTTCTTTGCCAGTACCCAGTCTGTTCCATCACAGGACTTTGGAACGGTAAACGTCACCGTTACATTTCTTTTGTTCCCTGTCTGGAAACCTTAGCTGATTTAACAGCAGGTTTTCCTGTTACAAGGCTTGTTTTTACAGTTACCTTCCTGACCTCTGCCCATTTACTGAGCACTTTGGTATTGCTCCCATTCAGATATTTATAAGCATGTACGCCAATATACCACGTTCCTGCCGGTACGCCCCGTAAGATAAGCTCTTTACTGCTTCCGGAATACCCACTCTTTACCTTTATATAATCCGATGGTTCTTTTCCGTTCTTACTTCTGGCAGCAACAACATCGTAACCGTCTGGTTCCTCACCCTTGCTGTTAAGTACTATTCTGACATCATTTTTCTTCACCTGCACCTTCTGAACCACAGGTGCGTCCGGAGTCTTTACCTTTACCGTAACCGGAACCCCGTCTGACCATTCCCCATATTCCATAACATGGCTGCTGTTCTCTTTGTATGCCCTGCAATAAAGACTATGTGTTCCCTCCGGAATATACTTCAGCTCAGGATATTGATTCAGTTCAGAATTTGTAATTTTTGTCTGCGCAGTATAATTCCCCTTTTTCAGATTCTTCTGAGATTTGGCTGTCACAAACTGATAGCCGTCTGCTTCATTGGAAAGATCTCTCAGATAAAGCATTGCATAATTTGTTCTCACTCCGGTTCTCAATAAGTCAATAACCGGTCTGTTTAATGTCTGATATGAATCCACCTGTACCATTATCTGCACAGCAGTGTCCAGTCCTTCATTATTTTCATCTTCATTCAGTTCCAGATGACCGGTCACTGTAAAACTTTGAGCTGCCTTGCTTTTCGGATCATACACACAATCCTCCACATCCCACTTCACAGATGCAGAAAATGTTGTTTTCTTTCCATCCACCTCGGCACCATAAACTTCCAGCCAATCTGGCAGATGCAAAGCATCAGCTGTTTTTCTGCACCATTGGTAATTCCGGTCACAGGCTCAACAGCATCTGCCAGTCCCTGATAAGTCCGGTCTCCTACAATAAAAGAATTATACAGATTCTGCGTTGTCAGGTGTTCTCCTGCCACTGTTTTCGCAGTCACAGTCACCTGAAAACTATATTTTCCCACCGAAAGCCCCAGTTTGGGCCAGAGTCTCAGTTCTGTGCTCTCCCAGGTGCCAGATAAGCATTTCCAGATAATAACACACTACATTCTTTACTACGGTTAAAAGACAGCTTCATATCTGTATCCGTAACATTTTTCAAAATATATGTCTTTGCTTCCGGAAGTGTCTTATAGCCCCACTGCATTGTTGGAAAAGCCCCGGCAGACTTTTCAGTAATTTCCAGCTGCTTCTTTTCTGTCGGATTCTTCTCTCTGTTCATTGTAACATGAAGAGGATATCTGCTTCCGTCATCTGCGAGAAATGCAAACGTTTCATCATAAATTCCGTATTCCTGCTTCGGCAATATATAAAAATAAAGCGTTTCTCCCGGTTTCAGCAGCTTTTTGGAATCCTGTTCCTCATAATCTTCTGTCCACTTTGCCATCTGGTCATCTACTTCAAAGTTCTTAAGACCTGAAGTATCTACCGTATTCTGGTTTCCTTTTTTCCTGAATTTCTGACCACTACATACTTCTCCACACGAAATTCCGGGTCATAGAAATCGCTTTCTGTAAATTCTTCTTCTGTACCTGTTTCTATACTCAGCTCATAATCTTTTTCAGAGGAAGCTCCCACAATTACTTTCAGAGTAACCTTACAGGAAGCACCCTCTTTTGTCTCAAATGTCACTGTCTCTTCATAATTTCCGGCAGGCAGATCCTTCTTATCATCAATGTCCACAGCCGCACAACTTCCGGGCTGCATTTCTTCATCCGTATTTGTATCGAAAATCGGTGCGTAGGAAAAATCAAAATATCTGCTCTGCGGAAAATCAGAGAGATGAAGCGAATCTGTTCCTGCATTATAAAGAAATAACCGCTTACGTAACTGTTCTCCCTCTGCATGAATTCCCAGATCGATCAAAGCAGTACCTGATGTCAGCTCATACTGCTTTATAACAGGTTCCTGCTCACGCTGTGCAACATAAAGGCTCAGTTCCTGTGAAGAAACTCCAATACCATTGTCCGCCTGTACAGTAAAGCTGAAACTCCCTTCCTTCTGCGGTGTTCCGCTGATCACTCCCCCGGAAGACAACGTAAGTCCCGCCGGAAGCTCGCTTCCCTCCTCCAGACTCCAGCTCACATCTGTATCAGCTTCAAGCTGTACCTGATATTCTGTTCCAATCTCTCCACCCGGCAGAACCATATCTGTCAATATGGCAGGAATACTCCCTGTTCCATCACTGAAAGATTCTCCCGCCGAAAAAACTTCCGCCCCGCATACTGTTAACGGAGCTGCTGCTGTCATAATTGCCGATAAAAAAACTGCTGTAAAAATTTTGTAATTACTTTTCATTCTTCTCCTCCAGATAATAAAATATAAAAGTATCAATTTACCTAATTAATATACCACTGGACGGAAATGTTTCTGTAATTACGGAATGATATGTAGTCTAATGGTCATGAATATCAGAAAAGCCCTGTTCATTATGACATACTTTACAGGCTTTGATACCTCATATATCCCTTATCTGTCATAAAATGGGCATTATTATTTATAGATAAAACAAATAAAACACTGGTATTTATTTGCACAATGAATTTCAAATCCAGACAAGTTTTGAGTATAATAAGTTTATTGGCAGTACCTTAAATATTTTTAGGAAAATACGGAATATCAGAAAAGTACTGTAAATAAAAAAGGGAGGAAGTTACTTATGAAAATCGGAGTAACAGAAGCAAGTCCAAGAGCAATTCAGCGGGCAGCAGAAAAAAAATTTAAAGGCGGATATTATTGCTAGCGAAGCATTGATCAGTGCGATCAGAGAGGAATTCAAACTTGACGTTCCCGAAGAAGTTATCGCAATGGCATCTGGTATGGCAGTAGGAGCAGGAAAATCAGGATGTATCTGCGGTGCATTTAACGGAGGAATTCTTGCATTGGGAATGTTTTTTGGCAGAACCGGACAAAATGGTCCAACAGATCCAAAGAGTATCAAATGTATGGAATTGACACATGAACTTCACGACTGGTTTAAAAAAGCAAATGGAAAAAATGCAATCTGCTGTCGTATTCTGACAAAAGAATTCAATATGGGACAGGGCGAACACAAAGAACAGTGTATCTATTTTACAGGGTTATGTGCATGGAAAGTAGCCAGATTGTCTGTCGCGAGCTGGGAATCAAAAATCAGGATGAGATTGATGAACCGGCAGAGAGACATACCATTGAAGAAATTTAGTCAAATCAGACTGCGGGCAGATATTTGACTATGATCAAGCAGCAAAACTAATCACAAATATCTGCTTATATAACAGGAAAGGATAAGACAACAATGAAAAACACAATTAAAAAAATTCCTATCCCGCTTTGCGGTGTAATGCTTGGTCTGGCGGCACTGGGAAATCTCTTACAGAGTTACTCAGAAGGAATCCGCTATATCTGCGGAATCCTGGCAGCATTTTTGCTCATACTTGTTTTACTGAAATTAATCATGTTTCCACAAATGGTCAGGGAAGACATGAAGAATCCCATCATGGCAAGCGTATCCGGAACATTTCCCATGGCTTTAATGCTTCTCAGTGTTTATGTAAAACCATTTATCGGCAAAGCAGCTTATTTTATCTGGCTTCTGGCAATCTGTCTCCATATAATTCTGATCATATATTTTACAGTAAAATTCTTACTGAAATTACAGATGCCAAAAGTTTTCGCAAGCTATTTTATTGTATATGTAGGAATTGTAGTAGCATCTGTTACAGCCCCTGCTTATGAAAAGGCAGCCTCTATCGGAACAGCAGCATTCTGGTTTGGTTTTGTCACACTGATCCTGCTTCTGATTCTGATAACCTACAGATACGTAAAATTCAAAGAAGTACCAGATCCCGCAAAACCGCTCATCTGCATTTACGCAGCACCGACAAGTCTTTGTATTGCCGGATATGTACAGTCAGTAATGCCGAAGTCATATGGCTTTCTTACAGGAATGCTGGCAGCAGCAACCGCAATTTATATTTTTTCACTGGTAAAGGCAATTACATATCTGAAAATGCCGTTTTACCCAAGCTATGCTGCATTTACATTCCCATTTGTAATCAGTGCAATTGCATCCAAACAGACTATGGCATGCGCTGCAAACATGGGAAAACCTCTTCCGTTTTTAAAATATGTAGTGCTGATTGAAACAGTAATTGCAGTACTTTTAGTAGTATATACGTTTGTGCGCTATATGGGATTCCTGTTTGGACAGAAAAATAGCAAAGAAAAAACGTAAGTCATAGAAATGTAGTTCTTTTTTAACTTTGAGTATTACAGGAAAAAGCAGGTATGAAAAATACCTGCCTTTTCTATAATCTTATAATATCTTCACAGTTATAACATTTCTATCAGAGCTGCAATACGTGTATTTAGCTGTCCAACATCAGACTGAGAATAATCTGTCTCCACATGCAGATAAGGAATCTTTTTCTCTTCTCTTACAAATCTGCCAACTTTACCGGCTTCCACATTATAAGTATGACAGGCCTGAAGAGTCATTTCCACAACAGCTTCTACCTGGTACTCATCGATCAGTTCATTTAACAGTTCAAAACGGTTCGGATTCGGAGTCATAACAGAACAGCCGATATTCAGATAACGTCTTGCAATTGCTTCGTAAATATCCGGATCATTTTCATCAATCAGTCTGTCTACGCTCTTTGCACCGGAGCAGTTTTCAAAAGCAACTACCACACCGCCATTTTCTTCAATTGCTTTTACTACTTTCATGGTAGCTCCGCCCATTGGACATCCGGTGATCAGAATACGATGTTTCTTTCCTTCGTTTTTGCCTGCTGCATATTCTTCTTTCAGCTTCACTGTCAGTGCATCAATCTCTGCCGGGACTTTGGAACGGTCAAACTTAAAGGTAGTTCCATACAATACATTATAAAGATTCTCACCCTTCATTGGAGCCGGATCCTGTTTCATCAGTTCATAGAAATCTTTCAAAGCACGACGTCCCTCATTGCTGATGCGGACTGCCTCACGAAGCTTCTCCTCTGTGATCTCCACCTCAAATTTCTTCTCCAGATATTCTTTGAAACGGATAATCTCACTCTTCCAGTACTGAAGTGCAGCCTCTGTCTGTTTATGAGGAAGCTCCAGAATAAATACATCCTTAAATTCGGACATAAATTCATACATTTTTTTCTTTCCGTCACAGGTAGTCTCACCAACTACAACATCTGAAAAATAAAAGAATGGACATTTATCTGTCACTGCAAACCCATAACTGGCCTTGATCAGTGGACAGAGATTTTTCGGCAATGTCTGCTCGGCTACCGGGATTGTTTCATCAGACATGGAACATAAACCTACAGAAGCAGCTCCCATGGCCATTGCAATCTCCTGTGGAAAATATGTACAGTAAGAACCAATTACCGGGATATTCTGATCCTTAATCTTCTTGATAGCAAGAATGAATTCTTCCTCTGCTCCGCAAACTCCTCAAATACTTCTGGTAAATCTTTAATTATTTCCATCTTTGTGCCTCATCTTTCTATCGTTTTTATATTATTTTTTACTTCTTTCATACCATTCGCCAACTGTTGCAGTCCTTATTATCCTCTACAGTTGATTATTTATTTCTTTTTTTCTCCGGCAAGCAATGATGCCCCAAACGCTCCTGCATATCTTCCGTCTTTCATAGCTTCAACAGCACATCCAAGTTTTTCCGAAAGAATTTCTGCAAAATACGGACATTCACTCAATCCTCCGTAAGGAGCACTGTCCCCGGAAGCTGCTTTCTTCTGGCAAGCTGCGCAACTTCTCCGCTACAGAATTTACCACTCCCGCAGCTATATCCTCTCTGCTTCGCCCTTCACCAATCATGCTGATTACCTCAGATTCCGCAAATACCGTACACAACGAACTGATCGGTACCACAGTTCCCTGTTCTGCCAGGTCAAACAGTTCCGCAATGGTAACTCCCAGTCGATTCGCCATAATCTCCAGAAACTTCCCGGTTCCGGCAGAACATTTATCATTCATAAGAAAATCCTGGATCATTCCCTGATCTATCAAGATTACTTTCGTATCCTGACCACCTACATCAATAATTGCACATTCATTTCCCGCCAGTTCTCTGCCACCTCTTCCATGACAGGTAATCTCCGTAATCACAAAATCCGCATAATCCACAGCTACACGCCCATATCCTGTAGCTGCTACACGAACCCCTTCACTCATTACATCAATCCCCTGATTCAGAAGCCTTGAAGCAATCTCCGAAGCCGTCTCCTTACTGCTCCACCCTGTAGGCAGCACAAATTTCATTTCCCTGTCACCAGTCACAACTGTCTTCGAAGCAGTCGAACCAATATCAATTCCAACATAATACAACTTTTCTCACCTGCTTTTTTTGGTATTTTTATCCATTCTGTTTACTGTAACTTCTATTATACCCTTTCCCATTAATAATCAAAAATTCAAAAATACAATAAAAGCAGGAGATTTATTTAAAAAAGCTATAAATGATTTTTACCCCACGAACAAGCAATGACACACGACAGATAATGATAAAATCCTCTTTATAAATTTATCTGGTAAAATCAAGACACAATAAATTTTTTTGTTACATTTCCATTATAGCAGAAAATCACGACCACCGGCTTAGCCGGTGGTTTGCTTTGACCCTATAAGAGTCTATTACCGGCACTGGAGTCTAAAGACTCATCGAAATAGGTTCGCCAAGCGCAACATCATTTACCTACAAAGCCCTTTCGGCTTATCTTTATTTGTTACGTTTTACTGGCTCACCCGTAAACGGGTCAATATACTCTTTCAGTGTCATTTGATCATATTCCAGATCATCCTGTAACTGATTTGCTATATATTCCTGTATTTTCTTTGCATTTTTCCCTACCGTATCTACATAATATCCGCGACACCAGAAATGTCTGTTTCCATAGTTGTACTTCAGATTTGCATGTCTTTCGAATATCATTAATGTACTCTTTCCTTTTAAGTACCCTACAAAATACGATACACTTATGCTTGGCGGAATTTCTACTAACATGTGTACATGATCTGGACATATCTCTGCTTCAACAATTTTTACACCTTTTCTTTTGCATAACATACTCAAAATATCTGCTATATCCTGTTTAATTTTTCCATACGCTACTTTTCTTCTATATTTTGGTGCAAAAACAATATGATACTTACAATTCCACTTTGTATGTGATAAACTATTATTATCCATATGGATACCTCCTGTGTATATTAGTGCGGTTGGCGAACCTACATTAATTATACCACCGGAGGTTTTTTTCTGTAAGCTGAAGCAATGCTGACTCACCTGCATAGCAGGTGGTTTATTTGTTTTCCAAAGCTCCGTTTTTCGGATCAGCGAAAAACTCCACAATGGCAAACAGGGCTTTGCCCTAACAAGAAAAACCAGTAACGTTTCGGGTATATGTCAAAACATTACTGGTCTTTTTTATAAGATTATTCCACACTTTTTATTCGATACAGGGAATCTCATAATTCCAGGATTTACGGATGTCGTCCATGATTTTCATGATCCTTATTGTTTCCGCATGAGGTATTTCCGGACACTCCGTTTTTCCCTCATGAATTGCTTTCATGCAGGATTCTACCTCATATTCATATCCTGAGATCTGTTCCGGCACAACATAAGAAGCCACTTCTTTATGTTCGGTATCAAACACTGTAATCTTTTCCGGATTATTGATATTCTGCACCTGCATATATCCTCTGGTTCCGAAAATACTTCCCATTCTGTCTGAGATTTCTCTTGCTCCACACTGAAGGGTTGCCATGCGGTCTCCCTCAAACACCATGGCAATGCTGTCCAGAATATCCACTCCATTCTGAAAGATTGCAGTAGCCTTTACATCCTTTACCTTATCGCCAAGCACCATGGAGGCAAAATTGATCGGATATACGCCTACATCCAGAAGAGCACCTCCTGCAAGCTCCGGTTTACGGATACGTTCCACATGACTTACTGTATAGCTGAGATTCGCGGTAACTGCCGTAACTTCTCCGATCACACCACTTTCAATAATATCGTTGATCAACTTTCTGGACGGCATATATCTTGTCCAGATTGCTTCTGTAATCAGAAGCTTTTTCTCTTTTGCAAGGTCAAATAATTTTTGTGCCTGCTCTGCATTTACAGTAAATGCCTTTCACAAAGCACATGCTTTCCCGCTTCCAGACACATCTTTGCATGCAGATAATGGTGTGAATGAGGAGTTGCGATATAAACCAGTTCAACCTCATCATCTGCCAGCATTTCCTCATAGGATCCATATGCTTTTTTACTTCATATTTCTGTGCAAATACCCGGGCACGTTCCAGATCACGGGCAGCAACCGCATACGCCTCCACACCTTTCATTCCTGCCACTGTTTTCGCCATAGTAGAAGCAATGCCTCCTGCTCCCAGAATACCTAACTTCATTTTATTGTCCTCCCATATTTATAGCAGATAAAATTATCCACTTCGCTACTTGCTCTAATTTTACAGCATCATCGCCCGGAGAACAAGTTTATTCCGTTATATGTTTATCCCATATCATTCATTTATTTTTTCAGTTTCTCTTTTTTCGTTTCGTCATCAACCCTCCAATCCTTCCGGTCTCTTTCGCAGACAGACTTTTCCATCCATCACTCAATACTCTGTCCAGCAGTCCCATTTCCTCTGCAATTTCATACTTCATTCTGACCTCCGGCAATAATTCTCCATCAAGATAAGCTTTTATTTCCTTCTCTTTATCCAAAACAGCCCACACTCCTTTTCTTTGGAGTATGGGCTGTTTTCTTAATTTTTATACTGTATTTCATTCAAACGGATATTCGCAATCCGCTTCGCTGCCTACCTGATTCGGTTAAACTTCTGTCTATTACAGATTGGATTCTGTTATCTTTTCGGAATAATAATTGCCGCAATGATATATGCCCAGATTCCCGCACCGCCAAAGCAGGTAAGGATCACCCATGCCAGACGCACCAGCGTAGGTCGATATCAAAATATTCTGCGATTCCTCCACATACACCGCAAAGCATACTGTTTTCTGATGATTTGTATAAACGTTTGTCACCCATGTTCCATTTCCTCCTTAAACCCAGATTAGTCAAGCAGATAAAATCATCCGCTTCGCTACTTACTCTACACCGAATAACTTCCTGATTCGGTTAAATACTACTTTTATTTCTGCACGTCAGAGTATATGCTCTTCAGGATATCTGCAAATCTCTGTGTTCTTTCCCGGAGAAATCTACTGATATATTTCCCATACCGCACTCCAGATCCAGTTTCCTGTCTGCGCCTTTATTGGAAATGGTTTTCTCCCGTCCAAGTCCACTGTAGGAATCAGAACCTACATCCAGATTTCCCACTCCACATTCCAGATCATAATTATAATCCTCCTGCGTACCGGTCAGTGTCAAATCCAGTTCACCCAGACCACATTCTCCATCTGTCTTCCTGGCGCTCAGATCTGCAAATGTCATACTTCCGGTTCCGATTTCCAGATCTGCCTCCCTTGCAGTCACCGGATTCTTACTTTCAAATTCCCCGGCTCCCATCTCCACACTCAGCTTCTCTGTCTCAATATCTCTGTTCAGATAAACAGTACCTGCACCCATCTCAATCTCCAGCTCCTGAAGCTTAACATCTTCCGGATAGGAGATACACACCTTTCTGTTTTTAGACAGTTTTTTCGTGCTTCTGACCTTAAGAGTATCTGAACTCTCCTTCACTGTCACATTCTTCCCACTGTCATCATAAACTCTGACACAGAAACTGTCGCCCTCTTCCAGAATCAGATCATCGTACTTCAGCTCTATATCCAGCTTTGTGGCTGATACTTCAACTGATATACAGTGCCATCTTCCTCATTCTCATCAACAGCGCGGGCATAATCCTCACTGTCGTCACAGTCGTCGCTGTCGTCATAATCATCGCTGTCATAGTCATCGCTGTCATCATAATCATCATCGTCATCATAATCATCGCTGTCATCATAATCATCATCGTCATCATAATCATCGCTGTCATCATAATCATAATCCCCGTCTGCCACCAGAAGCATCCTTTTCAGACTTTCCACCCCTGTCAGTTCCGACATACTGGCTCCCATAACACCACCGGCAGCTGTCAGCCCGATTCCCACAGCACCAAAAATCCCCGCTGCGATCAACATTCCTTTTGTAAACTTCTTCATTTAACCTCCTCCTTTCTCTTTCTGTAAAGCAACCTGTTAAAAAAGTCGGTAATCTTCCGAAACCACTTCGGCACAATACGTACTGCGACACTGATCAGCCCTAATATCATAAGGATTGCCAGAGCAATCATCAGACATCCAATTCCTATTGTCATAATCCCGGTTCCGGTCATTACAGTCAAAAGCCCTGCTCCAGCCACAACAGCTGCGATTCCACCAACCAGTAAAACCACAGCACCTATGCCCAATCCAACGATCAGCCAGAACGGAAGCAGTAAGATTCCAACTGCAAATGTCAGAATCCCACCAACAGCCCCCTTAACAAAAGGAGAAATAAAAACCAGCAGGATCACCGCAAGGATCAGCACCGCCTGATTCCCCTTTCTGAAAAAACGCTTCCCTGTTCCCGACTCTTCTCCATATCTCTCAGGCATCTGGCCTCTCTCTTTAGTCCGGGCATCCTCATAGCCATGCTCCGTATATTCTCCATACTCATAGCCTCCTGCCGAACCTTTCAGATCCGCCTTGATGATTGCTGCAACCTTCTTGGGACTTCCAAGTTCCCTGAGCACCGAAGCTTCATTCTCAGCTCCTGCATCATCGAAATAACTATTATAAAAATCAAGGGCATCCTGCCTCTCTGTCTCGGAAATATCAGCAAGCAGCTTCTCCAGCTCCTGCATAAACTGCGCCCTGTCCATCATCCTATTCCTCCCTCAAACATCCCGCTTATCTTGGATGCATAAATTTTCCATTCAGCTTTATAAAACTCCAGCTGCGCAGCACCTCTGTCCGTCAGCTTATAATAACGCCTGTTACGTCCTGCATACGCCATATCGTAAACCTCCAGACAATCATCCTTCTGCAGCCTCCTGAGCACCGGATACAAAGTAGACTCCGAAACATCCAGAACTCCACGCACATCCTGCGTGATCCTATATCCGTAAGTCCCTTCCTTCTCCTTAGAAACAACCGCCAGAACAACCGCATCCAGAAGCGCAGCACCCGTATTAAAAACCATATGCTCACTCCCTCGTTTCAATTATGTTCTGTACAGACAGCATCATCTCTGCAATCCAGCCTTAGAGCGTGTCTGAAAAATGCTCCAGACTATACCAAAGGTAAACGCCATTTCACATCTGATACATTTATTCCATCCTGTTCACATACTATACAGAACATCAATATTGTTTTGTTAACGATATTATATGATGTATAATATAATTTTGTCAATACTATTTAGCAAAAATCATTTATACTTTATAATCATTTTGATACCTTTACCGAAAATACCTCCTTAACGTCTTCCGGTTTACTATAGCACTCCTCATAAATAATGTATTTAAAAGCATTGCTATAGTATTTCATAAACTTAATATTCCATAAACCTCACGTTATACTACAGTTATTTTCAGTAAACAGCGCAGGAAAATATATCTGTCTGAGTGCATTTGCAGGCATCTTAGATCTTCTTAGCCGGTAGAAATCTGCGTTATGGAGAAAAATCGCAACCTGTCTGAGCGAAGCCTGCAGCGGAGCGAGTTTTGCATTTTTCTCCATGCTTTAGCAGATTTTACGGCTTAGAAGATCTTAGATGCCGAAACCGCACTCAGACAGATATATTTTCCTGCGCGTCCCCCCACCAACCCAAAACTACAGCAAAGGAAACCAACCCATTATGAACGAAAATACAACACCCCTCCACCCCGCATTCCTCACCCGAATGGAGAAAATGCTCGGCAACGAATACCCCGCCTTTCTCTCCAGCTTCAGCGCCCCCCGAACCTACGGCCTGCGCATAAACACCTCCAAGATCACCTGCGAAGACTTCGAAAACCTGTCTCCATTTCCAACCCGTCAGATCCCATGGATCAAAAACGGCTACTTCTACGATGAAGACATCCGTCCTTCCAGATGCCCATACTACCAGGCCGGCCTCTACTACCTTCAGGAACCCAGCGCCATGACCCCCGCCTCCCGCATCCCCATCGAGCCGGGTGACAGAGTCCTGGACCTCTGCGCAGCCCCGGGCGGCAAGGCAACTGCAGCAGGCGCAGCACTTCAGGGACAGGGACTTCTGGTAGCAAACGATATCAGCACATCCCGCGCCAGAGCCCTCCTTCGCAACCTGGAACTCTTCGGTATCCCAAATGTCTTCGTAGCAAACGAAACACCTGCAAAGTTAACCAAAGCATTCCCCGAATTCTTTGACAAGATCATCCTGGATGCTCCATGCTCAGGAGAAGGAATGTTCCGTAAGGAAGAAGCCCTTGCCAAAGACTGGACTCCCGAAAAATCCATGGAGCTTTCCGAAATCCAGAAAGAGCTTATCCTCCAGGCAGCCGATATGCTCCGTCCCGGCGGACTGATGCTTTACTCTACCTGCACATTCGCGCCTGCAGAAGACGAACAAACTGTTTCCTGGCTTCTGGAAAACCGTCCTGACATGGAACTGGCAGAAATGGAAGATTATGAAGGCTTCTCCCATGGAGTTCCTGAATGGGGAAACAAAAATCCTGAGCTTACCAAATGCATCCGGATTTTCCCACACAAAATGAACGGAGAGGGACACTTCCTTGCGCTCTTCCGTAAAAAAGGACAGGCAATCAAGGAAAGCTCCCGTCCTCACACAAAACCGGACAAAAACGCATTTCCACTGATTGAGGAATTTCTGAACGAAATCGGTCTGAAAACCTCTGCGGTCAGCCATTTGACTGGGAACGTGTGGAAATCCGCGGTGATAAAGCCTACTATCTTCCCCCGGTTGCCCACAACTTCCGCGGCATCACCTTCTTAAGAAACGGTCTCTATCTCGGTGACCTGAAGAAAAACCGCTTCGAGCCTCTCAGCCACTTGCACTGGCGATCCGCAAAGATGAAGCAGAAGCAGTCATCTCTCTCTCCGCTTCTGACGAAAGGATCACCAGATATTTAAAGGGCGAAACCTTAAATATCGAACCCGAAGAAGCAGCTCACAAAAAAGGCTGGCATCTCCTCTGTGCAGATGGATATCCCATTGGCTTCGGTAAACTGGTCAACCAGATCCTGAAAACAAATATCCGCAGGGTGGCGCGTATAACACGCGCTTATCCCTGCCGGATATTTGAATTCACAATAATAATATTTATTCCGCTCACAGCAATATCTCTTTCTGCAATGTAAACGAATAAATGATCTTCTCCTTCACTCTTTTCCCCGTCATCCGCTCCAATGCCCGGCATAATCCTCAAGCTGCACATGATACAGATCAATCAGCTTCTGTTCCTGTCCTCTCTTCACTCTATCCGTTTTATAGTCCACAAGAACAATCTCATCCTCTTCCATAAAATAGGCATCGATAATTCCCTGCACCAGCACTGTTTCGTTCTTCCACCCATCATCGAGCATAGAAGCACTTCTCTGAATCACAAAAGGCTGTTCTCTGTAAAGATGTTTTTTCATGGCAGCTTTCCTCATCCTCTGCCCCAGCCCGGACTCCACAAACCTCCTGATATCCCGGATCCGGATACATTCTGCTTCCTGCTCTGTCATTTTCTGGCTCTCCAGAAGTCTCTTTAACTGAGCCCGAAGCTGTTCCTCTGTATCTGCTTCTGCATAATCCAGACATTCCATTACTCTGTGGTAAGCAATGCCTCTGGCAGCCCCCTTATACTCTTCCTGCTTCTCTGCCATAAATGCGGGAACCGGCGCTTCCTGTTCTTCCTCCTGCTCTTCGGCAGACACACTGATATTCTCTTCCAGTTCACTTTCATCATGCCAGCTTCTCTTTTTCAGATCCGAAACACTGACTTTAACCGGAATATCTTCCAGATATTTATACGGATATGCAAAGGAAAATCTCTTCTCTATCTCTTCCTTCACAGCCTCATCATACACTTTATTTTCATCCCAGTTCTTCAGATATTCCTCCTGCATCTGGTTTCCTGCCTGGATGAGAACTGCCTTTTCTGTCATCTGACGGACAGTGATCTTTTTTATCACAAACTCAGAGATATCATCGTAAATCCCCGGCTGTTTCTTCATGAGGATTCCATATTCCCACAAAAGTTCACTCATGGCCCGATGCCGCACCAGTGCAGGCAGTACAAAAGCCAGTAATTCTTTGCTTTCATTCTGGTTCCCAGTGGGAGCAGTTCTTCTCCCTCATCCAGAAAACGCGACAGCGACAGCATCTGCTTTTCCAGCTTTCCGACTGTTCCTGTAAGGATCAGTTTCTCTTTTGCTCTTGTCATGGCAACGTAAAGTACCCTCAGTTCCTCTCCCAAACTCTCTTTCAGAAGCTGTCTTCTGATCACCTGCTTATTCAGCGAAGATGCGATCACCCGTTTCTCCGGTATGATAGCATCAGCCCCTATTCCCAGTTCCGGATGAAGCAAAAGACCTGCATTCATATCCTGAAAATTAAACTGTTTTCCCATACCGGCCACAAATACTACCGGAAATTCAAGTCCTTTACTCTTGTGGATCGTCATGATCTCCACTGCGGTATTGCCCGCTCCTGTCAGATTGACTTCTCCATAGTCTACCTGATATGCCTGTAGCTGTTCGATATAACGAACAAAGTTAAACAGACCCCTGTAGCTTGTCTTCTCATAGTCCATAGCTTTCTCCACAAGCATGGTAAGATTTGCAAAACGCTGCTCCCCTCCCGGAAGTGCCCTTGCATAATCTCCATACCCGGTTTCTTTCAGCACATAAAGGATCAATTCGTGGACCGGCGTATATGCAGCCATATTTCTTACCTTTTCAAGGAGACTCAGAAATCCTTTTAATTTAATATTCAGAGAGTTCTTTTCATCTGTTCGCAGATTACTGTTTGACAATTCAGATTTCAGCTTATCCGGATTCAGTTCTTTTTCGGGGATTTCATTTTCTCCTGCATATGCCGAAACACTCTCATAAAGCAGACCATCAGGATACTGTATTCTAAGCTCTGCCAGTTCCTGCGAAGTGCATCCGACGATCGGTGAACGAAGCACTCCCATAAGCGGAATATCCTGCAGCGGATTGTCACACACCTTCAGATAATTCAATACAGTCACAATCTCGGTTGCAGAGAAATATCCGGTTCTTGATGTACAATATACAGGGATTCCCTGAGACGCCAGCACTTCCCTGAAGGTTTCTGCCCATCCATAGGCAGTGCGCAGCAGGATTACAATATCCCCGTATTCCACAGGCCGGTATTCCTTCGTCTCTTTATCTACAATCTGTTCTTTTCCCACAATTTCTTTAATTCTCTGTGCAATGGCCAGCGCCTCCAGTTCCTGCCCGGTCTGATTTTCCATTTCCCTGCGATTTCCCGATGCACCTGCGTCTTCATAGTCCTGTACATCAGACAGTTCTTCTCCGTCTCTCTCGACCAGAAGAACCTCTGTCTTTACAAATTCCTCTGACTCTCCTTCCGGAAAAGAAGCTCCGGGATAAAGGGCTGCATCTTTGTCATAGGTAATCCCTCCCAGGTCTTCCCCCATGATCTGTCGGAAAATAAAGTTTACACTCTCCAGAACCTGTTCCCTGCTCCGGAAATTTTTGTGCAGGTCAATTCTCTGCTCCTGTGCTTCTTCTGTGGAATAACTTTTATATTTTCCCATGAAAAGCTCCGGCCTTGCCAGACGGAAACGATAGATACTCTGCTTTACATCTCCTACCATGAAGATATTTTTCTTCTGGTTGATCCACCCGGATACTGCTGTTGTCAGAAGCTCCTGCACTAAATTACTGTCCTGATATTCATCCACCAGGACTTCATCATACTTTGCGGAGAGCTCTCTCGCAGCCTGAGACATATGGATTTCTTCCCCTTCTTTCGTCATCAGTATCTGCAGGGCAAAATGTTCCATATCCGTAAAATCCAGAATATTCTTTTCTCTCTTCGCCTCTCCGAACTGCTCTTTAAACTGTACAGTCAATTCAACTAACATCTCTATTGGATCTCTGATATATCTGATCACTTCCAGAAGTTCCTTCTCTGTACTCTGGAAATATCGCTGCCCCAGTTCCTTCAGAATCCCCTTTTCCTCATCCCGGAGATCTTTCACTCTCTGCTTCTTCTGTTCATCTACATCCGAAGCCTTCTTTGTGCTCAGCCGGGCAAATGAGGGTTTCATAAGTATTTCTGCAGTTGTATTATAATCTCTTTTCTCTGCCAGTTCCTGCAGACTTCTTATAAGAAGCAGATCACTGCTCAGTGCCTCATCATACAGATACGGACCATCCGGCTCTGAGCATATTCTTCGCGCCTCCTGCACCAGAAGCTTCGCTTCCTGCAGTTCATCCTTCACTGCATCCCAGAGCATTTTCATCCACTCAGTCTCTCTTAACTCTTCCAGGGAATCAATCCTGTAATCATCCATACATCCGGACAGCCATTCCTGCGGAAAAGGATTGCTCATAGCCATTTCATATAATTTCTGTATCAGGTTTCCCAGATTATCATCTGACTTTCCCGTTGCAAAGCATTCCACGAATTTCTGAAACTTTTCATCTTTCCTGGCATAATATTCTTCAAGCAACGCTTTCACAACATCTCCTCGCAGAAGCTTCAGTTCCCCCTCATCTGCCGTCCGATATCCCGGATCCAGTCCTATCAGATGAAAGTAATTCCGGATAATATAGGCACAGAAACCATCAATAGTTGTAATCTGCGCAGTATGAAGCAGGGTTGTCTGTCTCTGCAGATGCTCATTATCGGGATCCTCACAGAGTGCTTTTTCAATAGCTGCCGAGATCCTCTCTTTCATTTCACCTGCTGCCGCTCTTGTAAATGTCATGATTAGCAGTCTGTCAATATCCACAGGGTGTTCTTTATCTGTGATCTTACTCAGGATACGTTCTACCAGACTGCCGTTTTTCCGGACCCGGCTGCCGCACTGACCAGAATATTTCTGTCCCGCAGCCGTATAACCTCCTGCTGCTCCTTTGTCCACTGTACGCCCATCTTATTCTGCCTCCCTGTCAAATGCTTTCCATAATTCCTCATCAGAGAAGTTTTTCAGTCTGCGGAATTCATATCCTGACAGCCTGCGGTCAAATCCGCATACCGTCATATACGGACAATAAGTACACGCATTCTTTTTTCCGAGCTCATAGGGAGAAACCTCTGCATCTCCCTCCAGAATAGAACTTCTTATCTTCTCAATCTTCGTCCTTACATACCGTCCAAGCACTGCGAACTGTGTTCTGTCTGCCACAGAAGAATTTTTGCGAAAGCTTCCGTCCTTATTAAATGCGACAGGAATGGAGCCAAGGCTACTGTCCATCCTGTACACAAGCTCCGGATCTGCCTGAACCAGCCCATTCATCTTCAGTTCTTTCATAAGACCTGCACTGACTGCTTCCACATCCGCATCTATCTTCTCCTGGATCATAGGATCCTTGATATTGTAATAGAAAACTCCCGCAGGAATAATCTCCTTATCCGGATATTTCTTCTGCTCTACACGCAGAGCACCATCCAGATAGATCATCAGCTGTAACTGCAGGCCATGATACAGATAAACCAGGTCAAAGGATGTATTTCCGGTTTTATAATCAATCACCTTCACATACACCTTATTCTGATCTTCCATAATATCTACTCTGTCAATCCGTCCTCCCCCGAGGTTACCTCAAAGCCTTCCGGCTGAAATTCTCCCTGTTCCAGCTGTTTCTGAAGTGCCCATACCGTCCTTCTGAGGATTCTCCTTGTTCTCTCGATCATATATTCATTTCTGGCACTGCTTTTGAGCACCGTGTTTCCATAATCTGCCACAATATTATCCAGACACCGGTCCGCAATCTCATTCCGTTCCTGTTCTGTCAGCTCTGTCCATTTCATGCCTCTTTTTCGCACTTCTTCTGCAAAGCTTTCCAGTGCTTCATGCATAACATTTCCCATATCCATAGGTTTAAACTCATATTCCACACGCTCGGTAAGCTTCATTCCATACTGAAGGAAATGTGCAAATGCACAGGCTGCAAAACGTTCCAGTCTGGTAGACTGTAAGGTGAAACCACTCCGTATAATGCCTTCGCCACACTCTGGCTGATAATGTCCTCTGGTTTTCCGGCAAAAGCCGACTGTACCAGCTTCTGTACTCTGCTTCTGTATTCCGGATTCCGCAGATACCAGCTGTAAAGCTCTCCAAACACTGCATCCGTCTCATCTGCCTGCTCCAGAATATCCTCATGTTCTTTCTCTGTCTCCTGTACCAGCTTCTCCAGAAACAGATCAATCCCAGCTTCCGGATTTTCCGGATAACAATAAGAATTTTCAATTTTCAGCTTCGGATACAAACTGCGTATACTCCCGATCAGATATGCCGGACTTATGCCTTCTCCTTTTGCATTGGTATCACTATAGGAGAGGATCAGCTTTTCTCCCGGTTTCGTCATATTCAGATACAGATAAAACCTCTGCATATTCATCAGTTCTTTAGGCCCCGGTGCCAGTTCCACTCCCTGCTCCTGGAAGAAATCCCTGTCAAGCTCTGATAAGATTCCGCCTGTCTGTGTGCTCTTTGGGATATTTCCCTCATTCACGCCAACAAAGAACAACGCCTTAATCTCCTTTAAGCGGGATCGTTCCATATCACCCACCATTACCTGATCTATGCTCGGCGGAATCAGCGCTACTTTGCCTGAGAAAGTCTGATTCCAGAAGCTGTCGGAACTCCTGTCTGTTTACCGTTTCTTCGCCAAGAATCTCAACCATCTTATCCAGCAGGTCCATCACAATTCCATAAATCTGGTTATATTCTTTTTCCATTGCTTTATCGCCTGACTCTTTAAACTTTCGCTCCTGTCGTTTCAGTTTCTGCCAGACATTGCTTTTTTGGATAAACTCATAGAGAATCCGGCAGTACTCTTCCACTGTCTTCTTCCCGGAACCAAATCCCTGTGCAAGTTCCCTTACTTCTTCCGCAAAGATTTCTCTGATCTCATTCAGTTCCTGTATCTTCTCCGCTTCCATTCCTCTGTATACACGAACCCATTTTTCAGACCATTTCTTATATCCCCGGATTCCCAGCGCCAGCACGTAATTCTCCAGCTTATCAGCCTGTTCTCTGGTAACTTCTGACATCCCGCATCTGAGATAACGGAAAACACTCTCATAAGGAAATCCCTGTACCGCCATCTCCATGGCAGCGCGCAGATACTCCACAAAAGGATTCATCATTATCGAATGCTTCTCGTCAATAAAATATGGAATATCTGCCTCCTCAAATACCTGTGCTGCAAGTCTTGCATATTCTTCCAGATTTCCTGTGATCACCGCAATCTCACCATAGCGGTATCCGCAGGTACGCACAAGTTCTGACATCCTTCTGGCAGCCTCCCGCATTTCTTCCAGGGGGGATGGCGCAGTAAATATTTTTATCTCCTGCTGTTCTTCGGCATACACGCCCTTTCTGTAGCGGAAGATATTTTTCTCCAGAAACTGTAAGGCAGGTGCCTGTGCAAACCGGGACTGTCCGGATGGTTTCAGATACACCGGATCCTCCAGATCTCTGCTCAGCCCTGCAAGTGTCCGTATCATCTGCTTGCTCATAAAGAAAAGCTGATAAGGTTTTCCCGGAGAAAAGCATCCTCCCGTTCGTCCATAGTCACAGTAACACTTATGCGGTCAGCAATGACCAAAAGTTCCCTGAGCACATTGACCTGAATTGGCGTGAATCCGGTAAATCCATCAAAGAGAAATTCCGCTCCCTTAAGTTTCTCGGAAAAAGGAAGCTGTTTAAGCAGGACATCCATCACCTCTTCCCCTGTCATATAATGCCCCTTCAGGAATTCCCTGAATGACTGATAAAGGATTCCCACATCCTTAAGCTTCATTTCAAGTAATGGCTGATCTTTGGCCTTCTCTTTCATTTCCGCCAGATTATCTTCTCTGATATCATACTGCATAAATTCTGAAACCAGAGACTTCACCTCATCCAGATATCCCGGCTTATTCATCTGACTTCCCAGATAGGCAAGTTCCTTTCTGTGCTGCTGCACCATTTTCTGCAGCACCATGCTTTTTCCCGTATCTTCCAGAACCTTTCTGTTATCTCCGCCGGTTTCTTCAAATACACGGTACGCAAGGCGTTCAAAGCTCAGGATGTCAATATTCAGGATTCCTTTTCCCGGGTGCATTTCCACCAGCGTCTTCTGTGTCTGCATGGTAAACTGCTCCGGAACAATAATATAGTAATTTCTCTCCGGGTGTTCCATGGACTCCCGGATTACTCTCTCATATGCAAAATAAGACTTTCCGGCACCGGAACTGCCGATAATAAACTGTAATGACATTCTTCTCTCCTTACTGTCGGTTACTCACATTCGTTGTTTCAGTATATCATAATTTAAGCACTTCTGTAATAGAATATACAAAACCATCCAGGAGGCGTGTACCATGAGTGCAAAAACAAAAATCATAGTCCTACATATGAAGGAAGTTATATACACCGGCATTTTCCTTCTTCTTGCTGTCATCCTGCTATTGTACTTTTTTCATGTTTGGACCCGGTCAGAAAAAAGTGCCTCAGCCGATGCCAAAAGCCTGTACAAACCGGGAATTTATACTTCCTCCATCGACCTGAATGAAAACACCTTTGACCTGGAAGTAACTGTTGACTCTGACAGGATAACTTCCATCCGTCTGGTAAATTTAAGCGAAAGCACCGCAGCCATGTTTCCTCTCATGGAACCGGCTCTGGAATCACTGGCCAGCCAGATCTATACCTCCCAGTCGCTGGAAAACATCCAATATTCCGAAGATCAGAAGTATACTTCCATGATTCTTTTGAATGCAATTGAAACAGCACTGAAAAAAGCGGAGAACAACTGATCGTTCTCCGCTTCGCCATGCAAAATCACGCGACTAGAATCCTCCACTCCGCTATGCGATTCTAAATATCCATATTTTCAAGCTGCTCCAGCCATACTCCTGCACTTGCATCACTTGGCATTCTAAGATCACCTCTCGGTGAAACCGCAACGCTTCCCACCTTCGGGCCATCCGGCAGGCAGGAACGTTTAAACTGCTGTGCAAAAAATCTCCAATAGAAGGTTTTCAGCCATTTGAAGATTGTCTCCTTATCATACATTCCTTCAAAAGTCTCACATGCCAGCCTGTAAATTTTCTCCGGTTCAAATCCTGCACGAAGCATATAGTACAGATAGAAATCGTGAAGTTCATAAGGTCCCACCAGATCTTCTGTCTTCTGTGCGATCTTGCCATCCTTAGGCGGCAGAAGCTCCGGACTTACCGGTGTATCCAGAATATCAAGAAGAACCTCTGTCAGCTTCTCATCTTTGCATGTATCCGCATAATAACGTACAAGATGACGCACCAGAGTTTTCGGCACTGAAGCATTCACGCCGTACATGGACATATGATCACCATTGTAGGTTGCCATCCCAGAGCCAGCTCAGACAGATCTCCTGTTCCCACCAGAATCGAGCCATCCTGATTTGCACTGTCCATCAGGATCTGCGTTCTCTCTCTTGCCTGGCTGTTCTCATAAGTCACATCATGCACAGACGGATCATGAGCAATATCCCTGAAATGTATATTTACTGCTTCTTTGATATTGATCTCACTTAAAGTCGCACCCAGACACTGACTTAATTTGCAGGCATTCTGATAAGTTCTGTCTGTGGTTCCAAAGCATGGCATGGTAATACAGTGGATATCCTTTCTGTCCGCACCGGAAAGGTCAAAGGCTCTTGCGATCACAAGCAGTGCCAGTGTGGAATCCAGACCTCCGGAAAGTCCCACTGTTGCCTTATGGCAATGGATATGATCCATACGTTTCTTAAGTCCCATTGCCTGGATATTCAGGATTTCATCACAACGCATATCCCTTTCTTCTTTTCGTGAAGGTACGAAAGGATACTGTGAATATTTTCTGGTCAACTTTGTCTCTTCCACATTCAGATGGAAGCACACTTTAATGTGATCACTGTCGTCAGCCGGCTGATAAGTAGTCAGTCTTCTTCTCTCATCGTTCAGCCTCTGCACATCAATCTCACTGTATACAATACCATTGTGGAAACGTTTTCCTTCCGCAAGGATCACTCCATTCTCTGCGATCATATTCTGACCGCCAAAGACCAGATCCTGTGTAGACTCACCTTCTCCTGCATTTGCATATACATATCCGCACACCAGACGTGCAGACTGTCCGGAAACAAGATCTCTGCGGTAGCTGTCCTTTCCGACCATCTCATTGCTGGCTGACAGATTCACGATCAGATTCGCTCCTGCCTGTGCATGGAGAACGCTTGGCGGCAGTGTCACCCATAAATCCTCACAGATCTCTGCTGCTGCCACAAGCTCCGGCTCCTCCTCACAGATAAAAAGAATATCTGTTCCAAAAGGAACTCTCTTTCCCTCAATATCCACATATTCCAGACAGCCAAGACCTGATGCAAAATGGCGCTGCTCATAAAATTCTCCATAGTTTGGAAGATAAGTTTTCGGAACCAGCCAATGATCTCGCCTCTGTTTAAAACTGCTGCCACATTATATAATTTTCCATGATTTCTGAAAGGCACACCTACAAAAACAAGGGCATCCACATCAGCAGTTTCCTTTGTGATCTTCAGCAAAGTTTCCCAGGCGCTGTCGAGAAGACGTCTCTGCAGGAAAAGATCCTGACAGGTATAGCCTGTGATACAAAGCTCCGGAAAAGTCATAACCTTCACATGTTCTTTCTCCATCTCATGGATCAGTCTGATAATCTCATTTCCATTGGCATTGCAGTCTGCAACTGTGATATAAGGTGTTGCGGCTGCTGTTTTGATATAACCGTTTTTCATTTTCTACCTCTTCTTCTCTGTGCTCCGGCAGATCCATCTGTCAGTACATTGGCATCTCTTATTTACATTTACGCAGGATTTCTTTCAGTTCTTCCACTGTAATTCATAATTCTTATTACAGAAATGGCAGTTCATCTCAATGGACTTACCTTCCTGGATCATTTCATTGAGTTCTTTTCTTCCGATGCTGATCAGGGCTTTCTCCACTCTTTCTCTGCTGCAGTTACAGTAAAATTCCGTAGGAACTTTCTCATTGATCTCCATGTCAAAGCCCTCCAGGACTTTCTCAAGCAGACTCTCAGGAGTATGTCCCTCTTCCAGAAGATTTGTGACAGATGTGATTTTCTGCACATTTTCCTCAAGCTTCGCAATTGTGCTTTCTTCCGCAAACGGCATCAGCTGCACGATAAATCCGCCAGCCTGACGTACTGTATTGTCTTTATTCATAAGAACTCCAAGACCAACTGCTGACGGTACCTGTTCACTTGTAGCAAAATAATAGGTAAGATCTTCTGCGATCTCGCTGGTCTGAAGCGCAACCTGTCCAACATAAGGCTCTTTCAGTCCCATATCCTTGATCACGTTCATAAATCCTACACCGACAGCACCTGCAACATCCAGTTTTCCCTTGCTGTTCGCCGGGATACATACATCAGGATTTCCCACATATCCCTTTACACGACCTTTGGAATCTGCAGTTACTGTAATTCCTTCAAGTGGTCCTCCTGCCTTAATCTGAAGTGTAAGGATATCCTTATCCCCCTTCATCATGGTCCCCATCATGGCACCTGCTGTAAGAAGACGTCCCAGTGCTGCTGTGGCTACCGGGCTTGTATTGTGATCCTGTCTCGCTGTTTCTACTGTTTCTGTAGTAACTGCCGCAAATGCCCGAATCTGATCATTCGCTGCAATTGCTCTGATAATATAATCGTTCATTCGTTTATTACTCCTGTTATTTCTTTCATATTATTTTCATTTTGTCCATGGCTTAACATCAAATCAATAGCAATCCCCGTAAATAATGCATTAATTAAGAGGCCTGCTATAATCGCATCAATCCGCGCGATGTGTCTCAGGTTTCTCCGGAATCTTTCCATGATATCCGTTCTGTGCACTTTTCCATGCTCTCTTGCAACAAAAGTCAGACGTTCACAATTCTCATCACCCGGATTATGATATATGCATCACAGACTGCCACCAGTTCCATTCCTGCTTTCACAATCATAGCCTTGATTGCTTCTATGGAATATGCTTTCTGTACATGTTCCTCCTCACACTTCTCATACAATCCGTCTTCTCTTGGAAGAAAAAGTGCCAGTTCATATACATTCAGGGCATTTTCCCTGTCATAACTGTTCTCCCAGATAAAGCTTCCGTCCTCTCTGTCCTCAGCAATAGTCGTATCACCGATCACATCCCGGTATTTATGGACCGTATTCATATCAAAAATGAACAGCCCGCCCGGATCCAGATAATTATTTACCAGCGCAAAAAGATACTCCAGATCTTCCTCATCCGTCAGATAATTCATACTGTCACAGACACTGATCACAGCACGAACCGTACCATATAACTCAAAATCCTGCATATCCTGCAAAAGATACAGAATATCATGACCGGATTCTGCCCGCTTCTCCATAGCCTCTGCAAGCATCTCCTCAGAATTATCGATACCGATCATATCATATCCGGCATCTGCAAGCATCTCTGTCACAGTACCTGTTCCACATCCCAGCTCCAGAACCAGACCATCCCTGATCCCGTCCTGAGCCAGTGTTTCTATAATATAGTCTGCCCATTCACGATAGTTTACATTATCCATGAAAACATCATAAACACCGGCAAATCTTCCATATGATTCCATTCATCAGCCTCATTATCTACCTGTTTTACTGTTCACTCCGTTCACAGCAACACATATTTTCCCTGCTATTCTACCACAACATCCGTTCTTATGTAAATAACAGGTTGGTCTCTGTCAGCGCAAAAAAGGACGACTGTTTTTTACAGCAGCCGTCCTTTTCAACTTTTCTGTTACTGATTCTTAGGCATATAGCGGACATACGCCGGTTCTCCATGATAGTAATAGTCAACGCCGTTCTCATCATAAACGTCCTCACCATTAGCAAAATCATAGGTATTTCCGTCATCATCACACCATGTACCGTCACCGTTCGGATAAATTACAAGCGGATATCCGTCGGAGTTTCTGTAAATAGTTCTTGTCTGATCTGTATCATAGTCCGGATCATCTGTTCCTACAGGTGTTCCGTCTGCATAATATCCATTGGAAGAACCATCGTCATAATCATAAGATCCGTCACTGCTGCCAGCAGAAGTATAGTCTGATGAACTGTAATCTGATGAACCACCCGATGAAGTATCACTGTAAGAACCATCTGTACCTGCTGAAGAACTTCCATCTGATGAACTGCCGGATGCTGTTGTGTCTGTACCTGCAGCCGCTGTTCCTGTAGTTCCTGAAGTGCCGTCCGCAGTTGTACCTGCTGTAGTTCCTGAAGTTTTTCCTGTTGCTGCTGCTTTCAGTACAGAGTCACCGGAAATAGTGAATGAATCAACAGATGTCTTGATTCCTGCCAGTGCTTTCTCATCCTTTACAGAACCTGCAACACTGTAAAATTCTGTTGTATTATCTGTGAAATATTTATTTACAACATATTTATAGTCACTCTTATCAGTGAGGTAATGAACTGTATAGCTGTAAACATTTACACCGCTGACTTCCTCTGATTTATAATCCTGGATCTCAAAATCTGTACCTTCTACAAGATTATCTGCCTTTACAAGTGCAGAGGCTGTATCCTGTGAACTTGGAATGATCGCCACAGACATATCCTCTTCACCGGAACCATGCAGAATCAGGAGTTTGCCCTGTTTCGGTGACTCGAAGCTTAACATATCGTCAGAATCTGATTTATTCGCCCATGTCGCATCCGGAAGTTTAATGGATACTGCTTTGTTCTTAGATGTATAGGTAGTATTCTGGGCATTGGCCGGTGCAGGGGTAGGAGTTGCTTTCGCTGCTTTGGTTGGCTCCGGTGTAGGAGTTACCTGTACCACACTTGAATCCTCGTCACTGCCGCCTCCAAAGTTACATGCAGTCATGGAAACAGATAATACAGTTGTTAAGGCCAATAACATTAGTACTCTTTTATTTTTCATAATATCCTCCTTAGAATAGATATATAGTCTTCAGGTAATATTTGATATCAGGTCAGGAGAGGAAGCCTCTCTCTGATATTATTATAACTGTTCCGTACTTTATAAAATATGGTGTCAGGGACAAAAGGTATTTTGCCACTGACATTATATATTTTACAGTTTCATTACATAGATGTCAATGTCGATTTCTCAGCCTTCTGCGATTTACATAGTCTATCGTTACTGTTCACTCCGTTCACAGTAACGTAGCCAAAATTCATTCCAGATTGCCTGCGGCAATGGAATTTTGGCTTGTATGTCTCGGGATTTTGGCATATTCATGCCAAAACACCTCGCTGGATAGTGGCGTGTGAACAGTAACAGTCTATCATAACGCCATTTTTCTGCTCCATCATACCATTTATCTTTTTTTCTCTGTAACTGGAAGATTACTTTTTTATTTTTCCACTTCATACATATGCAGTTCATGAAGGGCCCTTGTTGCAGCGATATATCTCGCCTGACGCACAAGCGGGCTCTGGTCTTTCTGCGGAAATACTGCAAATACCTGATCAAATTCCAGACCTTTTGCCAGATAGAATGTCGTAACTGTAAGACCTTTCTTAAAGCTTGTGCTGTTTCTGTCCAGATAAGACAGGCGTTCTTTTACATCAAATCCTTTTTCTCCCAGAATTTCCTTCAGAAGAAGCCACATATGTTCTGCTTCTTTCTCTGTACGCAGGACAACCGCTGCTGTTTCATATTCTTCTTCGCCGAGTTTCAGAGTTTCTGCAATCTCTTCCGCAGCATGGCTCATATCCACAAATATTTTCTCCTCCACCGGAGCACCATGACGTTCAAAGAGTTCCATATCTTCAATACCCGCAAGCTGATTTGCATAAGACGCAATCTCTATGGTGTTACGGTAACTCTTATTCATAATGATCTTGTGGATATCCCTCCCGAAAATCTTCGGCAGGAATTTCAGTACATCCTGCTGTTTGTCATCCATAGTCTGTGCCCGGTCACCCAGGATCGTCATCCTGCAGGAGAAAATCCTCTGCAGGATTTCATACTGAAGCCTTGAGTAATCCTGCATCTCATCTACCACCAGATGCTTGATATTGCCTCTTCCCTGCTGGCTCTGCAAACGATATTTCAGATAAAGGACAGGATAAACATCCTCATATTTCAGCTTTCTTTTCTCATACGAAACACGCGGAAGTCCTTTGTATCCGTTCTCTTTCAGGAACTGACTGTAGATCACATAAAGATCTCTGGTCACATACAGTTTCATGAATTTCTCACGGATCAGGTCTTTCTCATCATCCGCCAGATCACGATCCCGCAGAGTTTCCACCTCGTCAATGAAATAATCTGCAACTGCATCCATCCTTGAGAGCAGTGGAAAATCCTGGAATTTGAAATAAAATAATTCAATGATCTCTGATTCTGTCTTTACAAATCCCTTATATTCCACATCTTTAAAATTCATCAGACGGTCTTCCAGTTCCACCAGATAGCGTTCCATAAGATTTATAAATTCCATGGACTGTTTCTCCTCTGCAAGAGAAGCTTTCTGCGGAAAACGGATTCTGCGTTCAATTTCATCATAGCGGTCTTCGCAGTCAGAAACTGTATCCCTAAGCTGCTTATAGGCAAAAAGATCAAAGCTCATTTCCTTAATATTCTCTTCTCCCAGTTCAGGAAGGATATGGGATATATAATCGGAAAACACTCCATTTGGCGACAGGATCAGAATATTGGAAGACTTCAGATTCTGTCTGTCATGATAGAGAAGATAGGCGATCCTGTGAAGCGCCACGGAAGTTTTCCCGCTTCCTGCCGCACCCTGGATTACCATGATCCTGTCTTTTGTATTTCGAATGATGACATTCTGCTCTTTCTGAATGGTACGAATGATGTTCTTAAGCTGGACTTCTCCATTACTTCCCAGTTCTGCTTTCAGGATCTCATCATCAATTTTTACATCACTTTCAATTCATAGATCATTTTTCCGTTGCGGATCTTGTACTGCCATTTGGAAGCAACCTCGCCATGGATTTCACCCATGGGAGCCTCATAAGAAGCCGGTCCTTTGTCATAGTCATAAAACAGACCGCTTACCGGAGCACGCCAGTCGTATACTAATGGAATATGCCCTGCTTTCTCTGCGAAATTTCCAATTCCAATATAAAAGATCTCCGGTTCGTCCTCTCCTTCGTAAATGAAATCCACTCTTCCGAAGAATGGAGAATCTGCCATTCTGCGAAATCTCTGTTTCAGAATCAGCTGCTCTTCATTTGCGGAAATCTGGCGGAACAATGCCTGCTGATTATCATACTTCTCATAGCCATACTGGTCCATCTCTGTATAATTTTCCCAGTAATACTCATGCATTCCCTCAATCTCTTTCTGGCCTTCCACCAGAGAAAGGCTGATTTCTGTGATACGTTCTTTTAATTTTTCCAGCACATAGCCCAGATATTCTCTGCCGTTTTTCTTATCTGTCATATTGTTGATATCCTCTGATATTTGCAACTGTTCAGTAACTTCACAGCTACAATACTCCTTATTATTGTTATCATTTTCTCTTGTTATTATGATGATAAAATATATCAATTTTCGTAGATTGGTTTTTAATTATAACATATTACCCTCTTACAGAAAAGACGTAAATTTGCACGGTATATCTCGATTCATCTGTTTCTATGCATCCATAAGAAGCTGCAGTAAACAATAATAAAAATCCCTCATCCAGTATCTGTGCGATCCTATATCTGCCGGATATATTCTCTTTCACAAATACCCTGAGGGATTTATAATACATTTCTTTCTTACAGTAATTTCATTTTTTCAGAAATTGCCATAGATTTACACCATGATTTATATCATGATTTCCATACTGTAATTTTCTATTTCAGGCAGTTGCCTTATTCTCAAACTGACTGTTATACAGGTCTGCATAGAAGCCTTTCTTAGACAGAAGCTCTTCATGATTTCCCTGCTCGATAATGTCACCGCCTTTCATAACCAGAATCAGATCTGCATCCTTGATGGTAGAAAGTCTGTGCGCGATCACAAAGCTGGTTCTGCCTTCATCAGATTGTCCATGGCTTTCTGGATACGCACTTCGGTTCTGGTATCTACAGAGGAGGTTGCCTCATCCAGGATCAGGATCTTATTATTGGCAAGAATTGCCCTGGCAATAGTGAGAAGCTGTTTCTGTCCCTGGGAAATATTACTGGTTTCTTCATCCAGAACCATGTCATAGCCGCCCGGCTGCTGCATGATAAAGTTGTGCACATGGGCTGCCTTTGCTGCTGCGATCACCTCTTCATCTGTAGCATCCAGACGTCCGTAACGGATATTTTCCATAATGGTTCCCGAGAACAGCCAGGTATCCTGGAGCACCATTCCAAACATCTCTCTCAGGCTGCTTCTGTTAAAGTCTTTGATGTCATAACCGTCTACCTTAATACTTCCGCCATTGAGATCATAGAATCTCATAAGCAGTTTCACCATAGTTGTCTTTCCTGCACCTGTGGGACCTACAATGGCAATCTTCTGGCCATCCTTCACATCTGCAGAGAAATCATTGATAATGATCTTATCCGGATTGTAACCGAATTTTACATGTTCAAACTGTACATCTCCTGTAAGTGTATTAACATCTACAGGGTTCTTCTCATTCTGACTCTCTTCCGGCTCCTCCAGGAATTCAAATACTCGTTCGGAAGCTGCTGCTGAGGACTGTAACAGGTTTGTAACCTGTGCAATCTGCTGGATTGGCTGTGTAAAGTTACGGATGTACTGGAAGAAGGACTGGATATCACCGACTTCAATACTTTTTTTGATTACAAACACGCCGCCTAAGAGAGCTACCATTACATATCCAAGGTTACCTACAAACTGCATGATCGGCATCATCATTCCTGAGAAAAACTGAGATTTCCATGCAGATTCATAAAGCTTCTGATTATCTTTCTCAAATTCTTCTACTACATCATTCTCTTTGTTGAAAACCCGGACCACATTATGACCACCGAAGTTTTCTTCGATCTGACCGTTTACTTTACCCAGATAGCTCTGCTGATCCTGGAAGTACTTCTGGGAATGCTTCATGACAGTCTGGATGATGAACATGGAAACCGGCAGGATCAGAAGTGCTGCCAGAGTCATCCACACATTGATGGAAAGCATCATAATAAATACACCGATCAGGGTTGTCACTGATGTGATCAGCTGTGTCAGACTCTGGTTCAGACTCATCTGCAGAGTATCCACATCATTGGTGATACGGGAGAGGATCTCACCGTTTGTTCTGCTCTCATAATAATTCAGAGGCAGTCTGTTGATTTTCTTTGAAATATCTTTTCTCAGATTATAGGTAACATCATTGGAGATCCCTGACATTACGAATCCCTGTACAAAGGAAAAGCATGCACTTAACACATATAATCCAAGTGTCCATAACAGGATCATCCCGATCTTTCCGAAGTCAATTTCACCGGTTCCGTTTACCTTGCAACCAGGCCGTTAAACAGCTCTGTGGTCGCCTTACCTAAAATCTTAGGCCCTACAATACTAAACACAGTTCCCGCTACTGCAAAGATAAACATCAGTATAAAGCGGAATTTATATCGTCCCATATAACGGAAAAGCTTAGCCATGGAACCCTTGAAGTCTTTCGCCTTTTCGCCGGACATCATACGTCCATGTCCTCCCATAGGACCTCTTCTTCTCTGTTCGCTCATGCCAGTTCCTCCTCTGATAACTGAGATCTTGCAATCTGCTGATATACCTCACAATTTGCCATCAGTTCCTTATGAGTTCCAATACCTGCCATATGTCCGTCGTCCAGTACAATGATCTGATCTGCACCAAGGATGGTACTGATCCTCTGGGCAACGATTACGGTAGTTGCGTCCTTGGTGTACTCCTTCAATGCCTTTCTTAACTGACTGTCAGTCTTAAAGTCAAGGGCAGAGAAGCTGTCATCAAAGATAAAGATTTCCGGATCCTTTGCAATGGCTCTGGCAATGGACAGACGCTGTTTCTGTCCGCCCGAAACATTGGTACCTCCCTGTGATACAGGGGATTCATATTTCTCCGGTTTGGTATCAATAAATTCTGTAGCCTGTGCAACCTCTGCTGCTTCCTTTACCTGTGCATCAGTGATTTCCGGCTTACCATAGCGGATGTTTGAATCAATGGTACCTGAGAAAAGTACACCCTTCTGCGGCACATATCCCAGCTTATCACGAAGCTCTTTCTGAGTCATGTCACGGACATCCACACCATCCACTTTAACAGAACCCTTTGTCACATCATAGTATCTTGGGATCAGATTGATCAGGGTACTTTTACCACTTCCTGTACTTCCGATCACTGCAATCGTCTGACCTTTCTTTGCTTTAAAGGAAATGTCTGTCAGTACATTCTCACCTGCTTCCGGGTAAGCAAAGGATACATGGTCAAATTCGATCTCACCTTTCACACTTTCTGACGGATGTACCGGAGTTTCCGGATCCTGAATGGAAACCTCTGTTTTCAGAACCTCATCAATACGAAGCGCTGCAACATTTGCTCTCGGGAGCATAATAGACATTGCAGTGATCATCAGGAAGGACATAATGATCTGCATTGCATACTGGATAAATGCCATAACATTACCAACCTGCATGGTTCCGTTGTCTACTGCATGGGCACCACTGTAAATAATAAGTACAGATACACCATTCATGATCAGCATCATAATGGGCATCATAAAAGTCATACATCTGTTGACAAACAGGTTTGTTTTTGTCAGATCCAGATTTGCTTTCTCAAAACGCTCTTCCTCATGCTTCTCACGGCTGAATGCGCGGATCACCGGGATACCTGTCAGGATCTCACGGGATACCAGATTCAGTCTGTCGATCAGAGTCTGTAAGATAGTGAATTTAGCATTGCCACCTGGAACAGCACAAAGATCACAATCAGGATCAGGCCAACTGCCACACCAAGGATCCATGTCATGGAAGAATCTGTGTTCAATACCTTGATCACACCACCAATACCAAGGATCGGCGCGTACAGAACAATACGGAACATCATTGCCATAACCTGCTGTACCTGCTGCACATCATTGGTGCTTCGTGTGATCAGGGATGCTGTGGAGAATTTGTGATATTCTCTGCTGGAGAAGCTCATAACCTTACGGTAAATGCTGTTTCTCAGGTCATGACCAAGTCTGCCTGCCACTCTGGCCGAAATAAATGTGACGCTGATCGCTGCCAGCATGATCACCAGAGCCATGGCAAGCATTCTGATACCTGACATCAGGATGTAATGCATCTGAATGGCATCCACATCTTTCCCCAGTGCTTCATATTCTGAAGCAACAAAGGAAACACCAGCTGTGTCACAATAGACTCCGGCATATCTTTCAGCTTCTCATCCACCTGACTCATAATCTGCTGTACTGCTTCTTCCGGCATCTGCGTCAGCGCTGTCAACGGGTCTGTTCCCTCCGGAAGGCCCATCTGTGCAACCATTGCCTGACCCTGTTCACTGTCTTCGGAAAAGGCAGATACCATCATCATTGCCTTGGAGAAATCCTCATTTAAATTCTCTCTGGTTTCTTTGGAAATATCATCGTTTAATATCCAGGTATCCTCTTCCTGTGTATAATTCTGTGAAACTTCCTTTTTCTGATCCTCATCCATAAAAATCTGAAGATTCTGCAAGGTTGAATCCCGAAGCTTATCCGGCACACTATCTTCAATACCTTTCTGCTGGATACCTACATTAATGATCTTGGAGGTATAATCCGGCAGGGAAAGATCACAATACGCCTGCAGAAACAGAAGTGCTATGATCAGGACAATGTATCCCGCTGATTTCTTCAGATATTTCATCAGTTTAATCATTGCTTGATTCCCTCTTTTCCTATTTTAATGTATGTCTGTTTAAACTCACATGTCAGTTCTTTTGCAGACAATATTATTTTTTATCCGAACATGCTGATACAGTTTTCTCAATCTGCTCCATCATGTATTTTTCAGTTTCTACCTATTGACAGGTATCTCCGAAATATTATCCAGAATCTGCCCAAAAAACCTTCGTAAAAGACATAGCTCCGCTTCGCTGAAATTGCTGAACATCACTTTCTCCACAGCTTTGCTTTCCTGCTGGAGCTCCTCCACGATTTTTCTTCCGTTTTCTGTCAGATATACACGCATGATGCGTTGGTCTTTATCATCACGTTTCCTGCAGACAATGTCTGCTTTCTCCAGACGCTGGATACTTACATTTACAGTGGGCGGTGTTACACCCATCCACTCTGCAATCTCCTTCTGGCTGCAGCCGTTATGTCTGTATACGATCATAATGATCGGCATCTGTCCCTGTTGGATACCGATTTCCCGTATACGCTGCATACATCTCATACCATATTGGCGGTTGATCTCCATAAAGAGCGCAGGCATGCTTTTCTCTTCTCGTTTCTCTTTCTTCTCCTCTTCCGGGCACCACATAACTTCACTCCTTTCCGGCCTCTGTCCTCTTTCAGGTCTGATTTTTTAATTAGCCTGACTAATCATATATAATATACTTTTAGACAAAAAATGCAAGTGTTTTTTGTGCAGTTTATAATTATTTTAGATTTAGCTTTGATATTTCCAATTTGTAAATATTCAATTTTATTTTGCCCGGCTAATATTTTTCATCTCAGGTCGAATAAAATTTCCAGTATTCTTCAAGCTCTATCTCTGCATGACTTCTTTATAAAATTCTATAAACACATTAACTGCCGGAGACCGCCATTTATTTTTGTGGAGCAGCAACTGTGTCCATACAGTTACCGGGCAGCCGGCAACATCCAGTCTTTTAATCTGTCCGTCTTTCACATATTTTTCCGAAATGAAATCCGGAAGGAAGGAAAGCAGGCTGCTGTTTTTTACCAGTTCACATATCTGGAGCGGATTTCCGATTTCAAGAACCGGACGGATTTCCAGTGATTGGGATGCAAGGATTTCATTCAGTATTTTTCTGTAACTCATGGCTTGTTCTGTTAACACAAACTCATTCTGAGAGATTTCACTTAATTTCCATGAGCAGTCTGTAACAGAATTGTCAGCCGCTGCAATAAAATGAACCTGTTCTTCCTGTTCCGCGCAAATAATAAAATCCGAATCATAAATATGCCTGTCCAGAGTAAAAACCAGATCTGTTTCGTTCTTCCGCAATTTATCAAACATCTGCTCTGTACCGTTTTCTGTTATCTCCACTTTTATTTCCGGATACTGATGATGAAAACGCAGAAAATCATTTTTAAAATATCTGCTGCAGACAGAACTGGACATAGACAACCGTATCTCGCCTTCAATGCTTTCAGCCGAATTCAGCGAATCAAGCATTTTCGCCTGTGACTTCAGAATGTTTCGAGCCTGCTGCAAAACTAAAACTCCCTTTTCCGTAAGATTGATTTTATGATAATAACGGTCAAACAGCCTGACACCAAGTTCCTTTTCCAGTTGTTTAATCTGTGAAGAAACTGTAGACTGTGTATATCCCAGTTCTTTTGCAGCAGCCGAAAATCCGGAATATTCACATACTGCAATAAAAGTTTTTAACACATTTGTATCCATTTCTCGTTCCTTTCCCATATTTTTTTCAATGTTTCCCATCGAAGCGCAGAAGCGTTATTTTTCTTATATAAACGATATTTTCAATAATATACAACAAAACAATCAATTTTACAAATATTGTTTTTTATCTTATAATATCTCTTATATGACTTCTGAAGGGAGCGTTATCTTATGAAACGTGAACAGCTTGGAAGCCGGCTTGGCTTCATTATGCTTTCCGCCGGCTGTGCCATTGGCTGCGGAAATGTGTGGAAATTCCCGTGGATGTGCGGGCAAAATGGCGGCGGCAGCTTTATGCTGATCTATCTTCTGTGTCTGGTCATCCTGGGAATCCCGGCTCTTGTGTTGGAATTTTCCATTGGAAGAGCGGCTCAGACAAGTCCCCTTTTCATGTACCGTAAGCTGGAAAAGCCAGGACAGAAATGGGGGATTTTCGGCTGGTTCTGTCTGCTTGGCAACATTGCCCTGATGGCATTTTACACTGTTGTCTGCGGCTGGATCATTTATTATTTTGTACAGTTTCTCAGAGGTAAAAATGGTTCACTGGGATTTTCAGCCATGATCTCCTCTCCCTCTGTGAATGTATTCTTCTTACTGGTCACTGTAGTCATTGCATTTTTCATCCTTTCCTTCAATCTTCAGGGAGGACTGGAGCGTGTGACAAAATATATGATGTCTGCACTGCTGGTGCTAATGCTTGCTCTCGCTGTACACAGTCTTTTTCTGAAAGGCTCTGGTGAGGGAATGACCTTTTATCTGAAACCGGATTTCTCAAAGATTGATGGTTCGGTGATCGTAGGGGCAATGAACCAGGCATTCTTTACTTTATCTACAGGTATGGGTGGCATGGCTATCTTTGGCAGCTATATTGGCAAAGAGCATTCTCTAATGGGGGAAGCCATTCATGTGATCATACTGGACACACTGGTTGCTTTTCTTGCAGGCGTTATTATTTTCCCTGCATGCTTCACCTTTGATCTGGAAGTAAACGCAGGACCAAGTCTTCTGTTTGATACAATGGCAGCAGTTTTTAACAACATGTCCGGAGGTCGCATCTGGGGTTCCTTATTCTTCCCTGTTCATGGTATTCGCAGCTATGTCAACTGTCCTGGGTGTGTGCGAGAATATCCTGGCAATGATCCGTGAGCTTACCGGCTGGTCCCGTCCAAAAGGCAGCGTGGTCTGCGGCACAGGTGTCTTTCTTCTGGCACTTACCACAGCCCTTGGTTTCAGCGTTTTCCACTTCCAGCCATTTGCCGAAGGAACTACCTGGCTTGATTTCTGGGATTTTATTGTTTCCAACAATATTTTACCCCTTGCTCTCTCATCCTTGCACTCTTCTGCTGTAATAAGTTCGGCTGGGGATGGGATAACTTTATCAGAGAGGCCAATACAGGTAAGGGCTTAAAGGTACAGAAGTGGATGAAACCACTCTTCCGGTTTGTACTTCCGATTATGATTGCCTTTATCTATGTTTATGGTATGAGTACATTCAACTGGCGTTAAAATCAAAGTCGTTTACAGCAAGCGCCGGGCATTCCCAGATTGCTTTGCTGCTTACAAATATCTGCCTGGACTTGGCAAAAAACAAGCTCCGTGGATTTTTCTTTTATCCACAGAGCTTATTTTCTTTATCAGGCGGATATTCGCAATCCGCTCCGCTATTTACTTGATTCGGTTAAATCAGACAGATAAATCTCCCTCTGATCAGTGAACTTTCTGATCCAGCATTCTTTGGATCAGCTCAATTGTATCCTTCAGTCCATAGTTGGCACTGTTGATACACAAATCATAATTCTCCGGTTTTCCCCATTTCTCACCGGTATAAAATTCATAATATTTCTTATGCTGCTTATCCATCTGCTTCAAAAAACGTACTGCCTGTTTCAGATTCATATTACGGATATCCATAACGTGCTGCACACGAACCTGGAAGGGAGCACTGATAAACAGACTGATATGAGGAATATGATTATTCTTAAGAATCGCATCTGCGCAACGTCCCATGATCACGCAGTCTTCACTCTTTGCCAGTTCACAGATCAGATCACTCATATTGAAAAATACTGCGTCCTGCTTCGGAAGTCCATGATAACGATTGAATTCCCTGAACCAGGTTTTCAGATCTGTGTGTTTTTTCTTTCTGTATTTATCAAATCCTTCAAAATTACCAGTATCACTGACTGCATTTTTGTCTGCCTGCAGACGCTTCATAACCTGATCAAAGATCTCTGCATCATAATAGTTGATCTGAAGCTGATCCGCCAGTTCAAATCCGATATCATTACCGCCACTTCCCTGTGTACGGCTGATACAGATAATCAGATGATCATTTTCGGAAATCTCATTCTGGCGTCTTGCGATCAGATTATTCAGACTGATACGTTCTTTATCTACAATATCTGTCTGTCCAAATGTATCCGGAAGACTTTCAATCTCTTTCAGAATACTGTCATACTCTATCATAAGACGTCTTCTCTCGCTCTTATCCCTGATGGTACGGGCCATGTTACTGATCAGCGCCAGTTCACTTCTGAGCAGATGTCCGTCCGGCTTGGTATACATCAGTGCTGCCAGATGACGGAGAGTTGTTTCTTTTTGTCCTGTAAATGTACGTCCCAGAGAGGAACCCACACATTTATAAACTTCTTCGTCCAGGTTATAAATGCGTATTGCAAGTTCTTTACATTTTTCCTGATTATCCTGCATAATGATCCTCCCTCCTTATAAAAAGAATACAAACATATCGATAATAAACACCGGAACCAGAAATGCAACAGACCACAGCATATATCCGAAGAATGACGGCATCTTCACACCATTCTCATCAGAGATTGCCTTTACCATAAAGTTTGGGGCATTTCCGATATAAGTGTTGGCACCCATGAATACCGCACCACAGGAAATGGCAGACAGAATCTTGGTAGGTACTGTTCCCAGTGTAGTTGTGATTCCATTGGTAAATGCCAGCGTTCCTGCTGTTGTAAGGAATACCAGATAAGTAGGTGTGTTATCCAGAAAACTGGAAAGTGCACCGGTTGCCCAGAACATCTCTGCCGGTTCAGTAACTCCCAGATTCGGTCCTACCGCTTTCAGAAGCATCAATGCAGGCTGCATGGTGATAAAAATACCGATGAATAAAACCGCAACCTCCTGGATCGCACCCCAGGTAAAATGGTTTCTGATACGGATCTGCTTATCTGTTGTCTTAAAGGAAAGAAAAGCAGCAAGCAATATGATTACAATCTCAATCAGTGCCGGGAATGTCAGGGTTACTTCTCCAAAAAGATGAATGCCTCTTACATTGCCTGCGGCATCCTGGAATGCGGACATTCCCGGAAGTACACCGCTTAAGATTACCGCGCCAACGATCATCACAAGGAAGATGATATTGTGCAGTCCATCCAGACGGAACTGAGTACCCGGTTTACGGATATCCGGTTTACGTCCATTTGCAATATCCTTTCTGTAGGAACGTTTATCAATCTGATAAAATACAAACAGCAGAATGACCATATTAAAGATCAGTACAGGGAACAGATGCAGCTCCAGAAGAAAGGAACGCCTCGCATAAATCCCATTAACAGCGGCGGATCTCCGATTGGTGTAAGACATCCACCCATATTGGAAACCATGAAGATAAAGAAGATCATAATATGTCCTTTTCTCTTTCTCCATGAATTCATTTTAATTACCGGACGTACCATCAGCATACTGGCACCGGTGGTACCGATACAGCTTGCCAGAAGAGTTCCCAGTGCAAGCAGACCTACATTAACACGGGGGGAACCTGCGAAATCACCCTCCATGGTAATATTACCTGATACGCAGAACAGGCCGAATAATAGAATGATAAATGTAAGATAATCATTCACAATACAGTCCAGAACTGTCTCTGTAGTCTTTCCGGCTCCATAAACGAAAGCAAATGGAACCACCATCAGAATGATCCATAAGGCAACAACCAGTGGCTGATGAGACTCCCACCACTCCGCTTTCACCAGAGGCATCACTGCAATACATAACAAAAGCCCTGCAAAGGGAATGCAAAGCCATACAGGTACTGTAGATGGTGCTTTACTGCCTTCTGCCGCAAATACACTCAATGGACAAGCCAGAAGAACTGCAAAAAAAGCACCCAGTACGGTCACCAACTTTTTCAAAACTGCCACCTCCATATTGTATTTTCGTACAGCGCGATTATCATTCAGGAGATTTTTTTCATATACGTGTTTCTTCCTATTTAATATGCGCTTGTTTTTTACAGATGCAATTATATCATACAGCATACAAAAATCAATTGTGTGGATAGTGAATATTTATACTTTATTTCCTGTTTTTTTATACATTTTTTACATATTCCCTGATTATTTTCGTTTATATTTTAACGATTTAATCTTTATTACTGACATTTTTTTGTGCTGCCTTATCTATTTTTTAAAATTGTACTGATTTTGAAACACATGACCCAATAACTGCTCCGCAGTTTATCACTTTTGGGCAATTAAAGCAGGGATCTTTCTTATATGCAATACGAAAAATGCTCCCCAACAGCAATTCCCGCTGTCAGAGAGCATTTCACATATTTCTTATATGACTGATTGGTTGCCTCATCATACTCATAATCGATGGAATGCATCTTCGCCACCAGTTCGTCTTTCTTCAGTCCTCTGCATGTGCAGAGTGCTTCCAGGGAATCATAGTAATCCCTGAGCTGAGTATTCACATAACTCAGCAGAATCATTGGATCTTTGGGTATCATTTAGTTTCCGTCCTTTACCGTAACAATGAATTCCCCATTCTGAACATCCAGCACCAGAGTATCACCTGCGTGAACATCTCCGGACAAAATCTTTCTCGCCGCAAGAGTCTCTACATATTTCTGCAGATAACGTTTCAGCGGACGTGCACCATATACCGGGTCATAGCCATTCTCGATAACCTGATCCTTGGCTGCATCTGTCAGTTCCAGGGAAAGCTCCTGGTCTGCAAGACGTTTGTCAAGCTCGCCGACCATCAAGTCTACTATCTTACCAATATTGGATTTTGTCAAGGGCTTGAACATAATTATTTCATCCAGACGGTTCAGGAATTCCGGACGGAAATGGCCTCTCAGGTCATCCATAACCTGACTCTGAGCCTCAGGTTTGATTTCACCATTCTCATCAATACCATCCAGCAGATACGGAGAACCAATGTTGGAAGTCATGATAAGAATTGTATTCTTAAAGTCAACTGTACGTCCCTGAGAATCTGTGATACGGCCATCATCAGTACCTGCAGCAGTACGTTAAACACATCCGGATGTGCTTTCTCAATCTCATCGAAAAGTACAACACTGTATGGTTTACGGCGGACTGCCTCAGTAAGCTGGCCGCCCTCCTCATATCCTACATATCCCGGAGGCGCTCCGATCAGTCTGGATACAGAATACTTCTCCATGTATTCACTCATATCAATTCTGACCATATTCTGCTCATCATCAAACAGATTCTCTGCTAAAGTCTTGGCAAGCTCTGTCTTACCTACACCTGTAGGACCAAGGAACAGGAAAGAACCGATAGGTTTGGTCGGATCCTTGATGCCGGCTTTGGAACGAAGGATTGCATCTGTAACCCTCTTCACACCTTCATCCTGACCTACAACTCTCTTATGAAGCTGATCTTCCAGAGTAAGGAGTTTCGCTCTCTCGCCTTCTGTCAGTCTTGTTACAGGAATACCGGTCCATCTGGAAATAATCCTTGCGATCTCATCATCAGTAACTGCCTCATGTACCAGACTTCTGTCACTTTCTTTGACACTCTTTTCTTCGATTTCCAGCTGCTGCTGTAATTTCGGAAGTTCGCCGTACTGTAACTGTGCAGCCTTCTCCAGATCATAGTTCTGTTTTGCTTTCTGGATCTGCTTATTCACATCCTCAATCTGCTCACGAAGCTTCTGTAATTTCTCTACAGAATGCTTCTCATTATCCCACTGTGCTTTCTGTGTATTAAAGGTATCACGAAGCTCTGCCAGCTCCTTCTGAAGTGCTTCCAGACGTTCCTTACTCAGATTATCTGTCTCTTTCTTCAGTGCAGATTCCTCAATCTCCAGCTGCATAATCTTACGGCGCTGTTCATCCAGCTCTGAAGGCATGGAATCCAACTCTGTCTTGATCAGGGCACAGGCCTCATCCACCAGGTCAATGGCCTTATCAGGAAGAAAACGGTCTGTGATATATCTATGTGAAAGTGTAGCTGCTGCAACCAACGCACTGTCTGTGATCTTAACACCATGGAATACTTCATATCTCTCCTTCAGACCACGAAGGATGGAAATGGTATCCTCCACTGTAGGCTCATCCACCATAACAGGCTGGAAACGACGTTCCAGAGCGGCATCTTTCTCAATATACTGACGATACTCATCCAGAGTTGTGGCACCGATACAGTGAAGCTCACCTCTTGCAAGCATAGGCTTCAGCATATTGCTTGCATCCATGGCTCCGTCAGTCTTACCTGCACCAACGATCAGATGTAACTCATCAATGAAAAGAATAATGTTTCCTTCACTCTTCTTTACTTCTTCAAGGACTGCTTTCAGACGTTCCTCAAACTCACCTCTGTATTTGGCACCTGCTACCAGAGCACCCATGTCCAGGGCAAAAATCTTCTTATCCTTCAGACCTTCCGGCACATCCTCTGCACGATTCGTTGTGCAAGACCCTCGATTGCTGCAGTCTTACCTACACCAGGCTCACCGATAAGCACCGGATTGTTCTTGGTCTTACGTGAAAGAATCCTGATGATATTACGGATTTCTTCATCACGTCCGATCACAGGATCCAGCTTCTGGTTACGTGCCTTTTCAACTAAATCCTCACCATATTTGTTCAAAGTATCATAAGTAGCTTCCGGATTGTCACTGACTACACGCTGATTGCCTCGTACTGTAGAAAGTGCCTGCAGGAAACGTTCCTTAGTAATACCAAATTCCTGAAACAGTTTCTTTATGCTCGGACTTGGATATCTTAATAAAGCAAGAAAGAGATGCTCTACAGAGACATATTCATCACCCATTGCCTTGGCTTCATCCTCTGCACTGACCAGAGCCTTGTTCAGATACTGTCCGAAACGAAGCTCACCGCCGGATACCTTAACCTTAGCATCCAGTGCCTGATTCAGAGAATTTCTGAAATAATCTTTATCTATCTCCATCTTCTCGATCAGTTTAAGAATCAGGCTGTCTTCCTGTTCCAGCAGAGCATATAAAAGATGCTCCTCTTCAATCTCCTGGTTGCCAAACTGATAAGCAACCTTCTCCAGATCCTGGACAGCCTGTACGGATTTCTGTGTAAATTTACTGATATTCATAGGCTAACCCTCCTCTTATATGAGAAATATCTCTCCCGAAGGAGAAATATGTTGTTTTCTTTGTTCTGCATGTAATATAACACATGTTGTTAGCACTGTCAATAGGTGAGTGCTAATTATTTTGTAAGAATTTGTTACCCCTAAAATGAAAAACTAACTTCCACCCTTAGCCTATATTGTTCTACACTGTGAAATAGGGGTGGAAGTTAGTCTTGCAATCGTTTATCCTATAAGAAATACCAGGGTTCCCCCTGGTCATATCCTCC
>ENA-OQDE01000101-OQDE01000101.1-human-gut-metagenome-genome-assembly--contig:-NODE-101-length-51702-cov-3.080097_pt1 | contig 51702 bp, 59 predicted proteins | sample MGYA00242768_ERZ504595 | MGnify/ENA primary metagenome ERZ504595 (study PRJEB26092, sample SAMD00036307) | human gut metagenome | host: Homo sapiens | study: EMG produced TPA metagenomics assembly of...
TTTCTTATCGAGATTTTTTCGGGGCATAAATAGATTTGAGTATGTAAAAACGGCATAGTTTCTTCCATGCCGCCTAAAGAGCTAAGTCAAAGACTGCGATGCGTGTATGCATCTCTATGGGTTGTCATGCCCGACCATGCGCGGGAAATCTCGTCAGTCAGGATTGCATATTCCTTCCCCTTTTTCACACCGCGCTTTTGCCACTCATCTGCCAGCTCATTACGGATGCGGATTGTCAAAAGGCGCTGATGTCCCCATTCCTCGGAATAGCCTTTTTCAGACTTCCACACTCTAAGTTGTTCCTTTATCGTCAGTACAATCGTATACTGTGTTGTCTGCTGTCTTCAGAAGAGAGATCAGCTCGTTTTTCACTTTTGAGCCATTCTGGTTTACTTCTTCAAACCCGTTTTTCTTGAGATATTTAATCATCTCTCTCGGTGTCATTGGCATCTTTTGTATCTCCTTTCCTTATCATGGTTATATTATATCACGTATTTTTACGTATATCAATGTTTTTCTGTAATATTACGTATCTCATTCTTTTTTCTAATCTGCTTAATTACCTGATTCACGTATGTACTCAGAATACCCACATCTAATGTAAACGGTAACACTTAAAAACAAAAAAATATGATCAAAATCACCTATTTTGCTTTGTTTTATATTATACTGACACTATATGCCTTCCCGGCAGACTGACGATAACGAGGTGATCCTATGCAAAACATGAACTATTATTATGACTTTTCCGGACAGAAATTCAATCATCTTAAGTCTTAGCATCAACAGCTTTGACCGCAAAGTATTTTCCAGACAGACCAGCCTGGAGCTTTCCTATGTTCTAAAGGGCAGTTATGAGGTGATCACAGAACACATCTCCCACTCCCTGACAGAGCAGGAACTGGCTGTGATTGCACCGGACGAGATCCATATACTGAAAAAACTGCAGCCTGAAAGCGTGATTCTGACCATTCACATTGATTTTGAGCGGATTCCGGAAAATATGCTCGGTTCCTGTAAAAATCTGTTCCATACAATTTTGTGTACTCCGGTAAGCAATGCCGCTCTTTTGCGCTCCCTGAAAGAAGAAATCCGTCGGCTTCTTATGGTTCTTTTCAATGGAGATTCCGCAGATGGAACCGATCTGTTTGCTCTCAATGAGATCATGATGAAGATCCTCTGCATTGCAAAAAAGCAGCGCAACACACCTTTTGAACAGCTTCCTGTGGACTCCACTCACCACGAGAACTACGTGCGGGCAATCCAGTTTATCGACCGCCATTATCAAGAGGATATTCACCTTACAGACATTGCAAAAACGCTTTCTTTCAGCACCAGCTATACCTCCAGACTGTTCACCCGCTATACCGGACTTTCCTTTGTCAAATATCTGTCCTATGTGCGAGTCCGGGAATCTCTGGAGGACCTTCTGGAAGGGAAAGCTTCGATTGAAGAGATTTCCGGAAAATGCGGGATGCCAAACTCCAAGTCCTACTCTCAGATTTTCAAGGAACTCTATGGAATTACACCGAGCACCTATCGGAAGCGCTTCGTAAAAAATCTGCTTCCTCTTCCGGAGCAGGAAACACGTCCGATGGAATTCACACAGAAACAAAAAGAGCTGCTTACAAAAGTCTTTCATCTGGATGATACAAACCGTCTTCTCTTTCACGCAGAGGGGATTCAAATCGTGTCAGATGGCGATACACTCCTTTGTACACTTTCTGATGCCCGTCAAAAAGAACTGCTTCTCTCTCAGAAAGAGGACGATATTGTTCTGACGATACGGCCTTCCTGCACAGGAACATAACTGTTTCCTTTCTGTTTTCAGGCATTTTTTGCTATGTTTTTACATGAAAATCTATTTTTGCAAAAAACACGACAAATTTTGCCCTGTATTGTGTTGGGAAAGAGAGGATATTTCTGTCCCTGCATATTAAAATAAATGTAGAATTGCACAGGAGGAAATCAAATTATGAATACATATCCAAAACTCTTCTCCCCGATCAAAATCGGAGAAACTACTGTAAAAAACCGCGTATTTATGCCGCCGATCTCTACAAATCTGGCTGACAAAGGATACGTAACAGATGCTTTGGTGGAGCACTACGCTGCCCGCGCGAAAGGCGGTGTCGGACTGATTGTAACAGAAGTAACAACTGTAGAGCCTACTTATGTATATCTTCCGGGAGATATGTCCATCTGTGACGACAGCTATATCCCGGGATGGGAAAAGCTGACTGCTGCCGTCCACAAGTACGGCGCAAAGATTTTGCCGCAGCTTTTTCATCCTGCTTACATGGCATTCCCGATCCCTGGTACTCCGCGGCTGATCGCTCCGTCTTTTGTAGGTCCTTACTATGCCAAGGAAGCGCCAAGACCGGTCACTGTTGAAGAACTGCAGGTCATTATCCGCCAGTTCGGCGAGGCTGCTCTGCGTGTAAAAAAAGCAGGCGCTGACGGAGTGGAAATTCACGCCGCTCATGCACATGGACTCCTTGGCGGATTCCTTTCTCCGCTCTACAACAAACGGACAGATGCCTATGGTGGAGATATCAATGGACGCTTAAAACTGACTCTTGAAGTCATTGCCGAAGTCAGAAAAATATGTGGAAAAGATTTCATCATCGATGTACGTATTTCCGGAGATGAATATTCAGACGGGGGTCTGAATTTAAATGATGCCATCTATGTTTCCAAACAGCTCGAAAAAGCCGGTGTGGATATGCTTCATGTTTCCGGCGGAACAACGATCAAAAGAGGAAGCTCCATTCCTGCACCCGGGACAAAAATGGGATCTCACAGCGCGCTCTCCGCAGAGATCAAAAAACATGTTTCGATCCCGGTGGCAACTGTGGGACGCATCACAGAACCATGGCTGGCAGAAGAACTTCTGGAAAATGATAAGGCAGATATCTGCATGATTGGCCGCGCAAATCTCTGTGAACCTGAATTCTGCAACAAGGCTCAGGCAGGACACGAGGAAGATATCCGTCCATGTATCGGCTGTCTGCGCTGCTTAAACGGCATTATGTTCGGGAAACGGGTTGCATGTACTGTCAATCCTTCTCTGGAACCGGAAAATGAAGACACCATCACCCCTGCAAAAGAGACAAAAAATGTCCTTGTCATCGGCGGAGGTCCTGCCGGAATGGAAGCTGCTTACGTTGCTGCAAAACGCGGACATCACGTCGTACTTGCAGACCGTCAGGATTCCCTTGGCGGAACCGTTCGGATCGCTGCCGTTCCGATCGCAAAACAGGATCTGACACAGCTGATCAAATATCAGGCACACAAACTGGAACAGGCCGGTGTAAAGGTTCTTTTAAATACGGAGGTTACACTGGAAACAATCCAGAAAGACTATCCAGATTATGAAGTCATACTCTGTGCAGGTGCGACTCCGGTTGTTCCTCAGTTTATGACACAGTTTAAAGACTGGATGACTGCAGACGACGTCCTCTATGGAAGGAAGTTCCCGGGACGCAAGATTGTAGTCATCGGCGGAGGCTCTGTCGGATGTGAAACCGCAGATTATCTGGCTCCGGTTCTGAATGACCGTTTCCCCAGAAACCGGGAGATTACTCTGATTGAAATGGCACATGAGATCATGGAAGCAGAAAGTGGTCCGGGAAGAAGTCTGCTTGTCCAGAGAATGATGGAAAAAGGAATCCAGATTCTCTGCGATGCAAAAGTGGAAGAAGTCAATCATACCGTGATCAAATATACAAAAGATGGAAAGACTCACGAGATTACAGATGCCGATACACTCGTTCTTGCAATGGGATACCGTCCGTCTGACACTTTAGAGGAACAGCTGACTCTGCTGGAATTCCCTGTCATGTACTGGGCGACTGCAAAAAACCTGGAAATATCAAAGATGCTGTAACAGAAGGATATCAGACTGCATTAAATTTATAAAATAGAAAAGCTGAGATTTTATCATTCAATTTCCGATGATAAATCTCAGCTCTTTTTATCGTTTCTTTCCTCTCCCGACGCTTTCTCCCAGCCTTACTTTTGTTTCAATCCCATTAAGAGAATTCTCCCAGATATCCGGATCCGGCATTGCCTTTCCTTTTTGTGTGAGCAGAATGATCGTAGAACCTCCAAATGCAAAATTTCCTTTTTCCTGACCTCTTCGCACTCTTGCCGCCTGATGGCGATTTTCAATTTTTCCCACCATCATTGCCCCTACTTCCATCATTAAAACCGTCCCAAAATTTTCTGAGCAGAGCAGCGAAAACTCTCTTGCATTCTCTTTATAGATTGGGAAACTGTCATTCGCCACCGGATTGACCGTATGCAATACTCCCGGTATTTTCACGTTTTCCGATTTTACTCCATCATCCACATAAATGTAACGATGATAATCTTCCACACAAAGCCGGAACACCCATGCATACCCGCCTGCATAGCGTTTTGCAAGCCCTTCATTTTTCAAAAGACTCTCTGTACTGTAGCTTGTATGTTTGATTTGAAACCGGGAATTTTCTTCAATTTTATAGACACTGAGTCTTCCGTCACAAGGACTGATCAGCCTCTCTGGCTCCCGAATGATTCTTCGTGCTCCCGGAAGTGCTTTTCGTTTAAAAAATTCATTGAAAGAGCGGTACTTTTTCTGCTCATACTGATACATCGGAATCTTGTTCTTCCGGATAAACCACGCAATCAGCACTCTGGAGGCCCGAGAATCCAAAAACGCAGCTCCGATTTCAGAGATATGTGGATTGATCAGTCCCTTCATAAGAAACCTTCCTGTTTCATGCGTGTAAATCCATTCCAGCAGCCGATCCTGTCCTGAACTGCATTCTTCTATGTTTCCTCTTCTGTCTGCCAGCTTCATCCTTTTTACCTCCTTATTGATCTCATCCTTTGAAAACTACATATGCCGGAAAAACCGCGCTCTGCAGAACTCCCACCATCCTCCGTTATAGAACAGGATGAACAGGACTGCGACTCCTACGATTCCGACAAGAACTGCCAGTTCTTTATTCGTTGGTTTGCGGAACTTAAAATCTGCCACAAACAAGATACCGACCACTGCCACTGTAATATGCAGTGCATACAGAAACCAGTGATATCCCGGAAGTATCAGCGATACTACAAAGAGCAGCGGCAGTACGACTGACATGGATGTGATTGGAAGTCCCTGATAGTATTTTCGATTTTCGCTGGTCTCCTGCTGCCGTTTGGTCTCCATGACATTAAAATATCCAAGGCGGATTACTCCGGCAAGCCCATACAGTACTAAAATTGCCATACTGTAAATACGGCGCATGCCCAACTCATAGCATAATACAATCGGAAACACTCCAAAACAGACCACATCACACAGAGAATCAATCTGAATTCCGAACTGCTTCTCATCCTCTGTTCTGTTTTTCTTCGTTCGCGCAATCTTTCCATCAAACATATCGCATAATCCGGAAAGCGCCAGACAGAACACAGCCCACTTTGGATGTCCTGTAACAGCACAAAAAATGCCGATTATTGATGAAGTAAAACTAATATAAGTCAGCACCACCGTATAATCATAAAATCCTATCATCCCTCAACACGCTCCTTTATACACTTCTTTTGTTCTCTTACTTTTTCATTTCCTATCGTAAGCTGCGCCACCACTGTAAATGCAGCACTGATCAGTAATTCTGCATAATATCCCAGTCCCCGGCTTAAAACCATACCCGGAAGCAGCAAAGATCCGAACACCGGGCGAAAAATATTCAAAAATAATGTTTCACTGATCCCCATACCACCGGGAAGCGGCAGCATATCTACCGCAACTGCTATCACTGCCTGAAGAAACAGAATATCAAAGAATGAAGTTCCTGACAGTCCAAACGCCCGATACACAAACCAGGTAGCTGCAAACAAGGCCATTCTCTGAACAAATGTAATTCCGAATACAACCACGATCACGCCCATATGCTCTTTTAAATATACTGCCGTTCCCCGGTAAGTATCCATAGATGCATCCAGCTTTTCCAGCCGTTCTTCTTTGTGTTTCATCAGGCGCAGCTTTTCCAGCAAATGGACGCCTTTTTTCAGGATTTCCTTTGTCAGCACCGGATGAAATACAAGAACTGTCATAAATACCACACAAAACACATTCAATCCCAATCCCAGATAATAGACCGGCAGAATGCCTTCCAGATATCTGTGCAGAAATCCCTGACCAAATATGAGAATCCCGATTCCGATCACAACCAGGACCAGCTTATATGTAATCGTCACAATCATCAATACTACCGTCGATACTGGAATCGGTATCTTTTCTTTCTTCATATAGTATATCTGCATCGGCTGTCCACCGCTTGCCGACGGTGTAATGCAACTAAAGAAAAAACCAACGGAAGAAAACAGAAAGCAAGACCGTTTCTTCAACCGGGTTCCATACGATTTCATCATATACCAGATAATAATTGATTCTGACCATATAAAGAATAATACCAGAGCCACTCCCGGCACCAGCCATTGCCACTGTGCCTGTCGAATGGAGTGCATCATACTCTCAAGGTCTTCTCCTCGAAAAACACCATATACAGTCAGACCAAATACAAGTAATAAAAATAAAATATTAAAAACTGCTTTTTTCTTATCTCTCATGCCGTACTCCTCCTGTCAAATGAAAAATACAGCTTTGTATCCTTTCACAAAATCTTTGATATATCTGATACCACTGTGTTTTCCCGGAAACCGTAAAACAGATCTGCGCCAGGATAACACCACCTGCCACATCCCAGACAACATGCTGTTTTGTCATCAAAGTGGATAAAAACACGCAAACTGCAATCACACAGGACAGGTATTGATACCATTTCGGAATCTCCTGCCGCCCACGAATTCCCAGAAAACAAAACCAGCTTACCAGGCAATGAATGGAAGGAAACAAATTGTCCGCGGCATCAATGGAATAAAGCCAGATCACGGCCTGATTCCAGAATCCGTCTGCCACAATCTCCGGTCTGGTATTGGTCGTCGGAAACAAGACAAAAAAACAGAAACAGACAATCCGGGATATTGCATCTGCTGTAAAAAAGCGATATACACTCTCTTTTTCCTGTCTCGCAATCAAAATGTAATTGATTCCCCAAAACAGATAACATCCAAAATAGATTACCAATGTCCAGGGTATGAAAGGGATCCTCTCATCCAACACAGTCTCAATATTGTAATGATATCGCCCGGATGCAATCCATCTGGCACCATTATATACCAGTGAGTTCCATAACAATGCCAGTAAAAGCGGCACGATCCCGTACGCCGGAATCAGTTTTTTCCTTACATTGTTCTGTCTGTGTCTCATCTTGTCTGCTCCTTCTCTCCAACATTTGACAGTGTTTAGTATAGTCGTTTTCTGTTTCTTACTCAATAGTCTTTACTGTATCTTTAAGAATCTTTAAGAAATCTTAAAGATTAGAATGATTCTTTCTTTGTTGACCACATATAAAATAATGCAATATAAAAATCAGGATTATCCACTTAAATGGTAATCCTGATTTTCTATTTTCTCTTCAGTTCTAATTAGTCTTCTGCAACATCTTTCATGCTGAAGCTGAATCTTCCCATTTTATCTTTTCCAAGGCATACAACCTTCACAACATCTCCAATGTTCAGAACATCTTCTACCTTGTTGACTCTCTCTTTGGAGATCTTGGAAATATGAACCATTCCTTCTTTTCCAGGTGCAAACTCAAGAAATGCTCCGAATTCTTTGATGCTGATTACTTTTCCTTCAAAAAGCTGTCCTGCTTCAAAGTCTGTTACGATCGTTGCGATCAGCTTCGCTGCTTTTTCCATCGCTTCTTTTTCTGTACCGCAGATAGAAACTGCTCCATCGTCTGTGATATCGATCTTCACGCCAGTCTGCTCGATAATCGCATTGATCGTCTTTCCTCTCTGTCCGACAACATCGCCGATCTTCTGTGGGTCGATCTGCATCTGAATAATCTTCGGTGCATAAGTTCCCACTTCTTTTCTAGGTTCTGCAATTGCTTTATTCATCACTTCATCCAGAATGTAAGTTCTTGCTTTCTTTGTCGCTGCGATTGCTTCTTCAATGATTGGTCTTGTCAGTCCGTGGATCTTAATGTCCATCTGGATCGCTGTGATACCTTGTGTGTACCAGCCACTTTAAAGTCCATATCTCCGAAGAAATCTTCCAGTCCCTGGATATCTGTAAGAACCAGATAATCATCGTCTGTCTCTCCTGTCACCAGACCTGCTGAAATTCCGGCAACAGCTGCCTTGATCGGCACACCTGCTGTCATCAGCGACATACTGGACGCACATACGCTTGCCTGAGAAGTAGAACCATTCGATTCAAATGTCTCAGATACCGTACGAATCGCATACGGGAACTCTGCCTCGCTTGGAAGTACCGGAAGGAGTGCTCTCTCTGCCAGTGCACCGTGACCAATCTCACGACGTCCCGGTCCTCTGGATGGTTTTGTCTCTCCAACAGAATAAGACGGGAAATTGTAGTGGTGCATATATCTTTTCGAAGTCTCTGCCTCGTCCAGTCCGTCGATTCTCTGTGCTTCTGAAAGAGGCGCCAGAGTTGTCACTGTACAGATCTGAGTCTGTCCTCTTGTAAACATCGCAGATCCGTGAACTCTCGGAATCAGGTCTGTCTCTGCTGCCAGCGGACGGATCTGATCGATCGCACGTCCGTCCGGACGTTTGTGATCTTTTAAGATCATCTTTCTGACAGTCTTCTTCTGATACTGATAAACTGCTTCGCCTAACACTGCCAGCCATTCTTCGTTCTCTGCAAATGCCTCTTCCAGTTTTTCTGTAATGACACGGATATTTTCTTCTCTTGTCTGTTTGTCATCTGTAAAGACTGCTTCTTCCATCTCTGCCGGTGGAACGATCTCTTTGATCGCCTCAAACAGTTCTTCCGGAACCGCGCAGCTTGTATATTCATGTTTTGCTTTTCCGCACTCTGCCACGATCGTCTCAATAAATGCGATGACCTTCTGGTTCAGTTCATGTGCCGCAAAAATAGCCTCGATCATCTGAGCCTCCGGAACTTCATTTGCTCCGGCTTCGATCATGATCACTTTCTCTTTTGTAGATGCAACTGTCAGCGCCAGATCCGATACTTCTTTCTGTGCTGCTGTCGGGTTGAATACAAATTCTCCGTCAACCAGACCAACCTGAGTCGTAGAGATCGGTCCGTCAAACGGAATATCTGAAATACTTGTGGCAATCGCCGCACCAAGCATTGCTGTCAGTTCCGGACTGCAGTCCTGATCAACAGACATAACCAGATTCTCCAATGTCACGTCATTTCTGTAATCCTTCGGGAACAGAGGACGCATCGGTCTGTCAATGACACGACATGTTAAAATCGCATTCTCAGAAGCCTTTTCCTTCTCTTTTGTTGAATCCTCCCGGAATCTTTCCGACTGCATACAGTCTTTCATTGTACTCTACACTCAGCGGGAAAAAGTCGATCCCGTCTCTTGGCTTTTCAGATGCTGTTGCAGTACAGAGAACTGTAGTATCTCCGTAGTGCATCAGAACCGCACCATTTGCCTGCTTTGCCACTCTGTCAACATCCACGCGCAGAGTTCTGCCGGCAAGTTCCATCTCAAATTTCTTATACATAATATTCTCCTTTTTGTTTGAAACATTTCCCGGAACAAGTGTCTCCGAAACTACTGAAAAAACACCGGAAGCTTTCGATATACTTTTCAGTGGTCTCGGGTATACATACTTGTCCGCAATCTAGATTATTATACCATAGATATGTATGAATCGCAAGAAATAAAAAGACCTCTGCCTGCCGGATAAACCGACACAGGCAGAAGTCCCTCTTCCATGAATTATTTTCTTAATCCAAGTTTTTCGATCAAAGCACGGTATCTTTCGATATCTACTTTTTTCAGGTATGCAAGCAGTCCACGTCTCTGTCCTACCATTTTCAGAAGTCCTCTTCTTGAGTGGTGGTCTTTTGGATTTGCTTTGAAGTGATCTGTCAGCTCGTTGATTCTTGCTGTCAGGATCGCTACCTGTACTTCCGGAGATCCTGTATCTCCTTCACTTCTTCCAAATTCTGCAATAATAGCCTGTTTCTTTTCTTTTGCGATCATCGTATGATCCTCCTTTAAACTTAATAATAAACCGCCTGGTATTAAGTAACGGTCGGAGTTGTCCGATTACCGAACACCGGCTGAATCCTAAGGTAGTATACCACAGGGATTTTCGGATGTAAAGTCCTATTTTTTCAACTCGATTTTCAAAACAGTATCTATTTCATCCGGCAGCGGATAACTGAATACCGGATTTTCACCCAGCGCCACAAACGGTGTATCTGAATACATAGCTGTATTCCATGCCTCACCCCTCTGCACCTGCGCTCCGCTGGAAAGGAAGGTGATTGTTCCTACCTCCTGCGGGCTGATTCCATACAATGGGAGTGCTCCCAGAGGCGTTTCATAAATATGGGCATATACCGTGTTTCCTTTTTGTGTATAACGTCCCCATTCCGGCTTGTCATACTCGGAAATTCCACATTCATAAAGACTTTCTCCGTTTTGCTCCATCCATTCTCCTACCTGCGTCAGAATTTCCTGGCTTTCTTTCGGAATTCTTCCTTTTGCATCCGGTCCTACGTTCAGGATAAAGTTTCCGCCTTTGCTGACACATTCAACCAGTTTGCGGATAATGGTCTGTGATGTTTTGTAAGTATGATCATAATAACAGTATCCCCAGTGGTTGTTCATCGTTGCACAAAGCTCCCACGGGATCGGTTTTCCGTTCAGATCTTTCATTCCTCCCGGCGGATGATCATTTCCGGACTTGCGAAATCTCCGCTGTAAATATTCGGATGATCTGTTACGATACTTCCGTTCTTCTCTCCGGAACCTTCCAGACGATTATCAATAATAACATCCGGCTGATGTTTTCTGACCATACGGATCAACTCTTCTGCTTTCCATGTATCTTCACACATGTTGTCATAAGAGAAATCAAACCAGAGAATATCCAGCTTTCCGTAATTGGTCACCAGTTCTTCCACCTGGCCATGCATATATTCCAGATACCGGTCAAAATTGATATTTTCATCTTTATACGCCTCATTTCCGCGCATTGGATGGTGCATATCATTGTATTTCGGATAGTCCGGATGATGCCAGTCAATCAGTGTAAAGTAAAGCCCTACTTTTAATCCTTCCGCACGGAATGCATCCAGAAATTCCCGAACCAGATCCCGTCCGGCCTTTGTATTTGTCGCTTTATAATCTGTCAGTGCAGAATCAAACAAACAGAATCCATCGTGATGCTTTGCAGTCAGCACCGCATATTTCATACCTGCTTTTTTGCCAGTCTTGCCCATTCTCTCGGATTGTAATCCGTTGGATCAAACTGCTCGAAATATTTCTCATATTCTTCTACTGTCATTCGTTTTTCGGACATTACCCACTCGCCCAGCGCCGGAATGGCATACAGTCCCCAGTGGATAAACATTCCGAATCTTTCTTTCCGGAACCATTCGGTCCGATTCCATATTTCCTGATTCATTACTATTTTCCATATCCTTTCATTTCATAAACAACACCGTTGTGTTCCCGGCTGTCTTCTGCCGCCAGTGCCATCAAATGACTCTCTATGGATTCTGATGCGGCGCTTACGCTTTTTGCAGTTCCGCCTCCTGCCACCAGTTCCACAAAGTCTTTCATCATGGAGACATCGCTTCCGCTGTGTCCGCCTTTTGGTACTTTTACCTTGATCTTTGTTGTATTTCCAGACGCAAAATCTTCCACGATGATTTCATTTTCTTCCATGTTTCCGCGAATCTGTCCTTTTGTTCCCATCAGATTGATGATCCGCTCGCATTTATTGGTAAACGCACACATTGTCATACTTGCTGTCACACCATTGTCAAACTCCAGATTTACTACCTGATGATCTACCACATCGTTGTCACAGTGGTAAACACACCTTCCATATGGTCCGTCTTTCAATGCATCCAGCAGAGATTTTTTATCCGTCTGAAGACTTACCACTTTTGCAAATGTTCCGCCTTTTTCCTCTAAATCCTCCAGATAGAATCGAGGTGCAAAATACGGACATTCATCCCGGTGTACACATCCGTCCAGACAGTAGGCCGGAGCATCTTCTGGTGCATTTTCTTCTTTAAAATGCATCAGATTTCCGAAGCTTGTAAGTCTTGTACAGGACGCACCTACGAGCCATAACAAGATGTCCATATCATGACAGCACTTCTGCAGGATCATCGGACTGCTTAAGGATTTGTTTCTCCAATTGCCACGCACAAAGCTGTGTGCCATATGCCAGTATCCCACACTCTCAATATGCTGGATATCAACAAGCTGACCGATCGCCCCTTCATCCAGAAGCCGTTTCAGCTCTCTGAAAAATGGAGAATAACGCAGCACGTGGCAAATACTGATCACCTTGTCATAATTCTTTGCGATCTCCCCGATCTCGATCAGTTCAGATTTTACAGGTGAGATCGGTTTTTCACATAAAATGTGATAGCCTTTTTCCACAGCCAGCTTCAATGCCTCATAATGCATCTGATCCTGTGTACAGATCAGAACACAGTCCGCCATTTTCGGACGGTTCAAAAGCTCCATGTCCGATTCCACAGCGTTTTGAGGTGCAATATCATGAAGCTTTGCAAACTCTTCCCGTCGATCCGCTCTTGGTTCCGCTACTGCTACAAATTTCAATTCATTGGGATAATCCAGGGCATAAGAGGCATAAGCCTCTGCCCCTCTCTGTCCGGCTCCCAAAAGAATGGCTGTTACTTGTTTCATGTTTTTTCTCTCCTTTTAGCCTTTTACTGCCCCACCAGACAGTGCTTCAATAAAGTACTTGCTGAAACAGCAGAACAAAATCACCGGCGGAAGCAGAATTACAACGATTGCGGAAAACATTCCGTTGTAGTTCGTAGAAAATGCATTCTGGAACTGTGCCAGAATCGCCGGAACAGTCTTCAGTTCTTTTGTTGTCAGTACCATAGATGCCCAGTAGTATTCATTCCAGTAATTCATAAACGCCAGCATTGCTGCTGTCAGGATTCCCGGACGTGCGATCGGCAGCATGATCTTGAAAAATGTCTGTGTATAACCGCAGCCGTCAATACGCGCTGCTTCTTCCAGCTCTACCGGTATCGTCAGGAAATAGTTTTTGATGACCATAAAGCTGACTGCGATACCGCTGCATGTATAGATTAAAATCAATCCTGCATGCGTATCGTTGATTCCCATACTGTTGATCAGATTATAAACCGGGAATGTCATCGCTGTCGGTGGAATAAACAATGTAGACATCAACATGACGCTGACCACCGATTTAAATTTAAAGTTCATTCTTGCCACAACATACGCTGACATGGAAATCATGATGATACTTAATACGACAGAAATACCTGCCACTTTAAAACTGTTAAAGAAGTATCTCATAATATGCATGTCCCGGAATACTCCGATATATCCATCAAAACAAAGTGCACTTGGCAGAGTAAATCCCGGCTCTGCCAGAGGATCTGCCTTCAACGAGGAAATTGCCACCCAAATAACCGGAAACAGGGAGATGAAACATACCAGAATCATCACAACATACGAAACGATCTTTCCAAAAGTCCCCACTCCATGGACCGCTTCATTTTCTTTGCCTTTTCTCTGTCTGCTCATCATCTTCTGCCTCCTTTCTGTTTTCTCTCACGAAACAGCATGTTAATGATCAGGATCAATACCAGACCTCCCAGGATCTGAATCGCACCGATCGCATTTGCACGTGCGTACTGTGCTCTTGGACTGACAACTGCCAGTTCACGGATCAGGAAGCTGATACTCTTTGTTCCTGCTGCTCCGTTCGTCAGGAAATAAACTTCATTATACAACAGGAATCCTGCGGATACGGAGAGAATACTGATTGTCTTTATTGTATCTTTAATCAATGGAAGAACGATACAACGATCCAGTGTCCATCCTTTGGCTCCATCCAAAAGTGCCGCCTCACGAACCTCTTCCGGTATTGCAGAAATCTGTCCCAGAACCATGATCATGTTTGTTCCTGCAAAGAAGATGTATGCGCAGGTCAAAGCGATCATATTTACCTTTGGTATAAACAGTACGTTGTCCTGGAAATTCGGCACAAAAACACGGATAATTTCATTGATAATACCATACTTCGGATTGTACAGCTGTAAGAAGATCAATCCCATTGCTGCCGAAGAAATAATATTCGGTATCACGTAAATATTTCTTGCCAGCTTCCATCCTCTGCATTTCTTGGAGATTACCAGCGCCACTCCTGTCGCGATCGGAACCTGGATTACAAGTCCGCACAATGCCCAGATACAGGAATTTCTAAGTCCTTCCCAGAAATACGGATATTTCTCAAAAATATATTTATAGTTGTCAAACAGATGTCCAAAGGAATACATCTGCATATCATTCAAATTCGTGTAGTCCCATTTTGCAAAGGAACTGATGACCACCGTTGCGATCGGATATAAATAAAACACACAAAAGCAGACCAGAGTCGGTAAAAGAAAGAAGAGAATAAACGCATTCTTTCTCAACTTTTGTTTTTTTCCGGTTATTTCCATTTTGCTACCTCCTACTCTGGAAAATTTCATAGAGAAGGAAGCTGCTCCTTAAATACCTCCTGCAAAGAGCAGCTTCCATGATTTACAATTAGCCGATCAGACCGATCAGTTCACTCTTTAATTCTTCAAATTTTGCATTTACATCAGTTCCGGAAACGGTAGATTCGATCAGTTTGTTACCGATCGCATTTGCAATATCTGTTCCCCATGTAGAATCGATTGTTGCAATCACATATTCTGCATCATTTGCCTGAGAACATGCCTCTGCAAGAAGTTTTGTTTTCTCGTCAGATCCTTCTGCCAGTGCATTCAGATCCAGTGTTGTTGTACATGGGTTTGCACCTACTTCTTTGAAGATCTTTGTCTGTACTTCATCACTTGTCATATATTTTACAAATTCCAGTGCCAGTTCTTTTTCTGCATCACTCATATCATTTGCTGCTGTGATTCCGCCGCTTGCAGAAGATAAGGAAACGCTTCCCGGGAAGATTGCCGGTTTAAAGTTTGTAGTATCTTCAAATCCGCCTGCTGCCCATACTCCGTTGAAGAACACTGCAGACTGTCCTTTGTTGAAGTCTGCTGCCCAGTCGTTTGCACCGTCATCGGCATTGCTGCTGGCATTGGAAGATCCGTTTTTCTGATCCATATTTGCCACCTGTTTGAATGCTTCTTCAAACTCTTTGGATTCGATTGCTTCTTCTGTCAGAGGCTCTCCTACGATTTTTCTTCCATTTTCGGACATACCGAGGATTGCGTTAAAGCATCTTGTAGATCCCTGACCGGCACCATATGCATACACATCTCCGCCTGCGGAACGTACTTTTCCATTGCTCCTTCAAAATCGCTCCAGTTCTTCCATGTATCCGGTGTTGTTGCTCCTGCGTCTTTTAACACCTTGTCATTGTACCAGTATCCCAGTGTCAGAAGCTGATCGTGAACCGTATAAATCTTTCCATCCACGTCGTTCTGTGTATAGTTGATTCCAACGTTGTCTTTGATCCCTTCTTCATCTATGTATGGTTTCATGTCAAGGAGCAAATCCTGACTGATCGCTGCCAGTGATACAGACCGTCCTGCCAGATCCACCATATCCGGATAGCTTCCGCCTGCCACTTTATTTTCTACCACACTGTCGATATCCTCTGTCGGAATTGCTTTAAATTCCACTTCTCCATCTGCATGCTCTTTTGCAAACTCGTCATAGATATCGCGCATAACCTGTGCAGGTGCCCATTCGCTTGCATCCTGATAATATCCATGATAAAACTCCAATACCTTGTCATCAGATGCTTCTGTTTTCTTTTTGCCGTCATCTGTTTTCTCAGAGTCACCGGATTTCCCACATCCGGAAACGACTACTGTTGCCGCCATAGTTGTAGCCAAAATCAGGCTGATGATTCTTTTCTTTTTCATTACTAAATCCTCCTTCGATTTCCTGTTGAATTTAGAATATCATGATCATCAGCCTGACTCTATGGATAGAATTGACACTTTCTTGCATTATTTCTGGTTTTTCCGTGTCAATTTCCTATTTTTTGTAATATATTTATGATTCTGCCGTTTTCTTGTAATTTATTTACCTCTGTTTTGTCATATTTATGAAAAGCGCCATACCATTTTCATGATATGACGCTGCAACTATTGATATAAATTTGTACAAAACTGCTCTTCATCCAAAGTCCCGTTAAGAACTTCCATAATCTGATTCCGAAAGTTTTCCAGCTGATCTGCCGTCCAGAGATTGTCCGGCACCTCAATGATACGGTCTGCTCCACGAATTGCTTCCACAGCATTGCACATCCTCGGAATCTGCTCCTTATATTCTTCCAGATGTATCTTTGGGCTGGACGGCATTTGTCCGGTTTCCAGAAGAATCCGCTTCTGTACCTTTTCGCTGAGCATATACTTTAAAAATTCAACACTGGCATCCATTGTCTCTTGATTCCCGGTATTGCCTACAATATATCCCAGACATACGGAAGAACTGGCGATCGTGCTGCCATTCTTTCCCGGAAACGGTGCATAGCAGGCATCGATTTTTTCATCGATCAGCTTACTTGCCCACACTCCATTGATATACATGGCTGTATTTCCACTGTTGAACATACTTCCTTCGTCCCTGTATCCATAATTTTTGTCTGTACTGTCCCCATATTGTCTGATCTGCTTCATTGTCTCTAAAACCGGAAAAAGTTCTTTTGCACTTAGCATCATCGAATGATTTTCCACTGCGTCCTGTGCTTCTTTGGAAGTGTCCAAAAGCAGGGCATCTGCCAGATAAGCACTGTTTTCTTTCGTAATCTGTACCGGGATCACCGATTTTCCTTCATTCTGTGACCAGCTCTGTATCTTCTCACAAGCCTCCAGAAACTCATCCCAGGTCTCCGGTACCGATTCAATCCCCGCTTTTTCAAAAATATCCGCGTTATACCAGTATCCCCCTCCAAGCAACAGTACATCTGACAGGTATACAGCTTCCCGTCCTTCTGCCAGTAGGAAATGATCTCCGGCGCTACAGAGTCTGCAAATTCCTGATCTTTCTCCAGATAAGGCATAAGGTCTGCCGCTTTGTTTTTTTCTTCCATAAAGCGGTACACCGAATCTTTTCCGTAGCCTCCTGTAAAAATCAGATCCGGAACCTCTCCAACAGAAAGCATGTTTTTTGTCTTTTTGATCACCTCATCCGATGAAGTCATGGACATCAGATTCAGCTTGATCTCCGGGTGCTCTTTTTCAAAATCCTTATAAATCTGCCGCATTCTGACATGCTCCGATTCCATGGAGCCCCAACCATGTATCAGCGTAATCTCTGTCTGCTCCGCGCTCTCCTTACTGCAGCCTCCGAGCAGACAGGCCGTCATAAGAAGCAGTAAAACCCACGTTCCTTTTCTCATAGATTTCTTCCTCCGGACTGCTCGTATTCCTTTGGCGGACATCCTGCATATTTCTTAAACACCTTTGAAAAATATGCCGTATCCTCAAAACCGGTCAATGCTGCGATCTCATAGATTTTCTTGTCTCCTCTTAAAAGCAGTTCTTTGGCTTTTTCCACACGAAGAGAATTAATCGTATCAAACAGGTTCTCTCCTGCCTTCAATTTGTAAAACCGACTCAGATAACTGGAGCTGACATGGACTGCCTCCGCAATATCCGCCAGTGTCAGGCGCTCTGTATAATGGTTCCGGATATAGGTCTGAACACGCTTTAACAATGTATCTGTCCCATCTCCCTCTTCTGCATTCTGCGGCACGATCAAAATCTGCTCTGCACTTCTTCCCTTGGCGTAGGCCTTTGTCTGTTCATAGAGCAAGGAAGAATCATCTCCCTGCTGATAGGCCCGGCTGCACAAAATCTGCGGCGTCTCTCCAAGAAAGTTTTTACAAAAGGCTTTCATTTTCTCACAACAGCTGAAGATTTCCTCTGTCCGTTCACTGTCATTGACTGTAAGCACCAGTCCTTCTTCCTCCGTTCCGGGTGAAAGAGCGCGGTATTCAAACGAATGAAAGGCATGCAGAAAGAATTTTCTCACCTTTTCACCCTGACGCACCGGTGTTACCAGGAGCATCCGATACCAGGTCATATTTTCACTCTCCAGCCGCTGTTTGATATTTGCAATGGCTGCCGGAATTTCTTCCAGAGCTGCTGTTTTGACAATATAATCACTCACCTGGTACTGAATTGCCTTTCGTGCATACTGAAAATCCGCATACGCAGTCAGAAAGATCACAGACGTCCGGATATGATTTTTATAAATGTATTCCGCAACTTCCATGCCGTCCATCAGCGGCATTTTTATATCAATGATCGCAATATCCGGCGGACAGCTGCGGATCTGTTCCAACAGATCCTGACCATTCTCCGCAACATAGATCAGCTCGCATCCAAGCTCCTCCCAGGGAATCAGCTTTTCCAACCCTTCCCGGATATATGGTTCATCATCTGCAATCATCACTCTCCACATGACTTTCTTCCCCCTTTTTCCAACGGCAGACACATCGTTACACAAGTACCCGCACCCGGTGTACTCTCAATCTTCATCGATGCTTCTTCACCGTATATCGTATGAAGCATCTGCTGTGTATTGGTAAGACCGATGTGCGTATGCTTCTCATCTTCCACCGCCTGCCCTTTGTTCTTCTTCTGCTCTTCCACATCAAATCCGACTCCGTCATCTTTGATCTGAATCCGCAGCTTCCCATTTTCTTCTTTTGCTTCCACCCTGATATGACCGCTTCCCGGTTTCGGTTCGAGACCGTGTGAAACAGCGTTTTCCACCAATGGTTCCACACTCAGCCGCGGAATTCTGGCATTTTTCACTTCTTCACTGCAAAGTATATCATATGTAATCTTTCCTGCAAACCGCTCTCCCTGTAAAAGCAGATAAAACTCGATCAACTCCATCTCCTGAAATAACGGGATTTCAATCTCTCCGTTCCGGAAAATCTTTCCCTGAATCAGTCTGGAAAATGCGCTCAAAAGCTTTTGCAGTTCTTTGTTTCCCTGCAATCCTGCTTTCATACTGAGCATGGATAAAATGTTAAACATGAAATGCGGATTGATCTGAGACTGCAAATATTTTACCTGAGCCTGTGTAGCAAGAAGCTGTTTTTCATAGACTTCCGTGATCAGATTTTTGATCTGCCCGGTCATCTCATTAAACCGTGTGCTGATCTCATCAAACTCTCTTGTATCAAATTCCCGCATCTGCGCATCCAGTCTGCCGTTTCCAAATTTCCGGATATCTTCTCCGATAAACTTCAGCGGACGTGTCATTCTCATGGATACCGCAAATACGACAATCGCCGTGATTCCGATCACGATCAGAAAAATCACTGCAAAAGCTGTACGGTGGAACGGATCGAGGCATAGATCAGATTCTTGGGAAGTGCCATCCTCAGTTCAATCCCAAACCCGGTTTTCCCTCCATAAAAGAGAGTCATCTGATTTCCGATCTTTTCCTCACTGCTTCCCAAATCCTGAATTTCCAGCATCTGTTTTGCCTGTTCTTTTCCCTTTTCATTTGCAAACAGAATCTGTCCTTTTTCTCCTGTGATCAGCCAGCTGCTTTCCGGATATTCTTTTGTTTTGGAAAACAACGTATCCACCGCACTTTTTCCAAGGGAAATAATGCAGCAGCCGGACTCCTCCATCTCCTCATTGTATACACGCATACATACATACGCGCGTTCATCATGTGTCATATACCAGTATTCATTGCTGCTTTTCAAAAAACTGGAATTGATTTCTTTATAAATTTGATTCTGAAGCTCCATATTTTCCACTGTCTCCGGGTAGAAACGACTGCTCACCCATTCTCCGTTTTCATTAAACAGATAGATGCAGTCGATAAACGGAGAGGCGGAATCAACCATATTCATTTCCGAAAACAAATCGGTACTGTTTGCAAACTGCTCCCTTGCTTCTTGCTCATTGTACGCTTCTCCCGCGATAAAATGTTTCAGCACATTATTATGCCGCAGAGAAATCACCATATTTTCCATATTTTTGATTCTTGTATCAAACTGCCCGCTTGTATTCTCGAGATAAAATTCCAGGTCAGAACGAGCCTGTCTCGAAAAATGAAAAACGGACAACACCATCTGTGCGATTCCAAGAATCAATGTCGAAATAATACAGGCCGACAAAGTCAGAAAGATCAGCTTTGTACGAAAGCTTGGTTTTTTCTTCCCTTTCTTCATAAACCACCTCACTGCTGCGCCCGAAAATACTCCATACCAAATAAAATATCTCGATCCACCTGTGTTTTTAACTCCTCCAGAGATGCAAATCTGCTCTCCGGTCTCTCAAACGCACAGAATTCAATCTCCACATATTTTCCGTATGCATCTCCCTTATAATCAAATACATACACCTCTGTCAAAATCCGTTTTGCATCCGTTACCGTCGGTTTGATTCCCAGATTGCCGATTCCGCAATACCAGGTTCCATCCATTTTTACTCTGCATGCATATACGCCAAACCGGGGGGCTGCTTTTTCGGGCTTCCATGCGACATTCAAAGTGGGAAATCCCAGCGTTCTCCCGAGCTTTTGTCCATGCTCTACAACGCCCTCTGTACGGTATCGGTATCCCAAAAGCTTTTCTGCAAGTTCCACATTGCCGGCTTTCAGCGCCTCTCTGATATAGGTACTGCTGATTTCCCTTTTTCGATACACTGCCTTTTCTACAATCTCCAGCTCATATCCATAGCGCTTTGCATACTGTTTCAGCATACAGATATCTCCTCGCTTCTGATGACCAAAATGAAAATCTGTTCCCACTGCAATGTATGCGGCATGCAGTTGTTCAATCAGGATCTTTTCAATAAATTCCTCTGCTTCCATCTCACGGATTGCCTCAGTAAACGGACAGATGATCAGCGTATCCACACATCCTTCCAGATATGCTTTCTTTTCCTCGCCTGTCATCAATGCTTCTTTCCCCATATCAAATGCAAAAACAACACTTTCCGCTTTTTCCTGATCCGCAAATCTTTGAATCCGGCTGATCAGTTCCTGATGTCCTCGGTGAAGACCGTCAAACTTTCCGAGTGTGACAGCTGTCCTGTTTTCTGTCTGATATTTGCTTAAGTCTGTTACGTACTGCATAATCATCCTCTTATTTCTTCCTGATCCAGAAACATCTTTTCCACAGTAAGTTTTTTCCTGTTTTTATCAAAACAGAAGATACCGATAAAATGATTTTCCAGATCGTATACACGTATCCATTCCTGATTTTTTCTTTCTTCCATATCTGTTACAAAACGGATCGGAATCTCATTTCCGTTATACGCAAGCGCCTGCCCTTCTTTTTTTACCGTCACGGCAGGATATTGGAAAAATACCGCATCCAGAGGGGTTATAATCTCTGAAAGCTTCCCTTCCTCTCTTTTTTTCTGTATTTCTGAAAGCTTCAGACTGCTCTTAAGCTCAAAACGGCTCACCTTTGTACGAAGAAGAGACTCCATGCATCCAAAGCAGCCCAGCTTTTCACCGATATCGTGACACAATGTCCGGATATAGGTTCCCTTGGAACAGGAAACCTCCATCCTCACACGCGGCAGTGCCATTTCCAGGATCCGGATCTCTTTGATTTCAACTTTGCGGCTTTTGCGCTCGATCGTCTTCCCTTCCCGTGCCAGCTCATACAGCTTTTTGCCGTTTACTTTCAGTGCAGAATACATGGGCGGTATCTGATCATATTCCCCCACAAAACTCATCACACAGTCTTTTACCTGCTCCTGCGTGAGTCCTTCTGTCTCTCCCACTCTCAGCACAGTTCCTGAAATATCCTGGGTATCAGTCTCTTTTCCAAGCAACAGGACCGCCTCGTATGTTTTATCCTTTTCCGTGAGCATATCACATACCTTTGTTGCTCTTCCCAGACAAACAGGAAGCACGCCTTCCGCATCCGGGTCCAGCGTGCCTGTATGTCCGATCTTCTTCTGTCCCACAATTCCACGCAGCTTTGCCACTACATCATGGGATGTGTATCCTTTTTCTTTGTATACGTTCAGAATTCCATTTACCATAACAATTCCTGTCTTTCTCTTCTATGCCTCTTTTAGCTGCAATGTAATCTGTCTAAGCAGATTGTTGATCACATCGTGCGCAGAACCTTTCATTGTAACCCCTGCTGCACGCACATGACCGCCTCCACCAAAATACTGAGCAATACTGCTTACATTGACTTTGCCCTTGGAACGCAGACTGACCTTATACTCCTGAGTGTCCGTTTCATGCAGAAAAATTGCCACTTCCACACCTTTAGTCTGCCGAAGCTGGGCCACAATTCCTTCCAGATCGCTTGGAACCGCCTCGAAAAATTCCATCTCTTTTCTGGACACAACAGAAACGACCACCTGTTTTTCTAAAACCAGCATGCTTTCTAAAAGCGCTCTCCCTAAGATCTGATTCTGGATATAGGTCTTCTCAAAATAAGTTTTTTCGATAATCTCACTGCCGTCAATTCCTTTTCTAAGCAACTGTGCGGCTGCCTCCATCGTCTCCGGAGAGGTACAGGAGTACTGAAATACTCCCGTATCATGTGCGATTCCCATATACAGTGCTTCCGCACATGCCTTACTGATCTTCTCATCTTCCAGAAGTGTATAAACCAGCTCTGATGTAGAACTTGCCTCCGGGCGAATGTAATTTAACTCTGCAAATGCATCATTGCTCACATGATGATCGATACAAACCGTATGTGCAGCCTGTCGAAGTAACGGTGCAAACGGTCCGAGCCGCTGTTCGTCCCCACAGTCCAGACAGATAAACAGATCATATGCCGTCTCTTCTGAAAGTGTATGTCTGATTTCCTCTGTACGCGAGATTATGGAAAAGGATGCCGGTATCTTTTCCAGATACAGATCAACTTCTATTTCCGGAAACTGCTCTGTAAGATACAGGTACAATCCCATCGACGATCCTACACAGTCTCCGTCCGGCCGAACATGACCGGAGAGCGCGATCCGCTTCTTTCCCTTCAAAATATCAGATAATACAATTTTCATGCTTATTTATTCATCCTCACTTTTCAAATCTTTGGTCAGATCATTGATTTTTTCGTCATATTGACACCGTACTCAATGGACTGATCCATGATAAACCGGATCTCCGGTGTATTGCGCATGTTGATCGTTCTTGCCAGTTCACGCCGGATATATCCTTCTGCACTCTGAAGTCCTGTGATCGTATCTTCCTGGGCTTTCTTATCTCCCAGCACGCTGATGTATGCCTTACATGTCTTCAGATCAGGTGCTACTTCCACCGCTACCACGGAAGTCATCGGCGCCACTCTCGGTCCTTGATGCCTCCGCGTAGGATGTTGCTCAGTTCTCTTTGGACTTCAGTATTGATTCTTGTGTTTTTAATACTGTTTTTCCTCATAACTGCTCCTTATTTTCTTTCTATTTCTACCATCTTGTATGCTTCTACAAGATCGCCTTCTTTGATATCATTATAGTTTTCAAATACGAAACCGCACTCGTATCCGGCTCTGACTTCTTTCACATCATCCTTGAATCGTTTCAGAGATGCCAGAGGTCCGTCAAAGATCACAATGCCGTCACGTGTCAGACGAACAGAACAATTTCGTTCAAAAGTACCGTCCTGTACATAAGAACCTGCAATCGTTCCCACTCCGGATGCCTTAAATGTCTGACGTACTTCTGCGTGTCCCAGTACCTTCTCTTCAAATACCGGATCCAGCATACCTTTCATTGCCGCTTCCACATCTTCAATCGCATTGTAGATGACTCTGTAAAGTCTTAAGTCAACGCCTTCACGGTCTGCAATCTCCTTCGCTGTCGCATCCGGACGCACGTTAAATCCGATGATGATCGCATTGGAAGCAGATGCCAGAATCACGTCGGATTCATTGATCGCACCAACTCCGCCGTGAATGATCTTGATCACAACTTCTTCATTTGACAATTTGATCAGACTCTGTTTGATTGCTTCCACAGAACCCTGTACATCTGCTTTCACTACGATGTTGAGTTCTTTTAAGTTTCCTTCCTGAATCTGATTGAACAGATCATCCAGAGACATCTTGGATTTTGTCTCTTCAAGCATCTTCACTCTGTGCTGTGAAATAAATGTCTCTGCAAGTTTCTTGCTTCTTTTTCTGACTCGCATCCCACAAAGACTTCTCCTGCCTGCGGAACCTCATTCAATCCGAGGATTTCTACCGGCTGGGACGGACCTGCTTCTTTTACACGTCTTCCCCTGTCATCCATCATGGCTCTTACTTTTCCGTGTGCGGATCCTGCTGCAATGGCATCTCCCACACGAAGGGTACCTTTCTGTACGAGCACTGTCGCAACAGAACCTTTTCCTTTATCCAGCTCTGCCTCGATCACAAGTCCTCTTGCCACACGGTTCGGATTTGCTTTGAGCTCCATCACTTCTGCTGTCAGAAGAACCATCTCGAGAAGCTCCTGAATTCCTTCTTTTGTATGCGCGGATACCGGTACGAAAATCGTGCTTCCGCCCCAGTCTTCCGGAATCAGTTCATACTCTGTCAGTTCCTGTTTTACACGCTCAATATTTGCACTTGGCTTATCGATCTTATTGATCGCTACGATAATTTCAATTCCCGCTGCTTTGGCATGGTTGATCGCTCGATCGTCTGCGGCATCACACCGTCATCTGCTGCAACTACAAGAATCGCAATATCTGTAGAATTTGCTCCTCTCATACGCATTGCAGTAAACGCCTCATGTCCCGGTGTATCCAGGAATGTGATCTTTTCTCCGTTGATCTCTACTACAGAAGCACCGATGTGCTGTGTGATTCCACCTGCCTCGCGGTCTGTCACACTGGTATCACGGATCGCATCCAGCAGAGAAGTCTTTCCGTGGTCAACGTGTCCCATAACACATACAACAGGAGGACGTTTTACCATAGTCGCTTCATCTTCTTCATCTTCTTTGAGAAGCTCTTCAATGACATCTACAACTTCTTCTTTTTCACAAAGGATCTCAAATTCCATTGCGATTTCTTCTGCTGTCTCAAAATCAATTTCCTGATTCACTGTTACAATCTTGCCCTGCATGAACAGTTTCTTTACGATCACAGACGGTACCACTTTCATCTTGTCTGCCAGTTCCTGAATTGTCAGTACTTCCGGGATTGTGATCTGTTTGATTTCCTCTTCCTTTTTCACTTCCGGCTTTGGCTGTGGTCTCTGCACTTCTACTGTCGGCTTCTGCTTTCTGCCTTTTTTGCCCTTGCTTTCAAATCCTTCTTCTCTGTTTTCTTTTTTCTTGTAATCTTTTTCTTTATCTTTTGCTTTATTGCGCTGCGGTTTCTGCTGCTCTACCAATGGCGACGGAATTGAATTTCTGTCGTTTCTGTCATTTCTGTCGTTTCTTCTGGAATCCGGACGCTGACCATTTCTTGCCCCCTCGTCCTGGCGACGGTTTCCTCTCTGACCGTTTGGAGCAGAAGACGGACGCTGCCCGTTTCTTCCATCTGCCGGACGATTCTGACGGAAACCGCCTCTCTGTCCCTCTTCCGGACGTCGGTTTCCTGCCGGGCGTCCTTCCTGTGGTCTTCTGTTCTCTCTCTCTCCATTTGCCTGCGGCCCTCTCGCCGGACGATCCTGACGGGATCCATTCTGACCGGAAGCCGGACGCTGTCCGTTTCTTCCGCCTGCCGGACGATCCTGACGGGATGTTCCCTGTGTGTTCTGTCCATTTCCCGGACGGGATCCTCCCGGGCGGCGGTTTCCGCTCTTCGAATTCTGTGGGCGGAATACCTGTACGATATTTTTCTTTTTCGGAGCATCTTCCGATGTTCCTTTTCCTGCGTGCCCGCTGCGCAGTTCTGCTACGACCTCATCCGGAATGGAGCCCATGGAAGTTTTCGCCTCCACATTCTTTTTCTCCAGAATCTCCATCAGGTCTTTATTTTCCATCCCCAGCTCTTTTGCCAGTTCATGCACTCTTAATTTCGTCATACTCAAACTACCTCCTCTATGCAATCGTATTATTTTTTATTTCCAGTTGTTTTCGAATTCCTTTTGCAAATCCTTCGTCCAATATCGCCAGAGATGCACGGAACTCTTTTCCCATTGCATGCCCTAAGGTATCTTTATCTCCGTAAAAATAAATTGGAACCTCATAAAACTTACACATATCCCGGAATTTCTTTTTGGTGTTATCCGATGCATCTTCCGCTACGATCACCAGTGCAGCTTTCCCGGATTTTGTCTCATTTTCTGTCATGAATTCACCACTGGCACATTTTCCTGCCTTTGTGGCCAGCCCGATCAGGGACAGCACTCTATCTTGCTTCAAATTGTTCCATCTCCTTTTCCAGCCGTTCATATACTTCTTTTGGAATTGCCTGCTTAAACGAACGTTCCAGCCTTTATTTTTTACCGCCTTTGCAAAACACTCACTTGAAAGACAGACATAAGCACCCCGTCCGTTTTTTCTGCCGGTCGTATCCAATACAAATTCATCGTCTTCTGTCCGCAGAACTCTGAGCAGTTCCTTTTTGGCTTTCATTTCTCCACATCCGACACATTTGCGCATCGGAATTTTCTTTTTACCGTTCAAATACCTCACCTCTCAAAGATTTATTCTTCCTCTGCCTCTACAAACTCAATCTCTTCGTATGCATCTGCATCTTCCGGATATCCATCTGTATAGTTGACAGTTTCCTCATAATCCTCTGCATATCCGTCTTCTTCCATCATGTTCATCTGATCCATGTAATCCTCCGGGAGTTCTCCGGACTCGATTGCCTGTGTCTCGCTCTTAATGTCGATCTTATATCCTGTCAGACGCGCTGCCAGTCTTGCATTCTGACCTTCTTTTCCGATTGCAAGAGACACTGGTAATCCGGCACAATAACACTTGCCACTTTTTCATCCGGATCTGCCATAACAGAGATCACTTTTGCAGGACTTAAGGCATTCTCAATCAGAAGAGCCGGGTTATCACTCCAGTTGATGATGTCGATCTTTTCTCCTCTGAGCTCTTCCACAACCGCATTGACTCTGGCACCGTTCATTCCGACACATGCTCCGACCGGATCTACATTCTCATCATTTGACCATACAGCCATCTTTGTACGGGATCCTGCCTCACGGGCAATGCTCTTGATTTCAACGGTTCCGTCCTTCACCTCTGCAACTTCTGCTTCAAACAGACGTTTCACCAGTTCCGGATGTGTACGGGAAACCAGGATCTTTGGTCCCTTCGGAGTGTTCTTCACTTCTACAATGTACAATTTAATGCGGTCTGTCGGTTTAAACACTTCTCCTTTGACCTGCTCATTTTCTGTGAGCATGGCATCTGCTTTACCCAGATTGACACTGATATTTTTGCCAACATAACGCTGCACAATACCTGTTACAATGTCTTTCTCTTTTTCAAAATACTGATCGTATACTACTTTTCTTTCTTCCTCGCGGATCTTCTGAAGAATCAGGTTTTTCGCATTCATTGTTGCAATACGTCCAAACTCTTTGGACTGTACCGGAACCTGACAAACATCTCCGATCTGCAGTGCAGAATCAATCTCTTCCGCATCTTCCAGTGTGATCTCGATTGCCGGATCAAACACTTCCTCAACTACTTCTTTTTCTGCGTAAACAGCATAATCACAGGTCTCTCTGTTCATGATCACCTTGATGTTATCCGATGTCCCGAAGTGGTTTTTGCAGGCACTGATGAGAGAGTTTTCAATCGCATCCATCATGGTATCTCTGCTGATGTTCTTCTCTTTTTCAAGAATTGTCAAAGCTTCCATTAATTCTGTGTTCATTGTTTCATTTCCTCCTAATTTAAAAATCCAACGCTAAACGGATAAGTGCAATTTCACTTTTTTCAAATGTCTGTGTACTGTCATCTTCATATGAGATCGTCACTGTGTTCTGATCAAATTCTTTCAGAATTCCAACAAATTCTTTCTGTCTGTTAATCGCACGGTACGTACGGATCTCCACTTCCTGTCCCACGCTTCTGATAAAATCTTTTTCTTTCTTCAAAGGTCTTCCAAGCCCTGGAGAGCTCACCTCAAAAATATAGGAATCTTCGATGTAGTCTTTCTCATCCAGAATGTCTGAAAATCTTCTGCTTACCACTTCGCAGTCATCCACTGTGATCCCGCCCGGCTTGTCGATATATGCTCTCAGATACCAGTTTCCTGCTTCTTTTACATATTCTACATCTACCAGCTCGAATCCCTGTTCTGCTACGATCGGCTCTAAAAGTTCTTCTGTCTGTTTTTCATATTCTTCTCTTCTTGACACGTCAAACTTCCTTTCTATCTCACTTTTTTATTTTCCAGTATCGTTATCTTCTCCCGCATGACCGCATGATATGTAAAAAGCCCTATCATACAAAGAAGAGTGAACTTTCGTTCACTCTTCTGCCGGATTGATTATGTAACTATAGACAGTATAGCACCATTATCTGGTGAAAGCAAGGGATAAATCAAATTTATGTTTATCACTTCCTCTGCTTCGTCCCGACACCGTCTCTCTTAGCCAGTTTCAGACGGTTCAAGGTCACTTCTTTTTCTCCATATTTCACTTTTGTATCTGTTCCCTCTTCAAACAGATGGATCTGCTCCAGCTCATCCGTTTTCTGCAGCTTGATTCCGCGCACGCCGACTGCACCTTTTTTCTTTTCCGGAATCTCTGCTGTCAGAAATCTTAAGAAATATCCATCTCTTGTCTGCAGCACAATATTCTGATTCTCCCTAACCATCCCAACATGGATCAGTGCATCCTCTTCCTGGAGCTTGGTCGCTGCAATGGTTCGTTTTGCCACCTGGAACTCACTGCCGTCTACTCGCTTGATCATTCCCTGCTTTGTGGCAAACAAAAGCTTCTCAAACGCGATCTGCTGTGCGTCACAGATCGTCACGATCTGTTCTTCACTGCTGCTGTAATTGCTCACATTGTCAATCGGAACGCCTTTATCCCGGAATCTTCCATATGCAGATCCATCACTTTGATCTGATGCATTTTTCCGGCATCCGTAAACAGACAGATTTTTCCGGTATTCAGACAATTTACAACATATTTATTCTCACTGTCTGCCGCCTCTTTGTTTCGCTCATACACGCTCACATCCACGGTTTTCGCATACCCGAAGCGATCCATCAAAAAGATTACTTCCTGCTCTTCTACTTTCTTTTCTTCAAATACAGCCTCCTCGGCATTTTCAATTGCAGTACGGCGCTTTCTTCCATACTCTTTTTTAAATGCATCCATCTCTTCCATGATCAGCGTTGCCATGGAATCATAATGATTCAAAATATCTTCATAGCGGGCAATATTTTTCAGCGTTGTCTCGTGTTCTTTCTGCAGCGCTTCAATTTCCAGACCAATCAGTTATATAACCGCATTTCCAGAATTGCAGATGCCTGTCTTTCCGTAAAGCGGAGCATAGCCGCCATCTTTTTCGAAATCTGAGATTTAAACCGGATATTCTCTGTCACTCCCTGTGTCAGACATGCTTTGGCATCTTTCACAGACGTACTCCCTCTCAAAATTTCAATAATCAAATCGATTACGTCACACGCTTTGATCAGACCCTCCTGTACTTCTTTTTTATCCAGTTCTTTTGCAAGCAGCGTTTTATATTTTCTTGTAGTCAGCTCAAACTGAAAATCCACATGATGCTCGATGATCGCCTTTAACCCCAGCGTCTCCGGTCTTCCGTTTGCTACAGCCAGCATATTAACTCCAAAGGTGTCCTCCAACCGTGTCTTTTTGTAGAGCATATTTTTTAGATTTTCGACATCCGCACCTTTTTTCAGTTCCAGCACGATCCGGATCCCTTCTTTGGATGACTGGTTGGAAATATCGACGATGTCCGTCGTTTTTTTCGTTTCCACCAGATTGCATACATCATTCAGGAACTTCCCGATTCCCGCGCCGATCATCGTATACGGAATCTCTGTGATGACCAGCTGCTTTTTGCCCCCTTTTAATTCTTCTACTTCTACTTTTCCGCGAATTTTGATCTTTCCTTGCCCCGTTTCATAGATTGCCGGAAGATCGTCCTGATTGACCACGATCCCACCCGTTGGAAAATCCGGTCCTTTGATGTATTTCATCAGCTGTTTCGTTGTAATGGCATCATTTTTCATATATGCCTTTACCGCATCGATCACTTCTCCAAGATTGTGTGTCGGGATGCTCGTTGCCATTCCGACCGCGATACCTTCTGCTCCATTGACAAGAAGATTCGGAACCCGCACCGGAAGTACCAAAGGTTCTTTTTCTGTCTCATCAAAGTTCGGTCCGAAATCAATGATATCCTTGTCCAGATCCGCAAGGTATGCCTCCTGAGTAAACTTGGTCAGACGTGCTTCTGTATAACGCATGGCAGCTGCTCCGTCGCCTTCGATGGATCCAAAATTTCCATGTCCGTCCACCAGCACCATTCCCTTTTTGAATTCCTGTGCCATAACCACTAAAGACTCATAAATAGAACTGTCACCATGAGGATGATATTTACCCATCGTATCTCCCACGATACGGGCACATTTCCGGTATGGCTTGTCATAGCGGATCCCTAATTCATACATATCGTAAAGTGTCCGTCTCTGTACCGGTTTCAGTCCGTCTCTCACATCCGGAAGGGCACGGGATATGATGACACTCATCGCATAATCAATATAGGACTTGCGCATCACATCCGAGTATTCTGTTCTGATTATCTGTGATTCACTGCTCATATCTTTTCTCCTCTAAGCCTGAACTTCTGCTATATATCCAGTTCTGCCTCTGTTGCATTTTCGTAAATAAACGCCCTTCTCGGCGGGACTTCCGTACCCATCAGCATCTCCGTCACACCGGAGGCCATTCTGGCATCCTCGATCTCTACCAGCTTCAAAATCCGGGTTTCCGGATTCAGCGTCGTTTCCCAAAGCTGATCTGCATCCATCTCTCCAAGACCTTTGTATCTCTGAAGAGTAAATCCACCGTCATGTGTCCTCCGGTACTTTTCCAGAGCTTTGTCATCATACAGGTACTCTTCCTCTCCTTTTTTCGGCATCACTTTATAAAGCGGCGGCATTGCAATATAGACATGCCCCTCGTAGATCAATTCCGGCATGAACCGGTAGAATAGCGTCAGAAGCAATGTCGAAATATGGGCTCCATCCACATCCGCATCTGCCATAATGATGATCTTGTCATAGCGAAGCTTGTAATGTCAAAATCATTGCCGTATCCTTCGGAAAATCCACATCCAAATGCATTGATCATGGTCTTGATCTCTGCGTTGGCAAGCACCTTGTCAATGCTGGCCTTCTCCACATTCAGGATCTTTCCTCTGATCGGCAGGATTGCCTGGTAGTTCCGGTTTCTGGCTGTCTTTGCCGAACCGCCCGCAGAATCTCCCTCTACGATAAAAATCTCACATTTTTTTGCATCCCGGCTCTCACAGTTTGCCAGTTTCCCATTGCTGTCAAACGAATATTTCTGCTTTGTCAGAAGATTCGTCTTCGCCTTTTCCTCCGTCTTTCGGATCTTTGCAGCCTTCTCCGCACAGGACAATACTTTTTTCAGCGTCTCTACGTTCCGGTCAAAATACAGAACAATCTCATCTCCGGTCACTTTTCCGGTGGCTTTTGCTGCATCCGGGTTGTCCAGCTTTGTCTTGGTCTGCCCTTCAAACCGCGGATCCGGATGCTTGATGGAAATAATCGCAGTCATCCCGTTTCGGATATCTGCTCCTGTAAAATTCGAATCCTTCTCTTTTAAAATACCAAGTTCTCTGGCATATTGATTCATGACCGTCGTAAATGTCGTCTTAAATCCGGTCAGATGGGTTCCCCCTTCTGCATTGTAAATATTGTTGCAAAATCCCAGCACGTTCTCATGGAACTCATTGACATACTGAAATGCCGCTTCGACTTCGATTCCTTCTGCTGTTCCCTTGAAGTAGATCGGATCGTGAAGCACTTCCTTTTTCTGATTCAGATCCCGGATAAATCCCAGAATTCCATCCGGTTCATGATATTCAATATGTTCCTGCGAATCCGGACGTTTGTCATCAAATACAATCGTCAGCTCGGGATTGAGATAAGCAGTTTCATGAAGACGACTTTTCACTTCCTCTGCCCGGAATTTTGTCTTCTCAAAAATCGTATCGTCCGGTAAAAAATTGACCTTGGTTCCGGTCTTTCTTGTCTTTCCGATGGTTGGAAGCAGTCCATCCTCCAACTCCACCACCGGAACTCCGCGCTCATAGCGGTCGTGGTGAATATATCCCTCTCTGCTGATCTGCACATCCATATAAACGGACAGCGCATTGACAACCGAAGAACCAACACCGTGCAGTCCTCCGCTCGTCTTATAGGCACTATCGTCAAATTTTCCGCCTGCATGCAATGTTGTATATACAAGACGCGCCGCGGAAATCCCTTTCTGATGCATCCCCACCGGAACGCCTCGTCCGTCATCCTCCACCGTAGCAGAACCGTCCTTTTCCAGTGTCACATGAATATTTTTACAAAATCCTGCCAGATGCTCATCCACTGCATTATCCACAATCTCATAGATCAGATGGTTGAGTCCTTTTGTCGAGACACTTCCAATATACATTCCAGGTCTTTTGCGTACAGCCTCCAACCCTTCCAGAACAGAAATACTGTCCGCATCATATGTATTGCTTTTTCCCATATTTTCTCTCCTAATACAAACTTCTTCCATTTGTCGCTAACGTTCAGAATATCATGTTTTCCTTCTTTTTTCAAACACTTTTTTCGAAAGTACGTTCTTATCCAATCACCTGACACAACGTCTCCGCCAGTACTTCCATGGCATTTTTCATCTCCTGCACCGTATTGGTCTGGGCCCCTGCCTCGATCAGAAGAGATTTTGGAAGCAGATGCAGATTATAGCGGTACGCACGCAGATAAATGTGTCTGGCAAATCCGGGAAACATCCTCTCAGATGCCAGTTCCATCTGAAGAGAAAAGGCAAGATTATCCTGAATGTACGGATTTGGCAGATAGGTGATATCTCCGTTTGCCCGTGTTCTGCTCAGTCCGTTAAAATACATGATCTTCGCTGTCGGCTTTCCATTCACCTCGGTCACAAGATGTGTCCCCTCTGCCACACCATCTCTGTGCAGATCAATGGCTACCTCAATGGTCGGATTTGCTTCCAGAATCGGGCGCACACCTGCCTCTGCATACTCATACGCGTTGCTTCTGTCCAGCTGTCCGTTGATGATGTCATAGACACCTTTATCATGGATCGTTTCAATCCCTTTCTGATTCAAAAGTTCTGTCAGATAGTCCCCGATTCCTACAATACTGGTAGAGGGGTCACCGGGAATGGAATCTGCAAATTCTTCCTGGGAATGGGTGTGAAAAATTAAAATTTTCGGTCCCTTCTGCTTCCGGTCGATCTTCATGCTCCTTCCAAGAAGATCATCTGCATTCAACTGCTCCGGTCCGATCATCGTAGAACTGTCTACCGTATAAAAATTGCTCAAAAGATAGTCAAAGTCCCGCAGTCTTTCAATCGACATATCGATGGAAGATTTGCTCTCCCCCAGATTTGCCGGCACTTCCGCAGTCTTGCTCTCTCCCACCAGATTCCCATCTGCATCCACAACGCTTTCATCGTTGGCCTGCTTCTCCAGTATTTTCGCCAGCGTCTCCTCGTCCTCCACTTCCTGCTCCAGATTCTCCCTGTCAGAAACATATTTTACCAAAGGCAGCCAGGAAAGTGCTTTTTCCCGAAACCAGTCTTTCGAACTTCTGGTCTCATCCGCTCTCTGATAGGCCACCCCGGCATGTACATCTTTTCCGTATACTCCTGTAACACCTGCCTGCTTTCATATCTGAACGCCTTCCAAAACTCTTTTCCTCCGATCAGCGCCGCCAGAAGCACAAGCAATGCCATCAGCATCCATGCCCGGCTTTGTTCTCTCTTCATATCTACACCAGTCCTTTTTTGCACGATTTCTGCCAACACACCTGGGGTATTTATATGAGACAAATTTTCCTTTTATGACTCTTCTGCATTAGAAAAAAGCAGATTTAAACCTTCCGAAATCGTATAGCTGATCTGTTTCACCATTTCATCCACATCTTTTGGCGTCACAAACATCCCGTTTAAATGCGGAGCGATCAGTTCTTTGATCAGTTCATACTTTTCTGCCGCATTGTAAGAACGGAGCACTTCCCCACACTTTTTAATGCCTCAGAAGATTCCAGCGCCAAAATCAGGTTCTCCATCGTATCATTGACAATGGTTGCCGCATCCACAACTGTCGGGACTCCGATCCCGATCACCGGAACTCCGATGGATTCTCTGGTAATTCCGTTTCTGTGATTCCCCACTCCGGAACCCGGATGGATTCCGGTATCTGCGATCTGGATCGTACGGTTTAATCTCCGACTGTTTCTTGCTGCCAGCGCATCCACTGCAATCACAAGATCCGGTTTCGTTTCTTTTACCACACCACGGACCACCTCTACAGTTTCCATTCCCGTCTGTCCCATCACACCCGGAGCCAGTGTGCTGACCAGATTCACATGCTGCATTCCCATCGCATATTTTCCGTACTCCTTGACAATATGCCTTGTCGCACACAGATTGTCTGTCACATAAGGACCAAGCGCATCCGGTGTCACCTGACGGTTTCCGAGCCCTACGATCAGAACGGAAAGTTCTTCTGTTTTTACATTCTGCGCTTTTAAGAGCTCCTGCACAAATCCTGCAATTTTCTCTGAAACCTCTCTATGGTAGTCTGTGTCCGGCACTGCCATATTCGGCGCTTCTAATGTAATGTAGGTACCCACCGGTTTCCCCATTGCTTTTGCACCTTTTTCCGTCTCAATCTTTACCCGGGTGATCCGGATTTCTTTTTCCTTATCATAGTCCTCCTCCAGAATCACTCCCTGTATCTCGACATGATCCGACTCAAAACGCTCCTTTTCCTCCAGTGCCAAATCTGTACGAACACTATACTTTTCCAACATTTTCGCTCAACCTCGCTTTTTCTCCATTTGCCGATAATATTTCCAATAATTTGAGAAATATGTATTGACAACCCTGACCAGTTGGAATAAAATAAATGAGTATGTTCCGTTAGAACGTCCGTGTCCGAGTCTGGCGGGATTATGAATTCACTATTTGAAAATATTTCATACTATTTGGAGGTGTACAGATTGGCTAACATTAAATCTGCTAAAAAAAGAATTTTAGTTAACGAAACAAAAGCTGCTAAAAACAAAGCAATCAAATCAAGAGTAAAGACTTCTGTAAAGAAAGTAGAAGCTGCAGTTGCTCAGAAAGATATGGAAGCTGCAAAAACAGCTCTCAAAGCAGCAATCGGAGAGATCAGCAAAGCAGGAAGCAAAGGTGTTTACCACAAAAAAACTGTTTCCAGAAAGATTTCCCGTCTTACAAAAGCTGTAAACGGAATTGCTTAATTTTTGATATAAATATGAATCATAAAAAGACATCCGCTACCGTCATGGCGAATGTCTTTTTTGTTTATGCTCCCGCATTCTGAAGCAGATCAGAATTTTACAAGACCGAATGTATTGACAATTCCATCCAGTTTCTGCCCCTCCCTGCACAGCGGGCAGTCTTTGGCTGCATATCCTTTATAATCCGGCAGATCAGAAACCGTAAAGATTGACCTGACATCCATACCTGCTGCCCGGTTGACCGCACTGAATACTGCACAGATACCACATACACGTCCACCGTAATACAGCACTGCTTCCACGGCTTTTGCAAGCAAAGCACCGGTCGTCACAGAATCTGTCAGGATCAGTACCTGCTTCCCTTCGATCATACGCTGGTTACTGTCCCGAAACAGTATCTGTCCCATGGTATCAAACTCCGGTGTCACAACCGAAATATTATTTCCTGCACTCATGGAAATCCTGCCTGTATCCGCCAGATGTTCTGCCATAAATGCGCCGATCACTTCTGTATTTTTCAGACATACGATGGTTTCTACCATAGTACCGGTTTTGTACTCTTCTGCCAATGTAGCTGCCGTCTCTCTTGCATTATTATGCCGTGTCTTGACAGTAGACATATCAATATACGTGTTCACGTGCGAATTCATCGTCGCAAAATGTCCACCCATCAATTTGATACGTGCTTTCGGATTTTTTCTGGAACGAAGGTTTACAAATTCTTCTGTCATAGTATCCACTCCTCTCATTGAAAGATTTTCGTGTAAGTTATGACATTATTTTAGCATATTTCATTTGATTTTTCATTAAATTCTGAATATTTCGTTTTATTCTTCATTCTGCGCGCCTAATGTATCCAGGTAGACACGTTCAATATGCATTGCCAGGTAACCGACTTCCATTTTTTCCAGCCTGATCTTGCAGCCGCGTTCAATTTTTTCACAGATTGCTGCTGCCAGCGCAAATGATTCCGGATGTTTTTCTTCCATATATTCATTCATATCCAACTTGATGCTCTCTCCCCGCACTGCCCGCATAACCATGTATTTCACATGATTCATCAGACGGTTATATGCAAGAGACATGACATCGATCTTTTTTCCGCTCTCCCGCTCCAGAATCTGCACACATTCCCGGATTGCTCCTGCCATCTGCATTGCTGCCGATACACTCTCATCCTCGATTGCTGAGTGAATATGAAGCGCTACATATCCGATTTCATGTGCATCAATCTCAATTCCCAGTCTTTTCTGAAGAATTTCTTTTAATTGGGATGCAACCTCATACTCGCTGTGGAACAATACCCTGATGTCCTCTGTCAATGGATTACTGATCTGTTCTCCGCTTAAGATACGATCTGCTGCAAAAGAAATATGATCTGCCAGCGGAAACAGGATTCTCCTGTCAATCGTGCCAAATTTCATCTCTGCTTTTTGCAAAATTTCATCTGCGATCTCCAGATATTCCGGAGAAATACTTTTTGCCAGTTCTTTTGCGCTCCCCCGTTCCGTATCTTCTTTCAAAGAATACCGGGTGCAGTTATCCGGCGCTTCAAATCTCTGGCTGATTTTTTTCCCAAAACCAATTCCTTTTCCCAGCAGCACATATTCTATATTTTCTTCCATATTAATCGCGATCACGCCATTGTTATTCAACACTTTACTTACTCTGTACATGACATTCCCCCGGTTTTTGTTTTCTGATAACAGGGTATCAAAATATTGCCAAAAAGTAAAGCGGACCTGAACGGTCCGCTCATTTTTTTATTTTTCGGTTGGTGATTGATGCGGACAGTAACATTTTCCGCAATCAATACTATGCTTCATAAACATCCACGGCAAACAATGGTTCTCCCGCCTTTATCTCTCCTTCTTTCAAAAGACGAACCTTCTGATTGTTTCCTAATTCTGTACACAGAACCGGTGAACAAAGAGACGGTGCATGTTCTTTCAGATAGGAAATATCGATTTTCATCAACGGCTCCCCTTTTTTCACTTTCTGTCCGTTTTCCACAAAAACTTCAAATCCCTGTCCGTTCAGTGCACTGTATCGATTCCGATATGCAGCAGAAGTGCCATTTGGGAATCTGTCTGGAATCCCAGCGCATGCTTGGTCTCAAACACAAACACAACCTCACCGTCTTCCGGCGCAAGGATCATCCCGTCTGTCGGAATTACTGCTGCTCCGTCTCCCATCATTTTTCCGGCAAATCCCTCATCCGGAACCTCTGAAAGCTCCACTGCATTTCCCGTAATCGGGCTGGATATGATCACAGTTTCCTTTACTTTTTTCTCTGAATCCTGCTCTTTTGAACTTGTAGTCTGCACTTCTTCCGGTTCAGAAGCTGCTTCTTCTGCGAAAGCAGTTGTTTCTCCCAGAGGCATATCTTCTGCGGTTTCCAGATAGTCCTCCAGATTCGCTTTGATCACAGTTACATGCGGCCCATAGATTACCTGTACTCCCTGGCCTTTTTTTACAATTCCTCTGGATCCTGTCTGCTTGAGGATCTCATCTTTTACCTTTCCTGCATCCTTTACTGTGATACGAAGTCTTGTGGCACAGCAATCCACATCACTGATATTGCTCTTTCCACCAAGACCTTCTGTAATCATAGCACTGACAGGATCTGCAGCTGCTCCTGCATCTCCTTTTTTACTGCTTTCTTTTCTTGCATTGACATCTGCTTTTGTATACAGCTTTGTCGCTGTATCATCGTCTTCACGTCCCGGTGTCTTAAAATCAAATTTTTTGATCAGGAACGTAAAAATCACATAATACAAAATAAAGTAAATAATTCCCACCGGAATCACCCGCATCCAGCTTGTCTTCTCATTTCCCTGCAAAATACCAAACAGGAAGAAATCCAAAAATCCACCGGAGAATGTCAGTCCTACTGCGATATTCAGCATATGCGCGATCATATAAGCCGAACCTGCCAGTACAACCTGAACCGCAAATAATGCCGGTGCTACAAACAGGAAGGAAAACTCTAATGGCTCTGTGATACCTGTAAGCATACAAGCCAATGCTGCGGAAAGCAACAATCCACCTGCCGCTTTTTTCTTTTCCGGCTTTGCACAGCGGTACATTGCAAGAGCTGCACCCGGAAGTCCAAAGATCATAAAGATAAACTCACCGGAAAAATATCTGGTCGCATCTGCGCTGAAATGCACTACATTGGCTGAATCCGCCAGCTGGGCAAAGAAGATATTCTGACCTCCCTGTACCATCTGTCCGGCAACTTCCATGCTGCCTCCCACGCAGTCTGCCAGAACGGCATATAAAATACATGATGCAGTCCAAATGGGATCAGCGCACGTTTGATAATACCGAAAATCAACGTTCCCACATATCCGCTTCCTGTGACCAGACCACCCAAAGCGTAAATTCCATTCTGGACCGGAGGCCAGATAAGTACATTCCGATACCTACAAACATATATACAATTGTAGAAATGATCGGTACAAACCGGGAACCGCCGAAAAATGACAATGCGTTCGGGAGCACGATCTTGTGAAACCGATTATGCAGCGCCGCAACACCAAGCCCTACGATAATACCGCCGAATACTCCCATCTGAAGAGACTGTATCCCGCAGACAGAAGCAACGGTTCCTTCCAGCACATTTTTTGCGATTTCTCCGTCTGCCGTGATTTCTCCGTTTACTACAAGCATACCATTGATCGCTACATTCATTACAAAATATGCAATCAGTGCAGACAGTGCAGATACTTCTTTCTCCTTTTTCGCCATTCCGATCGCTACACCTACCGCGAAAATCAGCGGCAGATTATCGAACACCGCACTTCCGACCTTGTTCATGATCGTAAGAAGTGCATGGAGCACTGTACCGTCTCCCAATATCTTTTGAAGTCCATACGTTGCAATGGTTGTCTCATTCGTAAAAGAACTTCCAATTCCCAGCAGCAGACCTGCTACCGGAAGAATCGCGATCGGAAGCATAAAGGATCTTCCGATTCGCTGTAAAACACCAAAAATCTTGTCTTTCATTTTCCACTTCTCCTTTTCTCTGTTTTTGATGCATTTGATCTTGATGGATAGTATTTCAGATTTCATGCCCGTGCATCCTATTTCCAGAGAAAAACAGAAAAAAAGACACCAACCCACATAAACATCTAAAATAAAGTCCATGTAAGGTTAATGCCTGCCGTACAGTTACACACCTGATATAAATTCATTATAATCAGTGTCCCTGTCATTGTCAATTTCTTTTTTTGCCATATTATCTATTTTTTCTGCCTATTTTTTCTGTTACTGCGAACAGTAACTTCCTTCTCTCAGCTTTGGCCAGATTGTAAGCAACATGGTTACAAAACATGCCGTACCGCCAATAACATTGGAAATCGGTTCTGCCCAAAACACTCCATCTGTCCCCAGATTTCCGATCATTGGAAGCAGCATGGTCAACGGAATGACAATGATGACCTTTCGAAACAGAGAAAAAAAGACGGCCTGTTTCGCACGGTTTAACGCAACCGCTGTAGACTGTCCCGCAAACTGCAGCGCCATCATAAAGATTCCACAAAAATAGATCCGCATGGCAGAAACACCGTACTGCAAAATTCCCGGTTCTTTGGTAAACATCTGAAGAAAGAAACGAGGTTCTAAAAATAACACTGCCCAGACAACCGTTGTAAAAACAATACATCCGACCGCAGTAAAACGGATTGCAGATTTTACTCTCTGATAACACCCTGCCCCGTAATTATATCCAATCACAGGCTGCGATGCGGCCGTCAGTCCTGTCACCGGCATTGTCACAATTTCCCGCACCGAGTTGATCACTGTCATAATCCCAACGTAAATATCACCCCCGTACCTCTGGAGCGTTGCATTGCATACAATCTGTACAAGCCCGTTTGTAACAGACATCACAAATCCCGATGTTCCCAGAAAGATGATTTCTTTTACAAGCTTCCACTCCAGATGCATTGCTCTTTTTGAGAGTCGAAGAATCGCCTTCTTCCCTGTCAGAAACTTCATCACCCAGGCTGCAGATAATCCCTGGGAGATCACCGTTGCAAGAGCTGCTCCCTGTACTCCCATATCCAGTCCGAAAATCAGGATCGGATCCAGCACAATATTGGTAAATGCGCCAAGCATTACCGTGAGCATTCCAATTTTCCCAAATCCCTGAGAATTGATGAACTGATTCATCCCCAGACTGATCATGACAAACACGGTTCCGCACAGATAGATACTGATGTATGCGTTTGCATACGGAAATGTGGCACTGCTCGCTCCAAACAGATACAACAGCGGTTTTCGGAATATAAAACAGATTCCCATCAGAAGTACCCCTGTGAAAAGAAGCATCGAACACGAATTTCCCATCACCTTCTCTGCCTTTTCTTCTTCATGGCTGCCTCTTGCAATGGAACAAAGGGGTGCTCCTCCCATTCCAAATAAATTAGCAAATGCCGTGATGATTGTAATAATCGGAAGTGCCAGACCAATTCCCGTCAGTGCATTCGCAGATACGCCCTGTAAGTGTCCGATATAGACTCTGTCTACCACACTGTACAGGACATTGATCAGTTGTGCCAGCGTCATGGGAACTGCAAGATTTAAAATATTCTTTGCAATGCTTCCCTGACTGAAATCATTTTCTCTTTCCATAGTATTTCCTTTTGCACGCCTCCTCACGCCGACTGCTCAACAAGAACAGCCAGATACTTGTGCAAGCACAATATCTGGCTGTTCTTATTGGGGTGAGCAGCTTTCCGCCTTTCACTGTCCTTAGTTGTTGATCAGTTTATCTTCATCACTCCAGCTGTAGAGTTTTCTGATTTCTGCTCCCACTTTTTCTGATGGATGTTCAGATGCCAGTTTTCTCATTGCTCTGAAGTGTGCCTGACCACCGGCTGGTGACATATCAAGCAGGAAGTCTTTTGCAAATGTTCCATCCTGAATATCGGAAAGAATTTTTTTCATTGCTTTCTTTGTATCTTCTGTGATGATCTTTGGTCCTGTAATGTAATCACCATATTCTGCTGTATTGGAAATAGAGTATCTCATTCCTGCAAATCCGGACTGATAGATCAGATCTACGATCAGTTTCATCTCATGGATACACTCAAAGTATGCATTTCTTGGATCGTATCCTGCTTCACACAGTGTCTCGAATCCTGCCTGCATCAATGCGCATACACCACCGCAAAGTACTGCCTGCTCTCCGAAAAGGTCTGTCTCTGTCTCTGTTCTGAAATCTGTCTCCAGAAGTCCTGCTCTTGCTCCACCGATTGCAAGACCATATGCAAGTGCACGATCCAGTGCTTTTCCTGTGTAATCCTGCTCTACTGCTACCAGACAAGGAGTTCCTTTACCTGCCTGATATTCACTTCTTACTGTATGTCCCGGTGCTTTTGGCGCGATCATCGTAACATCTACATTTGCAGGAGGTACGATCTGTCCGAAATGAATCGCAAAACCATGTGCAAACATCAGCATGTTTCCTTCTTCCAGGTTCGGCTCAATATCATTTTTATACATTGCAGCCTGTTTTCATCATTGATCAGAATCATGATCACATCTGCTTTTTTCGCTGCCTCTGCTGCTGTAAATACTTCAAATCCCTGTGCTTCTGCTTTTGCCCAGGATTTGCTGCCTTCGTAAGTCCGATGATGACGTTGCATCCGGATTCCTTTAAATTCAATGCATGTGCGTGTCCCTGACTTCCATATCCAATAATCGCAATTGTCTGTCCCTCTAATACGGAAAGGTTACAATCTTCCTGATAATAAAGTTTTGCTGCCATTTTTCATTCCTCCTAAATTTTCTGCACTGCCGCAGTTTTCTGTTTTTATAGTTAAAGGCTCCTGCCTTTAGCATACTGTTTTCATCTAATCAATATATGTAACATCTTCACAGCCTCTGGACAATCCTGTGATACCGGTTCTTGCCAGTTCCAGAATCTCATACCCTTTCAGAAGGTTCATAAAGCCTTCCAGCTTGGACTGTGTCCCTGTCAGTTCGATGATCATGGACTCCTCCTGTACATCCACAATCTTCGCACGGAAAATATCCGCAATGGAATTAATCTCGCCTCTCTGTGCTGCTGTCACGCGAATCTTTATCATAATCAGTTCGCGAAATACAGATTCTCCATCCTTTAACAATTTAATTTCAATGACATCTTCCAGTTTTCTGACCTGATTTTCAATCTGTGATAAAATCAACTCATCTCCGGATGCCACCACTGTAATTCTGGTAAATCTCGGATCTGCCGTCGTTCCGGCTGTAATACTGTCGATACTGTATCCTCTTCGGCTGAACAGACCTGCAATTCTGCTCAGAACACCCGGATTGTTATCGACTAAAAGAGAATAAACCTGTTTTCTCATACTTTGTTTCCCACCTTCTTTTAAAAACCGAGTGCGTTCTGTTTTTTATTATATTAGCAAAGCGCACTTCCATTGTCAAGCTTTTTTTCGATAAAGTGTAAAAGTGCCTCTATCAATTTGTTTTATTGAGCTTCCTTCCTAAGTATCTCTTTCGGAGGTTCAATTTCATATGCGATCGTATGCTCCGTCAGTTCTGACAATCCTTTGAGTTTTTTGTTGATCAATTCTCGCATGCAATTGGGAACGTGCTCCTGGTGTGCCCTGTGAATTGCCACGCACTCTTTACAGTTTCCATGATAACGGCATGCCTTTTTACACGGACAGTGATCTTTCTCTTTATATTCTTCTCGAAAGGCTGCAGCAAACTCCTCCTGTAATCGAAGCCCTTCCTTCCGGTTGCCCTTGTGAAATTCTGCCATGGCTGCCTTTTCTTTTTCATTTCCTTCAATGATCATCTACGCTTCTCCTTTTTGTATTTTATTAAAGATGAATTTTAAAATCTCCAAAATCAAAGATTCCGCTTCCCTGTTTCCACTTCTTTTCTTTGTCTAATTTTCTGCATGCCCCCTCAATCCTGTCTGCCAAATCTGTCGAAACCGAAAAGCTGTGATGTCCCGGAAGATATGTTTCAAATGTAAAGACTGCACTTTTTTACAGATTGCCAGAATTGCTTCGGATCTGTCGTAGGATAAAAAATATCCAAACACCCGGAATAGATCAAGTCTCCCGAATACAAATACCCTCTTTTCGCTTCATAAAAGCAGCAATGTCCCGGTGAATGTCCCGGGGTATGAACAACTTGCACCGTTCGTTCTCCCAGATTGAAAATTTCCCCATCAGAAAACGTACTCTGCACATCTCCTTGAAATAACTGATACTTTTCCAAATCAAATTCTTCTGGAAACTGACACTCCCGGCAGGTCAGATTCCTTTTCACCTGCTGCAGCGATATCGGAAATTTCTCTGATATCCAATCTTTCTCCAAAATGTGGACGCCAATATTTTCAAAATATTGATGTCCTCCTATATGATCCCAGTGAACATGAGTCGTTACAACAAAGATTGGAAGCATTGTCAATTTATCAACAACTTCTTTGATATTAGCCACTCCCAGACCTGTATCGATCAGAAGTGCTCTTTTCGTGCCACACAACAGATAACAATGTGTTTCTTCCCAGTGCTGATATTCACTAATTGCATATGTATCTTCATCAATTTTTTCTACCGTAAACCAGTCCTTCACCCAGATTCCTCCTTCAAATGTTCATCACATAAACGTGTCATCATAAACGTAAATTTCATAGCCCTTCTCCTTTTCTTCTCATTATACTTGTTTCTTCTATCCCCAGGCAACAATATCCAAAATATTTATCTTTAAAATCAGCACCTTTTATGGTATACTGCTCGAAACAAAAACAGCAGAATTGATACGCGAAGGAGGACTTATATATGGAGCATCAAGGAACAAAAACCATTGAGACAGAACGACTGATTTTAAGAAAGTTTACTGCGGATGATCTTTCTGCGATCTTTCATAACTGGACCAGTGACGAAAAGTAACCGAATTTTTAAGATGGCCAACGCACAAAAGCATTAACATCACCAAACGAGTTCTGGAAAGTTGGCTTTTGGAGTACGAAAAACCAGACTTTTACCAATGGGCCATTATTCCAAAAGAAATCGGCGAACCTATCGGTACCATTTCTGTAATTGAACTAAATGAAAAAACAGAAAAAGTTCATATCGGATACTGCCTTGGCAGCCGCTGGTGGCACTGCGGATTTACAAGCGAAGCCTTTACAGCAGTCATTGCCTTTCTTTTTGAAGAAGTAAAAGTAAACCGAATTGAAACCTGGCACGATCCCCAAAATCCAAATTCCGGAAAAGTCATGCAAAAATGCGGCCTGATTTATGAGGGCACTTTAAGACAAGCGACTGGAATAACAAAGGAATTGTAGATGCCTGTGTATATGGAATTCTGGCATCTGACTACCGGGCCAACAAAAAGTAATCGAAAAAGGAAGATGCACCACACACAGTACATCTTCCTTCTCTTATCTTGCTTTATGATCTGTATCCATCCGGATTTGCAGACTGCCATCTCCAGGAATCTTCACACATCTCTTCAATTCCGCGTTCTGCCACCCATCCAAGCTCTTCCTTCGCTTTTGCAGCATCACAGTAGCATGTTGCAATATCACCGGCACGGCGAGGTTTGATTTCATACGGAATCTCCTTGCCGCATGCTTTTTCGTATGCTTTCACGACATCCAGTACGCTGTATCCAACGCCTGTTCCCAGGTTGTAAATGTGAACACCTTTCGCTTTCTTCATTCTCTCGATCGCTTTTACATGACCGATCGCCAGATCGACTACATGGATATAATCTCTGACACCTGTTCCATCCGGTGTATTGTAGTCATCGCCAAACACTCCCAGACGATCCAGTTTTCCAACTGCAACCTGTGCAATATATGGCACCAGATTGTTCGGGATTCCTTTCGGATCTTCTCCGATCTTTCCGGATTTGTGTGCCCCGATCGGGTTAAAGTAACGAAGCAGCATAATATTCCACTCCGGATCTCCTGTGTGAAGATCTGTCAGAATCTGCTCCAGCATTCCTTTTGTACGTCCGTATGGTTGGTGATTTCTCCTTTCGGACACTTTTCTGTGATCGGGATCTCTGCCGGATCTCCGTATACTGTTGCAGAAGAACTGAAGATCATGTTCTTGCATCCGTGTTTTCTCATCACATCACAAAGAATCAATGTTCCTGTAATGTTGTTGTGATAGTATTCCCAAGGCTTTTCTACAGATTCTCCGACTGCTTTGAGTCCTGCAAAGTTGATCACTGCCTCGATCTCTTCATTTTCAAAGATCGGCTCCAGATCTTCTCTGTTTAAAATATCTCCTTTGTAAAATTTCAAAGTTTTTCCAGTGATCTCCTGCACTCTTTCCAGCGCAACTTCACTGGAATTGTAAAGATTGTCTACTACTACTACCTCATATCCACGTTCCAAAAGTTCCACACATGTGTGGCTGCCGATATATCCGCTCCGCCTGCTACCAAAATTGCCATGATCTGACTCCTTTCTGATTCTGCTTTTCCTGCAATTATTTATTTCCACAGATTTTTCGGATAGATTCCTTCCTCTTTCATACTGCGGATTGCATTCACAACTGTTTCTTTATCTTCTTTATATGTAACTCCATACCATCTGTCTGCTGATTTGAGCACTTTTACTTCGGCTTTTCCTTCTCCGATCAGATCGCCTACGACTGCCGGAAGAAAGTATTCGCATTTCATCGGATTCTTCTCCAGATTCTCTGTCAAAAATGCGGAAAATCTGCTCTCCAGTTCCTTTAACATACTCGCAGTAAATCCAAACAGGTTCATGGAAACTGTCGTATCCAATGCTACAGGAACCCATGTCTTGCCATCATCCTCTGTAAATGCTGCTCCGTCTTTTGTCTTCTCGATGTGTGTACGCTCTGTAATACCTGTCAGGCACTGATTCTCATCTGTGTCACAGATTCCACGGGAAACATATCCGTTCTCTGTCAGCGTATTACTCAGCATATATCCAACCATTGCATAACGGTACTTCTCGTTGTCTTCTCCTGATGAAAGATAGTCATAGATCATCTTATATGCATTGACTCCATAGTAATCATCTGCATTGATCACGGCAAACGGACCATCCACTACATCTTTACAACTCAAAATCGCATGTCCTGTTCCAAAAGGCTTCGTTCTTCCTTCCGGTACAGAAAATCCTTCCGGCAGGTTCTCCAATTCCTGGTATACATATTCTACTTCCATGAACTTGCTGACTCTGTCCCCGATACTCTTTCTAAAGTCTTCTTCGTGCTCCCTTCTGATAATGAAGACAACTTTTTCAAATCCTGCTCTTTTTGCATCATAAATTGAAAAATCAATGATAATATGTCCATCTTCATCTACCGGGTCAATCTGTTTCAACCCTCCATATCTGCTTCCCATTCCTGCTGCCATAATCACTAAAACAGGCTTTTTCATATCGTTTACCTCCATATTTTTCAATTTCCCTTCTGCAAGGATTAGTATATTCCTTTCCTTGGTTTACGTCAATAAAATACAACATAAATACATGTACCTTTTTCTGTTCGTATATTAGCTTATCATTGTCCTGTTTTTCAAAAAACAACAATTTTCCATTTTTCTTTACTTTTTTCAAACAGGCTGTCCGTTTTTCTGGCTCTCGATCTTTTCTGCCAGGTCGCTAAGATAAACCCAGCGTTCCATTTTTTCATCTAACGCTGCCTGTGTTTCCTCTTTTTGCTGTACCAGTTCGGAAAGTTTTACCGAGTTTGTTGCATTTTTCAGCATATCCTGCTCCAGTTTCTCCAACTGTTCCTCCAGAGATGCAATATCATCATCGATCGTCTCGTATTCCCGTGCTTCTTTAAATGAGAATTTTAATTTTACCGGACTGTTCTGTTTCCATGTTTTTGCAGTATTTTTGGACTTTGTCATCTCTGGCTTTTCTTCCGGCTGCACTGCATGCGATGCTCTTTTCTTTTTCGCTTCCAGATAATCCGTATATCCGCCCTCATACTGCTGCAGATGTCCGTTTCCGTCAAACTCAAAAATCCGATCCACCACATTATCCAAAAAGTAGCGGTCATGGGAAATCGTGATCACAATACCCTGAAAGGAATTCAGATAATCTTCCAGAATCGTCAGTGTCGGAATATCCAGATAGTTTCCCGCTTCATCGATCAAAAGCAGATTGATGTTCTGTGCCAGAATCCCCAGAAGATACAGTCTTCTTTTCTCTCCTCCCGACAATTTCCCGATCGGCGCATATTGCATATCCGGAGTAAACAAAAACCGCTCCAGAAGCTGCGATGCGCTGATTCTGCCATCTCTGGTGACAATATATTCGCCGATCTCTTTGACATAGTCAATGACTCTCTGGCTGTCATCCATCTCCTGTTCTTCCTGTGCAAAATATCCGATCTTGACAGTCTCTCCCACTTCGATCGTCCCGGAATCCGGCTGAACCAGCCCCGCCATCATTTTGATCAGGGTCGATTTTCCACAGCCGTTTGGTCCGATGATTCCAAGCTTTTGATTTTTGAGTACTGTATAAGAAAAATCTCTGACCAGTACCTTTTCCCCATATGATTTACTGACATGGTGAAGCTCCATCGTCTTCTTTCCCATGCGGGTTTCTACCGAATCCAGTGTAATCGTATCATCTGTCACCGGAGCACTGCCGTTTTTCAGACTTTCCAGACGCTCCAGACGTGCTTTCTGCTTCGTTGTTCTGGCCCGGCATCCTCGTTTTGCCCATTCTAGCTCCATACGCAGGATACTCTGCCGTTTTCGCTCAGATGCCAGTTCCATCTCCTCCCTCTGGGCTTTCAGTTCGAGGAACGTTGTATAATTGGCATCATAGCTGTACATCTTTCCATGGCTGATCTCCAGAATCCGGTTTGTAACCTGATCCAGAAAGTAGCGGTCATGTGTGACCATAATGACCGTTCCACGGTATGCCCGCAGATACCCTTCCAGCCAGGAGATCATTTCTCCATCCAGATGATTGGTAGGCTCGTCCAGAAGAAGCAGATCAAAGTCCTCTGCCAGAACCTTTGCCATCGCCACTCTTCTCTTCTGTCCGCCGGAAAGATGCTCGATCTTCATTGTATGATCCGTGATTCCGAGTGTATTCAGATTGCTCTGTACTCTCCACTCCATATCTTCTGCCACACTCTGCACATAGGATAAAATAGTCGCGCCTTCCGGAAATACGGGATTCTGAGTCAGATGGGCAATCTTCATGCCATTCTGCCGGATGATCTGTCCATCATCCGGCACCTCTGTTCCCGCGATCATCCGCAGAAGAGTCGTCTTGCCGGTCCCGTTGATCCCAACGATCCCAATCTTGTCTCCCTCCTGCACTCCAAAAGACGCGTCATCAAAAATTATTTTTCTCCATATATTTTACTGATATGTTCAATATTTAACAGGTTCATATGCTAACTCCATTGTCTTTCATTAGATTCTGCTGTCTTTTTGACAACACTCTAACTTTATCACATTTATGGAGGTAAGTCACTCTTTTCATTCCAGAAATGTATCCTGCAGCTTTACTCCTGTTTCATTGAGCATCGCGATTAAAAGTCCGTATTCAAACTCCTGGATCGGCCGCCTTTCCTCCAGAAGGATTCCCATCACACCTTTGACGTCTCTTGCATCCTGGATCGGAAGATACATGGCTTTGGCGTCAGGCAGTGTGTGCGTACATGCTCCCGCACGATGATGATTCGCCGCCACCCACTGTGCCACTGCCAGCTCCTGCCGGTTGATACAGGTTTTCAGATGCAGCATATCCATCCCTTTTCTTGGAAACAAAAGCGGCGTATCTGACATCTGAGATCCTTCCATCGGATAAATGATCAGAGACAGATTTAAAAGCTTTCCTGCCTGCCCGGCCACCTGAGTCCACACTTCCTGTTTCGATTTACATCTTCGAAGCTTCTGACTGTTCTCGAGCAGAATCTCCGTCCGGTATGCCTTTTTGGCACTTTCTCTGCTCTGCTGTTTCAGTCTCCTTGTCAGTGTCGCTGTGAACAATCCCACCAGAAACAACATCACAAACGTAGTCGGATATCCTTTGTCATATGCCTTCAGACTGAATATGGTTCCGTAAAGAAAAAATTAAATGCAAACACACTGATCAAAGAAGAATACAGCGCATAAATTTTCTTATTTGCAATATAAGAGGACAGCAGAATCCCCAGAATATAAATCATGATAATGTTGGATTCCGGCAGTCTGAAAAGCCACAGCACGTAAGCTGCAAGTGTTGCAACTGCCATCACTCCTGTAATTTCAGCCAGATCCAGAAACACGTTTTTCCAGCTCGTTTTTCTGCGCCTTTGGATCTGCACCTCTCTTTTATGCGTTTCCTTCCGGATATCCGGAATAATATAGACATCAATATTGGGCGCCATATGGGTCAGCTTCTCCATCACTTCGATCCTAGCCTGCGCCAGATTCCCCTGTGGTTTGTTCTTCCCATGACCACTTTAGAGACATTGCTCACGATCGCGTATTCCGCAATCTGATACGCTGCATCCTCACCATACACCGTTACGATTTTTGCTCCCAGCGCCTTTGCCAGTTCCAGATGGCTTTTTAAGGTTTGTTTCGTCTTCTCTCCCGCTTCCTGCATGGCAGGTGTTTCCACATAAAGTGCCGTAAACTGGGCATGAAAAGCATAGGAAAGTCTGGCTGCTGTACGGATCACCTTGGCGCTGGATGGCGCAGCGGAAATACATGCCAGTATATGTTCTCCGGTATGATAGCCGGTATTTCCCAGAATATTTCTCTCTTCCTCCGCAATCCGGTTCACCCGGTCCGCACTTCTTCGAAGTGCAATTTCTCGCAGTGCCACCAGCTTTTCTCTTCGGAAAAATTCTCCAGCGCCCGTTCTGCCTGCACCGGACCGTAGATCTTTCCTTCTTTCATACGCTCGATCAGGTCTTCCGGCTCAATATCTATCACCTCTACCTGATCTGCCTGATCAAACACACTGTCAGGAACACGCTCTTTTACTTCTATATTCGTAATATTCCCTACCAGATCATTGAGGCTTTCCAGATGCTGGATATTCATCGTGGTATATACATTGATCCCTGCGCGAAGCAGCTCCCGTACATCCTGATAGCGCTTTTCATTCCGGCTTCCTCGGACATTGGTATGGGCGAGCTCATCCACCAGGATCAGCTTTGGTTTTCGCTCCAGCGCCGCATCCAGATTAAACTCACGAAGCTGGATTCCTTTATAATCGACCATAAGGGGCGGAATTTCTTCCAGCCCCTCTGCCATTGCCTGTGTATCCGGACGTGCGTGCGGTTCGATATAACCTGCCACTACATCCACCTGATGCTTTTTTGCCTCATGGGCAGCTTCCAGCATGGCGTATGTCTTACCGGATCCTGCCGCATATCCAAGAAAAATTTTCAGTTTTCCCTTTGTCTGTTTCTCTTTTTCCTTCTCCTCGTACTGTAGTTTTTCAACAGCAGCCCCGGATCAGGTCTGTTTTCCTCTGTCAAAGCAACCTCCTATTTTCCCATTGCCGCTGCAATATCCAGATTACATCCAAGTACATTTACCCGTTCTTCTCCAAATACACCCAGTGTTTTCTTTTCTGTATTTTCTTCTACGATCTTTTTTACTTCCTCCTCAGAGAGTCCGGAATTCTTTGCCACTGTCGGGATCTGAACCTCTGCAGATTCCGGACTGATATGTGGATCCAGACCGGAACCGGAAGCTGTCAGAAGCTCTGCCGGAACATCCTCTGCTTTCACTCCCGGATGCTCTTTTAAGAACTGCTCCAGATCTTTCTCCATCCGCTCTTTTAATTCCGGATTGGAATTTGCGTAGTTATAAGAACCGGAAGCAACGCCTGCATATTCTCCGCTTTCTTTCTGCTCTTCTGTATAAGTATTGTAATTTACAGCGGAAACTCTTCCCTGAAAATAACAGTCCTCTGTAAAATCCTGTCCGATCAGCGCAGAACCTACCGCCTCTTTGGTATCTGTTGTGAGGTTCCCATCTTTGTCAACTTTACTTCCATCTGCCTTTGCCTTCATTGTAAGCTGGCTGACCCCTGTCAATGCCAGCGGATACACAAATGAACACATCAGCATCATAACAAGACAGAAAACAACTGTTTTTCCTACTGTTTTTCCAAATGCTTTCATAGTCTGCTTCCTCCTACATTCCGATCATTGCAAGCAGCGGTGCTACCAGCAGGTCGATC